>BNJT01002895.1_pt1 | contig 123195 bp, 154 predicted proteins | sample 8540491 | NCBI WGS metagenome assembly BNJT01 (sample SAMD00202455, study PRJDB9452) | human saliva metagenome | host: Homo sapiens | reverse complement strand
CCACCATCACCATTATTTTTCCTATTGTAATATTACTTATTGTGTGTAAAGTGAACTTTTTCACCTATAGTAATTGTCATATCATTATTTTCATCTTTGTATTGCACCTGTTCCATCAGCACCAATTTGGAATGAAATTTTATTTTTACTATCAAGATATTGTCCTACGAACCTTTCGTGCATCAACTTTGAAGATGTAACACCAGTTTACTTTATGTATCTATTCTCTGAACCATCTTCATTTCTTTTGGATTGTTTACATTTCATCAGTATATTGCCTGCTTTTTCCATCGGTTTGAGCAGATCTAACATCAAAGTAGCTGTCCATCACCATTTTGCTATTTTGCATAGAATAATCTCCACCAACTCTATTACTATTTTCAACCCTTTGCAGGGTTAACAGATGATACCAGAGACAGCAATGATATTTTTAGTCATATCCAGAGTAATTTTTGATTTGGATTTTCTTTTACTGAAAAGATCAGGCATTTCAGGTGCTGTAATAGCGGGAATTTCTCCTAAGCCATAACCATGGTACTAACATTTCATTTGAAATTTCATTTGTTCCAGTTTCATTTTTGAACCTTTATTTTCTTTTTCTACTGAAACTTGATCTTATTAGTAGTTTCTTTCGTCATAGTAAGTCCTAACACACACTAAGAGCAGCTACTACCATGACATTAAAAAGTCTTCATAAAACCTCCATCTTAATTTAAAATTTAACATGCTTCTTCTCTTGCCATATCATTTGCTTTGACATCTCTGCATTATGATAGATTAAATCCCAGCAAACAAACTACCAGAAACATTTGAATAGTTTTGATTGTATCTGTTACAGTATCATAGACGGGTGTCTAGCAAATCTAATTTTATTTTCAACTATCTACAAGTTGAGCTTGTAAATTTTTCAAAACTTGTATTTGCCTTTAATTCTGGATATGCTTCTGATATTGCAAAAAGTCTTCCTAAAAACCACTTAATTGATGTTATTCCATTTTTCTTTCTGTGGTGAAGTTGCAGACATGTATCTAGTTTTAGCATTTGCAATTCCTTCAAAAGTTTCTTTTTCATGTTTAGCATAACCTTTTACAGTTTCAACCAAATTTGGTACAAGGCTGAATCTATTTTGCATTTGTGCATCAATTTGACTCCAAAATTTTTAACTCTGTTATCTAACACAAACTTATTTTTATAGCTAATAGCTACCAAAGCTAAAATAACAATTATTCCTATTATTACTCCTAATGCTATCATTTTTCCTCCCATTTTTATAGGAATACTATATCTATTATACATATTTTCTTGAATATTAATAGCTTATAAAAGTTTTTAAAACCTCCGCCTCCACTGAGAGCCTCCACCACCAGATGAGCCAGGCTAAATCCTCCACCTCCACCAGATGAACTAGACTTCTAGTTGAGGCTATTGTTGAATTTGCTCTGAATTAGTTTTGACTAACCATTCCATTTAAAATTACTAAATGAACGACTAAAATTACTAGTAAATATTGGTGAATAAGCTAGATTACTCATTCCATCAGTCTCTGTTATAATTCATATCCAATGCTATATGCTTTTTACAACCTCAGATACTCCCAAAGCTATAGCATAGACAAAATATTAGTTCCCAAAGATGAATTGAAGTAATTTTTGCTTCTTTCTAATTGAGAATAATCTGATAAAAGTTTTAGTCTTGCCATTTAACGTTAAAATCAACTATACTTGGATATTTAGCTGTTCAGCTGAAAAAGAAAATACAATTCTAATGGAATACCAAATATAAAAAGAGGATTTTCTGTTAAAGCTGCTTGAATTATTCCACCAAAAGGCAAAAACAGTGATAATAGCATAAAAATAAAACATCATTCCACAAACCTATATTTTCATAAACTAATCCTTTTTCTATTCATTTCCTAATAATATAGCTACTCCATTTTTCAAATTTTTCTAGCAGTTGACATAGGAACTTTACTGAAAATCCAAAACTTTTTAAAGTCTAATGATTTTCCATCTCCAAAATCATTTATATAAATATCTATTATGAGCTTTTTCCTGAGCAGATAATTTATCTGTACTTCCTGTTAAAGTTATTATAGTATTTTTATCAGAAGTTTTCAAGTGTTAAAACTTTTCTTCTAATTAAATCAACAATTGTTGCAAGTATTTCATTATCATTGACACTTTTTGTCATTACTCCACCAACAAGAGCAGGAGAAGAACTCATCAGGTAAAATCTCTTAAATATTTTACATCATTATTTTTAGATTTATTTTTCTTTTAAATATTCCATGAATATAGTACATTAAAATTGCCCATATAGATGCTTCTGCACCCTAAAACTAAATTGGCTTTTCTCATTTAACTTTTATAAGCTTCCTCTTTTTTAAAAGCATTTTCTCTTTCTTGCATTAGCTTCATCAGCTAATCTTGCTTCCATATCTAAAAGTTCTTGTTTCATATTTTATATAGTACTTTTGATGGATCAAATTCTGAAAATATTACAGGGTCCATTAAAATATGTGCTTCTAAAAACTCTCCTGGATAATAATCATCTAATTTATATACAACAGTATTTTCTACTTTTATCAACTTCCCAGTCAAGGTCCATGCCCAAAAGACTAAAATTTTGAATTGTCATAATCTTTTTGATACTGGAAGTTCAATAGTCACTCTAACAGTTGATATTCCTTGTTGCCAATCTTGTCCACCATTTTTCTATTTAATTGAGCCACATCATCATATACCTTTTATAGCTTCAGGCAATGTATGACAAACTTAAAATGTTCTCGTATTATTATTATTTCTTGAATAAAGTTTTATCCTATATACTCCATATTTTCTCACTAACTTCATAATTTACAGGTCAACTTCTATAAGAAATTCATTATCTTCATAATGTCCTTCATCTTCAAAAACTTGTAAGGAAGTTATTCCACCATAGCCTTTGGCATCAATATCAAAGTATACTCCATTTTATCTCATCTATATCATAAGTTTACGGCTTCACTGACTATCATTGAACCATCTTTTTGAGTTTAGCTCTACATCTAAGTCAGAGATTCTAAAACTGCTGAAAAACTCACAATAGAGATGATTAAAAACAGAAAAACTCTTAATATATATCATAATTCACCTTCTATATTTATTTTATTGTTTTAAATATGTCAAAACCAATTTGTAATTTCTGTTAACCTTCTAATTCTATGTTTAGGTTTTCCACTTCTTGACAATTCGATATTTTCTCCTCTAAACATACAAAGTCTAGCTTCTACCATGGTATTTTAGAGCAGTAAACATTTGTAATCCTCTCTGCTAACCAACATCTGTAATCTTCTTCTGAATGAATAAATAGTTGATGTTTTAGCTTTTATCTGCATATTTAAGTGGAGAATGCCACCATACTTTATCATGATTTATCAAGGAGTAGCTTGGTTTTGGTCAGCATTAAAGTAATAGCTAATATCTGTTGTACCAAATTTTTGAAAATCCAGTTAGATATACTTCTTTGAGAGGCTGCACACTTAAATCTATCTCGCATGACCTATTATCCAGTTAGTCGTATAGCCTACCATAAGAACCACCAGTTACTCCAACTCTTGATTTATCAATAGGATATTTTTCTAAAACATAATCAGTAAAATTCATTAAATCTTCATAGTCAATAGTTCCATATTTTCCTCTTATATCTGCAAAGTTTATTTCCATATCCATCACTACCATGTGGATTAGTAAATATTACAAAGAACATATTTGCCCAAACTTGCATTTCATGATAATAAATATCTCCATAAACTGTTTTAGGTCCACCATGTATATCAAGTATTGCTGGATAAGTTTTATTTTTATCATAGTCAACAGGATAAATTACAAACCTTTTGTTGTATCTCCATTTGTCGTAAAAATCAAAAACTTCTGGTTTTGATATCATATATTTTTATTTATTTCTTCATTGAAAAGAACTTAATTTATATAGAAGAATTATTTTCTAATTTATAAATTTCTTATGTAAGTCTCTCATTCCAACATAGTATATTTCATTATTTGCTATATCATCTATACTCCCATTTTCAGAAGATAAAACTTCAACTTTCCCATTTTGTATCAAGTGAACTTAGATGAACACTATCTGCTATTGTAGATAGAAAATATAGTTTGTTTCCAACTACTTTAAATGATTTTCCACCACTAATCTCACAATCACTTCCAACTGTGCCAAGCAAGCCAAGTATCATTTTCCATATAGAAGATTTATATGTTACTATCTCATCAAATATATTTTATGATTTTCTTTTATACCTTATTCTTTCATATCACTTAAAAGCACAAGATTATTTTATCTTCAATAAAATGCATAACTGATATCATAAGATTATCAGGAATAATTGTTTCCAATTTATTATTTTCTAACATCATAAGTCCAAAGTCTAGCAGTTAAACCTTGTTTTATCTTTATAAGTTCTACCCACAAAATACCTTATTTTCCTTTTATATTAAAAGATTCAACATTTGTATATTCATCGAAATAGGAATTAATTTATTATTTGATTTATCAAGTGATAAAGTCTATTTCTTTTATTTCTAAAACCATTTCCATTACTCCAAAATGGGATTTCATCTAAAACTTCATAATCTTTATTTTCCTCAATTTGTTTTATTGCTTTTTCTCTTTCTTCACCTTTTAAATCATTCAAATTAAAATGAGTTATTATCAAAATCAGCTGTAAGTATAAAATTATTTTCATCAATTATTTTAATTTCTGTTACATTAATTGGTAGCCTCATATACTCATAGGCTCTCCACCATTTTATATCAAGTGCATAAAATATAGTCCAAGTTTCTCAAGTTTTTCTTTCTCTTCTATGTCTTTATCTCTATCAGCTGAAAAATAAAATAGTATTATTATTTAACCAAAAGAAATCTTTTTCAGAGTGAGTTAATGAATTCTTTATTTTTGTATCTAAGTTGTAAATAAAATGTTTGTAAGAATCTCTAAATCTGCTTCCGCTAATACTAAAAAGCTAAATTACTTCCATCAGGATTAAAATCTAAATTTGATAAAAATTTATATTCTACTATCCAACTTTTAAATTTTTCCATAAAATTTTCCTCCTCAATAAAGATTTAATTATTACATTTGAATAGTAACATCAATAAAAATCTATAAAATAAATTAAAAATATTGAAATTTTAGGATACTTATTATATAATAAGCAATAAATAATATAAAAATTAAATATTTTAATGCTAAAAAGAAACCCTAATAGGATGTAAGAGGAGAAATTATGATAACTATGAAATTGCAAAAATTTTGATATAGAAAAATAATTGAAGTATTTGAAAGTTCAGGTATAGTAAGGCCCTACAAAAGAAAAAGAACGTATAAAATCTATGTTTGAAAATGCAAATCTTATCTATTTTGCCTAAGATAATGGAGAACTTATAGGACTTACAAGATGTGTTACAGATTTTAGCTTCTGCTGTTATCTTTCAGATTTAGCAGTAAAAAGATTATCAAAAACAAGGCATTGGAAAAACACTCATAGAAAAGTGAAGAGCATATGGAGAGAAAGTAGCATTAATATTACTTTCAGCGAAATTCCGCTATGGATTATTATCCTAAAATAAATTTTGAGCAGATAATGCATTTATAATTAGAAAGAAAATCATAATATTAACAAGTAATGTTTATAAAGAGTAATTTACTGAGTATAATTTTATTCACACTCAAAAATAAAAGGAGTGTGATTTTTATTAATATGATATAATAGTGTTAATTATACTTGAATTAGGAGAAAATGTATCTAAAAGCAGTTGAAATAAATGGTTTCAAATCTTTTGGTGATAAAAGTATACAGATTTCAATCGTGGAATCACATCAATAGTTGGACCAAATGGAAGTGGAAAATCAAATGTATTTTAGATGTTGTCCATGGGTTTTAGGTGAGCAATCATATACATTAAGAGCTAAAAGAGCCAAGATGTTATCTGGTGGAAAAGAAACCAGCTACAAAAGCAGAAGTTTCATTGATAATAGATAATTCTGATAGATATTTAGATTTGAGATAATGATACTGCAAAATTACAAGAAGAATTCATATTTCAGGAGAAAATGAATATTTAATAAATGATAGCAAGAGTAGACTAAAAGAAATAGGAACTCTATTTTTGGATACTGGTATTGGAAAAACTGCATATTCTGTATTATAGGACAAGGAAAGGTTGAAGAATAATAAATTCATCTCCAAAAAGAAATTAAAAGCATAATAGAAGAAGCAGCTGAGAATAAAGATTACAGGTTAATAGAATTGAAGCACAAAAAGAATTTAGCTAATATAGAAATAAATCTAGATAAAGTTGAATTTATTTTAAATGAAACAAGAGAAAATAAAAAATAAATTGAAAAGCAAAGCAGAACTTGCACAAAATATATAGATTTAAGAGATGAAAAATCTTCCTTAGCCAAAAGGAATTTATATAACTGAACTTGAACAAAAGAAAAATCTTTCTGAAAATGAAAGATGTAAAAAGAAAAAGTATCAAACAGAGTGTTTTTGAGATTACAAGAAAAAACTTAATAAGACTTTGGAAAGATTAAATACTATTGATTTAGAAAAAGAAGAAGTAAAAAGAAAACTTTTAATAGATTCAAGAAATAAAGAGATTAAGGAATATAATTTCTGAAAAGAAAAGAAAAAAAGCAGTTACTTCTGAAAGACTAAGATAATGTAAAGAAAGAAAAAATTAGTAAAAGAGCAATTACTATTACATTTAGATAATAAAATGAAAAAAAGACAGAAGAAATAAAGAGATTTAAAAATAGAAAAAGATGAAATCTCTAAAAATATTTGTAGAAATGGCGACTAGCAAACAAGGAGTTTGAAAATAAAATACTTAATTTAGAAACTATTAAAACTGAAAAACTGGTTGGATTGAGAGTAGAAATAGAAAAGTTAGAGATTTGAGCTTGAAAAACAACTTGCTTCAATGCGAAATAGAAAATAATGAAGAAAAACTAAAATCAAGTCAAGATGAAGTAGAAAATTATAAACAAGAATTAGAAGAAGCTAATAAAAAGTTATTAATTAATAATGAAGAGAGGGATTTGTTCACTCTCAGCTTGAAGCTAGAAAAGAAATGAACTGAAAACAGAAGAAAGAAATGAATTTTTAGTGAAATCAACTTTCTGAAATAAGTAAAACAATAAACAAACTTTCCCAAGATATAAGAGAGTTTGAATATCAAGAAAAACTTCTTCTGGAAAATTAGAAGCCCTTGTTAGAATGGATGAGAAACAATGAAGGGTAAAAGGAGTTAAAGAAGTTCTAAATAGTGGTATCATGGTATAGATGAGTGTTTTTAATTTCTCTTATTAGTTTTGATGAGAAAATTGAAAAGAGCTGTTGAAGCTGCTATACCAGGAAATTTACAAGATATTATAGTTGAAGATAAAGAAGTAGACTAAGAAATGTATAGCCTTTTGAATGACTTAGGAAGAGCTTCATAGCACTTGATACAATACAGCCTAATAGAAGAGAATGAAGCTGATATTAATGGTGTTTTAGGATTGCTGCTGATTTAGTACAGCTGATAAAAAGTATCAAAAGTAATTGATTTTATTTTTGGGAGGACTTTCTAATAGTTGCAAAATATTGATATAGCAACAGAGATTTTAAATAAAAATTTATTTTCTGGAAATATAGTAACTCTAACTGGTGAGACTTGTAGCTCAAGAGGAAGAATTACAGGAGGAAAAATCAAAAATCAACTATTAATCAAATTTTTGAAAGAGAAATTAAAATTTTTAGAAGAAAAAGTTAGCAGATTTAAAGTCTAAAAATAACTGAAGGAAGTAAAAAGAGAAGAGTTAAGTATAGATTAGAAAACTATGAAAATGAAATGGATAAAATAGATTCATTTGCAGACAGTATTAGAAAAAGCATTGAGTGCTAAAAAGATTTTTGAAAGTTTATCTGAAAAATCTGAAAAATATCTAAGAGATATTCGTAGTATAAGTTTAATATTGAAGATGCTGAAAAAGTATAAAACTTCATATCAAGATAGAATAAATTCATCATTTTCTACTATTGAAGAAACTGAAAAACATATAGCTCTTTAAAGAAAGATATTGAAAAAGATGAAAATTTATTAAAACAAAACTATTTGCTAGAAATAGATAGCTTTAAATAAAACAGTTTTGCATGATACAAAGAATTTTATTTCTAATAATCAAAGTACTATTGAACAACTTGAAAAAGATATTCATAGTAAAGAGATTGAAAATGTACAGAGTTACAAGAAGAAAAGAGAGAAGAACTCTAAAAATAGTTATCAGTATTTCACAAAATATTCGAAGACTTAGAAAACTTAGAGAAGAATTACAAAACTCAAATTGAAGAGCATACTAAAAATTTATAATTCTGAGAAATAGGGATATTGAAAGATTAAATGAAAGAGAACAAAATTTAAGTAATGAAGAAAGAGAACTATCTCCAGGATAAAGTCTAAATTAGAAACAGATTTACTATGCAAATGATAGATTTGAAAAAGATAGTAGAAGTTATTGAAAAATAAAGACAGATATTTTAAATATAAATGAAAAATTAAATGAATTAATTGAAATTACAGCACAAACTCATTGAAGTTGAAAAAGTTAAAATCATCATAAGGACCATTTAAAGTTTAGAAAATAAGATTAAATAACTTTGGAGATGTAAATTTACTTAGTATAAATGAATTTAAAGAGTGAAAAGAGAAAAATATGATTATTTAGCAAGAGAAAGAGATGATGTTGTAAAAGTCAAAGAAAAACAAGTAATGGATTTAATTCAGGAAATTGATGAAAAATCCATGAAGATTTTCATATAATATATCAAAGTATAAATGAAAATTTTAATAAGATGTGTGATGAAACAATTAGAAATACAGAAGGAAGATTGAACATTATCAATCCAGAAGATTTTGAAAAATTGTGGAATAGAAATATTTGTAAAATTTAAAAATAAGAAAACAACCATTGTCTTTACTTTCTGGTGGAGAAAAAATCAATGGTAGCAATTGCTTTATTATGGCAATCTTTATGTATAAACCAAGTCCATTTACTTTCTTAGATGAGATTGAAGCTGCACTTGATGAAAAAATACTAAGAATCTACTTGCAAAAATTAAAGATTTTACAGATAAATCACAATTTATATTGATTACTCATAATAAAGAAACAATGAAAGAATCAGATAGTATATTTGGGAGTTACAATGAATAAAGAAATAAGAATTTCTAAAATTGTTTTCACCTGATAAAATTACAAAAAATATTATCTGAAAATAAAGAAAAGTAATTAGGAGAATTTTTAACACTGAGGAGGAGAAATGAGGTTATTATCATATATATCTTTTTAATAACTACAATACGAAATTTTTATATGATGAAAAATATTACCCATACGAAAAGTTCCAGGTGTTGAGGTTATTTGCATAGGAAATGTTAGTGTTGGTGGAACAGGTAAAAACCCCAGCAGTACATTTCTTTGTAAAAAATTACTGGCAAAAGGAAGAAAAAGTTGCTGTTGTTTCTCGTGGATATAGAGGGAAAAAGAAAAGAGATCCTCTACTTGTAAGTGATGGAATGGTAATTTTTGCCACTCCACAAGAAAAGTGGAGATGAGTCCTATTTACATGCACTTAACTTAAAAGTTCCTGTGATAGTTAGAGCAGATAGATACAAGGCTTGTATGTTTGCAAAAACATTTTGACATAGATACAATAGTTTTTAGATGATGGTTTTCAACATGAAAACTTTATAGAGATAGAGATGTAATCTTAATAGATGCAACTAATCCTTTTGGTGGACGTATGTTTACCTCGTGGATTATTAAGAGAGATTTTAAAAGAGCTGTAAAAGAGCTTCTGAATTTATTATAACTAAGTCAGATTTAGTAAATGAAAGGGAACTTAGAAGAATAAAAATTATCTAAAAAGAAATTTCACAAAGAAGTATCTGTTGCAAAAACATGGAATCAGTAAATTATGTGATTTAAAAGGAAATATGAAACCACTATTTTTGGGTAAAAGCTAAAAACTTATGATATTCTCTGGTTTAGCTAATCCATTAAATTTTGACTGTAATTTCATTAGCACCAGCTTATATAGAAAGATTAGATTTTAAAGATCATCATAATTTTAAAGCCCAAAGACATAGCTTTTTAATTAGAAAGAAAAGCCGAGAAAAATGGATGCTGATTACTATACTTACAACAGAAAAAGATTTAGTTAAATTACCAGATAATTTAAATATAAATAACTTATATGTATTAAAGATTGAATTTACAATGTTAGAAGATAATACATTGAAAGATATGGAAGGTTAGTACTATGAAAAAGATAGTAAAGTTGAATTTTCTAGAGAAAAATTTGAGAAAAGCTATTGAACTTAGTAAAAGAAAAAGGGAAAATTTGCTAGTTCTTTCTGAATATTCTACTTTTTGATATGAGAAACATATTTTAAAGTAAATGAAGATGGAGATATCATATCAAAAAATCATATAATCCTATAACTTTACTTTATTTATTTTGTGATGATGAGAAATTTAGCTGAATATCTTTTTAAAATATTCATATCCAGAAGAAAAACAAAATATAAAAGAAAAATTGATAGAGCATAGTAACTTAGATATAGAGACTTTAAAGAAAAATTTAATAAAAACAGTGACTAACTCTCATTTAGATTTTCTCTAAAGATCTTTTGCAAAAGAATTATTTTTAAGAGATAGAGCTTTTTGAAAACTATGTATAACTTTGCTTTAATGGGAAATCCAAAAGATTTAAAATTATTCTTTGTCTATACCTTAGAAGAAATTTTTCTAAAAATAACTATGATGAAAAATATTTTTATACTATAATTGCATATTTAACTAAATCTGAGAGATGATTATTCTACTTTATATGGAGTACTAGTAATATAAGTTTTGATATTGAAACTTATTCTGATGATAAGAAAAATTTATATAAATATTTTTGAAAAAGGTTTTGGAAAGATATAGTTTATGAAAATAAATTTAAAGATAAGTTTTATATAAATATTTTTGTAAAAAGATTTTGCTTTTAAATCAAGATTTATATTCTAATGGAGAAAATGATATGAAAATAGCTATCTATGGTGGAAGTTTTAATCCAATGCATATAGGCCATGAAAAAGATTGTTGACTATGTCTTAGAAAATTTGAATATGGATAAGATAATAATAATTCCTGTTGGTATTCCTCACATAGAGAAAAATAATTTAGAACAGTCTGATACTAGATTAAAAATTTGTAAAGAAATTAAAAAATAATAAAAAAGTTGAAGTTTCAGATATTGAAATAAAAAGTGAAGGAAAATCATATACCTATGATACTCTTTTTAAAATTAATTGAAATTTATGGTAAAGATAATGAATTTTTGAAATTATAGGAGAGGATTCATTAAAAATTTAAAAACTTGGAGAAATTATAAGGAATTATTAAACTTTATCTAAGTTTATTGTTTTTAGAAGAAAAGATGATAAAGATATTGAGATTGACCCTGAATTTTTAAATAATAAAAACATTATAATTTTTAGAGAATGAATATTATGATATATACTTCAGCTGAAATTAAAATAGAGTTAAAATAAAGAAAATATTTCAGGACTTGTAAATAAAAAGTCAAAAAATTAATTGAAAAGAATATAAGGAAGATTAGATATGGATTTATCAAAGTATATAGGGAGAAGGAACTCTTTATGATAAAAAGAAAATTAGAAATTAACAAACCAAAAAGTTGGTTAAAACAGTAAGTGCTTTGCTAATGGTTTAGGAGGAACATTAATTTTTGGAATAAGTGATAAAGATGAAATTATAGGACTTGATAATTATAAAAAGATTCTGAAAATATAAGTGAAATAATTAAAACTAAAATAGAGCCTCTTCAAAAGTTACCCTTAAACATTATTTGATGAAGATAAAAATATCATTATTTTATTTGTACATTCTGGAAAGAAACTCCTTACTATTTTGAAGGAGGACATCAAACTGCATATATTAGGTTAGGTAATGAAAATATCAGCTAAATAATGATTTAATAAATTTAATACCTAAAAGGTAAAAATAGAAGTTATGATTCTCTTGGAAACAAATATAAAAAAAAGAATAATGTATCTTTACAAAATTAAATCACTATATTATTTAAAAACTGGTAATATGAGTTTACTGATTCTGATTTAGAATCATTTGGTTTTAGTAAATAAAGATAGTTTTAGCAAATGCTGGGCATTGTTGGCAGATGAACCTATAATTAAACATTCAAAGAATATTTTGTACTCAATGAATGGACTTGATATGACTTCTGGAATAGAGAAGCTTTTAAATGACAGTGAATTTGAAGGAGTATTCTACTTTTACTTCAAAATGCAGAGAATTTTAAAGTAAATACAAAAGAAATGGAAAAAGAAATGAAAGTAGAATCAAGTACCTGATTATCCAGAAAAGAGCCATACAAAGTTCTTGTAAATGCAATTATTCATAGAATTATGCTGTTATTGGTAGTAAATTCACATAGATATTTATGATGATAGAATTGAAATTTACTCTCACGGTGGAATGTTTGATGGAAGTTTTATACAAGAACAAATGTCTCAAATATCTTCTTTAAGAAGAAATCAATTGTGCTGATTTATTTAATAGAATACATCTTATGGAAAGAAGAGAAGTGGCTTAAAAAAAATAATAGTTACCAAAATGCTATCAACTATACACGAAAAAGAAGTTGAATTTAAATCTACACAAAAAGATTTACAAAAGTTATTTTAAAAACTTAAATTATAAAGTGGCGATAAAAAGTGGCGATAAAGTGGCGATAAAAGTGGCGATAAAGTGGCGATAAAAATCAAGATGAACAATTAGAAAAAAATTTTGAAATTAAAAATATAATAATTGCAAGTATCGATATTGAGAACTTATTATCAGTAAAAAGTTCTAGAAACAAGGAAATTGTTATCTATATTAGTGTCAGAAAAAAATGAAGCTTTAAGGGCAAAATAAAAATAGATATTATGTATTATCAAAATAATTTTTGTGGAATGTAACGAAGAAACTAAGTAAATTTTGTTCCATATTTTTTAAATAAAAAGTATTTGTATTTTTTATTTATAATAATTCATTTATAAATTTATCATTTAATTTTACCCTTGACCACAGTCATACAAACCTTATAGTCTTTATCTAAAACAACTAAATCTGCTATCTTACCTTCTTTTTATAATTCCAGTATTTAATTTGAATTCTTTTTGCAGCATTAGTTGAAGTCATTTTTAAAGCATCAGTTATACTGTAACTAATTCTATTAGATTCTTAAAAAGCTATATCCATTCTAAGAACACTACCTGCTAAGGCATTATTTGAAAGCAAGTCTTGCTTGCCCATCTTTTTACATTTAACATCAAGCTCTCCCAATTTTATATTGACCTTCTGCTAAACCTGTTGCAGACATAGAGTCTAATACAAATCACTTTTATCAACACCTTTTATCTTTATAAGAGTTCTTACTGCTCAGGATGAACATGACCTTATCAAAGATGATTTCTGCCATAATATTATCAGAATTAAATATTGCACCAACAACTCCTGGCTCTCTGTGAGTGAAGCCTTTCATCCCATTGTAGTATGAGTAGCATGAGAAAGATCGTAATCAACAGCTTTCATAACAGCTTCATAACTTGCCCTGAATGTCCAACTGAAACAACAACTCCATTATCAGCTAAAAATTTTTATAGCTTCTAAATTTTCTTGATTATGAGGAGAAATTGAAAATAATTTTACAAGTCCATCTTTTTACTGTAAATATTCTTCAAGCTCTTTTTATTCCAGCAGGCTTCATATATTTATCATTTTGAGGCTCCCTTATATCAATAGCAAATAAGGTCCTTCCATATGAACTCCCAATATTAGCTCCTTCAATATCTTTATCTTGTAAATTTGCAACAACTTTTTCAAAACATCTTTTAAAATCTCTTTTGTACTTGTTAAAGTAGTAGCCAAAAATTTGCAGTTCCTTCTTTAACTAAATAAGCAGAAATTTTTCTATAAAGCTTCTTCACTGCCATCCATTGCATCAGCTACCATCAGCACCATGTGTGTGAACATCTATAAAAGGCAGGTCCTAAAGTATTTACCTTCTAAATCTATAACTTCATCAAAAATTAATTTCAGATAGATTATCATTATCTGTAAAAATTTTTCTATTTTATTTTCAAAATTAAATAGAACCATTCATTAATTTATTTTCTAAAACTAATTTTGCATTTTTAATAAAAATTTTTCATTTTTCATCACCCTTTAGCATTTTATAGCAAATATAAATCAACAATAATTATTATTGACAAATTAAAGATAAGACATATAAAATATAAAGAAAGTAGTAGAAATTACAACAAATTTATGGAGGCTAAAATGATATATGATGAATTAAAAATATAAAAACTTATAAAGGTATCAATAAAAATTTAGATAAAGCAATAGATTTTTATTGTTGAAAAGAAATATTTAAATGCAGATTTTGGAAAAATATTGTAGATGATGATAAAATATATTTTGATTATCCTGAAAAAGGTTTCAACAAGAGAAAATATAGATTTAGAACTAGAATATCATAAAAATATATAGATATTCATATAGTTCTTGAAGAGGAAGAAAGTTATTGGATACACTCCATTTGAGGGATTGCATTGAGACTCAAAAATATAATATTGAAAAAGATATTGCCTTTATGAAAGGAAAATCAAGCTGAGTTTATATTAAATGGTAAAATTTTTAATGTGTATTTCCAAATGAACCTCATTTACCACTTTTTAAATGTAGGAAAAAGTTAAAGAAATTAAAAGTAGTTTTTAAAATAAAAATGTAAGTATAAGATACTATTATAAAATTAAAAAGGTACAAACTTCATAAAATATGTACAATTTAGATACAAAAATATTTGACATTTTAGTATAGATAAGATAATATATATTTGGATATTCTAAAAGTAAAAATATTGGAGGTCAAAAATGAAAAGAGTTTGGAAATTACTTACATAGTATCACTTATATTTCTTTTAATTAGTTGTGGAAAGAAAAAGGAAGAAAAACCTTTAGTAATGGGATTGTCACCAATGGCTAATTCAGAAAAACTAATTGAAGACACTGCACCATTACATAAAATGTTAGGTGATGAAATTGGTAGACCAGTTGAAGGTTTTATTGCAACAAACTATATAGGAGTTGTTGAGCTCTTGGAACAGGGACTATCGATTTTGCATTAATTCCACCTTTTTGCATATATTTTGTGCAAATAAAAGAATGGAACAGAAGCATTACTTACAAGTATTAATAAACATGATGAACACTGGTTACTATTCTGTTTTACTTGTAGAGACGACAGTGGTATAGAAAAAGTTGAAGACCTAAAAGGTAAGAAAGTTGCCTTTGCAGATCCTTCATCAACTTCTGGATATATTTTTCCAGCAGTAATATTAATGGATCATGGAATAAATGTTGAACAAGATATTACTTATCAATTTGCTGGTGGACATGATAAAAGCATTACAATTATTATTAAATGGTGATGTGATGCTATTGGAACTTATGAAAGTGCTGTAACAAAAGTTTGCTAAAGAATTCCGAGTAACTGAAAAAGTAAAGTTTCTAGAGTGATTTAATTCCTGAATACTTAGTTGTTTCTACAGTTGATGATGCAACAAAACAAAATTAAAGAGTACATTTCTTAAAAGTTACTTCTACAAATGAAGGACAAATTAACTCTTAAATTATTTGGTATAAAAGGTTTTTCCAAAGAAGCTAATGTGAGATAATTACAAACTTATAGAAGATAAACTTAACAAAATGGGAATAGATATTGAAAAATAAAAATAATTTAATGCAGTAGAAAATCTGAGGACTGTTATATACAACAGTCCTTTTTATAAAAATATTTAAGGGAGGTGTCAACTTGAAACAATTATAGAGTAAAAATCTAGTTAAAAATTATGGAGATAAAGCAGAATTTTTAAAAAATATCTCTTTTTAATATAAATAAGGGAGAGATTATATCTATAATAGGTGAAAGTGGTGCTGGAAAATCAACATTGATGAGATGCCTAAATGGACTTGAGTGATTAACTCAGGAAGCATAAAATTCTATGACTACAGATATAACAAAAATTAAAGAAAAAGATTCTATACAGATGGCTTATGTATTTCAGGACCTTAACATAATAGATAATATGTATGTTATAGAAAATGTTTAGTACCATTTTTAAATAGAAAAATTTTTATACAAGTTCTATTTAATCAATTTAGTAAACAAGAATATGAAAGAGCTCTATATTGTTTGGAGAAAGTTGGAATATCTAAGTTGGCTTATACAAAGGCTAAATATCTATCTAGTGGAGAAAAACAGAGAGTTGCAATAGCCCGTTCCCTTGCACCTAATGTTGATTTAATTTTTGGCTGATGAGCCTATAAGTAGTTTAGATGATTCTACTCAAATTATGGAAATCTTTAAAAAGAATAAATATAGAATAAAAACAATTATATTAAATTTACACAATGTTGAAGTTGCTAAAAAGTTTTTCAGATAAGATTTTTAGCTTTAAAAATGGAGAAATTTTCTTTTATAAAAAGAGTGCAGAGGTAAATGAAGATGACATTAGAAAAAGTTTATCAAACTTCATAGACTAAAACTTTTTAAAATTTTAACTATTGTAATTGTTTTATTATTATTCTTTTTACTTTAAATTTAGATTTTCAAGATTATATTGATGGCTTTATTAGACTAAAAGGTTTTAATTGTTTCAATGATGAGAGTAGATACAGAAGATATAGTTTTTATTCAAAATGTTTGAAACTATTATAACTGCCTTTGCTTCATCATTTATTGGAGTAGTATTAGCAGTTTTATGTTCTCCATTTTTAGCAACTAATATATCAAATAAGTACTTAGCTAGGTTTTTTGACTATATGTTTCTCTGTATTTAGGACTGTACCTGCCTTGGTAATGGCAGCAATACTTGTTAGCCTAATTGGAATAGGAAGCTTTTACAGGTTTTATTAGTTTACTTATCATTACATTTTTCTGCTACTAAACTTTTTAAAAGAATATTTAGAAGAAATCAATCGAGCTAAAATACAATCTTTTAGGACTTTTGGTTTTCAAAATTTACTTTTTTAAAGTCTTGTATCTATCCATTTTCAAAACCCTATATAATTTCACTCTTGACTTTGGAATCAAGTATAAGAGGTGCAAGTGTCTTAGGTATGGTTAGAGCTGGTGGTATAGGAGAAGAACTTTTGGAAAAATTTAAGTTTTTAAGATATGACAAAGTTTCTTTTCATAATTTTAATCTTATTAATTTTTATATTTTAACTGACAGTTTAAGTTGGTTTTTAGAGATAGTCTTATAAAAATCACAACTTATCAAGGATATAGTAAAATTATTTCAAAACTTCTTACTTGTTTAATCCTAATTCTATTAATTTATTCATTAAATATTTATATGAAGATACAAATAAAAATTTCTTTACCTATATTTTAGAAGATTATTAGTGTTTTCTTTAAAAAATTAAGTTATTTAGATTTCTCATATACTCTCCAAAAGGTTTTATTGGCATTGTGGCAAAAGTTTTTTAGTAGCTTTTCTTTTGCAACATTCTTTTGCAGCACTCTACTGCAATAGTAATAAAGTTACTTTGCTAGTTCATGTAACTCTAATATAGCTTTTATTATAAAAATTTTTATAAACTTTATAAGAACTTTCCCACCTGTTATAGTTGCTATATTATTTTTTAGTGGTTTTGGACCAGGACTTATAAGTGGTTTCTTTGCTCTATATTTTTATACAAGTGGAGTTATAACAAAAGTTTATGTAGATGTATTAGAAAGTGTTGAAACTGACTATGGACTATATGGAAGAAGTCTAGGACTATTTCTATACTTATTTAAAAAACTTTGGTTACCTTCCACTTATACAAATTTTGTTTCAATATTTTCTATATGATTTGAATCTAATATGAAAAATTCAAGTGTATTAGGCATGGTTGGAGCTGGTGGTATGGGACAACTACTTACTAATGATATATAGCTTTTAGAAATTGGGGAAAAGGTTTGGGTACTTTTAATATTTTTAATAATTACTATAATTTTAATAGAAAATCTTTCTGAATACATTAGAAATAAAGTTAATAACTAAATAATTTCAATTATTTAATATATATCAGTAGTAAAATTGATATTAATACATTATATTTTTGACTTGAAATTATATAAATTTAGTAGTAAAATAAGTATACATTTAATCAAGAATAAGAGTGATAATGATGGCAAAATTAACAGATGCTATAAAAGATTTAATATTAAATCCAGTTAAAGAAGGAGCTTGGACAGCACATAATAGGTTGGATTGCAACAGTAAGAGAAGATGGAGCACCAAACATTGGACCAAAAAGATCTTGCCGTATATATGATGATGCAACTTTAGTATGGAATGAAAATACAGCTGGAGAAATATGAAAGATATTGAAAAGAGGTCAAAAGTTGCGGTAGCTTTTTGCTAACTGGGATAAATTAGATGGATATCGTTTTGTAGGAACAGCTGAAGTTCATAAAGAAGGAAAAATACTATGATGAAGTTGTTGAGATGGGCAAAAGGAAAAATGGGAGTTCCTAAAGCTGCAGTAGTATTCCACATTGAAAAGTTTATACTTTCAAAATCAGGACCAACTGCTGGAACAAGAATAGACTAATAATAAATAAAACCGATTTAGAAATTAAAATTCTTTATCGGTATTTCCATGCCATAGATAATGTTTTATCTCCATATAATAAAAATCTCCATATTAAATTTAAAATCTTTACCAAATTTTAATTTTTCTTTTCTATAATGAGAGTATAATAGGTATTAATACTATACTAAATTAATAATTTTTATATAGACTCAATATTTTACAAAACTAACAGAAGAACAAAAAGTGATATTGTGTTTTTGATATTAAAGAGAAATGGAGGATAACATTGTATTATAAAATTGGAATTGATGTTGGATCAACAACATTAAAGACAGTCATTTTAAATGATGAAATTATTGAAAAAGTTACCAAAAGACATTTTCTCTAAAGGTACGAGAAATTACCTTTAAAATCATTTTAAAAAGTTTACAAGAGATACTGAAAAGGATTTAAATTAGCTATTACAGGATCAGCATGGACTTGGAATTTCAAAAGATTATGGAATTCCATTTGTACAAGAAGTATTTTCAACAGCTGGAGCAGTAAAAATGTTACCCTCAAACTGATATTGTTATTGAGTTAGGGGGAGAAGATGCATTTTATTCTTAAAAGGAGCTATAGAAGAAAAGAATGAATGGAACTTGTGCAGGAGGAACTGGAGCATTTATTGATCAGATGGCAGGTCTTTTGGATATGGAAGTCTCTGAATTAGATAAAATAAGTTTTGCTCATGAAAGAATTTATCCTATTGCATCTCGTTGTGGAGGTTTTTGCAAAACAGATGTACAACCTCTTCTAAATCAAGGGCTAAAAAGCAGATATTGCTGCCAGTATTTATCAAGCTGTTGTAGAACAAAACAATAACTGGTCTTGCTCAAGGACGACCTATAAAAGGAACAGTTCTCTTTTTAGGTGGACCTCTTTATTTTTACAGGTTTACAAGAAAGATTTGTTGAAGTATTGAAAACTTTTCAAAAGAAGATGCAATTTTCCCAGAATTAGCCTTATTTTGTAGCACTAGGAAGTGCATACTTTTGCAGATACCGTGGAAAAAGAATTTGAATATGATGAAGTTGTTCAATTATTATCTCAAAAAGAAAGAAAAGAAAAGTTGAACATTTAGAAAAACCTTTATTTACTTCTGAAGAAGAATATGAGTAAAAGGCATCAAAGATGACTGTTCCTACTAAGGATATAACTTCATATTCAGGAAAAGCTTTATTTAGATTGGACTCTGGTTCTACAACTATAAAAGTAGTTCTTTTAGATGATGAAGAAAACATTTTTATATCGTTATTACTCATCTTCTAAAGAAATCCTGTATCTTTATTCTTAGAGCAGCTATTCAGTGAACTTTGTGGTGAAAGAATGAGATTGTATCAGTGCTGTAACAGGGTATAGTGAAGAATTAATGCAAGTAGCTTTTTGGAGTTGACATTGGGAATGTAGAAACAATAGCTCACTATACAACAGCTAAACATTTTTAATCCTGATGTAGATTTTATGTATTGACATTGGAGACAAGATATTAATGTTTCACATTAAAGATGGTGTATTGATTCTATTGTTTTGAATGAAGCTTGTTCATCTGGTTGTGGCTCTAGAAAACATTTGCTAAATCTTTAGGATATAGTACACAAGATTTTGCTAAAAACTATTTTCAAAATCTCCTGCTGAACTGGCTCTCGTTGCACTGTATTTATAGAACTCTTCTGTTAAACAAGCACAAAAGAAGGAGCTGAAGTGGAAGATATTTCAGCTGGTCTTGCTAGAAGTGTTATCAAAAATGCTATTTTTAAAAGTAATTCGTGCTCGTGATGCAGATGATTTGAGGATATTGTGGTGCAGGTGGAGACTTTTTAAAATAATGCTGTCTTACGTTCTTTTTGAACAAGAAATTGGAAGAGAAGTATTACGTCCAGAAATTTCAGAATTAATGGGAGCTTATGGTGCTGCTTTATATGGAAAGGTTCAAAAGAAAAATCAAAAATTATTAAGTTTAGAAGAATTAGAAAAATTTTCACCACACTTCTTCACTAGGAATGTGTAAGTTTAGTGTACTAACACTGCCAATTAACAATTAACTCTTTTACAAATGGACAAAAAATTTATTAGTGAAAATAAATGTGAAAGAGGTGCTGGATTACAAGTGACTTGCCAAATATGGTAGCTACAAAAATCAACTTTTTAATGCCATTCCTTTTAAAGGCAGGTGGAAGAGCTAAAATCAGTCTACCTAGAGCTTTAAATATTTATGAGATGTTACCTTTTGGGCAGAATTGTTCCATTCTAGATTGTGATATTGTTCTTTCAGGTATATCAAAATCGTAAGATTTATATGAAAGGACAAAAATACTATTCCATCAGATACTGTTTGTTATCCTGCAGTTAGTACATGGACATATTATTTGATTTACTAGAAAAAGATATAGATGCCATTTTCTATCCTTGTATGAGTTATACTTTTGACGAAGGAATTTCAGATAATTGCTACAATCTGTCCTGTAGTTGCTTATTACCCTGAATTAATACAAGCTAATATAACTGATATAGAAAAAGTTCCTTTTTATATCCACATTTAGGGATTGAAAATCATAAATTATTTGCAGAAAAATGTATGAAGAATTTAAAAATATTATTCCTAAATTGACTAAAAAGGAAAATGGAAAAGGCAACAGAAAATGCTTTTTACAGCTTATTATAAATATAGAGAAACTATACGTCAAGAAGGAAGTAGAGTACTAAAATTTGCTGAGGAAAAATAATCATCCTGTAATTATACTAGCTTCTAGACCTTATCATATTGATCCAGAAATCAATCACGGATTAGATGGGTTATTAAATTCTTTGCAATTTGTAACTGTAACAGAGGATGCTTTTATACCCTGTTGAAGGAAAATTAACTACAAAAACATTAAATCAATGGGGATACCATGCAAGAATGTATAATGCAGCAAAATATGTAAGTAAAAATAAAAATATGGAATTAGTTCATTTGGTTAGTTTTGGTTGTGGAATAGATGCTATTACCACAGATGAAATTCAAGATATTTTGCGTTCTAACAATAAATTATATACTCAGTTAAAGATTGATGAAGTAAGTAATTTAGGAGCAGCAAAAATAAGATTACGTAGTTTACAAGCTACCATGAGAAGAAAGAGATATAAAATGAATAAAAATTGTAAAGTTCTCATTCCTATGATGATGGATATTCATTTGACTTAATAGCAGGTGTCTTAAAAATGAAGGATATGATGTAGAAGTATTGAAAAACAGAATCATAGGGGAATTGTTGAAGAAGGATTAAAAAGTGTTCATAATGATATGTGTTATCCAGCACTTCTTGTGATTGGACAATTTATTGATGCTTTGAAAAAGTGGAAAATATGATACAAACAATGTAGTTTATTACTTACACAAACAGGAGGAGGATGTAGAGCTTCTAACTATATTCATTTACTCGTAAAGCATTGGAAAAGAAATAATTTTCATAATGTAAAAGAGTCTGGTCTTTAAACTTTGAAGGACTGGATAAGAAAATAGGTTTTCTCTTTCTTTTTCTGGTTATTTTAATCTTTTTACAGTATTTTATATGGAGATCTTTTGATGTCTATCTATCATCAATCTGTAGCAATGATCCAGGTGATAGTAGGAATTTTTAACTTATTGAAAGATAAATTAATTTCAGAAGTTGGAAAGAAACCTTTAAAAAGTTAAAAAGAAAAATTATAAAAATAATAGAAAAATTCTTAACAATTCCTAGAAACTTTGAAAAAGATCAGAGTAGGTATTGTGGGAGAAATTTATATGAAATATTCTCCTTTAGGAAATAATCATTTAACAGAGTATTTGGAAAAAGAAAGGAGCAGAGGCAGTTAATACAGGACTTCTTGATTTCTTATTATTTAATCTATATGACACTATTTTTTTGATAGAAAAATTTATGGAAGAAAAGGAATTAAATATTACTTTGTTAAATATATAAGTAAGGTATATAGAAAGAAACAAAAAGAAATGATAGATGTTATAAAAACAATATAAAGCTTTTATTCCACCATCTCCTTTTACTAAAAGTAATAGGAAATGACAAAAAGGATACTTAGGACATGGTGTAAAAATGGGAGAAGGATGGTTACTAACAGCAGAAATGTTAGAATTTATTGAAATGGGAATAAAAATATCGTCTGTGCTCAACCATTTGGCTGCTCTACTAAATCATATTATTGCAAAAAGGAATGATTAGAAAAATTAAAGAGATAATCATCCTGAAGCAAATATTGTTGCAGTAGATTACTGATCCTGGAGCAAGCCTCTGTCAATCAAGAAAAATAGAATTCGTTTAATGTTAGAAAATGCAAGAATGATGGCAAATGAATATTATAAAAGGGGCTATTGCAAATTAAACCTATTGAAATGGAAGTAAAAATAAGTAAAATACATTCTAAATTTTAGTTTAAAAATTGAAGCAAATGAGCCGAGACAAATCTCGGTGTGTTTGAGCAAAGCGAGTTTACTGAATTTGCAGCGAATATCAGTAAATGTTAAAGATAGTAGTAATGAACTATTTTTATTTCGTCTAAATTACGTAAGTCCTGAAAATTCTTACTAAAGCGTGTAATAGCTGAAGTATAAAAGGTAGTCCTATAGCCATTCCACCTAAAGATATTTCCAAGTAGTTACATAGAATAAATTATAAAGTATGAAAGAAACTTGAATACTTGAATCAGCTAATTTTGCGGCTGTTAAATAGAACATATTTGCTATTGAGTGATCATATCCAATAAGAACAAATACTATTATTGGTAACCAAGCTCCTCACTAATTTGCCAATGGTATCTTTTGAGGTATAACTAGAAGAACTGCTCCACATACAAGGACATTGCATAATATTCCTTTATAAAAGAGCATAAGCCTCAGCATGAATTTTATGATTAGCTATATTTTTGTAAATAATCTAATGAATCAGCATTGAAACTTCCACCTCTTACTGTTATATATGCACAATAAAACTTCCTACATAATTAAAAAGATAAACTGTTACAATATTTCTAATAAGTTGAGTAAAAGTAATTTTTCTTATTAGTATAAGCAACTGAAAGTAAACAATTACTTGTAAATAATTCAGAACCAAGAATTACAACCATAATAAGTCCAACTGGGAATACACATGCTCCTACAAATTTCGCAAGTCCTGGATCAGTCTTTGCTAAAGTTGAAGCTGATATAATATTTCCTGCTCCTCCTAAAGCTATAAAAGCTCCTCCAAAAATTCCAAGTAGCATTAGTTTGAATAAAGGTTTTGTTGCCTTATCAATCCCACTGTAATCATATAGTCCACTAATTCAGATGGTGTTTTGTGTCCATCAGCCATTGATATCCCTCCATATATTTTGATTTTTCAATAAAAGCTATTATACTAAATATTATTAAAAAGCATTTAAAAATTTTTAAAAAGTTTAAAATAAATTTTTCACTTGCTATTTAATGTGTATGATAAACTAATAATAAAATTGAAGGATATAGATAATGGTAAGAAAAATTTATACATTAAATGATTTTTAAAAGAAAAAATTTAATGAAAAATATATAAAGTTTCTCTGATGGAGGTTTTACTTGCCCTAATAGAGATGGCAGACTTTCAAAAGGGTGGTTGTACATTTTGTAGTGAAAATGGAAGTGGGATTTTTACTTCTGGAAAATTGAAACCTATTCATCAACAGATTGATGAACAAATAGAATTGGTATCAAATAAATACAAAGGTAATAAGTATATTGCTTATTTTCAAAATTTTACTAATACTTATGGAGAGTTAATTATTTATTTATGAAGGCATTATCACATAAAAAGTATAGTAGGACTAGCAATAGCAACTAGACCTGATTGTTTAGAGGATGATGTTTTAGAAATTGTTAGATGAATTAAATAAAAACTTTTCTTTGGATTGAATTGGGTTTACAAACTATAAACGATGATGTTGCTAGATACTTTTAACCGTGCTTATGAAACAAACAAAAATTTATGAAGAAGCTACAAAAATTAAATAAATTAAATATAAAATTTGTTACACTATATAATAATTGGTTTACCAAAAGAGAAGGAAGAAGACTACTTAGAAACTGCTCTTTTCTCACAAAATTCTGGAACATGGGGACTAAAGCTTCATCTTATGTATGTTGTTAAAAATACTCCATTAGAAGGGCTTTATAAAAGTGGAAATTTAAAAAAGTACATACTAAAGAAGAGTATGTTGAAAAATAGTAAATGTGTTAGAAAAACATTTCTACTGAAATAGTTATTCATAGAATGACTGGAGATGGAGATAGGGAAACATTAGTTGCTCCATTATGGAGTATTATAGATGTTTTTAAATTCAATACATAAAGAATTATAAGGAATACTTATCAGGAAAATTATATAAAATATAATTTATAAATATTTAGATAATTAAATATGATTTATTGAATGGAGGAAAAATGAGATTTGTTGTAATTAATAATAAAAAGTGTTGGAGATTGGGGAGCTGTTTACATAGCTAATAAAAATTAAGGAGTTTAATCCTACACCTGAAAGAAAATTTGTATTAGGTTTACCAACAGGAAGCTACACCACTAAAAATGTATAAAAGACTAATAGGAATTCTACAAGGAAGGAATTATTAGTTTTAAAAATGTAATCACATTCAATATGGATGAGTATGTTTGGATTGCCAGAAGATGAAATCCACAAAGTTATCATTACTATATGTATAACTAACTTCTTTCAATCATATAGATATAGAAAAAGAAAATATAAATATTTTTAAATGGTATGGCTGATGATGTAAAGAAAGAATGTAAAAGATATGAGATTTTAGAAGTTGGAGGGAATTGATTTGTTTTTAGGTGGTGTAGGTGTTGATGGGCATATTGCTTTTAATGAACCTGGTTCATCTTTTAAATCAAGAACAAGAAAAAAACAACTTACAGAAGACACTATAATTGCCAATTCAAGATTTTTAATAATGATATTACAAAAGTTCCTCAATCTGCTTTAACTGTTGGAGTAAGCACAATTATGGATGCAAAAGAAGTTTTTAATAATGGTTGAAGGAAATAACAAGAGCAAAGAGCATTACATATGAATTGAAGAAGGAATAAACCATATGTGGACCATATCAGCCTTACAATTACATGAAAAAGCTATTATTGTTGCTGATGAAGATGCTTGTGCGGAACTTAAAGTTGCAACTTATAAATAGTATAAAAGATATTGAAAAGAAAAGTTATAATGTAGATAAATTAATTGAAATTTTATATAAAAATAATATAAAAACTGCACCTTATCTTATATTTCCAAAAATAAGTGGTGCAGTTTTTCATATTCTCAAATTTTATTAATTTGCTGGCACTGGTTGTGCATTTTAACCTCTTCTGGAATATCAATATCTGAAACATTATTTATATTAGAATGTTTTTGTATCCATTTCCATGAGATATTTTCATTCCTTGCATTTCAAAATCAAAAAGATATAAGTGAAGAAGATGCTAAATATGTATTTTTATCAATTACATATTTTACAGCAATATTTTCAATTTTAACATTATCTCTATTTGACTTCCAGCTGTATTTGTATTTTTCAAGTTGCTTTTTCATAGCTTCTTGTAAGAAATCAGAATTTTTGAAATTGTAATTATATAATTTCCATCTTTTCATCAATATCAATTTTATCTAGATTATCTTTCATAGCATTATAAACTTCATTAGAGCTATTCATATAACCTTTAAACTGATTAGCTAGTTCATCAGTAATAGGTTGTGTAAACCATTGATTATCAACTGGATTTTTGAACATACATAATATTATCTTTTTATAAAAAGTCTTCATTTAACATTTTGAGAAGGTATTCCAATTTCCATTTTTCATTGCAAGAGGTTTCTTGAATTATAGAGGCATCTATTGTCATATTCATATTAGTCTTATTGCCATCTAAATTTTTGTGCCATTTTACATTTATAAGCATATCTCCACTCTTCATACTTTCAGATGCAGCAATAAACTTTTTCTATAACTTCTTTTTATCAACCTTACTTTTTCCACAGCTCCTATAAAATTACAGAAAAATACTGTTAATACTACAAATAATAATTTTTAATGAATTTTTCATAGTTGGTCTCCCTTATTAAAAATTTTTGTTTGTCTAGTTACTATAACATAAATAGAATTTATTATCAACTATTATACTTCAATATTTTTAAAAAGTTCTTCTAATTTAGGACTATTTCTTCAAGAATATCAGTGTTCATAGGATTTTTAATTTTTCCAATTTCTAATAATTTAAAGAAAGATTCTGAACCACCTGCTTTGCAAAGTAATATACTCTTTCAGAGTTTCTTCTTTGTTATCTAAGTATTTTTAGAAGATATTGGAATGCGCAAACTTGTGCAAGAGTATAATCTATATAATAAAAAGGTGCCCAAAATACATGTCCTTGTGCAAACCAAAAATGCACCGCTGTCATAAAAATCGTTATCATAATCTAAATCAGGTTTTATACATTAATTCTAATTCGTGATATTTTTCTTCTTTCTGCTGGTGCTAGCATTAGGATTTTTCCATAAACATAATGTTAGAAAATGATCTATTGTAACTCCATAAAAGTTTATAAAGTCAATGCTCCTTTCAAAGCGGAATACTTAAATTTATTAGCATTTTCATAAAAAATAATTCCATCCAAAGCCAAGTTAAAGAAATTCCATACTCATAGAGTGTATCTCTGCAGACTCATAAGTAGGGCCAAACATATTCTGGAAGAAGTTGATATTGTGACATATAGCATTGAAAAGCATGACCAGCTTCATGAGTTATAACATCAATATCTCCTTTTTGTCCCATTAAAATTTGAAAAAATAAAGGTGACTTATATTTATCAAGACTTGTACAATATCCTCCAACCTAGGTTTTTGCAACTAAGTCCATCAATTCATTTTCTATCATAAAATCAAAGAATTTACCAGTTTCAGGACTTAATTCACTATACATTTTTGTGCATTTTTAACTATGAAATCAACATCTCCATTAGGTTTGAATTTCCATCTTTTTAAAATCACAGGCTTCATCAAAATATTTAAAGTCTTTTTATACCTAATCTTTTCAGCTTGCATTTCTCTTATTTTTATTGCTAAAGGTGTCAATGTTTTTAATACTTTTTCTCTATATTTAGCTACATCTTTATGGTTTGTAATCAGTTCTATTCAGCAATTTATATTGTAAGTCAACATAATTTTTCATAACCTAAGGCATGTGCCATTTCAGTTCTAACTTTCACCATTTCATCATAAATATTATCAAACTCTTCTTGATGTTCCTCAAAAAAATTTTGCTCTAGCTTGATATAGCTTCTTTTCTAAATTCTCTATCTGGATTTTTGTAAAGAGGTGGCATTTGAAAACTGTATATTCTTTTCCTCTAAATATAATTTTTGAATTAGCAATTATTTTATCATAATTTGTAGATAAAATATTTTCTTTTTACATAAAAAGGTATAGCTTTTTCATTTAAGACTAATTTACATTCTAAAAGTTTAAAAATAGTGTTTTCCAAATTTTTCTAGTTCACCCCTAAACTTTGAATTATATATTTACTCTTGAAACTTCTGTATTTAGAGTTTCAATGATAGGTTTATTTTCATCCAAAAATTATTTTTCATTTTTCATAAAATTCATCAGTTATATCTACATAAGACGAATATTTGCTATTTCAATATTTGTATATAAATCTTTTTTTAAAGTTTGCAAACTCTTCAATTATTTTAATTTGTTCAAGAGGAGAGTTAGCATTTTTCAATTTTTCTTTTTGTTTCTTTAAAAAATAACTTTTTCCATATCTGGTCTAGTATATGGCATATCTTTAAATTTCATATTATCCTCTAATTTATTTTTGTAAATCTTCACTAATATTAAGTATAAACTAAAATGTTATTAATTGCAAAAATAAATATAACTTCTATAAAAGATTTTTATTTGAAGTATAAATAAAATAAATAGATAAAATATAAAATATATAAGTATCCTTAATTTTAGAATGTTTCTATATTTTATAATATATGTTAAAATGTTTCAAAAGATACTCTAAATATATTTTACAAAAATTCTATAAAAGAGGTGTAATCGATGGAAAAATAAAACAGTTTTATGTGAAATTAAAAATTTATATACAGGATTTAGAATAAAAGATGATTATTTCAATGCTGTTGATAATGTTAGCCTTAACCTCTATCCTAATGAAGTAGCTAGCGATAGTTGGAGAATCTGGTTGTGGAAAAAGTACATTGGCTACCACCATAATGGGATTACATAACTTAAACTTTACTAGAGTATCCAGGAGAAGTAATTTTTGAAGGTAAAAATATCTTAAATTCTACTGAAGAGGAATATAATAAAAATTAGAGGGTGGAAAAATAGGAATGATATTTCCAAGATCCTCTTTCAGCACTTAATCCTTTACAAAGAATAGGACAACAAATAGAGGAAGGCCTTATTTATCATACAAATTTAAATCTTGAAGAAAAGAAAACAGAGAGCTTTTTGAACTTTTAAAAAGAGTTGGAATAGAGAAACCTGAGAAGAATTTATAAACAATTTCCACATCAACTTTCTGGTGGAATGAGACAAAGAGTTGTAATTACTGTTGCTCTTAGTTGTAAACCAAAAAAATTTTAATAGCAGATGAACCAACAACTGCTCTTGATGTTACAATTCAAGCTCAAATATTAGATTTAATTGCTGACTTACAGGAAGAAATAAAAGCTGGAATTATTTTTAATAACACATGATTTAGGTAGTTGTTGCTCAAATTGCTGATAGAGTTGCTGTAATGTATGCAGGAGAAATTGTTGAACTTGCAACATGCCAAGAAATTTTACTAATCCATTACATCCATATACAAGAAGTTTATTAAAATCAATTCCTCAACTTGATACAAATGAAAATGATGAACTTCATGTAATAAAAGGAATGGTTCCTTCTTTAAAAACCTACCAAGAGAAGGTTGTAGATTTTCAAGTAGAATACCATATATTCCAAAAAGAAGCACATGAAACACATCCAGAATTCCATGAGGTATCACCTAATCACTTTGTTAGATGTACTTGCTGGAAGGTATTCAACTTTGAAGAGGAGGAAAAAGAAATGAGGTTTATTAGTTATTAAAGATTTAAAAGTTCATTATCCCATAGAGGAGGTTTTTCAATAAAAGTTGTTGATCATGTTTATGCAGTTGATGGTGTAAGTATGGTTATTGAACAAGGTAAAAACTTATGGACTTATAGGTGAATCTGGTTCTGGAAAATCAACAATAGGAAAAACTATAATTGGACTTGAAAAAGCAACTCGGAGAAATTTTTATATAATGGAAAAATATACTTGACCCAAAAGTTAGAAAAGAAATGAAATTTAATACAGAAGTACAGATGATAGTTTCAAGATTCAATGTCAAGTCTTAATCCCAGAGTATTGGATATTTTTAGCAGAACCTATAAGAAACTTTGAAAATTTGAGTAAAGAAGCTGAAAAAGATATATATGAGCTTCTTGCAATAGTAGGAATGCCAAAAGATTCTATATATAAATATCACATGAATTTTCAGGAGGACAAAGACAAAAGACTTGGTATAGCAAGAGCTAGTGCTTGCAAAACCAAAAATTAATAATAGCTGATGAACCAGTATCTGCACTTGATTTATCAGTTCAAGCACAAGTTTTAAATTATTTAAAAACATACAAAAAGAGCTGAACTTATCATATATATTTATTTCACATGATTTAGGGTGTCGTTAAACATATGTGTGACTATATTTATATTATGCATAGAGGAAAATTTACTGAAACAGGTACAAAGAGGATATCTATAATAATGCAAAACATATCTATACTAAAAGGTTAGTTGCATCTATACCTCAAATAAATCCTATAGCTAAAGAAGGCTTAAAAACAAAGAGAAGAAGTAGAAAAAGAGTTTGAAGATTTATATTCACATTTCTATGATTCAAATGGAAAAGTTTTTGCTTTTGAGCAAATTTCAGAAACACACTCTGTTGCAAGTTCTACAAAAATATAATTATAGAAAGGATGGTAATACTATATGTGGAAAACAATACTTAGAAGAGTTTTACTTATGATACCTCAGCTTTTTATTTTGAGTTTATTAATTTTTATATTAGCTAAGTTGATGCCAGGAGATGCACTTTCTGGAAAGATAGAATCCATCTGTTGATGCAGAAACAATGATTAGAATACAAAATGGGCTATTATGATGCTTGGTATATTCAATACTTTAGATGGTTAAAAATGCTTTACATGGTGATTTAGGAATTAGTTACACCTATAAATTACCTGTATTAACTGTTATTAGTGGAAAGAGCTATGAATAGTTTTTCACTTTCTATTTTAGCTTTGATAATTATGTATTATAGCACTTCCAGTTGGAATTTTTGCAGGGAAAAATCAAGGTTCAAGATTTGATAAAGGAGTTATATTATTTAATTTCTTTACTTATGCTATTCCATCATTTGTAATGTATCTATGCAATTTTATTATTTGGCTATAAATTAAAATGGTTTCCAACAATAGGTTCTGTTGAGGCAGGAGTCATGAAAGAACATTTTCATACTATGAGCCGTTTACACCATATGATTCTGACCAGCTATGTGTATTGCTATACTCAGTACAACAAGCACAATACAATATTTAAGAAATGAAGTAATTGATGCTAAAACTGCTGACTATGTTAAAACTGCAGAAGTAAGGGTGTACCTATGAGAAAAGTCTATACTAAACATATATTCAGAAACTCATTGTACCAATAGCTGCATTTTTGGTTTTCAAATATCAGGACTTTTTAGGTGGAGCTGTAATTGCAGAAAAGTATTTTTAACTATCAAGGTATGGGTAAATTTTTCATAGAATCTATATTAACAAGAGATTACAGTGTCGTTACAACATTGATATTACTATATGGATTACTTTTCTTATTTGGTTCATTGTTATCAGATATTACAATGGCAATAGTTGATCCAGAATAAGAATAGAGTAGGAGGATTTTATGGAAAATAATAAAAAGAACCAAATTAAAAACAGAGAATCCTACTGGTTTTTCTGTAATAGTAGAAAATTTAAAAAAGATAAACTTGCCTTATTTTCATTTATAGCTGTTTCCACTTTTTATAATAGTTGTTTTTATAGCTTCTGCTTTTATAAACCTTGAACAACTCACAAACAGTTAATATTTTTTAGAAAATATGAAAGCACCTTCATTTAATAGCTTTTTGGAATTTCTTTGGTAGAGATGCTGGTGGACGTAGTGTAATGGGTTTATGTTGTTGTTGGAGCTAGAAATTCTATAACAATAGGTTTTATAATAACAATTATTACCACTTTCATAGGACTTTTTGTTGGCTTATCTATGGGATACTTTGGTGGAAAAAGTTGATGCTTGGGGAATGAGGTAGTTGACTTTATAAGTATGATGCCATCTATAATGATCAATAATAGTATTTGTTAGTATAGTCACCTAAATATGGAATTTTTCAGTTTATTATGATTTTTAGTTTATTTTATTGGACAAGTACTACTAGACTTATTCGTTCAAAGAACTTTATCAGAAGCAAGAAGAGATTACGTAAATGCTTCAAAAACAATGGGTACAAGTAATTTCAAAATTATGTTTGAGAAATACTACCAAATATTTCTTCAATAATTATTAGTAAGTGCAACATTAACACTAGCTTCAAATATTGGTATAGAAGTTGCATTATCATTTTTAGGTTTTGGATTGCCAGCGCAACTCCATCATTAGGAACTTTTAATTTCTTATGCTTCTAAACCTGAAATTATACAGTATAAATTATATGTGGCTTCCAGCTGCAATAGTTTTATTGTTTTATGATGTTGGAATAAACTATATAGGACAGGCATTAAGAAAAGCAGCTGATGCAAAACAAAAGATTAGGGTAAAATCAAAAATAGTTCATAACTTTATTACAAATATAATAGGAGGTTTTATAATGAAAGGTAGATTGGCTAAATTTTTGGTTTATTTGCAGGATTGCTAATGTTAGCTTCTTGTGGAGATGTAAATGATGGTGGAAAGGAAAATTCAAAAGAAAAATTGATGTTTTCCAGTATTGAAAATAAATATCCAACTTATTTTTAAAACAGATGGAGGCTGTACAAGCTGATACATTAAAAAGTTGCTATATGTATCAGATTCACCTTTTTAAAGGAATTTTTAATGGTTTTCTTTTATTCAGATGCAATGAGACAATCATTTTATGAGATATACAATGAATGTTGCATTTTCCTCTGATATTGATTTGAAAATAATTTTAGATAGTGATGAAACTCAATAAAAAGTTACTGTTAATCCAGAAGAAAAACTGTAACATATAAAATTAATCCAAAATTTAAAATGGTCTAATGGAGATCCTGTAACAACAAAAGATATAGTAAAAACTTATGAAATATTTGCAAGCCAAGACTATATTACAAGTGCAAAATCTTTAGATTTAGTAAAAATAGAAAAAGCTGTAATTGGTATAGAAGAATATATATCAAGGTAAAGCAGATAAAATTTCTGGACTTGAAGTTATAGATGATTCATCTATGAAAATACATTTAGAAATAACTCCTTCTGTATATTGGGGTGGAAATTTTGCAAAGGTGAATTTAGAAGTGCAAAACAATTTGAAGGAATGTAGCTATGGATAAAATTATAGAATCACCAGCACTTAGAAAAATCCTCTTTCTTATGGTCCATATTATATTAGAAGTTATACAAGGAGAAAAAGTAATATTTGAAGCTAACCCGCATATTTCTATAAAGGAGAACCAAAGATAAAAAGAATAGAAATGGAAATCACTACCTCCTTCTCAACAAGTTGCAGCAATCAAATCAGGAAAATATGATTTAGTATTTATGGCTAGTACAGATATTTTCCTGAAATAGAAAAATTTGATAATATTAATATTGCAACTAGAAAAAGCAAATTATATGAATTGTATTGCATTTAAACTTGGAAAATGGGATGCTGAAAAGAATGAAAATATAGTTAATCTAATGCAAAAATGTATGATATTAATTTAAGAAAAGCTATTGCTTTTATGCAATAGATAATGATACTATCAGTGAACAATTTTTCCATGGTTTAAGCTTCAACTGCTAAATCTCAACTTTCACCATCATTCCCATCATTACATAATTCAGATATAAATGGCTATAGAATAGATATAGAAAAAGCTAAAAATTACTTGATGATGCTGGGTATAAAGATGTTGATGGTGATGGAATAAGAGAAGGAAAAGATGGTAAACCAATTAAATTTACATTTGCTATGATGTCTAGGTGGTGAAACAGCAGAACCTATTAGCCAATATTATTTACAACAATGGAAATCTATTGGGCTTAATGTAGAATTAGTTGATGGAAGACTTTTTGAACTTTAATAATTTCTATGATAGAGTTGAAGCTGATGATCCAGCTATTGATTTCTGTTTAGCAGGTATAGGATTTAGTTCAGATCCTCAACAAGTAAGTTTATTTGGAAAGACTGCAGGATTTAATATTTCTCGTTATACATCTGATACACTAGATGCCGCTTTATCAGCAACAGTTTCTCCTGAAGCTATGGATGATCAAAAAGAGAATAGAACTTTATAAAAATTATGAAAGAGTATTTATGGATGAATTACCAGTTGTTCCACAACTAAATAAATATGAATTTTTACCAGTAAATAAGAGGTTAAAATGTTTGACTGGACAGAAAGTAGAAGAGATTTGGTACAGAGTTCGATTGGTCTCAATTAGAACTTACTGCACCTGAACCTATTGTAGATTCTAAAAACTAATAATTAATATGGGTTGTACAAATCTACTCATACTGTTGATTTGTAATAACCTTTTAGGAGAGATGTAGTACAAATGGAAAAAGGAGCAATTATAAGAGAAAGGACAAATAAAAATATATAAATGAAAATGATTATAAGAGAATTTTTATTATTTCAGATTTGCACTGGTTATTATAATTTATTTTTAGAATTTATAGAAAAGTAGATTTACAAAAAGATGACTTATTGATAAATCTTGGAGATTCATGTGATAGAGGAAGTCAGTCTTATGAACTTTATTTAAAATATTATGAGATGATTAAAAAGAAGGATATAATATTTTACATATTCTTAGGAATCATGAGGATATGATTTTTAACAGCAATAGATACTCTTGATGAGAAAGTGATATCGAACATTGGTATAGAAATAATGGTGAAACAACAATAGATTCTTTCTGTAATGTTGTGGTTCATCTAAAAAGATGATAAAGATAAATTTCTATAGATTTCTTATCAACTTTTCCAACTCTTATAATTTCAGATAAAAGTATATTTTGTTCATGCCATATAATCCTGACTTGCTTCCTGAAAAACAAGAAGAATACTTTTTAATATGGAATAGGCAAAATTTTTGGGATAGAAATTTCACAGGAAAAAGCTATTTATTTTGGTCATACTCCCTCTAAAAAGATAATCAATACAATAGTGTATTACCTAATAATTGTGACTTGTATAGATTTAGGAACTTATAAATATCATAAAATGGTAGGAGTTGAAATTAAGAATAAAATGGAATATTATATTGAAGAAAAATATATTTATAATGGAAATCATAAAGAAAGATTTGTACTAGGAGAGTTGCTGGTACTAAAGCCTTTAATTTGCTTTGGAGTCAATCCTAGTAGGCAAAAAGTTCAAAATGGTATATTAAAAACTGATCCCACTATTCTAAAAATAAAGAAAGTTTGCTGAAAAAGAAATTGTGATGGATGGATAATGTTGAATTTATATCCACAAGTCACACCTCAACCTGATGAACTTCATAAAAACGAAATTTTGATAATTGTCTACATGAAAAATATTAATATAATTAAAAGAAATATTTAAAAATTACCCTAGTGCAGAGATATTGAGTTTGTTGAAATTTAATAGAGAAAAGAGATTATTTAAAAAGTATGTCTAAAAGAAATTTTTGAAAATTAGTAAAAAAGTGAGACTGGTTTCATATGGAAATTTAACTAAAAGGAAATCCCTAGACATCCTTATATACCTATGCTGATATTAATAAAAATTAGAAAAATTTGATATTAATGAATATGTAAAATATATAATCAAATAAAGTGGATATTGTAAGTTCATCATTACATTATCCACTTTTTATGTCTAATTATAAATTATTTTCCAGATTTTATATCTTTCCAAAATTGATCTATATCTTTTTACATCTCTTATTGCTTTTTGGAATTTGATTATAAGGAGCTTCTCCAAGTAGGTTTCCATTTTTCATCATAGTACTTCCAATTTCCTACTTCCTTATTTGCTTTCATTTGTCCACTCATCAATAGTTTTCCATTTGGATAGTAATCTTTCCCAAGGACCTTCAACATTTCCTGCTTCAAAATAGTATCTCAAGAAAGATTTCCATTTAAATAATATCTTTTAAACTCTCCATTTCTTTCGCCATTTTTAAAAGCTATCTACAATTGCAGCCTTATTAGTTGTTTTCCATCTTTTTCAAAAGTGAGATCCCATAGTTTTTGATAAAACCATCATCATACCTCTAGCTCTCATTTCATCATCAGTGTAAACAGATGAGCAAGCTAGAAAAATATAGATTAATGCTCCAACTACTAATAATAACATTTTAATTTTCTCATTAATTCCCCATTAAATTTACTAGTCATAATTTCCAATATAGTTTCATCAGTGCCTTTCATACCACATTGAGCAAGTTCTCCAACATTTCTTATTGTTTCTTCAATATCTACTCCAACTATTCCATCCCAGATTTTTAATACCTCTTTATTTAAAAGCAAGCATAGTTGCATCAAAAGCAGAATAAATACCCAGAAGATATCTTCATTGCACATGAAGCCTTAGCACCATCACAAATAACACCTGAAAGATTACCTCAAAAATATTAGTTATTGCATCACAAACCATTTCAAAACTCTCCACCATGCAAGAATGTGAGCAGCTGCAACACCAGAAGCAGCACAAATAGCTCCACAATAAGCTGAAAGTCTACCAACATTTGTTTTAACATGGATAGTTATAAGGTGTGAAACAAATAAACCTCTTATTAGTTCTTCTTCTGAAAGATCAGCAGCAAATTTTTATTATAGGTAAAGAAGCTGTCATACCTTGATTTCCACTTCCACTTGTTGTCATAACAGGTAAACCACAGCCACTCATTCTGGCATCACTTCCAGCACTAGCATCAACTAGCTGCTTTGTTTCTTATATCATTACCATAGGGTACCTCTTTCAATATTATCAAGTATCATTTTTCCAATATTTACTCCATACTTTCCTTTTAATCCTTCTTCTGCTATTGCAGAATTATAGGATTACTTTTTCAAAAATTGGTTTTATTAAATCAATATCTATTATTTTTGCTAAATCATAAATAAATTTTACAGTTAGAACTTTTCTATCAGTAAGTGACGAATTAAAATCGTCCATCATTACAAATTTGACTTAGTAAATTTTACCATTTTTCAAAATTCTAGTTATATTAGTATGGTGTGTTTTATTTCTAAAAGAACATTGTCTTCCCATTTGAAATTTCTAATCTTATATATAATTTTATATCTCCTGGATAAACATGAGTTTTGTATAATATTTTATCTAAAAACTTTTTACTTCTTCCACTTGTTCATGTGTAACATCACTTATAACCATAAGTTCTTTTCATCATCTCCAGCTATCATACCCATAGCAATAGCTGGTTCTATTCCAATCATTCCCTCACTATTTGGAATAGTAACACTTTTTACATTCTTAATTATATTTCCTGATAAAGAAAAACATCAACTTTTATTGGGAACAGTACCTAAAATTCTTCTTGCTTTTGCTGCTGCATACTGACAGTGCTATTGGTTCTGTACAACCTTCTGCTGCCACAATTTCTTCTTCAAAATTTTAAGAACTTTTTCAATTTTAGTTTCCATTTTATCCCCCTTATAAATTTAATTTTTATAATATATTATAGAATAAATTTTTAAAAAAAGTATACCCTATTTAAAAAATATGTTCATAGTAATATTTTTGATTTTTATATTGCTTTTTGTTTGAGTAAAGTATATAATGAGAAATATATATTTTATTATAATTATGGAGGGATAGTATGGAAAAACGAAAAAGGGAGATACTCTGATAATTAAGTTAGTTCTTGGAGTAATAGCTGGAATAATTATAGGATTAGTTTCAAATGAACAAATAATTTCTGTAATTTTTACCAATTAAGTAGGAGAGTTAATATTCTTTGTTGTGCCATTTTATTATAATTGGTTTTATTGCACCTGCGATAACTCAATTAAAAATCAAATGCTAGTAAAGATGTTATTGTTAACTATGTTAGGTTTATCTTATTTATCATCTATTGGAGCTGCATTTTTCTCTGCAACTGCTGGATATATATTGATACCAAAATTAAATATTGTTTCTAATGTTGAGGTTTAAAAAGAATTACCTGCAATTTTATTTAAGGTTCAAATTCCATCAGCAATTTCAGTAATGGGAGCTCTAGTATTATCATTACTTATGGGACTTGCTGTTGTATGGACTAATTCAAAAGAACAGAAGAATTATTAAATGAATTCAATAATATTATGTTAATGATAGTAAATAAAATAATAATTCCTATATTACCAATATTTATAGCAACAACATTTGCAACTCTTGCTTATGAAGGAAGTATTACAAAACAATTACCAGTATTCTTAAAAAGTAATTGTAATTGTACTAATAGGACATTACATTTGGCTTGCTATTTTTATATACTATTGGTGGTATAGTTTCTGGACTCTGGTCTTTATTAAAACATTATGGACCAGCATATATATGACAGCTGTTGGAACAATGTCATCAGCTGCAACTTTACCAGTTAGTTTAAAATGTGTAAGAAAAATCTGGTGTGTTAGATGAAGAAATAACTAACTTTGCTATTCCATTAGGTGCTACTACTCACCTATGTGGGTCTGTTTTGACTGAAAACATTCTTTGTTATGGTAGTTTCTAAAATACTTTATGGAGATGTACCTCCTGTTGGAACAATGATATTATTTATTGTTTTATTAGGAATATTTGCAGTTGGAGCACCAGGGAGTACCAGGAGGAACTGTTCTTGCTTCACTAGGACTTATAATTTCTGTTTTAGGGTTTTGATGAAACTGGAACTGCTTTAATGATAACAATATTTGCTTTACAAGACAGCTTTTGGAACTGCTTGTAATATTACAGGTGATGGAGCTTTTGGCACTTATCCTTAATGGAATATTTAAAAAGAAACAAACAAACTAATAAATTTAAATGGGCTATTACATTCTGTAATAGCCCTGTTTCTAATAGATATCAAATTCTAAAAATTTAGTTTTTCATATTATAATTTTGTAATTCTTCAAAGTTTTTCTTTAATACCTCTTTATAAGTTTTTAATTGATTTACATCTTTTTCCACCAGTTTTGAAATCTACTATATAGATTTCTCCTGTTTCCATCTCCATTATCTTTTTATCATAAGTCTATCTATTCTATATTCTTTCTTTTCTTCATAGTCATATAAAACATATTCAGAATAAATATAGTCCCATTTTTGAGAAAAATCTCTTTATCCTTAGTCAGAAATATTTCAATATTTTCTTTTTGAGAAGATTTTATTTAATCTCCAAAAATAGGAAATATATTTTTATAGCATAGAGTTTTTAGAAAATTCTACTTCTTCATCAGTTCCATACTTCAAATTTTTCAAAGAAATAGTGAACTAAAATCCCTGTCATCCTTTTTCTTCTGTTTCAAGTAAAAATTTACTATTATTAACTTCAATATTTGAAACTTCTTCTTTATTATCATAAATTGAAGATGAAAAATAAAAATTGTGAGTTAGATAGCATTGTTTTCAAAATTTTTCTTCTACTACATCTTCATTATTATAATTTTTCTTCTAAAGAAAGTTCTCCCAATTCACAAGTAAAAATCTTCAATAAGCGAATTTCCAAAACTGATGTTTTCTAAATCAATTTCTTTTTAACTCTTCTGTTGAAAGCTCATTTACAGACTCTAAAAATCTATCTTCATATATAACTATAAGGTTATTTTTAGGTCTTGTTAAAGCAACATAGTATTTATCTCTTCTTCCTTTATATCATAATTTTCTATTCTTTCTTCAAAACAAGTTTCTAAAAATAGAATCTATAACCTTTTTACAAAAATAGTGAAAAATACTGTTTCATCATAATGGTCGTTCATTTCAAATAAGAAATCTATATCATCAGTTTTAGATTTTTACTATTTTTATAACAAAAGTTGTTTTAAACTCTAAACCTTTTTGACTTATGTATCGTTACTAATTTCAATTCCTCAGAGTTTGTATCTGAAAAGAGAAAGCTTATTTTCCTTGTAATCATTTAATAATTCTAAAATTGAAAGAATAATAGTTTGTTAATAAATAAAAATCATAAATATTTTTACTTCATTCTCTTTATTAAAAATAATCTATAAATTGAGCTTTTTATAATTTCAAAAATTAAATCTTGCACAGTAAAATTTTTATAATTCTTTTTAAATATACAATTTTTCTAAAAATCTTATAATTTTTATCCTCCTAAGGAATTTATAAAAATTATTATCCTGTGAAAAATTTATATATGAAAATAATTCTTTTTGTTTTTTAATAAAATCTCAATTTCAGCTGTTCCAAAATTAGCTTAAAGGAAGAAATAAAAATTAAATAGTGCTAGTTCATTTTCATAAACTAAATATTTTAGTAATTCAAAACATTCAAAAATACCAGAATATTCTGAAATATTCTTTTCATTATTTAGAATATATGGAATATCTTCTAAAAGATTAGCAATTTCTGAAAGTTCAGCATTAGTTCTTGCTATTATTGCAACATTGTCATAAGGCTCAAATAACTCCTTCAACAATACACTATTAATATTGATTTCTTTTTTCTTATCCTCATCTTCTTCTTTTTATCTTGTAAATCTTTTATACAGATAGCTTTCACATAACCATCATTTTTGAATTAACTCCACTTGTTGAAAATTCCCAATTTTCTACTTTTTCAATAGTTTCAAAAAATTGATTGCAATAAGAAACAATATTTCTATCACTTCTATAAGATATCTTTAATGGATCTGCAATCTAAAGATTTTCATCAAGTTTTTCAAATAATCTTTTTCTCCATCTCTCCAACCATAGATGCTTTGTTTTTCATCTCCAACACAGATTACAGACTTAGCTTTTTAGTAAAATTCATATAGTATTTTTCCATTGTAGTATACTTGTGTCTTGGAATTCATCAATAAAAATAGCTTCAATGTTCATATCCAGAGTTTCAAAAATATATCTGTCAGTCCATTTTCATCTCTTAAAGCATTATTTTTATTGAATATAGCCATATAAGTATAGATTGCAATATCACTAAAAGTAAATTTTTATCTCTAATTTTTAAAACTATCATAGAGACTATAGATTTCTGAACTCAACTCAAATATCTTTTCTTCATAAAGGAATTAAAACCTCATTAAATATTTCTTTTGATAGAATTTCTCTTAATTCTTCATGCCTTGCATTTATATATTCTTTATGTTCAGCATCACTAGCTTTCTTTAATTTATTTCCGTTATAGATAAATCCAGCTGTTCCATCTTTTAAATAATAATTTAGAAATCTTTAAATAAAAATTCTTTTGAGTTTCTTCAGCTTTTCCAATATATTTTTATAATCAGTTTTCAAAACATCATCTAAATCTTTCTTACAGTCATTTTTCAATATATGAAAAAACTTCTTCTTAAAGATTTCTATACTTGATTTAGTAATATTAAATCTTTCTTTTTTATACAGGTCTGGGTCCATCATTTAAAGATAAAATATATTTCCATCTTGAAAAATTAATCTTTTAATTATTGAGATATAGTTTTCTATATCAGAATTTTCATTAAAGAAATTTTTAAAATCATTGAATAATTTCTCATTACTAAAAATATTTTCTAAAACTTTTTATAATAAATGGAATTATCTTCCTCATCTAACATAGAATATGATTTTATTTTTCATTTAAAATTTGTAACAATATTTTAAAGATAATATTAAAATGCATCTATTGTGTAAATTTTTCAATTTTTCTTTATTCTTTATAATCTCTTTGTGAGACTTTTGATAAATTTTCCAATAAATTATTATCTATAATTAAATTTGGTTCATTTTTCTTAATACTTTCAATAAGATTAAGATAATTGCTTCTCTTTTTATCATCTATCAATTTACTATTTGAAATAGCTTCTATTACAGAAAGCTCAGAATTTTTCTGCTTATATTGTATATTTCCACTAAATTCTGAAAAATTTATTTACTATTCCTTCTTTTTATCTCAGCAGTTGCCTTTCTTGTAAAAGTCAACCAGATATTTTTATAATCTATTGGCTCTATACTGCCTTTTTACATAAGGCAGCTATATTCAAGTGAAAGTCTATAGTTTTACCTGTTCCAGCACTAGCTTTTATAACAAATTTTTAATTTTCCATCAGTATCACCTGTCATTTTCTACTTCCATTTTTCTAGTGGGATTATATTTTATATCTGTAATATTCATTAAAATCAAAATCACTTTCTTTTTAGTGCAGATTTTTAGGTAAAACATAATATTTATTCTTAAAAATTCTATAAGTAATTCTTTAAATTGACTATCTTTTTCTGGCAACTTATCTATTAAATGTTTTTCAAACTTAAAATTCTTTTGACTCCTGCTCATCCCAAAAATTATAGGCAGTGCTATAAACAGGTAATGAATTGTCTGAACCATAAAACATTATTGCATAGAATTCTAATTGATCTTTCTTATATCCACCTGTTTTTAAAGTCTACAATATATCTTGCCTTTGAAGTTTCTATTAATAAATCAGCTCTACCATTTAAAAATACTTCTATTTCATCATATTTTTAAATAAAGCCTTATCTTGAGTTTTTAGATCTGCTTCAATTCTTAAAATTTTCTCTCCCTTTTAATTCTTCATATAGAACTTTAAAAACTTTTTCTATATTGGTTTGTAAGTCTTGGAGTTAGAACTTCATTTAAATAGTTTTCATAAATATTTCGATTTTTAATTCTTCTTTAAATATATATCTAAATATTTTTATAATATCAGTTGAAATTAATAAGTTTTCAGAAGATTGTAAAATATTTTTCCAGTTTCTCTAAAAATTTCTTCCAAAGTTTTTATGTAAAATGTTTCCTAAAACCTTTGCAGATATTCCAATATCTGCGACTATTTCATCAGAACTTTCAATTCCCACAAATTTTATCTAGAAAGAAGAAAGTTTCATTATTTTTAAGCTCTATATAGTCATAAGCACCTATTTTTAATATATTATCTTTTAAAATCTGTCTTTTTAAAGTAAGCCCTAAAAAGTTTCATCTGAGAAATTCTCTGTTTTTCTTTTTAAATATATAGACTTAAAATAATGTTTTAAATTATCTATATTATTTTCTAAAGCTGAATATTTATTTATAAATTCATAGACAAAAGCAGAAAAATCTATATTATTATCTTTATCTATCATAGAATAAATATCTACCTTATTTAAAGATAATAAATTTTGAAAAATCTATATTTTTGAATTAAAAATCTCATCTTCATTAGTTTTTAGACCTAATTTTATGTTGTTCAGTAAATAAGTTATTATTCACTTTCATTTTAGGTAAAGTTTTGACTATCTGCATAAAATAATAGCTGGATTTTCTATATTTTAACAGAATATTTTTATTAAATCTAAGTCTTTAAGTTCATTATCTTTATTTTTATGTATAGAATAAATTATAATTCTATTAAGGTAATTAAAAATGAGAGTAAAGATATTTTTCCTAGATTAGATTTAAAAAGTTATTAAAATTTTTAAAAAATCTATATTTTCATTTGAATTTAAAAGTCCTAAAATTTCATAAATTTTGTCATATAAAAGTATCAAATTTGTCTTCTATATCTATATCAGTTTTTGAGCTAAAAATTTATCACATAAAAATTATTTAAACTATTTACATCTTTTATCTATATCATTTAAAGTTTCAAATATTAATTTTAATTTAATTTTTAAATTTTCATTATCTCCTAAGTAATATGAATAGTAATCTTCATTTAAAAGTTTCAAAGAAATATATCTATAGTCACTGGAAATTATTTTTCAAAACATCTATAATCTTCTATATCTAAAACCATAAAAACTCATAAAAGCATTTTTAAAAATATTTTCTTTTCACAAGAAAAAATATCTATGTATTGTTTGATGTCTATAGTCTATTCCATTTAAAAAGATTTAAGTAAGTTTCTATAACTTGATAAAACTTTGTATCATTCAAATAAAATTTATTAGATTTTTGTAAATATTGAATATCTGTCTTCTTTATTTAAGTCAGTAGAAAAATATCCATCATATTGATTAGTCTTGAATCATTGCATGAAGTTCTAAATCATTTGTATATTTTGAAAGGTTCACATTTATTTTTATCAGGAAAACTAACTTTATTCAATTTTAAATTTTCCATATCAAAATCTTTATTTTCCATTTGTAAAAGAATTTCACTTCACAAATAGATTGAATGCTATTTACTATCTCTAAAGAAAATTATGTGGAAAGTCAACTATATCATAGAAAACTATTTTTGTATTTCTTTTATATAAGTTAAATCCAATTTTCCAAAGAATATAACCAATCACTTGGAATATATGAATTTTCATCTAAAAATTTATCCATTTCTTCTTTTATTTCATATTTCAAACTTTTCTTCTTGCCATTTCTAGATAAATTTAAGAATTTTAACATATCTTTTTATTTTTATATAGGAAATTCAGTCATCTACAATTTCTATACATTCAAAGTAATTACTAATATTTAATTTCTTTTTAATATCATCTCTTTAAACAAGAATAAAAAGATCTTTGATATCTCCTAAAAACTTTTTATTAGAAAGAAAAATTTTCATCCAAAAATCTTCAAAAGCAATAATATTATTTTTACTAATAACTTTTGCTTTATTTACATAAGCAAAATAATGTTTTTGTGCCATTCCACTTTCAACAACAACAAGAGTATCATTTGAACTATCTTCATTTATGATTTTATCCATCTTTTTGAATATAGTTCATTTTTGATTTCTGATTATTATAAGGCAAATAATTAAAAATTAATTTATTCATAATCTTCCTTTCTATTTGTAATAAAAAGTATGTATAAAATAGTATATAAAAGGTAATTAATATAACTAAAAATAAGTGAAATTGCATTCTAAATTTTAGATAAAAATTGAAGGAAATGAGCCGAGCAAATCTGCTGTGTCTGAACGAAGTGAGTTTAGTGAATTCTTGAAACACTTAGCAATTTATTGCTCAGAGTTTCTTAGATGCGAATGTCAATTTTTGTTGTTAAGAAATTTAGCTAGCAATGAACTATTTTTTATTATATTTTATGTAAATTCTCAATGAACTATTTCTATCATACTTGTAGGTATTTCCATTTTTCCTCTTAAAATGTATAAAAACATAGTGAGCTTCTAAAAATTAAATCTATTGTCATTACTATCCAAGCACCAGCAAGTCCCATATTAAAAACATTTAAAAATACATAAGTTGTTGGTATTCTTATTAAGAATATTCAAAAATGTAATAAAAAGAACAGATCTAGTAGCTCCTGCTCCTCTCAATGCACCAGATAATATCATTGATATTGCTAGGAAAGGTTGGAGATAGAAACAAGTCTTAGTGCCATTGTTGATAAAGAAATAACTTTTGGGTCATCTGCAAATAATGAAATCAATAAATTAGGGTGCTATAAAAATAGAAGTCCCATAGTTGACATAATCATGAGTCCAATTAGTACAGAGATATCCATTTTTTTAAAGCATTTTTAGGGAGAATTTTTCCTAATTCCTGTCCTACTAAAAGCAGTAGCAGACAAGAGATACAGCAAAACCTAAATTAAATGAAAAATGATTCTGCTGTAGGTGCAATTTTATATGCAGCATAGTTTAAAGTTTCCTAGTGATATAACCATTATTTCAAAAATAAGCATACCAAACCTTAAAGCTAATTGTTCAACAGCAGCAGGAATTCCAACTTTAATAATTCTTTTTAGCAGTGAAATAATCAAATTTCATACTATTAGTGAAAGCCATTGTCTTTTGTTTATAAAAATTAAATATATGCACATAATTACAACAGAACCCCTTGCTATTGATGCTAGCAAGTGCTGCTCCAAAGACTCCCCATTTAAAAACATATATAAACAAATAGTTAAATATAACATTTACAATAAGTACCATAGTGTTTCCTATCATTGGAATTTTATTTTTCCTAAGGCTCTAAAAGCATAAAAATAGTAGTTATTCCAATAGATAAAAATACGAAACCAACAGCAGTTGTTTTTGGTATATAATAGCATCTTCTAAATTTAAATCTTTAGCATTTCCTACAATTTCTATAATAGGTCTAGCAAAAAGAAGAATAATAGCATTAAAAATAATTCCAATAGGAATGGCTATAAAATAACTTTGCATTAATGCTGACCTTCTTCTTTATTTTTAGCCCCATAAGCTCTACTTAAAATAGCAGTTGTTCCCTATTGCAACTGCTATTAATGCAGGAATAATTGCATTGAAAGCAGCACTTTCAACCCCAACAGAACTTATAGCAGAAGCTCCTATACTTGATACCATCATCATATCAGAGGTTGAAATTAATGTTTGAGCAAGTAAGTCAAAAGTGAAGGAATAGCTATTTTTAAAAATAATAAGCTCTTTATCTTCAAATAAAAATTCTTTATATTCATATTGTCACCTTTAATTTTAAATTTCTATAATAATTTTATATTATACTATATTTTCTAAATTCAGTGAAGAAAATAAAAATAAAATTTAAAGATAATTACTAATATAGATGTATACATTTTTAGAAAATATTATATAATTAGAAAATATAAAAAAAGAAATTGATATGATGGAGGGAATATAAATGAGAAATTTCGGATAGAGTAAAAATATGAAATATTCAGCTGTTAGAAAAATTAGTTCCTTTAGCTGTTGAAGCAGAAAAAGGAATAAAAGTTTATAGATTAAATATAGGTCAGCCTAATATAGAAACACCTGAATTATGAAGGTTTAAAAATATACCAGATCATGTAATAAGATATGCAGACTCAAGAGGTATAGCTGAATTATTAGAACAAGTTATTGAAGTTTATGCTAGAGATGGGCATATTTTAAAAAGAAGATATAATTGTTAGCACAAGGTGGAAGTGAAGCTTTAACATTTGCAATACTTGCTATTTGTAATCCCACAGATGAAGTTTTTAATTCCAGAACCTTTCTACTCAAATTATAAAAGTTTCTTAGATATTTCAGGAGCAAAACTTATTCCTACTAACAGATATAGAGAATGATTTTGCATTTACCTAGTAATTCAAAAATTAATTAGCTTCTAAAAACAAAAAGCTATTCTATATTCTAATCCTTGTAATCCAGACAGGAAAAGTTTATACAGAAGAAGAAGTTAAGTTGTTAGCTGATTTAGCAATAGAAAAATGATTTATTTGTTATTGCAGATGAACCATATAGGGAATTCATATATGATGATAATGATAAACACTATTCTATATTGGATATAGAAAAAGCTAAAGAAAAATATTGTTATTATGAGACAGTGTTTCTAAACATTATAGTGCTTGTGGAGCAAGAGTTGGATTTTTAATATCAAAAATGAAGAGTTTTATGACATATATAATGAAAACTTTGTCAAGCTAGACTTGCTGCACCAACTGTTGAACAATATGCAGTAGCTAGTTTAATGAAAGCACCTAAGGAATATTTTAGAGAAATCAAAGAAATATACAAAGAAGAAGAAGAGATATAATAGTAAATTCTTTAAATAAAATAGAAGGAGTAACTTGTTCTACTCCAAAGGGGCAATCTATGCTTTTGCAAAAATTACCTGTTGAAAGTTCAGAAGATTTTTGTAAATGGCTTTTAACTGACTTTTGTATATGATAATTCAACAGTTATGCTTGCACCAGGAGAAGGTTTTCTATGAAACAGAAGGTTTAGGGAAAAATGAAGTAAGATTTTTCTTTTCTGTGTTGAGAGAATGATATAGAAAAAGGCAATGAAAGTCCTTGAAGAAGGATTAAAAAGTTTATAAAAATAGAAAAAATAGAAATAAGGAGAATAATAATGAAAAAGTTTTTAGCAATACTAGCTCTATTATCAATGACTTGTGGAGCAACAGAAATTTTATCAGAATATTATGTTATGGAAAAGGTTATTCCATTTTTGACAGAAGCACAAAGTTATACTATAAATGGACAAGAAGTGAAAGGCAATTAAAGTTGATAATAAAATTCTAAAAGCATTAAATACATAGATGACCCATTTTATTATTATAATTCAGCAAAAGAGAAGAAAAATGGTTAGATTAGGTGACTACATTCTAACACCTATGACTTTTTCATCAATAGATTCAGCAAGTTCAAGTTATTTTAATAATAATTTTATAAAAATAATTTTTGGAGCTAATTATGAAAAATTTATTTGAAAATTTTTGGTTCAAAAATTTAATACTAAAAATTTAAAAATGATGTTAAAAGAGCATATGAAAAGTATCAAAGAGCTAACTCAAGTTTTTGGGTAACATCTCTATCTTTTTATACAATTTTAGCAATAGTTCCAATACTTGCTATCTTAGTCAGTTTAGGTAGCTGGTTTGGTGCAGAAGATTACATTATAAATCAGATTAAAGATATAGCTCCTTTAAGAGGTGGAACACTGGAGCTTCTTACTGATTTTTCAAATAATTTATTGATGGATGCTAGAAGTGGTGTTTTAGCAGGGGTTGGTTTTTATATTTTTAGGTTGGACATTCATACAGATGTTCTCTCTTATTGAAGAGTCTTTTTAATGAAATATGGCACATATCAAGAAGTTTAGTAAGAAAAATTAGTGATTATATATCATTTTATTTTACCTTTAGTATTTATTACTTTAAATGGACTTACATTGTTTTTATTATCTAAAAATAAAGGAAACAATATTTCTTTATTATATAGTAAAGAATATATTTCCTTTAATAAGTATGACAATTTTTATGGCACTTTATTTAGTTATGCCAAATACAATGGTAAAAGTTGTTCCAGCATTTGTAGCAGCATTTATAGTATCATTAGCCTTTTTATTGTTTCAGTATATTTTTATTCTATTACAATTTTGATTAATAGGTTTATCATACTGTATATGGTAGTTTTTCAGTAATATTTATATTTTTAATATGGATAAGAATATCTTGGTTTATTGTTATTTTGGGAGTACATATATCATATTTAATTCAAAATGCTAACTTTTGATATAAATATAGAAAATGATAATATTAACATCAGTTTTAATTCAAAAATTATATATAACATTTAAAGTCTTAGAAGAAATTATAAAAGATATTTAAATAATCAATCACCACCTAATATGATTGATTTAAGAAAAGTAACTACTTCATCTCCTTTTTAATAGGGAAATGTATTAGATGATTTAATTAGAGGTGGTTATGTATTAGTAGTAGGGATTATTCTGAAAAAGGTTTTTGTATTGCAAAAATATAGAAGAAATTTCTTTAGAAAGGAAATATATGATTTTTGTTTGCTAATGCAGGAGAAGAAATCTATATATTACAAGATGGAAAAAGTCACTGATAATATAGAAAAATGATAATAGAAAAAGACTATAATAGAATGTTAAAAAGAAAGTTTAGGGAGAAAAGTGCAAAGAAAAATTAAAGTAGGAGCTATCCTATTTTTATTGTTTGTTTTTATCTGTGTCAGGATATTTTATTTATAATAAAAGTTTTTCCTTCTTATTCTATTTTATTTTTAATAGTTTATTTTATTTTCTCTGCTGCAGTTGTTACTAACTGGGGACAATTATTCTCAAAAAGAAGTAGTATAATGTTATTAATTATACTATTTTTCTGATTGCTTATGCAATTAGATTACTGGGAATACAATATCTTCAGTCAAAATATGTAGGCTTTATGAATGACCAATTACTTAGTATCAATAAGGAAATTGGACAAAGAGGGTTAATATTTGATAATAAAGGAAAAACTAGCTTTTTAATAGTAGAAAATATACAATTACAATTAATCCATCTCTTTTTAAATGATGAAAAATCCATAATGAAATTGTAAAAGATATAGTAGCTATAAGAGATAGTGGAATAGTTAAGTTAGAGGATAATGTACTAGAAAATTTACTTAAACTAGCAAGTGAAGGAAATAAATACAAAAAGACTTGTAAAAGATATAGATGATGAACAAAAAGAAAAATAGATGAATTATTAGCTAGTATTGAAAGAGAAAAAATAAAGGAAGTCCAAAATATAAAAACAATATTACAATTTGAAAAAGTCTATTGAAAGAAAATATTATAAACAAGATGAATATGAAAAATTAATAGGTATGGTAAGATTTACAGAAGAATCCAAAGATGAAAAATTAGGAATTTCTGGTTTAGAAAAACAATATCAAAACTATCTAGTTGAGAAGAAAAGAGATATACCAAAACTATATGGTTTAAATAAAAAGAATATTTTTGGCTCTTTCAAAAGAAACATTATTTTCAGACTTGAATGGAAAAATCTTTATTTAACAATAGATGCAGATTTAAATTTTATCTCTAAAATGATGAGATAAAAACACAATTTAAAAATACTAATGCCTATGAAGCATATGGACTTATTATGGATCCAAATAGTGGAAAAATTTTAGCAGTAGCAGCTTTCTCCAAAGATAAAAATTTATTAAGAAAATAATATATTCCAAAGTCAATATGAACCTGGTTCAATATTTAAACCTCTTATTAGTTGCAGCAGCAATGAATGAAAAAGTTTATAAATGAAAATTCAAGATTTGATGTTGGAGATGGAAAAATCAAAAGATTCAAAACAATCAGAGAAAGTAGTATGATCTACAAGAGGTGTTATAACAACAAGGGAAGTATTATGAAATCAAGTAATGTTGGTATGGTACTTAATAGTGATTATTTTATCAATGCTCTTTTTGAAGAATATTTAAAAGCATTTGGACTTTATGATAAGACGAGGTGTAGACTTTCCAAATGAATTAAAACCTTATGCAAGTTCATATAAAAATTGGGATGGTTTAAAGAAAAATAATATGGCCTTTGGACAAGAGTAGTAATAACTCTTATTCAAATGATAACTGCATTTTCTGCTGTTGTAAATGGAGGAACTCTATATAAGCCATATATAGTTGAAAAATAACAGATAGTGATGGAACTGTGAATGAGAAATACTCCTACTGCTGTTAGGAAAAGTTATCAGAAGATGTATCAGAAAAATGAGAAGTATTATGGAAGATACTGTTGAAAAAGGGACAGGAAAAAGAGCATATATTGAAGGGTTATGCTGTTGGTGGAAAAACAGGAACAGCTCAGTTAAGTACGGAAATCTGGATATATTAGAAATGAATATTTATCTTCATTTATTGGGATTTTTCCCAGCTGACAATCCTAAATATGTTGTAATGGCAATGTTTATGAGACCTCAATCAGATATACAATCTAATAAGTTTGGTGGAGTTGTTGCAGCACCAGTTGTAGGAATGTTATTAGAAGAATTATAAAAGAAGAAGAAGGTTTTGCTAAAAAATGTTGAAACTATCAATGTTTCAAGTTCAAAATCTGAAAATGGAGAAAATATTAAGTCTAGTTTAGATGCTACAACTTATGAAGATGTAATGCCAGATTTAGAAGGTAGGAGTCCACAAGAAGTTCTATCAGTCTTTAAAGAAACAGATATAGATATGAGGTTGTTGGAACAGGACTTGTTGAAGAACAAACACCAAAAAGTTGGAGATAGTCTAAAAATGTTAAAAAGTAAAAATTATATTGAAATAAAAATTTGGAGAGAATATGCAATACTTTGATATTTATATAGACTCAATGAAAGGAATATACACTTATTCTGATAAAAATGATGAATTTGAAGTTGGAGAAAATGTTATTGTACCTTTTTAGAAATATTAAAAAATCAGGTTTTATAATAAGGAGAAAACTTAAAAAGAGAATTTTTGAATTCAAAGTATTGAATATTTCATCTAAGATAAAAACCTCATTAAAATTATCAAATGAACAGATTAAACTTATAGAATGGATGGTAGATTACTATCTAGCTTCTTATGACAGTGTTATAAAAGCTATGATACCCAAAAAGATAAAAATAATATATGTAATATTTATTCTATTAATCTTAGTAAACTTAATGTTTTTAGCTCAATATGTAAATAATGGTATAATTAAATATATAATTTCTTTAACAACAATTTCTTATAGTACAGCTAAAACAAAATTTAAAAATCTGTTATTGATAATTTAATAGATAAAAATATACAAAGATGAAAAACAATATTCCATCAATATAGAGTTTTTTATCAATTAAAAGAAGAATTTATAGAAATATTTGAATATTTCTATAAAAACTATTGTAGAAAAACTAGAAGAAAAATTTAAAAAAAGTTGATATAAGAAAATGAAGAAAAAGAAATATTAGAAAATAGAAGCTAATATAAATGAAAAGGAATATATTTCAATAATATAGAAGAAGTTTTAAAAATAAAAAGCCTTTTAAAGTGAAAAACAATTAGCTATAAAAGAAAATATAGAAATTCTGATAAAAATATTTTCTTTTTAAAAGGGGTACTGGTTCTGGAAAAACAGAGATATATATAGAATTAATAAAAAGCATTTTTGAAGGTTATGGAAGATATTTTTGGTTCCTGAAAATTTCACTAACTCCACAGATGGTTGAAAGATTCCAGACTGAATTTAAAAATAATATTGCTATATTACACAGTAGCCTAAGTGATATAGAAAGAGCTAAAGAATGGGAAAGCATATATACTGGTGAGATAGTTTTTAGAGTTAGATCTACTATTTTTCCCCAGTAAAAATTTAAAATATATTATTTTAGATGAAGAACATGAGGCTACATATAAGCAAGATAGTAGTCAGATACAATACAAAAATATGTAGCTATAAAAGATGTTTAGATGAAAAAGGCAAAAGTTAATTTTAGGTTCTGCTACTCCTTCTATTGAAAGCTATTACTATGCAAAAACAGGTATCTATCAACTTTTTAAATTTAGAAGATAGATGTGGTAATGCAGAAATGCCTGATATAAAAATAGTTGATATGAAACAGGAAGATGACTTATTTTTAGTAAAACACTTCTTGAAGAAATAAAAATACTTTATTGAGAAATGAACAAGTTATATTGTTGCTTAATAGAAAAGGTTATTCAACATATATTCAATGTAAGGATTGTGGTTATGTTGAAAGGAATGTGAAAAACTGTTCAATTAAAATGAGTTACTATAAAGGTGTAAACAAATACAAGTAATATGTGGAAAACAAATTCACTATACAGGTAAGTGTACAAAGTGTGGGAGTACAAATTTAATTCATAGTGGTAAAAGGTATTGAGAGGATAGAAGAAGAATTAAAAAGTATTTTTGATGTTCCTATGATAAAGGTTGATAGTGAATTATCAAGGAATAAAGATTATTTCTCAAAAATATATAAAGACTTTTCTGACAAAAATATAGTATTTTAATAGGGACTCAAATCATAGCTAAGGGTTTACATTTTCCAAATGTAACCTTGGTTGATAATAAACTCTGATATAATTTTGAATTTTCCTGATTTTAGATCAGGAGAAAAACTTTTCAATTATTGACACAAGTCTCTGGTAGAGCTGGACGAGGAGATAAAAGGGAAAAGTTATTATTCAAACTTATGAGCCAGAAAATAATGTAATAAAAAGATAGTAAAGAAGAAAATTATGATTTATTCTATGAAAAAGAGATAAATTCAAGAAAAGTTTTCTCTTATCCACCTTTTTCAAAAATTTTAAATATAGGGTTTTCAGTTCAGAAGATGAAGCTAGACTTTTAGATATATCTAAAATTTTATGATGAAATAAAATCAGAAAATATGAATTATATGGACCTATGCCAAGTATGGTGTATAAGGTTCAGAAAAAGGTTTAGAATGAATATTTTTGTAAAAGGTAGTAAAAGAGAAAATAGATAAGTTTAAACTATTTTTAAAGAGAAAATTAAATGAATTTAATGATGCAAAGGTTAGAATAGTTGTTGATATAGATCCAATTAATATGATGTAGGAGAATTTATGGTTTATGAAATATATATGGAGAAGATGTATTAAAACAAATTGCAAAAGAAGTTGGATTAAATGAACAAATGATGATTTAGGAAGTTTTTAGATGATATGGTAGAAACTATGTATGAAACAGATGGGGTAGGACTTGTAGCACCACAAATTGGAGTAAGTAAAAGAATTTTTGTTTGTGATAATGGAGAAGGTGATAAGAAAAGTTATAAATCCAGTAATTGTTCCATTAACAGAAGAAACACAGAATTTGAAGAAGGTTGTTTAAAGTGTTCCAGGGATTTATAAAAAGTTGAAAGACCTAAAAGAGTTCTATTAAAATATTTAAATGAATATGGAAAAAGAAATAGAAGAAATTGCAGAAGATTTTTAGCAGTTGTAGTTCAACATGAAAATGATCACTTAGATGGAATTTTATTTGTTGAAAAAGAATTTCTCCTATGGCAAAAAGACTTATAGCTAAAAACTTACAAATATGAAAAAGAAACTAAAAGGATAAAAGAAAAAATGAATAAGAGATTATTTTGGCTTATGGTAATAATTGTTTTTATTGGCATTAAGTTTTTAATGTTATACCCCAGATAAATACATAGTCGTTCTAAAAAATAGTATTAAAGAAGAAATTATTGCTGTTAATAAAAAATTGAAGAAATAAAAGCAGATATTGAAAAATATGATAAAAAGATTGCTTCCTTAGATGATGAATTTGAAAAAGAAAAAGTTGCTAGAAATATGTTCCAAATGGTAAAAGAAAATGAAGTAATATATAAATATGTAGATACTAATAATAAAAACTAAAAAGACTGAGGAGGAAAAATGAAAAAGAGAACTAGCTTTGGAATTTGCAAGAGTTAGAAGCAGCAGCACTTGCTGCACATAAGTGAGGTTGGTAGAGGTAAAAGAATCAGCTGATCAAGCTGGAGTAGATGCTATGAGAACTATGCTTAATAGACTTGCAATTGATGGAGAAATAGTTATAGGAGAAGGGGAAATTGATGGAAGCTCCTATGTTATATATATGGAGAAAAAGTTGGACAAATATATAATGATGAAGAAAAAGATTCAGTTACTATGTTGACCCTGTTGATATTGCTGTTGACCCTGTTGAAGGAACTAGAATGACTGCTCAAGGTCAGCCAAATGCTATAACTGTCTTAGCTGTTGGTAAAAAGGAAGTTTCTTAAAAGCTCCTGATATGTATATGGAAAAACTAATTGTTGGACCAGAAGCAAAAGGGAAAATAGACTTATCAAAAACCTCTTGAAGACAATATTCATGCTGTTGCAAAAGCATTAAATAAAGATTTAAAAGATTTAATGATAGTTATTTTTAGATAAACCAAGACATAAAGAATTAATAAAAGATTTACAAGCTATGGGAGTAAAAAGTTTATGCTCTACCTGATGGAGATGTTGCTGGCTCAATACTTACTTGTAAAGGATAGATTCAGATGGATATGCTTTTATGGATGTTGGAGGAGCTCAGAAGGAGTTATTTCTGCAGCTGTTATAAGAGCATTAGGTGGAGATATGCAAGCTAGATTAAAACTTAGAAGTGAAGTTAAAGGTGCTTCTCTTGAAAATGATAAAAATATCAAAAATTTGAAAAATTAAGATGTGAAGAGCAAGGCTTTAAAGGTTGGAGAAATTTTTAAAACTTGATGATTTAGCAAAAGATGATGAAATAATATTCTCTGCAACTGGAATAACAGGTGGAGACTTGTTGAAGGTGTAAAAAGAAAAAGGAAATATTGCTAGAACTCAAACTCTTGTTGTAAGAGGTTTATCAAAAACAATCAGATATATTAATTCTATACATAATTTAGATTTTAAAGATGATTACTCATTTGTAAAATAATATAAAAAGTTAAAGAGCTATTACAATTTTGTAATAGCTTTTTATATTTTTCTTTGATAGATAAATTGATATTATATGTGATATTATTAAAAAGTATTTATTATAATCTATAAAAAGAAGGAATGGCAGAAAAACTCAAAGAATAGGTATATTTGACTCTGGTTTAGGTGGAACAACTGCTACTAAAAGAAATGATAAAATATCTTCCTAGTGAGAGACTATATATATTATGGAGATAATGGAAAACTTTTCCTTATGGTTCTGGAAAAACTAAAAATGAACTTCAAAAATTAACTGAGAGAATATTAGATTTTTGTAAAAATAATTGTAAAGTTAGTAATAGTTGCTTGTAATACCGCTTCAACTGCTGCTATTGATTATTTGAGAGAAAAATTTTTCATTACCTATAATTGGTATTATAGAAGCAGGGAGTAAAATTGCAAGTAAAAATACTAAAAAATAAAAATATAGCAGTTATTTCAACTAAGTTTACAGCAGAATCTCATGGGTATAAAAATAAAGCTAAAATGTTTGATAGTGAATTAAATGTAAAGGAAATTGCTTGTATTGAGTTTTCCATCAAATGATAGAAACTGGTTGGGATACTTTGATAATAGAATGGAACTTTTTAAATAAATATTTATCTGAAATTCCATGCAGATATCTTTAGTATTAGGATGCACTCACTATCCACTTATAAGAAAAAGATATTGAAAAAGATAAAAATTAAAAGTAGTTGATCCAGCAGTAGAGATAGTTGAAAGAGGCTATTCAAACTTTAACTACACTTAATCTTTCTAAATGATAAAAAAAGAAAAAGGAAAAGTTATCTTTTTGTTACTGGAGAAACATATCACTTTAAGACCAACTGCTGAAAAATTTTTTAGGAAAGAAATAGAAATTTATAGAATGCCAAAATAAAATATTTGGAGAATTTTTAGAATAGAAATTTCTAAAAATTTTCTCTTTTTATATGATTTAAAATTTCTTACTAAAAATTATAAATCTCAAAGGTAGACTATTTTAGTTCAATTTGTTATAATGTATTAGGGTTTTAATATAAATATTTGAAAGGAGAAGAACATTGAGAGTAAAAATGCTTTCATTTAGAGCTTATGGAACAAATTGTTTCTTAGCTTATGATGAGAAAATAATATAGCTTTATTTTTGATTGTGGAGGACGTAATTTAGATAAAGTCTATGATTTTATTAATGAACATAATTTAAATTTAAAATATATAGTATTAACACATGGACATGGAGATCATATTGAAGGTTTAAATGATTTATCTTCTCACTACCCAGAAGCAAAAAGTCTACATAGGCGAAGAAGAAAAAGATTTTTTATATAACTCTGAACTTAGTTTATCAGATAGAATATTTTGGAGAAATTTCTTTAGATTTAAAGGAGATATTCATACAGTAAAAGAAGGTAGATATGGTAGGAGATTTTCAAAGTTATAGATACTCCAGGACATACTATTGGTTCTAAAGAGTTTTTTTATTATGAAAAATGATAAAATTTTTAATAACAGGAGATACATTATTTAGAAGAAGTTATGGTAGATGTAGTTTACCTACTGGTGATTTAGAAATGTTATGTCACAGTTTAGAAAAATTATCAAAATTACCAGATGAAACTGTTGTCTATAATGGGCATACTGATAGTACAACTATTGAGAAGAAAAAGTTATTTTTATCAAGAGTTGGAATACTTTAAAAAGATTAAGGAGATGGTAGCAATGGATATATATGATGTTGTAATAGTTGGTGCAGGACCTGCTGGGCTAACAGCTGGAATATATGCAGGAAGAGGAAATTTATCAACTCTTATCTTAGAAAAAGAAGGAATAGGAAGTATGATAATGACTCATCAAGTAGATAATTATCCTGGTTCTCATATTGGAGCTTCTGGAAAAGAAATTTATGATGTGATGAAAAACAAGCTTTAGACTTTGGTTGTGAAATAAAACCAGCAACAGTTTTGGGGTTTTGACCACTATGATGAAAATAAAAATTGTAAAACAGATGCGAAATTTTAAAACAAAATATATTATAATAGCAACTGGTTTAGGAAAAGATTGGTGCTAAAAAGTAAAGGAGAAAACAAGTTTTTAGGTGCAGGTGTTTCATATTAGTGCAACTTGTGATGGGGCTTTTACAAAAGGTAGAGTTGTTTCATTAGTTGGAAAAGGAGATGAACTTATTGAAGAATCTCTATTTTAACTAGATATGCAAAAAGAAGTAAATGTATTTTAACTCTGATGATTTAGATTGTAATGAAGAATTAAAAAGAAGCTATTTTGTCAAAAGAGAAATGTAAAAATTACTAAAAAGTAAAACTTTTTAGAAATAAAAAGGAGAAGACTTTTGTTACAGAATTAGATTTAGAAGTAGATGGAAATAAAGAAAACAGTGAGCAACAGATTTCGTTTTCCTATTTATGTACAAATACAAAAATAATCTTGAATTATATGGAGAATTTGTTAGTTTAAGTGAAACAGGTTACATAATAACTGATGAAACTATGAAAAACAAGAACTGATAAAATGTATGCTATTGGAGATATAAGAAAAAGATGTAAGACAAATTGCTACTGCCACTAACGATGGAGTTATAGCAACAACATTCATTTTAAAAAGAAATTTTAAAAAGTAAAAAGAAATAAGGAGTAAATTTTGAAAAAGTTATTTAAAATATTATTTTACCTAATAATAATATTTATTATATTAATGATTGCTACATATTTATTTATGAAAACTCCCGCTTTTGGTGCCTACCAAGTGGAAAAAGTTTAGAGAAAGTAAAAAGCCTCTAAAAACTATGTAGATGGAGAATTTAAAACAAAGAGAGTACAGAATTATTAACAGATACCAAAAACTCCAATAAAAAGACTTTTGAATTTGCATTTGAAAAAGATCCAGAAGGAACAGTTCCAGATTTTGACCTGCAAGTATTAAAAACTGATTTAAAAACTTAGACCCTAGTGAAGATGTAAATGGTATGGTTTGGACATTCTTCTCTTTTTATACAAATATTCTGGAAAGAAAGTCTTGGTTGACCCTGTTTTTCTAAATATGCTTCACCTGTTCCATTTACTAATAAGGCTTTTAAAGGAACAAAATGTTTATGATGTAGATGATTTACCTGAAATAGATATTTTACTTATTACTCACGATCATTATGATCATTTAGACTATCCTACTATTAAGAAATTAAAGGATAAAGTAGAATAAGTAATAGTTCCATTGGGAGTAGATGCACATCTTTTGAGATGGGGCTATGATGAAGATAAAATTACAACCGTTGATTGGGATGATGAAGTTGTAATTGATAATAATTTAAAAATATATGCCTTAGAGGCAAGGCATTTTTCAGGTAGAGGATTTTTAATAGAAATCAAAGTTTGTGGGTTTCTTGATTTAATAGAAGAAAAATTAGTGATAAAAATTATAAATTATTCCTAAGTGGAGATGTGGTGGATATAGTGGAAGATTTAAAAGAATTTAAAGAAAGATTTGGAAATATTGACTTTGCTGCAATGGAAAGTGGTCAATATAATCAAGAATGGTCTTTAATCCACTCAAAGCCAGAAGATGTGCTAATGGCATCACAAGATATGGAAGTGGAAAACTTACTTCCAATACATAATAGTAAATTTAAATTATCTAATCATACTTGGGATGATCCCTTTAAAGAGATTAGATGAATTAACAAAAATACAAATATAAAATTACTTACACTCTATAATAGAGAAAAATTTACTTACATAAGGAAAATTCTTTTCTCAAATGGTGGGAAAACATAGAAAAATAAATAAATCATTATATGAGGAGAGGCTATGAAACATTATATTGGTATTGATTTAGGTGGAACTAACACAAAAATAGGAATAGTTGATTCAGAGGGAAATTTAATAAATCAGCAAAATTATTAAAAACTCACTCTCATCAAAAATGTTGATAAGACATTGGAAAGAATATGGGAAAACTGCAAAAATTGATATTAGAGAAATTCCACTTTTTCTGTTGTAGGAATAGGTATTGGCATTCCTGGACCTGTAAAAATCAAAGTATAGTAGGGTTCTTTGCAAAATTTTGATTGGGAAAAGAATCTTAATTTAAAAAGAAAAATGGAAAGTTTAAGTGGAATAGAAACAAGAATAGAAAATGATGCTAATATCATTGCACAAGGTGAAGCCATTTTTGGAGCTGCAAAGGATCTTCAATAACTATTGCAATAGGAACAGGAATAGGTGGTGGTATTTTTATAATGGAAATCTTATTTCTGGTATGTCAGGAGTTGGTGGAGAAATTGGGCATATGAAAGTTGTTAAAGATGGTAAAACTTGTGGTTGTGGTCAAAATGGTTGCTTTTGAAGCTTATGCTTCTGCTAGTTCTCTTGTAAAAAGAAGCAAAGGAAAGATTAAACTAAATGAAGATAATTTACTTTTTAAAAGAAATTAATGGAAATTTAGATGAACTTGAAGCAAAAATATTTTTGATGCTGCTAGAAAAGGAGATCAATTTTCAAAAAGATTTAATAGAATACGAAAGTGATTATTTAGCTTTAGGAATAGGAAATCTTTTAAATATAATAAATCCTGAATGTATAGTTATAGTGGTGGAATTTCTTTGGTTGGTGATGAAATTTTAATACCTGTAAAAGAAAAGTTAAAGAAATATACAATGCCACCAGCACTCTGAGAACTTAGAAATAAAGGTTGGAGCCTTAGGTAATGAAGCAGGTGTAAAAGGAGCAGTGGCACTTTTTGATTTAGATATCAATATGGTAGAATAGTTAAAAAGTTTTGTTTTTATAAAAATACATTTTTCTAAATTGTGGAAAATTTATTTATTTTTAATAAAAATCTATTGACAAAAACACTAAAATTATATATTGTGTTATATATGAAAATATATAACAACAATAAAAATCATTATTTTATTAAATTATTTAGGAGGGTATTTATATGAAAAATTTGGTATGTTATTGGGTTCAATTATTCTAGCATCTGCACTAGTTGCTTGCGGAGAGGAAGAAGCTAAAAACCGATGCTCCTGCAGCAGAAAAATTATCAATAGGGTTAACTGCTTATAAATTTGATGATAACTTTATAGCTTTATTCAGAAAAGCATTTGAAGCTGGAAGCAGCAGCTAAAGCTGATACAGTTGAAGTAACTCGCTATTGACTCTCAAAACAGTGTTGCTACTGAAAAAAGAACAAATAGAAGCAGTTCTTGAAAAAGGAGTTAAAGCTTGCTATAAACTTAGTTGATGCATCTGCAGCAGATGGAATTATTAATTTATTAAAAAGAAAAAATGTTCCAGTTGTATTTTTATAACAGAAAACCTTCTGATGAAGCAATAGCTTCTTATGACAAATTATACTATGTAGGAATTGACCCTAATGCACAAGGAATTGCACAAGGTGAATTAATTGAAAAATTATGGAAAGAAAAATCCTGATCTGACTTAAATAAAGATGGAGTTATTCAATATGTAATGTTAACTGGAGAACCTGACACCCAGATGCAGTTGCAAGAACTAAATATTCTATCTCTACTTTAAATGATCATGGAATTAAAACTGAAGAATTACACCAAGATACTGCTATGTGGGATACTGCTACTGCAAAAAGATAAAATGGATGCTGGTTATCAGGACCTCAATGGTTCAAAAATAGAAGTAGTTATTTGTAATAATGATGGAATGGCTTTAGGAGCTATCGAATCAATGAAAGCTGCTGGAAAAGTTTTACCAACATTTGCGTGTTGACGCATTACCAGAAGCTCTAGTTAAAATAGAAGCTGGAGAAAATGGCAGGAACTGTTCTTAATGATGCAAAGGACAAGCAAGTGCAACATTCAATATGGTAGTTAATTTAGCACAAGGAAAAGAACCCACTGAAGGAACTGATCTAAAAATTAGATAATAAAAATAATATTAATTCCTAGCATTGGAATAGATAAATCTAATGTTGCAGACTTCAAATAAGAATTAATTGTATAGTAATCTTAAAGGAGATTGTACATCAATCTCCTTTTTAAAAATGGAAAATAAAGGAAAAGGAATAGGGTATTTATGGAAAATCTAAAAATATGTATTAGAAATGGAAAATATTTCCAAAGAGTTTCCTGGAGTAAAAGCACTAGATAATGTTCAATTAAAACTAAAAACCTGGAACTGTCCATGCTCTAATGGGAGAAAATGGAGCTGGAAAAATCTACATTAATGAAATGTTTGTTTGGAATTCTATGAAAAAGAATAGTGGAAAGATTTTATTAGATGGAGTAGAAGTTAATTTTAAATCTACAAAAGAAGCTTTAGAAAATGGAGTTTCTATGGTTCACCAAGAGTTAAATCAAGTTTTACAAAGAAATGTACTTGATAATATTTGGCTTGGTAGATATCCAATGAAGGGATTTTTGTAGATGAAAAGAAAAATGTATAATGACACAATTAATATCTTTAAGGATTTAGATATTAAGGTAGATCCTAGAAAAAGTTGCAGACTTACCTATTGCTGAAAGACAAATGATAGAAATAGCTAAAGCAGTATCATATAAGTCAAAAGTAATAGTTATGGATGAGCCTACTTCTTCACTAACTGAAAAAGAAGTTGATCACTTATTTAAAAATCATTAAAAATTAAAAGAAAGTGGAGTTGGAATTATTTATATTTCTCATAAAAATGGAAGAAATAAAAATGATTTCTGATGAAATTACTATTTTTAAGAGATGGTAAATGGATCCAACTAACGATGTTTCAAAAATTTCAACTGAACAAATTATAGGTATGATGGTAGGTAGAGATTCTAACTGAACGTTTCCTAAAAAGATAACACAGCTAAAGAAATGATATTAGAAGTTAAAAATCTAACAGCTTTAAATCAACCTTCTATACAAGATGTAAGTTTTGAACTTTATAAAGGGGAGAAAATTTTAGGAATAGCTGGACTTGTTGGCTCTAAAAGAACAGAAATAGTTGAAACTATTTTTGGAATGAGACCAAAAAGAATGAGCAGAAATTATTTTTAAATGGTAAAACTGTATAGAAATCCAGAAGAAGCCATATGGTTTTTGCCTTAGTAACAGAAGAACGTAGAAGTACAGGAATATTTTTCAATGTTGGATATAGCATTTAACCTGTTATCTCTAACTTAGATAGATATAAAAATAAATTTAAACTTCATAGAAATAAAGAGAAAGATACTCAATGGATAGTGGATAGTATGAGAGTAAAAACCCTTCACACACTACAAAATTGGAACTCTTTCTGGTGGAAATCAACAAAAAGTAATTGACTGGAAGATGGCTACTGAACTGCAGAAGTTCTATGCTTGATGAACCTACTAGAGTGTATTGATGTTTTAGCAAAATATGAAATATATCAATTAATGATAGACCTTGCTAAAAAGATAAAGGAATTATAATGATTTCTTCTGAAATGCCTGAACTTTTAGGAGTAACAGATAGAATACTTGTTATGAGTAACGGTAGGGTTGCAGGAATTGTAAAACTTCTGAAACAAATCAAGAAGAAATAATGGAATTATCAGCTAAATATCTATAAAAAATTAAGAAGGAGAATAAAAATGATTGCAAGAACAAATGAAGGAAAAATAGATTATATTATTATAGAAAGTGGATTGTATCTTGTATTATTTTTGTATGCTTATTGCAATAATAATAAAAAGAACCTACTTTCTTAAGTTTAAGAAAGCTTTAAAATATTCTACACAATCATCTGTAAGAACAATTATTGCACTTGGTGTTGCTGGACTTATAGTAACACAAGGTACTGACTTATCAGCAGGTAGACAAGTTGGACTTTCTGCTGTAATTTCTGGAACACTTTACAATCAATGACAAATGTAAATAAAGCTTTCCCAACATTAGGAGAATTTTCAATATTTACAACTATATTAATTGTTGTGGTTGTTGGTGTAGTATAGCAAGTATAAATGAAAGATAGTTGTTGCAACACCAAATGTTCACCCATTTATAGCTACTATAGAACAATGACTATTGTATATGGTATAAACCTCTTTACTATGATAAAGCAGGAGCTGCTCCAATTTCTGGATTTGTAGAAAAATATAGTAAATTTGCACAAGGTTATATACAAATAGGTTCATATACAATACCATACTTAATTATATATGCTGCTATTGCAACTTTAATTATGTGGGTTTTATGGAACAAAACAAAATTTGGTAAAAATGTATTTGCTGTTGGTGGAAACCCAGAAGCTGCAAAAGTATCAGGAGTAAAATGTTGTTTTTAACTCTTATAGGAATATATGCACTATCTGGAGCTTACTATGCTTTTTGGTGGTTTCTTAGAAGCTGGACGTATTGGTTCTGCAACTAACAACTTAGGATTCATGTATGAAATGGATGCTATTGCTGCCTGCGTAATTGGTGGAGTTTCATTCTATGGTGGTGTTGGTAGAATTTCAGAGAGTTATCACAGGGTTGTAATCTCAACTATTATAAACTATGGACTTACTTATACAGGTGTTAGCCCATACTGGCAATATATTATAAAAGGATAATAATTGTTACTAGCTGTTGCATTTGACTCTATTAAATATGCTAAGAAGAAATAAAATTAAATAATATAGATCTTAAAGAAGCTGTTACAAAATTAATCTGTAACAGCTTCTTTTATAGAATTATTGTCAAATAGTGTTGATGAAAAAGTTTAGACTATGACCTGATATAATTAAGAGAATTTTTGAGAATAAAAACTTAAAAATTCTCTTTTTTCATTATTAAGCTAAATCGCATTATTACATTAAAAATTAAGCACTAATTGAAATAATACCTGCTTGAATTAATATGCCTTTTAAAAATTACTAAAATTTGAATATCCAAAATGCTGTTCTTTTTATTGACTTAATTTTTATTATTTAAAACCTTCTATAACTCCATTAGTAATATTTGATTCAAACATATTCTCAATATACTTCATATATTTTTAAAGTTCTTAGTGCTATTATCATTTTTCTTAGAAATCTTTTCTTTATTAGCTAAATATTTTTAACTATACTTTCAAATCTTTTTAAAGTTATTATGCCTAATTGCTTGAATAATATCTTGATATACATTAAAGTTCGCTTCTAATTCAGGCTTTTTCTAAAAGATAATCTACTTTATCTTTTACTACTAAGTTTGCGCTTAAAAACTTTTGGCAGTAATAGTTTACTTGACAAAGATCAGGATAGTATTTTAGTAATGATTTTCAGAATAGTTTAAATTTTTCTTTTTAATGAGTCATCCTGAATAGAATTCATAATAGATATTCTAGTTTGATTGAATGCTCTATTAACAAGATTAACAATATGAAATTTATCTATCACTATTTTTTTACATTAGGAAAAATAGAATTAACTAAACTAATATATGGAGTATATATATCCATGCAAATATATTTTACATTATTTCTTGCCTCTAAAGAAAATCTTGAAAAATATTCTGTAAGAGAGTGAAGCCTCTATCTTCTACAATATCAATAATACTTTTACTTTGATAGTCAGCAAAAACAAAAGACATAGCGCCATCAATATTTTTAACAGACTTAAATTCATCAATACAAATAGCTTCAGGTAAATATTCTTTATTAACTTTAAAATCAGAATAACAGTTGTCCATAATTCTTTGAACAGAGGAAATAGAAATATTGTATCTCTAGCTTAATAGATGTAAAGAGAAATATTTTTTGAGTTCAAGCGCAACAGTATATTTAAGATTATTAGATATACTAGGGTATCACTAACTATATTAGTGGAAGCTGAAAAAGTTTTTACATTCCTTGCAAATATGCCTTTGTACATTAAGTTCAAGTTCAATATTGTAATTTTGAATAGGAATATATTTAATTTTACAATTCTTGAACCATTTTTAACAATATTTTTAGAATTACAGTGGGGACAAGCGCAGTAATCAGACTTAAGAAATCCTTTAAAAAGTTTAATTAGATGATCACCTTTTTGAATAACTTGGTAATATTCTTCTTCTGGAAAAGAAATATTATCATCTTGAATATTTAAGATAGTTTTTGATAAAAATTAGATAGAGACAATGAAATCACTTCCTTTTGAGTTATTTTTGGCGATTTAATTTTAACAGGAAAAATTTTATTGTCTCAACTTTTTATTAAAAATGGCATTGATAGAAATTTCTTCCATCAACACCATTTATTATACAACCCTTTTATATTATTAAAAATTATAATTATACTATTTTTATAAGATTTTCCAATTTCAATATATTTTTCATTACAGTACAAGCAGCTTCAAAAGCCTTTTCTTTCTCTTTCATCTAGAGTTCTAAAATTTCTTCTATTCCATTACTTCCAATAATAGCTGGAACTCCTGTATAGAAACCTGAATATCCATACTCACCATCTAAATAAGCACTACAAGGTAGGGACTCTTCTTTCATTATGAAAAAAATTGCTTTTTACTAAGTTAGAGCAAGTACAACCTATTCCAAAAACTCTGTACAATTTTTCCAGAAATAATATCCCAAGCTGTTCTAACTACTTGTTTTTCTAAAACAGAAAGTTCTATTCCTTTAAATTGTTCTGGATGAGCTTTTATATAATCTAAAATGGAACTCCTTGTATTGTAGCGCTTGAAAAGTTTGCAACTTGTGTATCACCATGTTCTCCTAACATATATGCTTGAATAACTTGGCTATCAATATTTTGTAACTTCACTTAAAAATCCTCTTAAGTCTTGCACTGTCCAAACCTGTTCCTGTTCCAATAACTTTATTTTTAGGGAAACCTGAAAGCTCTCTTACAAAATAAGTTACTATATCAACAGGATTAGTTATTGTAACAAAAATTCCATTAAATCCTGCTTTTACAACATCAGGAACAAAAACTTTTTATAGCTTCTAATGAACCTTTTAATTCTTCTAATCTTTGCTCATTTTTTGTTAAACTTCCAACACTAATTACAATTACATCCATCTTAGAAAGTTCCTGAATACCACCATCACGAATAATAGCTCTATGTGAAGAAAAACTTATAGTATCCATACAATCTATTGCATGAGCTTTTTGCCTTTTCTGGAATAATATCCATTAAAACCATTTCATCACTACACCTTGTAGTAACATAGATAAGGCACAATGACTTCCAACATGCCCAACTCCAACAATTCCAACTTTTCTTGTTTGTAACATATTAAAAATCTCCTTTCTAGTAAAAGTGTTTTATAAAAATAATTATAATAAAAATAGTAGTATAAATCAATAAATTTTTAAATATCCTAAATTAATAGGATTTTTAATTATTCTTATTTTCTGAATATATAGAAACTTGTATTTTTCCTAATCTTTCAAATTTTACATATCCATCAATTAAAGCGAAAAAGAGTGTGATCTTTACCAATTCCCATATTATTTCCTGCATGGTATTTAGTTCCTCTTTGTCTAACTATGATGTTTCCAGCTTTTACAACTTCTCCATCATATTTTTAACTCCAAGATATTTAGGATTAGAGTCTCTTCCGTTTTTAACAGAACCTTGCCCTTTTTATGTGCAAATAATTGTATATTAAATAAAAATTGCATTTACTTTTTCCTCCTTTTCTACAAGTCTAATGTATTTAGGATACTGCTTAGCTAATTCTCTTAAAAATAAAGCCATAGATTCTGTGAGTATATTTATTTCTGTAAATTTATTTTGGCTAATATTTTTAAATCAACATCAAGAAAACCATCATTTATTTTTAAATTTAGGTTCTAACTTTAAGACTTCTTGAATTCCTGCCAAAGTCATTTGTAATGATGTTGAGATAGCAGAACAAATAATATCTACCTTGTTCTGAATATCCAGAATGTCCGCTTGCTTTATATCCTACTATACTACCATTTTTCTAAAAATTTTTACCTTAGTCATAAACTATGCTATTATTGAAGTTACTTTTACTTCAGTAAAAAGTTGTCTATGTCCTCTTTTTCTGTGACTAGCTTTTTTAGGCTTGTATTTGAAGTTAATTACTTTTTGGACCTTTACCTTGAGATAAAACTCCACGACTACTTTTTGCTCCTTCTACTAATGGTTTACCAACTTTAACTGATGTTGTCCCCACCAGCTACTAAAAGAACTTCTGTTAATTCAACAGTTGTATTAACTTCAGCATTTAATTTTCTACTTTTAATACATCACCTTCTGTAACTTTATACTGTTTTTCCACCAGTTTTAATTACTGCGTACATATTAACACCTCCATATGTAATTCGCTAATATAAGGTTGCTGAACACCTTTTATTATGCGTTAATCCTATTTATAATATCATAAAAATTTAAATTTGTCAATAAATATCACTTATTTAATTTCAAATTTTTCATCTTTTACAATAATAGCTTGGCTATTATTTATTGCAATAATATTTAATTTATTTTTTTATATTTTTCAACTATTTGTTTTGAACTTTCTTCAAAAGGAAATTCATTTAAGTGAGGAACCATATAGAAATCAACTAAATTTAATCCTGAATATTCTTTTAAATCTTTTTGCAATAGTTACATCATCCATTAAATCAGAATATCCTATATCTTTAGAAGTAATTATTGCTCCTGCTGATTCTCCAATATATACCATTCCAGAATTAACTCTATTTTTATAAAATCAATTAAGTTTTTCTTTTTAATTCTTGTAATAAATAGAATGTATTTCACCACCAACATATAAATAATTAGCCTTCTCTATTTTGTTCTTGATAGTTTTTCATCTAATTTTTGAAATTTCTAAATCTTCTACTTCCATTTCAAGACTTTCAAATACTTCTTTTGCTTCATCAACTAAAAAAATTTAGTTTCCTCATCTATGTTAGCAGTTGGAATAAATAATACTTTCTTTCCCTTGGTATCATTATTTATAAAATCTTTAAATGTATCTTTTACTCCTGCAAAATACGAACATAAAAATAGACTTTTCATAATTTTAACATCTCCTTTTTATAAGTTATTATTAGCAAAAAGAGAAATTGTGAAATATATAAAAGTTAATAAACAAAAACTTTTAAAAATAGATTTTTCATATAATTACCTCTTTATTTCAATTTTTATTAAATTCCAAAAATACCAAAACTACTCCAATGAGAATTTTTGTGGAACTATCCAGTTCATTACCTAAACTTTTTAAATTTAAAGACATTTCTTTTTATTTCTATTAAAAATCATTTAAAAATTCTCTATATAACTTTTTCTATATCTAATTTTTTTGAGTTTTTCAATTTTAATATTTTTAAAAATTTTTAACCATTTTAAAAGTTCTTTTTATTTTCATTAGGGGAAAAGACTAGCTCTTCTTTATAAATATCGTATTTGTTTGCCCATTCTTTAATAGCTTCTAATTTTTCTCTTCTTTAAAATATAAGTTAAATTGTTCTTCAAGCTTTTTCAACAGTTAATTTCATTTTTATTCTCCCAAAATCAATATTTGAAATATACCAAATAAAAATCATAAGACTAGCTCAACTAATGCTAAAAATTTTATGTAATTTAAAAATTTTCCTCTTCAACCAAAGTCTTTTTAAAAAGTATTAGCTAAAATTCCAAAGAACAATATCACTAAAAAAATATTCCTGTTGACATAGATAAAGTAAATAAAAAAATAAATTTTCACTAAGTCCAAAACTTTCTAAAAATAAAAAGTACAGTCATTACACCAGGACAAGGACAAAGTCCTAAAACAATAGAAAAACCTAAAATATACCTTTGTTTCATGGCAATATTCATAACTTTTATTTCTTAAAATTGAATAAATATTATATAGACCAATTAAGATAATTAAAACAGAGGCAATTAATCTTGTTCTATTATCTAAATCATAGAATAGCATCATAGAAGCTTTATCTGAAAGATTTATAATAAACTTTACCAATATATAAGCTGATAAACCTTGTAAATATGCTATTAAAAAGATACTAAAAAGCAATTTGGGAAAAATTTAATTTTTCTTTCACTGAATATGTTAAAACTAAAGTTTTACCATGCCCTGGTCCAAAAGAATGGATTATTCCATATAAGAAAGTGAAAAATAACATTGTATAAAGAATTTTTCATTTTTCTTTTTCTATTAATTCACTTATTTTTCAACTATTTCTTGTTGATATATTGCTATTTTTAAACATAATTAAGTTAAAATTTGAAATCAATAAATAAATTAATCCAATAGCAGCGATTCCAACTAAATATTTAATAATTTTTCATCAAAAATGTACCTCTAATCTAAAAATTTTACATCATTCCAAATGTACATATATAACATGAAATAATAAATGAGATAGGCAATAACTACAAAAGAAACTAGAATCACTATATATTTAATAAACTCTCTCATTTAAAATCCCTTCCTTTATTTTAGCATTAAAAATCAATTTAATAATAATAAAAGTTCCAGCTAATAAAAATACTCCAACAACTTTTAAGTATTATTCCCATTATATCTTTCATTCAAATGTCACCTCATATTCTTCTGGACTTACTAAGTTAAAATAAAATTTTATCTTATCATTTGTAAAAATTTACCTTAGATTTTATATTCTTATCAATCTTTAATGATGATTTCTCATAATCATAGTATAGTAATATTTTGTGTCATATAAAGCTATTTTTAATTTAGAATTTTTGTTATCATCAATAGGAAGAAAAAATATATTTCTAAACTTCCATCCACCAATTTTGCTTTGTTCAAAATTATATCATCTTCTTTATAAGTTTTTATTATTATATTTAACCCTTATAGTTTAAATAAATGCTTTAAAAATACAATGTTTTTCTTGTTCAACATTCATTTCTTTATCAGGTTTTTGGGTAAGATTTTCTTATTTAATCTTGTATTCAATTCATCTAAACTTAATTGTAATTCTATCCCTTCAAGTTTTTGATTTTCATGTCTTCACCTCTATATTTGTATCACATGAGGATGAGAATAACTATATACACTAATTATATATAATATTATTTTTATAAATAATTTCATTTCATTTTCTCTTTCTAATTTTATTTTTACTTTTTATAATACATCTATTTAGTTATAATTTCAAATATTTTTCAAATTTTATTTATTAAAATTGAAATAAAGGGACTACTACAAAAATTAAATTATTTGTATATGCCCAGAACTTATATCAGTTAAAAATTTTGACTTAATTTTAAATATTTTTGTAAAGCATTAATATGTAATAAAAATATTTTTCAGGATTATTAAAATTTTTGAGCTCTTCAATTTTTATCCAATGGATATTCTGACTCTCATTTGTTTCAGTTAATAATTCTCCTTCAGCTTCACATAAAAAGTATTTAGAATGATGGAATATGCTCCAGAAAGATTTTTGTGTTATGCACATAGGAGTATATGAATATAACCTCATTACCTTTTATAAAAATTTGATATTTGATTATCTTCTCCTAAAAATTTTTGTTATACTTAATCCTGTTTCTTCTTTAACTTCTTTTCTTAAAGCCTCAAAAAAATATTTTTCATATTCTCTTATTTTTCAGCAGAAAGCTCTAACATTCCATTAGTTTCTGCTCCATCTTCTTTTGCCTTGTTTGTATTAGAATATATTTTTCATTATTTGTAATTTTTCTATAATTGCAGCCACACAGGAACAGTAAATTTTTCCATCTCCATAAACTTAAATATTTATTTTTCATATTAAAGTAAGTCTATCATTAATAAATTGTGTCTTTCCAGTAGGATGATAGCCTAATTTTTCATATAAATAATAATTTCCTTTTTCTTGCAATATTGTACTCAGTTCCCAGTTATTGTTTTCCATGAATTTGTTCACAAATTTTTATTGCAGATTGAGCAATGCCTTTATTTCTATATTTTGGGAGAATAAATATAGGTGAAATTCTTTTATTTTTCCTTTTCTTTTGTAGTCTATAATTCTTATAGCTCCAACTTTTTATTATCTATACAAATAAAAATATGTAAAAATTTTGTTTTTAGCCTTTATTTCAATATTTGAAATAGGTTCACTTGCTGGATTAGTTTCAAAAATCTTGATATTTATCAAAGTAATTCCCAAATGATTTTTACTTGCATTTCCCAAATTTCTTTTGTATCTTTTAAACTTGCTCTTATTAAATCTATTTTCATAAAAATACCTTTTAATATTTTTATTTACTCTTTATTATCTACTAAAAATTCTATCATAGTATTTTTGCAAGACCTCCATCAGAGTTTCTTTATATGCAGAACACTATCTTTTCCAGTTTCTTTCTAGTCTTTACAACTTCATCAAAACTGATAGTATGTTTTCCATCAGTAGACACAGTATACAGCTATATTTACAGCTCTAGCACAAATAGCATTTCTTTCTATACAAGGTATAATTACATCAACCACCAACAGGGTCACAAGTCATACCTAAATGGTGTTCCATTGCACTTTCAGCTGCATATTCTATTTGGTCTATACTTCCACCCATAAAAATATGCTGCCATTGCTGCTGCCATTGAACAAGCAGTTCCAACTTCAGCTGACAACCTCCTTCAGCTCCTGAAATAGTTGCATTGTATTTAACTCAGTTTCCAATCAATCCCGCAATAGCTAAACCTCTCAAAAATATGTTTTTCAACTAATTCATATTCTTCTTTCATTGCTCTTAAAAACACCAGGAACAACTCCTGAAGCTCCACAAGTAGGTGCAGTTACAACTTGTCCCATACTAGCATTTTCTTCTGATACTGCTAAGGCATAAGCAAAAATTTTATTTGTAAATACTAATGAGGCTCTTTTTAGATAATGCTTTTTCATACATTTCTCTAGCTCTTTTTGGGTATTTAAATGGTCCAGGAACATCTCCATCTAAACCTCTTTGTACTGCATCACTCATAGCTTGGTCAATAAATCTTAAATGTTGCCATATAGATGGTCCTTCACATTCTTCAACATATTGCCATAAATGTTTATTATTATCCTTACCATTTAATGTTTCTTTTTATAGAGTTTAAAGGATAAACCTCTTTTTAGGTGATTTATCCATAAGTTCATCATAATCCTTATAGTTCCTCCACCAACTGAAAATACCGTCCATTCCTCCAATTTGATTTTTATCTTTATCAAGGGCAATCAAATTTCATTCCATTAGTATGTAATTCATGAACAAATTCAGGTTTCCAAATTATTTCAACTGGAATTGGTTTAAATGTTTCTATAATTATTTTTATCTGTATAGTGCCCTTTTCAGTAGCAGCTAAACTTCCCAAAGCTCAACTATATAACTATCAGCATCGAAATTTCTCTTTCACTCTTTTTGTAGCTCTTTCAGGTCCTATTGTATGTGAACTTGATGGACCTGCTCCAGTTTTAAAGGAATTCTTTTTAGTGTATCCATTCCTCTCAACCTTTCTCTAATTTTTATTAAAAACTTTTAATATATCTTCAAGTATGTCATTTATGATTTACCTTTTTAAATAATTTCTAGTTCCATCAATAGTATCTAGTGTATTTTCTTTATGGTATTTTTCTGGAAACCATTAAATACTCTTAATTTAGAAAAGCTTTCATCTAAAAATACTGCTGTTGGAACAACAAAATCATCTTCATGAATTTTCAAGTATCCAGCTAATTCAGAAACACCTCTACCATAAGTAATTAAAGATAAATCAAAGATATGATTTATTTCATTTACTTTTTCTTAATGTAGTTAAAAATACTCTTGCAAAAAGGGCACCAAGTTTCAACACTAGCTAAAACAGAAACTTTTATTTACTGACTTTATTTTATTAACAAATTCATCAGAGATAACTATATTTTTATATAGTTCATCTAATTTTTCTAACTCTTCTTTTACTTGCTATTCCTAAATATTTATCATAACTAAATCCTTTTTAAATATATTTCTTCAATCCTCTCATTTTCTAATCTCCTATTCTCATATTTTTAAAATTCCTTTTATTGCTTCTTCCAAAGAAGAAAAATTTGCTCAAATCAATTTTTCTAAAGTTTTATCAATTTCTTTTTGTATGTCTCAAAGCCTTCCAATGCTAAAACTAAATCTTCTAACATATCCATAGAAACTATTTCTTCTTCTGTGTAAGTAAGATTTTTAATTTTCCTTTTAAGTCTAGAATAATAATTTGTGCCTTTTTCTCCCTAATTTTTGGAACTTGTCTAAGAGTAGTATAATCATTTTTGAAATAATTTCAATAATTTTATTATATGAAAAGTTTGATAAAACTGCTAATGCTAAAAGATGAACCTATTCCATTTTATTTTTAAGCAGTAATTCAAATATTTTTCTATCTCCCTCTTCTAAAAACCAATTAATTTATATGTGTCTTCTTTAATATGATTATATATATAAAATTTTATATTTATTTCCTACTTCTATTTTTCATATTCTCTAAGTGGAAAATATACTCTATAACCAACACCATTTATATCAATGGCTATATAATCCATTTCTTATATTCTACTGTTCCATATAGATATTCAAACATTTTAACCTCTCTATTTTTATTTATATTCTCTTATTCATTCATCAACAATTTGGATATTTTTATTTAAAAAAGAAAAACTAAGATTAGCATCAAGTAATCCATACATATTAGCATAATAATTATTACCCTTTTAGTTAATCTTTGAAAAACCTTTTTGCAATATCTCCAAAATGAAATTTTGGATTTATTATATTTAATAAATGTTTTAAAAATGACTAAAAGTGTATTAGCTATTCTGTCAGTATAATTACCATTATATTGAAATAGATTTATTTTCCAATCATGAACGAATTATAGGAACTAGTTCTTAATTTTGATATCAATAATTCCTGAGTTATGAGCAGACATATTTCTAATTAATTTTAAATGTTCTAACCATGACTTTTAACTCAGATACTAGCATTTATAAAGAGTTAGCTATTTTTATTTTATCAGATTTAGTCATAAGATTATATATTTCTAATAGCATCTCCAAATGTTAGAACTTCAATAGCTAGCCATATGGGTAAAAACTCTTCATCATATAAATTAAAAATCTTTTACAAATGGATTAAAAAGCTCTGTTTGTTTTACTCTCAAATTATCTTTTGAATTGTTTTTCTCTAAGCTTTTGCATAATGTTTACAATATTCAGTTTTTATCAATCCAATTTTTTTAAAATCTAAATAACCAAAAAGCACCAAATTTATCTCCTAAAATATAAGCAATTTTATTTCTTAAAATGAAATCTCTACTTTTTCAATAGCAGAAAGTAAATGCAAGTCTTATATCTTTGTCTTTATAAAATCTTTTTATCATTCTTTCAAGAGAAATATCTTGATATTTTCCATCTTTAAAATATGGGAATAGAAAAATTCTTTTTAGTTTATAGTAATTAATTGAAGCTAGTTTAGTTAAACAAAATTCTTTATCTTTTACTTCCATACCTCTATCAATAAATTTTTAATTGTCTCTTCATAAGAAGATAGCTTGAATTATATTTCACTTTCAAAATATCCTGAATATACTCTCGTAGAGGCGTACCCTGTTCACTTAAGAACCACGAGGTGTTGATGTCATTTAATATTGTTACTTAATTGTAACACTCTTGGTTTTACATTATCAACTTATTTTACTAAAATTTTAGCAATATACTTACCTGTTATAACTTTTCTTAGATTTTGCAATTTCTTCAGGTGTTCCAGTAGCAGTGACAGTTCCTCCATTTTCTCCATCTACAATATCAATTATATGGTCAGCAGTCTTTATAACATCAAGATTATGTTCAATTATTATAACAGTGTTACCTTTCTTAAAAAGTCTATTTTGAAAACTTCTAATAATATATCTTGGAAAATGTAATCCTGTTGTAGGTTCATCTAAAATATATACAGTGTTTTCCTTTACTCATCTTTGAAAAGCTCAGTTGCAAGTTTAATTCTTTGTGCTTCTCCACCAGATAAAGTTGTTGCAGGTTGTCCTAGCTTTATATAATCCAAACCTACATCTATTAGAAACTTTTAATCTTCTTTCTAAAGATGGAATATTTTTAAAAGAATCTATGCTTCTATGTACACTCATCTCTAAGACATCATGATATACCTTTATAGTACACATCTAGTGTTTTCTTTATTATATCTTTTTCCCTTACAAACTTCACATTCAATATAGACATCAGGTAAGAAATTCATTTCAATTTTTCAATATTCCTGCACCTTTGACAAGCTTCACATCTTCCACCTTTAACATTGAATGAAAATCTACACTTTTTGAAATCCATGGAGTTTAGCATCTTGAGTTTCAGCAAAATATCTCTTATATCATCAAAAAAGTTTTGTATATGTTGCAGGGGTTAGATCTGGAGTTCTTCCTATTGGGTTTGATCTCATCATTGATAACTTTTCTAAATCATCTAAACCTTCAATCATATTCTCAGTGGGTATAATTTTCCTATTTAATTTATTGAATAAAACTGGATATAGAGTTGAGTTTACAAGAGTTGATTTTACCACTTCCACTTACTCCAGTAACAACAGTCATAACTCTAATGGAAATTCTACATCATATTTTTAAATTATTTCCTTTTTGCACCATAAAGTTTTAATGGTTTATTCCATTTTCTTCTTTTCTTAGGAATTTCAATTGCTTCTTTACCACTTAAAAATCTTCCTGTGATAGAGTTTTTATTTTCATTATTTCTTTGGACTTCCAAAAGCTACAATATCTCCACCAAATTCTCCAGCTCCTGGTCCAATATCTAGAATCTATCTGCTTGCATCATTGTGTCTTCAATCATGTTCAACTACTATTAAAGTATTTCCCAATTCTTTAAGTCTATTTAAAGTTACAAGTAATTTTATCATTATCTTTTTGGTGTAAACCTATACTTGGCTCATCTAGTACATATAGAACACCTGTAAGTCCAGAACCTATTTGAGTTGCAAGTCTTATTCTTTGAGATTCTCCACCAGATAAAGTTTTGGTTTCTCTTGAGAGTGTTAAATAATCTAAACCAACATTTGTCATAAATGTTAATCTTTCTCTAATTTCTTTAGAATTTCCTTTAGCAATCTTTTTCTTGCTTTTTCAGTTAAATTCATACTCATAAAGAAATCAAGAGAATTTTTGATACTCATATCACAGATTTCCATAATATTTTTCCATTGACAGTTACTGCAAACTTCATCTCAATCTTTTTCCATTACAAACTTTACAAATTCTTTCTACCATGTACTTATTTTCAATTTCTTCTTTTTGTGCATCAGAAAAGTTTCATAGTACTTCTTTCTAAGTTTTTAACAGCTCCTTCATATTCTTTATAGCCATGAAAATCAAATTCTCCACCAGTATAGTCAAACTTAAATTTTTCATCATAGCCATAGAATATTATATCTAATTCTTTTTGACTTAAATCTTAACAGGTTTAGTTAAATCAATTTTAGCTTCACTGCCATAGCTTTAAAATTTCCCAACTATATCCTTTTTCTTGCCATAGCACCTGGAATATACATTCCTCCATCTTCAATAGATAATTCAGGATTTTCTATCAATTTATTTTCATCAACTTCTAATTTTTCCTAAACCTTTACATCTCGGACAAGCTCCATAAGTGCATTAAATGAAAATAATCTTGGATTTAATTCAGGTATACTTACATCTTGCATGATTAGGACAAGAATAATTTTTCACTATATAGATAATCATTTTTCCATCATTTATAATTAATTTTCCATTTGATAAATCTATTGCAGTTTCTATTGACTGGTTAATCTACTTTCAAAATCTTTTATCATCTTTTTTAAAACTAATCTATCTACAACAACTTCTATATTATGTTTTTATTTTTATCAAGTTCTATTTCATCTTCTAAAGTAAAGTACTTCTCCATTTACTCTTGCTCTTACAAAAGCCCTTTTTAAATAAATTTAAAAATATATTTTTATGAGTACCTTTTTATCTTTAACAACAGGTGCTAATAAAATGATTTTTAGCTTCCATCATCAAATTTTCGTCATAACACTTTCAACAATTTCATCTACACTTTGTTTTTCAACTAGCTGTGTGACAAATTGGACAGTGTGCAGTTCCTATATGTGCAAATAAAAAGTCTTAAATAATCATAAACTTCTGTAATTGTTCCAACTGTTGAACGAGGGTTTCTATTTGTAGTTTTTGCTCATTGAGAGTTGCAGGGGATAAACCTTCTATACTATCAACTTCTGGTTTGTTCATTTGTCCTATAAATTGTCTCGCATAAGCTGAAAGACTTTCACATATCTTCTTTGTCCTTCTGAATAAATTGTATCAAAGGCAGAGATGATTTTTCCACTTCCACTCACCCTGTTATTACAATAAATTCGTTTTTAGGGAGCTCAATATCTATATTTCTTTTAAATTATGTTGCCTTGCTCCCTTTATAGTAATTTTATCTATCATTAGTTTAACTTCACTATTCCTTTCATATAATTTTTATAATACATACTAATTATATCATATTTATAATAGGATTAAAGTTTTTAAAACCTTAAACCTTTTATTAAATTAAAAATTTAATAAATTTACTTGGAACAAAAATCTGTAAGCCAAACTTTATTTTCTGATAAATAAAATTTATAGTTTTCTTTTAGCATCGCTTCTGTATCAATTTCAGAATTATATATTTTCCACTATGTCTTGTTGCAACATTTTTAGCAGTTTACTATCATCGCTGATGAGATGAACATGTTGTCTACTCATCTTTCTAATTCCATCTTTTATACTTTTCAAAATTTTTAAAAGCTGTTCCATGATATAGAATAGCTGGTGGAACAACTTCTTTAAGTTCTAAATTAACTTCAATAGAGATGTCCTTGAACTGCTCTTATCTTTAGTTTTATCCTCATTAAAAACTATATCTTTTCTCTATTGTTCTCATTTACAATTCTTTTCTAATGTTTTCAAAATCAATTTCTCTTCCAGATTTACTGATTTTTCTATTAATTCTTTTGTATCAGCCCTTAACCATTTCATCTAATTTTATATTTATAGTTTCTGGTTTATGTCTTAGAATAAGGCTGATAAATCTTCCTAGTTTATATCATTATCCATTATTTTCTCCTTTATTTTTATTCAATGCAATATTTATAATTTTTCAGCATAATCAACCATAAAAAGTGGAATATTTAATAAATCATCATCTAATTTTAAATTTTCAAATGAAAATCTAGCCCTTAATTTAATATCATCTTTAAACTTTTCTTTGAATTTTTGTAAACTTTTACTTTTTATATTAGTTTCGCTTTTTACCTCAATAGGAATAATATTATTTTTCATTTTGAATTATAAAATCTACTTCATAATTATTTTCTGCCCAATAATGAGGGAGGAACTTCAAATTGTGAACTAAACCTTGTGAATATATAATTTTCAGTTAAAGCTCCTTTAAATTCAGTAAATAATCATTTCCCTCTCACAAAAGTATTTGGGGATGAGTTGTGATAATCTTGTAAGTAAAACCTACATCAACTAAATATATTTTAAAGGCAGATATATCATCATAAGAAGATAAAGGCATTCTTGGTGCAGAGCATTTAAAAACTTTTGTAACTAAATTTGGCATTCACTAACCATTGTAAAGCATCTTCATACTCCCTTGCTCTTGCTCCTTCTTTTTACTACTTTGTAAAGTAAATTTTTATTTTCTTTACTTAATTGAGAAGGGATAGATTTTTCCATATCATAGATATTTTTGGAAATTCATAAATATTTGGGTACTTTGCAAAATCTCTTTCCATAAGCTTTCTAAAAATATTATTTAAAAGTTTTTCTAACAAATTCTATATCTCTTTCTTGAGTCCACATATATACAGCTTCTGGCATTCCCCAATGTAACATAATACATTTTTAATTTTTCATAGAGGATTAAAAAAGCTGGAATATTCTCTATCTCATTTAAAATTATCTAAAAATAATTTTAAATTTTCATCTCCATTAGCTGTAAAAAAACTCTGAAAAAGCTCATCAGGATAAATATTTAAAAATCAACTTTACCCACTGGAAATGAACTTGGTTTAGCTAATGCAATTCCTAATAGTGAACCTGCACAAGCAATACTGATATTCAGGAGCATTTTTCATAAAAATATTTTAATGAGTTTATCACTTCTGGAGCATCTTGAACTTCATCAAATATAATTAATGTTTTTCAGTTACAATTTTATAGCCACTAATTAATATTAAATTTTGTAGTATCCTATTTATATCTTTTGTTGTTTGAAAAATTGTCTATATTCAGGGTTTTCATCAAAGTTAAAATAGGCAATATTCTCAGTGTTTATTTCAAATTCTTTTTAAAATCCAAGTCTTTTCCAACCTGACTCAACGCCTTTTAAAAATCAGAGGTTTTCTATATTTTGAATTCTTCCATTTAATTAAACCATTTAAGATAAACCTTTCCATAAACTCACCTACCTTTAATCTTGACTCTATTATAGCATAAAATTAAAAAATGTGAGTATAGTCACATAATTTTTAAGAAAAATGTATTATACTCATACAAAAATAGAGCATAATATTTGAGTTTTTAAAAATACTCTAAACCTCTCTATGAATTTCTACAAATATTTTTCTTCTATGGTTAAAATCCACTGCAACAATTATTAATTGTTCATCTTGAATGATCGACAATTAGGCGATAATCCATTATTCTATATCTCCATAAGCCTTTTTAAAATTTCCAGTTAAAGCTTTTCCATGAAGTCTTGGATTTTTCAGTATTCATTAAATTCTTACTTATATAGTCATACAATAATTTTTCTTGTATTTTTATCAAATTTCAAAATCTTTTTATTGACATTATCTGAATCGATTATTCTATATCCCATTCTTTTTGTTGCCTCCTCAAATGGAATTAAATTTAATGTTCCTTCAGATTTCGCTTTTAAATACTCTTGAACACTTTTTAAATCATATTCTTCAATCTTTTCAAATATAATATTTTTAATATATTGAGATAAGTTATCTCTTTACTTTTTAACATAATTTTTAGTATTTCTTCTTCTTCATTAAATCTAATTGAAACAACTGACATATAATCACCTCTTTATTATCTAGTTGTTTACATTGTAATACTTTTTAAAATAAAAGTCAATTTTTATTCTCAATACATAATACTACCTTTTTATAAACTTTTCCCTAAAAACTTTCATGTGTTAAATCTTTTAATCAATTTTCCTACCTCTCTATTCTGCCTTCAGATTCTGCTATAGCTTTTTCTATGCTCATTTATAACTCTTTCTTTTTCTAATTTTCTAAACCCTAATGGATCTCGATTAATAATATTACATCATATATTCCCCACCTTAAATTATAATAAAGATATACGTAAGAATAATTACCTAAAAATGTACTAAGTTCTTTTATTCATTTTTAATTCTTTTTACTAAAATTTCAAACATTCTTTTTAATATCATTTTTATACTAATATTAAATATATTATTTTCTTGAATACTTTTGTATTCCTTTTTAATTCAAATTCAATTCTTCAAAAATTTGTTGATTATTATAGTTTACATTATCTAATGTAACTCCTAAATCATGCTTTCTCTTTCTTCTTCCAAAATTATCTCTAACTTTTCAATTTTTATCTGTTTACACTCAGTCAAATCTAATGGCTAATAACACACAATAAAATTACTCAAAATTATTCTAATAAATCGTTTCCTAGTGGAAACGAAACATTTTCAGGAGATCATAAATTGTTTTTGAATACATTCTCCATATTTCCAATAGCGATATTTACAAAAATCCCAGCTACCAATTGTAGTATAGCATCCATTTTCAAGAAAAGGTCAGGAATTATCAAATAATATTTTATTGCATCCACTACTGCAATTAAAAAGTTGATTTTATTACTTTTGGAGATCTTTTTAAAGCACCTTTACCTATTTCTATTATGATATCAAAGAAATTTTGCAATATATATCCCATTAGAAATATATTAGCTAAAATTTTTCCAATTTTTGAACTTACACTACTCCACTAATCTTTCAGCTGAATAAATTTTCTAATGTGCTATCTTCGTGTATAAATTTCTCTGTCTCATAGATTATAGGTGGAACTAAAGAATATATTAGTTGACTTGAGAATCATCTTCTTTCCTACGTGTTTAACAGTTTCTTTTCACAGCATCTTGTAACCTTAGCTTTACTCAATATTTTTATAAGTTACTTCTCCTTCTTTGTCCTGAGATATCCCTTCTTTTATTTTCTCTTTTGACCTCAGGCTTTACTTCTTCCATTTTCGATCTCTATTGCTGTCATCTTTAATGAGTAGTTTTGAGGGTCTTCTATTTTTCCTCCCTCTAGTTTTTCAACTGCATAGCTTCACTCCATTTGTTCCTGGAGTCGCCTATATAAGTAATATCTATTTTATTTCCATCTTTATCTTTTATATAATTTCCATTTTCATCTTAAGGAGAAACTCTTGCATCTCCCTTTACATTGATTAGCAGTTCCTCCTAACATTTGAAAATTGTCACCTCTGAGTTATAATTCTACAATTGCCTTTTCTCACCCTCTTTTAAATATTTTACATGTACTTTTGCTTGAGCAAGTGTCAGAGTACGATCAACACTCGATATTTTTAGCATTTCCTATTTCATCATAATCTTTTCTATATTTATCCTTTTGTATCATATCCTCATCTTCATACTCTTTTCTTTCTTTCAGCATTTCTCATCTATATAACTATTCTAGCTAACCTTTCAGAGCCTCTCTATTTCTAAATTTTCTTGACTCTCTTTTGAATTTCCTTCTAAGTTATATATATGTATTTACTTCTAATGTATTAGATCGAGGATCATTTTATTTTTCATAAGAAAAGTTAAACTATTCTATTGTATAAATTGATCCGCTGTTCATGTGGTCAGCCACTCGTATCATGTTCTAAATCTTTCACCTGCAACATCCACTAGCACATGCTCAAGAAAATCTTCTTGTAATGCTTGCTCGATTATCTAATTCTTTTACTCTATTATTTATATTTTCTATCTACATATCAATATATGTTTTATCTTAATTTCTTTCACATAATCTTTCATCAATAAATAATAAAATTTTGTTCCATCTAACGCTCTATTCTCATTCATTGAAATTTCTTCTATCTCATCTAAATCTTTACATCATCACTCATTTATAGCTTCTATCTCTCTCTACTGCCTCCTTTATAGATTTAGAGTAATTCCAAAACTTGATATCTTTTGGTTGAATCAAATATATTCTTCATCACTAGTATCTATTGATATTATCCAATCAAAAAGGTTCCAATTTCTGGATAAGTTTTTGCTGCAGATCTCTAATTTTACATTTCAATATCTTGTGGTTTACCTCCTTCTAAATAGTTATTTTTACATTAAATTAGGTAAGTGTATATTTTCTTTAAAAGCTTTCAGCTCTGAGTATGTATAAATGAAAAAGATTTTGCACCAAAAGAGTATAGTAACATTTGTATTTTGTATCTTTTAAATTGCCAATGGTTTCCTTTGGAGACTCAATAATCTTTCAAACTCACTTAATTTTCGATTTAGTTTATCTTTAATCTAATCTGGTGATTAGAGATTTGTAGGAATAAATTTGATATTTCTAAGAAAGGTAATATATATCAATTGTATCCAACAAAGGAATTTAAACTTTCTCTGCTCGTAAAGTTTTGCTATACTATACATTCTTCAAGATATGGATTTTGTACTTTAAACTATCTTTTATAATAGTCAAAATAAAATCTACAGTTTACATATAATGTGCTATATTAATGCTGGCTAATTTTCTTTTTCAGCCCCTTACACTTCCAAAATTTGTAACTCTATTTTTAATAGTCGTAAAGTCCCTTCATATTTTCCATATTCTACGTCATCACATCTCTTTCTAAAACTTCTAATTTATTATTTAAAACTTATTTCCTTGTCAAGTTTCGAGATTTCTATTCTCTAATGTAAATTCACTATAATCAGTTTTATTTTTCTGTTAAGATTCCTAAACTACTAAGATATTCTTGTACATATCTCTAATATTTCCATAGCTCTTCTCTTTTAACATTAACATGAGTTATCTCATTGGTTAGTTTTGTGTCATTTTGATTACAAATATTGTATATATTTTTAATTTCATCTTGTCATCTTAATTTTGATAAATCTCACTAGAAATATCTATAGTTTTAAAAATATTAAAAGCACTTGTATTACTATTCCTACTCAGTTGTTTGGCCCCTTTGTTCTTTTTATTTCATCATCACTTTTGTATATCTCTATTTCTTTTGTCTTTTCATGTTACGTACTAATGTATAAAAATTTAGGACATTTTATCTTCACCTTCTTATTTCATCTTTTTCTTGCTAATAGTAAATTTTATTAGCTTTTCTTAACATCTAAACCAACAATCTCATTATCTTAAATAAAAATTGAATTTTATCCCCTTAAAAGAAATCATATTTATCTTTATTTCCTACAACTTTAAAAATCAACAGCTGTGATATTAATTTCAGGTTCTTTTTTGAGAAGATTTATTATTTTCTTCTAGTACACAATTCTCCATTGAATTATCATCACTTTTTTCCTATTTTATAAATAAAATATTACAATAATCAATAACATAATTCCAACAATATCAAATATTAATGTCTTATCCATCTGAATCAATTCTAAACTTTTATTTTAAGTAATATTAAAGTATTATATTGCTATTTCAAACTTCATTATCCCCATTTTCCCTCTCCTTTCTAATAAAAAATGAATTATATTAAATTAATGCAAACTATAATTTTGGATTATTTTCATTATGTAGAATATAAGATTTTTAGGCTTTGTTGTAATAATTTTTTGTAGAAATCTTATTTTATATTTTTATTATATAAAATAGTAATGACATAATTTGTCAAGATAAAATTATTTTTTTATTTTATAAAAATTAGAAAAATAATGATTTAGTCACACTTCTTATATTATACAAATTCCACACTATATATGCCAAATTATTTTGAAAATTTTAAAAGGCAATAGTATAATCAAAAATCGATTAAATTTTTATCTAATTAAAGCATTTATATTTTACTTAATCTTAATTTTTCTATGTTATAATACAAACAAAGAATTTTATTACTATAAGGGAGAAAAATATGAAAAAAATTTTTAGTATTAATACTAGCTAAACCACCAAAACAACTAATAAATTATGTAAAATCATTATTAGAAAATGGATTAAATGATATACTTTTGTTGATGATGGAAGTAAGGAAGAGTTTAAAGAAATATTTGAAACAATAGAGAAATTCCAAATACAAATATAAAAGTGCTTAGATATGCAAAACTTAGGTAAGGGAAGAGCATTAAAGAATGTTTTTAACTATTTTCTAACTTTACCTAATTTATCTGAATATAGTAAGTTGTCACAGCAGATTCTGATGGACAAATATAGAGTTGAAGATGTAATAAAACTTGCAAAATAAAGTAGAGGGAAAAAATCCTGATAAATTAATTTTAGGATGTAGATTTTGATTTAGAAACAAGTTCCACCAAAAGCAAGTTTGTAATAAATTACAAATGGTGCTTTTTAAATTATTTTATGGTAAGAATATTCGTATACTCAAACAGGTTTAAGAGGTTTCCAACTGCACACAAAGATTTTGATATAGCAGGAGAAAAGATTTGAGTATGAAACAAAGATGTTAATTTACGTTTTCAAAAAGAAATTCCAATAAAAGAAGTTGTCATTGAAACTATATATTTTAATGATAATCTAGAAACACATTTTAATCCAATAGTTGACTCTATAGCATAGAGTTACTTTGTCACCATTTTAAAGTATATTGCTTCAGCAACTTCATCATTTATTTTGATATTTTATCTTTTAAATACTCCAGCTATATTAATAGCCTTGAAATATAGAAGGAGGACCATTATAACTATTTCAACAATAATAGCAAGAATGATATTCTGAAGTTTTAATTTCTATTTAAATAGTGCTTGTTTTAAATATGAGAAAATATAAAAAAATCTCTTTTAAAATATTATAGTTTATGTATAGTGCAGTCGTTATTATCTGCTACTAGTTACAATAATTTGAAATATACTAAGAAACAAGTATAAAGATAGTTGTAGATAGTATTTATTCTTATTAGTTATTTTGTTCAATAAAGATGGGTATTTAAAAGAAAAATAATATAGGGAGAGGGGTTTAAATGAGTGAAGTAATTTCATTCAATGAGCAGATATCTGTTGCTAGATATCCAGAAAATGGAGTTATTAGGGTTAATGGGGGGACCTGCAGTGGAAAACTTTAGTTGCAGTTACAAAGGGCTATTTTCTTAGCTAAAGAATATAAGTATGCTGAAAAAGAAGATAAATTTCTGCCTTTTCTATAATAAAGTCTAAAGAAAACTATAGAAAAATTATTTGAATCAGAGAAAGATTATGAAGAAGAAATAAAATTGAATTTGAAAGTATAGATAGTTTTTTTGTTAAGGAATAACCAAAGCATAAGACCAAGAGTTTTGACTATTTAAAGAAAGCAAGAAATGATAAAAATTTTGTAAATCATACAACTGGTAGAGAATTGGTGAATTGGAAGATATTTTGTTATCAAGAAAGATGAATTTAAAGAATTTTCTTTAAAAGATGTTGTTTATTTTGGAGGAATTAGACGACAAAACTGTTATTAACTGAAGAAGAACATTTAAATTACTAGATACGGTAGGGAAATAAAACCACAGTTAAGAAAAGAAGCTAAAAAGAAATCTACAGGATATTAAACTATATAGACAGTCAACATTAAAAAAGGTGATTTAAGATACACTGATTTTTATGATATTGCATTATTATTCTTGTGTACTGTTTTGAAAGAGAAGATACAGAGATAAAGTAAAAATACAATCATATTATAGTAGATGAGGTCAGATTTATCTAAAATACACTTTAGATTTATTAATTTAATCTGTGAAACTTCAAGAACTTGGAAATACAATATCATTATTTATGGATAAAACCAGTATATATTCTGCTCAAGCTTGATATTTGAAGTAGAACTTAAAACAAGTTGAATTATCAATAAAAGTTTACTTTAAATAGAGCATAGAAATGCAAAAGGAAATTTCTTTGATGTGGCAAAAATTAATCCTGAAATGGAAGTTGGTGAAGAAACAAATACTAAAAATCAAAAATTTAACTTGAATTTTAGTGAGGATAGAGGAATTGTTCATTTTATAAAGTTATCTGACCAGAAGATAGAATTGAAAATTTATGTAAAAATATTAAGATTTTAGTTAAGGAATTTAATTATAAGTATGATGATATCTCTATCATTGCTTTTAAATACCAAAGTATAGTTGATATTAAAAGATGTTTAGATAAAGAAAAATAAAATATGTAAATAAAAATGGAGTTGGGGAAGGTATTAATATTACAACCCTATCATTCATCAAAAGGAACTGAAAATAAAGCACTTTTATTCCAAATATAGATGAACTTATGCTGATGAATTAACTGAATTGGTATCCAGATAAGACAAATCAAGAGATATTAGAAGAATTAAGAAACTACTATATATTGAATGACAAGAGCAACTGAGGTTTTAGTTAGCATCTTCTTAAAAGAACAATCAGAATATTTAAAAAACATTTTGATGTATTTGACTTTGAAAATGATTTTATTAATATAGATGCAGATACTAATGATTTTTATAATGTTTTTAATTTTGAAATAAATAAAATGAAAATATAGAAAAAATCTATAAAGTTTTATAGAAATAAAAGAAGTTGTTGAAGAAGAAAAAGTAGTGAAAGCTGTAAAAAAGAAATAGAAACTTTTAAACCTAGTGAAAAGATAAATGTAGAGAATATTGAAATTGAAAAGAAATAGAAAATAAATTTCTAGTACAAAAATCTACAAAGATAGGCTGGTTAAAAGCAGAAAAATTATTTTAAGAGTAGATAAAATGAGAAATTTTTAAATACAGAAGGTTTTGAATATTTAAAAGTAATTTGAATGTGAAATAAGAGCTTATTATGTAACAATTCAAGAAAAGGTTTTAATGGAGCCTTATAATAAAATGAAAACTTCATGTAGTATTAAATAAATTAAAAAGATTATAAAGAGTTTAAGAATCCTGTATATAAGTGTTTTAAGGATAAAGTATTTGATAAAAGAAATGATTTAAAAGCATGATTATAATGAATATAGTTACAAATGATTTAGTGGAAACAAGAGAATTGGTCAAAGAAGACTTACTTCCTAAATTTATAAAAGCATTTAAAAAATTTAAAACAAATAAGGAATAGATGAATCTATTGTTGGTAGGAAGCTTGGAAACATCATATAATAAGATAGATATAAAAAGAAAATATTACACTCTATTATAATATAGATGAGAACAAAATGAATTCCTGCTCTATCTGAAAATAAATATGAGCAAAATAAAACTTATGTTATCATGCACAAACTAATGCTTTAAAAGGTAATGAGTATTATAGAATTGTTTCAGTAACATAAAAAATAGGGAGTTTATCTCCTATTTAATTTTACCTTCAATTTTTAATGTTACATGGTAGGACAAGTTAACTCTTGAAAATTAATCTTTTTCTAAAGTACTGTAAAGAAGTTATTTTCAACTTTTTCTAATGCCCCAAAAATAGCCATAGAACAGCTTAGTTTGTCCAACTACAAGATCTCATCTTTTAATTGCATACTCATCTTCACAGTCAAACAGCATCTCTTAAAGTAATATCTTTTGGTTCTTTATTTAGTGAGTATCCACCAATAGCACCTTTAGATGTTTAAAAGTCCTTTTTCTCCATCTTTTCGTATACCCTGATACTAAAAAGATCTGGGAATATTTTCATTTTCTGGCAATTTCTGCTGATGTAACTACTTCTGTCTTTCTATCTTGTAGAGATAGATAGTGAAAATTCTAAAAACATATTCAATTTCATAATTTCATTTCCAGACTCCAATCTTGTATATTATTGTTTTATTATTCACGCTGTCGCATTTAATAACTTCTTCCAAGTCGAAGCTTTTATGGCACCATCTGCAACTTCTAACCCATCTAAAGCCAGGCTCCTCTTATGTTGTAATCTGTAAAGCAAGCCCTCGAAGAGAGATTAGCTTTTATCAATGGATTATTCAAAAATGACAACTTCTACTATATTTTTGTAACTCATAAGCTAAACTTGCTATCACTAGGCATAAGTACAAACTCTAACTACAACTCTTTAATAAAAACTTCTGTAAAATAAATTTGTAGAGTCATACAAACCAACCTTATAAAATCTAATAGATACTATAATCGCAATAAACATTACTATGAATAGAAACTTGTTTCCACATCTTGGATGTAATGTAGTAAACTAGCATTTCAGATGATAATTCAAGTCCATTTTCATACTAAGTATATATAGATTTGTGCTCAGCACCATGATGTTCAAAAACTCTGCAACTTCTTTGAAAAGGGATTCCCCAAAATATAGCCTATGGATATTATAGGTCTTAGAACTGCCTAAGCTGTTAGATTTAGCAAGTATCTCTATTTGCTGGAAGAGAAACCACCAACTACTGATGGGTAAACTATAAATATTCCTATTCCAAAAGCAAGTGAATATTGTAGTAGATACTAGCTTCTTTATCACTTAACTTTTCATCCTCTTCCTGCCTGATTTGGCAGAGAAAAGTAAGTTCTTTTACTCCAATTACAAGAGATCTCAAATAACATCAATACTCCTCTTTATAAAAAGTCTCTTTGCAAAGGTACTATTTTACCAATTATTTTTGTTTTCTTATACACAATTTCTCCAGAAGGTCTTCTTACAAGCTGCTTGCAAGGCATCTCAGTTCCTCATCAATCACCCTTTCAATGCAGCCTGTCCTCCTATGGAAGGTCTGTTTGTACTCAGATCCCAACTCCTTATCTATTTAATAGATTCTTAATAACAAAAGTTATATCATCAGTTTTGTTCATAGCTCTTTCTCTAAAACTTTTAATAGTTTTCACTAGTATTTTTCTTCAGTTCTTTTGCAGAAAGATTTTTATCATATACAATATCTAAAAAGTCTTTTGTATTCCAAATAATTTCTATTTTTATTTCTACATTCTATAATTCCATCAGTGATAAAATATAGTTATATCTCCATTTTTACTCAAAAGACTTTTCTTTGGCACTATAATCTTGAATAAAACCAATAGAACACCTTTGTTCCATAAAGCTCTACTGTATCACTTCTTTTTATAGATTACTAAATGGATTATGACCTGCACTTGAATAAGTAAAAAGAGTATCTAAGTCATATTCAGCATTCATAACAGTTATAAACATATCTTCTGTTATATCTGGGATATACTCTTATTAAAATAAATCTAATTCCTCCAGCAGGTGTATAATTAGAAACATAACTAGTAGTTTTTAAGCATTGATCTTGATAATTGCCATAAGAAAGGCAGCAGGAACCCTTTACCACTTACATCTGCTATTGTAACAGATAGATTGTTATTCTTTAAAAGATAAATCAGTAGTCTCCTAACTCTTAGCAGGAGAAAAAGTGTGTAGCAATATCCATACTCTTTATTCTTTCAAAACCTTTTGGTAATATTTGCTTTTTGAATAGATGAGGCTAATCTAGTTCTTGAGAAATTCTTTCTTTTTCTAGAGTGTTCAGCATAATTCTAGCATTATCAATAGCAATTGAAGCTTGAATACCAAGTGCTGAAAATCATTTCACTCATTTATTTTCTAAAATTTGATCTTATTTCTGTACTAAAAAGTATTACTCCCAGTTGTCTTTCTCTTTAACTTCTTTAATGAGGTACGCACTTTTTCCATCATTTTAAAATAGTTATCTTGATGGGATCAGAATAAATTTGTTGTATAGTCCTCATTAATAAATTTTCCTAAAAGATACATTGATAAGATAAAGTTTCTCAGTAGTCCACATCCTTTATCTTTTTATTAACAAGTTTTTCCCTTCCCAAAGGTAGATAGAAATTCTTGTTGTAGCTGTTAAAACAAAATACATGCATCTTAAGGTATCAACAATTTTATCAATATTAAACACTGATAGTGCAACCCTCTGAAATAAGCACCTCACTGGATAAACTTCCTACTCTTTTCTCCACATAACCAATAGCATATCCAAGCTGAGAAGATTCTTGAAACCAAGTACTATCAGCGTAACGATCTAGTTCTTTCTTTTCACATTCCTAAGTCTCATCCATTGAGTTATTTAATCCATTCTCTTAGTTTTGAAGAATCTTTATCTAATGTTTCTGTATATTCTCGTTTTATACTTTTCATCAGGAAGTTTATCCAACTCTTTCTCATTTCTTAAAACTAGAAACTATTCTTGAAGTTCCTCATTAATATATCGTTATGAAGTCTTTTAATATATATATATACAAAAAGATACTCAAAAACTGCCATTACTGAAGAAATGCCATTAGACTAATACTGACCCTAAAAATATAAAACTATGTACATTATATAATCTTTTATTTCCAAAATCTCTATAACTAATCGACTGACCTTTATTTTCTATTTCCAATGCAACTCTTTCAGGACCATATCCTCTAATCCATCAATACTCTGCTTTTAATACACCAAGAAAAACTGGACCAAACTCCTTGTGCAATTTTCTTTTCTTCTCACCTCCTATTCCATCCATTTTACTCAGCTTCCGACGAAATAACTTTCACTCTCTAAGTTTCTATGATAAGTTATACAAATCCTATGCCCATCCCTCTCTAACTCCTTTGGAATATTCTCTTTAAAGCTTCCACATCTTTGCAGGCTTAAACTCATATGGAAACAGGATTCTGCATTTATAAATCTCTTCATCTCTTTGCCAAACTGAAAAGCTCACTTTAAACGACCCTTTCCTAATCTTCTAGAAAACTCACAGCGAAATTAACCCGTCCCCAGACCTCCACCAATTAATATATAACATCTGGAAACTTACTATCAGGTAAACTCTTGAACATCTTCTTTCACAACTAACTTCTCACTCATTGAAAGAGTCATCTGCGTATCTTACATCTAATTTTAAATTTCCTCTATATTCTCTTTTGCTGCCCTTCCTTCAATAGTAGAAATACACCCATAGGCCAGCAGACGCATCTTCCCTTTGAAATATTAGATATATCAGCATCCAATCTTTCTTGGAAATCTCTTTAATCCTAAACATCATGTAAACTTTTACACCTTTTTCACAGTATCTGGAAAATAGACTTTCTACATCCCTTTCTCTACTCCCTTGTATGCCATGTCAAGTGAAATCTTTCTCTGCTGCCTTATCTTTGGGAAACTGGAAATCCTTTTCTTTTAGAATCTCAACTGTAGTTAGCCCCAACAACAACTGATAGTCTCATTTCTCACATTTCGAGCACCTAGAACTAAACTGGTAATATATGCTTCCTTGAATAATGAGACATAAAGACTGCCTCCAAAGTAGATATTATATATCAGTAATTTTATTCTTTATCATTGCAGCTGAAGATTTGACCCAAAACCTTTTCCACTCCCTACATTTGACAATATAGATGAAAGTTCCTGATCTGCAAATAGTCTTAAATACAAATATATCGCCTCATCACGTGCTCTCTTCATATTGAATTATTTGAGAACTTGCAAGCTAGATTTTAATTCTTTTACTCTGTTCTCTATATATTATTGATCTTTCAAAATCCATATCTTGAGATGCTCGACATTCATCACACATTGTCACCACTCATTTATTAATTTACTTGTATTACTCTCTTAAAACTTGGTGTCTTTAAATTTCTCAACATCTTTATTATACTCTCTTTTATAATCTTCTTGCGTATGCCACAAGGTCCAGTACAACTTTTCATATAGTATTTGTAAATAAGGTCTTGAGAGGGATCTTTTCTCATATCCCTATTACAACTCTCTTACCTTTAAAATAATTTAAGTAAGGATACTTTTCGAATCTCCATGCACTATAAGGATATGTGTCCAAAATATTCTCCACTTCCTTAATATCCAGAAGTTTCTCTTTGTTGTCTCTCACAAACCTTTATACTTCTGGTAAATCTTCTTTCGCCTCATCTTTATAAAAGGATAAGTTCTTTTCATCTTTTAGAAAGTATATTATACTTTGAGAATATCTTTTTATTAAACTGTTTTCTAATAATAAGGCAGAATCAATTTCTGTATTAGTGTGAGAAATTTGGTATCTTCAATATTTTTAACAAGTCTCATTAGTTTCTTTCACTCTCATGGACTCATTAAAACATGAAGAAAACTCTATTTTAAGGTTTCTTTTAGCCTTTCCTAAGTTGTTAGATAACCTTATCATCATTAAATATACTCAGGCGATTCTGAAGAACATCAAGTTTACCAATGTCCAAGTTCTTCTCCCTTTATGACTCACATAAACATTTATATACTCTAACGCTTTTGCTATTTTGAGTCTCTGCCAATTTATTTACAAAGAAGGCACTGATCTCATGTTGTCTCCCACTACAACTCTATTGAAATTGTTAAATGCTCCTTCTTTATATATCGAATTATCTAAATAAGTGGGTAGTAATTTATCATAAACTCTTTACTTTCCTCTAGTAAAACATGTAGTCCTTAACTTCTATCACAGCACCATCTTTTAATTCCTCTCTATAATATGGGTTAGGAGAATCTTTGCATCAAACATCAAACTACTATCACTAGGAACTCGCACTTGTAGTATCCAAGATTGATATGAATATTCAGATTTACATCTATATTTAACTCCATCCTTACCAGATAAGAATGAATCTCTTTCTAATCTAAACGTGTTTTATTCTGCAGTTGCATCTATTATTAACTGCTACCTCTCTTATTTGAAAGAAAGCATATTTTCTCTTTTGTATGCTTCTTACAAGGCTAGCACTTTAGGAGGATGTGCTTCTGACGGCTCAAGGTATATCTTCCTAGGAAGAATTGCTTTCATGCGCTTCTGCAAAGATACATCCATTTTCATACAGACTCTGTGGAATGAAGCTTTATAAATTTAGCAGAAATCTTTGCATTTTAAATGTTCTAATATCTATACCTACTGCTAATTTTTCAATTTCTGTACTCTAATAAAGAGTTTTTCAAGTCCTAGAGGAAGATTATCAATAGTGTAATAGTTCATCTTCTAAAATATTTAAAGCAGTTGTTTCTTCCTGCACCACTTAAACCAGTTACAATCGATATGCCTTGTTTTCAATTTAACCTCTTAACCTCCTAATTAATATTATTTTGCTGTTACATTTCCAGCCGGGCATTCATAATATCCCAAGTTGTTGCAAATGGAGGTGCATATAGAAATCCATATTTGCTAATTCTTGAGACAGTCATCTTTATTTTGTATAGCAACTGCTAATGAATCTAGCTCTTAGTGCTGCTCCTCTTTTTCCTGCAACTTGTAATTTCATAAAATTTTTAGCATCTGCATTATAAATAAGTTTTTCATATGCATCTTCCACCAGGGTAATATGCTGAATGATCTTCCATCAACAAAACAGTCTTATAATTTATATTGTTATCTTTTAGCTTCCTGTCTCTGTTATACCTGTTTGCTTGCAGCCTCAAATTCTAAGACTTTATTCCTGCTGAACCTAATGTTCCAATAAATGCCTCATTAGCACCAGTTAAATTTTTCTCCAATAAGCGCACACTAATTTATACAGTAGTTGCAAGAGCTATATATATATCTTTTTCTAAAACTGAATGATAAACTGTTGCACAACTCCTGCTGCATATACATTAGGAATATTAGTTTCTCTCCAAACCTATTTATTACAATAGCACCATTTGAAAATAATTCTATACCTGTATCTTTTATTTGTATTAGGTTTAATCCTGTTGCAGCAATTATTAAAGATTTGTATATTCTTTTTATTAGTTTTTAAACCTATAACTTTATTTTCAAAAGTTCTTTACTTCAACTGACTTTTCATTTTAGTGTAAAGAAAATTTTTCTTATGTTCTCTTGTATGATTTTCTAGTAAATCTGTAATTTCTTTATCAAAAGTCTTATTTAAAATTCTAGATGAGTGTTGAAAAATTTCTTACATTTTTCCCAAGTTTTAAAAGCAGCTTCTGCAATTTCAATTCAATATATCCCAGCTCCAATGATAATTAGATTCTCTATTTTCTCTTTTTCATCATTTCTTTACTTCTAAACCTTCATTAAAAGTTTCTCTAAATGATAGACTCCTTCAGCATCTAAGTTTTTAATATCCTCTGGGCTTGTTGAACTTGTTCCAGTTGCTATAACTAATTCATCATATTATCTCTCAAAAACTTTATTTCTCATTTAAGTTTCTAAATACTATGAAAATCTATATTTTCAATCTTATGTTTAATTTTACATTGATACCTTTCTTTTGAAATTTTCATAAGTTCTTGCAACCATTAAAGAAGCATTAGGATAAAAATCTCCAACATAGTATGAGTAGTCCATAAGCCCCCAAGATATCGCTATCTGTCATTTGTCTATAAACTGTTATATCTAAATTTTTATTCTATTCTTTTGGCTTTTGAGCTGCACTCATACCTGCTGCAACTCCTACATAATAATACTATTCATAAATATTTCCTTTTATATATTTAAAAGCTTTTAAATTATACTATTTTATCAACTTTTGTAAAGATTTACAAATTTCTTATTCAAAAGTTTATATTAACATAAAATAAAGTGTAAAAATAATTCATTACTATCTAAAAATTAGAATGTAATTAATTTATTTTTACTTTAATATTTTAATAATTTAATTTGATATAAGTTTCTTATCTTTTAAATTATTTCATTCCTTTTACATACTTCAATTTTTGTCTTTATCAAAAATTGTTCCAGCAATTTTAAAGGCAAAATTTATAGCATTTGCCCCTGCTCCCAACTCCTGTGATAATTTTTCCATCTATATGGAGTAGGACATCTACATAAATATGATCTAATTTCTTCTCTTTACTGCTGAATGAGTCAGTTAATAATTTGTACCATTAGCTAGGTCATTAGTATAGAAAAATTGTTGGTCCTCCACATATAGAAGCAACATATCTTACTCATTATCTAAAAATATTTAACTATATCAACCTTCTTTATTTTCTCTTAAATTAACATATCCAGGATAACCACGGTGAATTATTACTAAAATCCTGCTGTCTCATAATCAATATCTGATAGACATAACATCAGCTTTAATAATATTATTTTTGTGAACCTGAACTAGCAACAAATAAATCTTTTCCAGTAGACACGCAGTTACAACTTTGCTCCACATCTTTTTAAAACATCAACAGGTGTAAAAAGTTTCTGAAATTTCAAATCCATCAGCTAAAAATATAAAGTTTTCATATAATACCTCCTTATCAATTAATAGTTATTTAAAAAATGCTTCTGTGTTAATTACTTTACTAGAATTCTTCATTCAAATGCAGAAATATTATATCTATGAACACTTCAGGAGATAACTCTTTTCTCCTGTGAAATAATCTGTTATTTCAAATGATACAGTAGCATCTTCTATTAAAAATTACATCAAAAGCCTAAATTACTAGCCATTCTTATAGTTGTAGATACACAATGCGGTAAAAAGATATACCAACTATAAATAATGTATCTATTGAATTATCTTTTAAATACTTTTTCTAATCCAGTCTCTATAAAAGGCACTATTCACATTTTTGAAAAACTATTTCATTTCTCAATGGCTCAAAACCAATTTGAAATTTTCTATCTTCTCTCTTTAAATAAAAGTCCACTCATTTTGAAAAGTAGCTTTCATGAATAATCTTTTTCTTCTAGTATACTATTTTCTAAAGCATATTTTCTTCTGCTTGAAGATTATTTCTTTTCTAAACTGTCTTTTAAAAATCCTTTTTGACACATCAACTAAAAATTAATGCCTCCATAGTTATTCTCTTACGCATATACCATTATTTATTAGTGCTAAAACATATTGATGCATCAACCATAGCATTACAATATGTAGACTTTAACTTCTCCTTCAGTAAAAGCATTTAAAAGAATTTGTTGTTGTTCTGCAAGATTTGCTCTTTTAATTGCTCAACTGTTCAGTTTTCTCCATTTTTATATTCTGCTACTACAGCATCAAACATATCACTAAAAGTTCTCACTCATAAAGGTTTCTAGCCCAAGATTCAAAACATCTATGTATCATCCACTTTCTAAAGATTTTATATTATTATAGTTTTTTAAAAATACAATAGTTATGTCACTTAACATAATTTATTTTACCATTTATTACATGTCAACTTTCACAATGATATTTACTAAATTGGATTAAACTGGAACCTACAATTGATATAACTAGTCACTATAAAAATGAAATTATAGATATTTCAGCAGGATTACTTCTATTATATAATTGGTAACTACTAGAGTCCATAGCAGTTGCTCTCTGCAACGAAACAGATTCAAATGAACCAATTTTTAGCAATAATAGGTATTAAAAATATGCTAACAGTTCTCTAAATATATTAGATAAAAAGCTATTCCTCCTAATCTACACTTACTTTTGAAAGTTCAATAGCAGAAATGAATGCAACCCATACCAGCACCCATAGCTACCTGATTCTCCCACTGAAAGAGACAGCAATATTGAAGCAACAGCTCCTCCTAAAGCAGGATGAAGATAATAGTTATAAAATGGTGAGATACAAACTTTTTATTTAATTTTTAAATCATTTAAAATGTTATCATTTCTTTCCAATATTCATTCAATAAAAAATAAATAATAGATATAAGCCAAAATTGTATAAGTGAAAAGATATATCAAAATTAATATATGATTTTTGTAAAATATCCAAAAGTATATCCAACAATTACTGTACAAGAAACTAGCTTATCATTTTTATCCTCCAATAGAACAGTTTTACAAAAAGTAAATTGAGAATACTATTGCAAAAACTGATATTATTAAAGCCTTTTACACCCAGTACATGTAAATTAGAAATAAAGTCTATCATCAGAACCATTTTATAGAACCTATAGCTCCCTAATAATAGATATAATGATAATGACTGTAAAAGTAGAGACTAGTAATTTTCAGGAAGATAATCTAACTAAAAGACTCCAAAATAAGATATGCAGACATAAATAAAAATATCTAACATTGTACCAACCCTTAACTGATTATCATACCATTTATATTTTATAATAATTTTCTTAAAATGTATAGTTTTAAATATAGTTAGTTTTTATTTTAAACTGTTTATTATTTATAAAATAAAATTATAATAATACACTTTTTAGATTTATCTATTGACATATATTTTTAAATTGTATTAGATTTAAGAGGTAGTTTATGGAAAATTTAGATAAAGAAAATTTAGAGTGAAAAATTAAAGACTTAGAATTAAAAGTGAAAGAAATTGATTTAAAGATTGAAGAAGCTAAAGAAAAGCAGTAAAAATGTTAGAAAATAATAAGGAAAATTTCAATAGATTTATTAGATTTATATACCATGCCAATTGGAATATGGTCAGAAAGATCTTTTAAATTAAGAGGTTCTGAGAGTACAATATAGAAGGCTGTAGCATACACTATGCAACAGCCCTTCTTGTATTTATACTTGATTTAATTTATAATACATACCTTTCATATCTATCAATTCTTCATGATTACCCATTTCAGCAATACCATCTTTGTGATTACTATTATGACATCAGCCTTTTCTTATATGTTGTCAATCTATGAGCAACAACTAAAGTAGTTCTTCCCTCACTAAGTTCATCAAGAGATTTTTGAATGCTTTCTTTCTGTTATACTATCCAATGCACTTGTAGCCTCATCTAAAATTAAAAATAGGGTAGATTAGCTAAAAATACTCTAGCAATAGAAATTCTTTTACTTTTTGACCTCCTGATAAACAGAATTCCTCTTTCTCCAACTTATTGTCATAACCATTTCTTCCAAAAGCTCATTACATAATCTGAATATTAGCATATTTTGCAGCTCTATAAATCTCCTCATCAGTAGCATCTAATTTTCCATAAGCAATATTTTCTTTTTATTGTACCTGTAAATAAAAATACATCTTGACTGACAATTCCAATATTTTTCTAAGTGAAGAAAGTGACATTTCCCTTTATATCAATGTTATCTATTGTAATTTTTCCAGCTAAAACTTCTATAGAAACGAGAGGTATCAAATGGCAGATTGTACTCTTTTCCAACACCAGATTCTCCAACCAATGCTACACTTGTCCCAGCTTTTATTTTTAAAAGAAAATTATCAAAACATTTCATTTCTCTCATATCTAAAAGTTACACTATCAAAAGCTATGTCTCCTTTTAATTTACCTACTTCAAGTTTACCTTCTTCTTCCTCAGGAATATTTATTATCTTCAAAAACCTTCTAAAACCACTCATTCCATTTTGAAATTGTTCCATGAATCTATTTCAAATCTTTACTGTGGAGTAATCAATGAACTCTACAAATAATACTATATGTTGCAAGTCAATTACACTTATTTTGTCATAGTAAGTAAATAGAGTGCCACTTAATAACATAACAAGATATAGCATATCTCATGATGTAATAAATTCCACCCTTGAAAGACTGCCAACCATAAATATGCAGCTTTACGAGCAATAATATATTTAATATTTCCTGACCTCAAAATTTTATTATATTCATATTTTGCTATTATTAAAAGATTTTTGATACACGAATACCTGATATAGCATTAGATAAGTTTGCATTTATAGCTCCAACAGTAGTTCTTGTTTTCAGCAAAAAGCTCTCATCATTCCTATTTCTCATACAGATTGTAAGTAGTGCTAAGTGGTATAAAGAAGAAAAGACTATACAAGTTAATATGGCATTTAAATTTATTAAATATATGAAGGAACTATAACTAAAAACTCTGATATAAATACATCTTCTGGACCATGGTGAGCCAAGTTCAGAGATATCAACTAAGCTCATTTATAATTCTTGACATAATATCTCCAGTTTGATTTTATCAAAAATAAGATATAGGCATATTTTTGGATATGTTTAAATAAATCTCTTCTCGTATCAGCTTGTATACACCAACAACATGCACCATAAAAACCAACAAAAATAATTTAGCAACATTTTTATTATATAGATAAAAATAAAAAATAACTAGAAAATAGAAATATTACTTTTAATTTTCTATTTGAATAAAATCATATAATATTGAACTGAGTAAGTATTGGATAAAATAAATCACATACTGAAATAAAAATGCAGCTAATAAATCTAAAACATTTTTATGTAGGTTTTATAGTATAGAAATGAATTTTTAGCATAATTCTCTCCTAAAAATGAATATGTTTTATTATTCATTTATATCATGACAATGATTTGTTTATCAAAATAAAAAGGATCTTAAAAATTCTCATTTTAGAAATCCTAAATCTCTTATCTACTATTTAACAATAGCTATTATTTAGCCATAGCATCAAATAGAAACCAAAAGTTGTTTTGCAATAGCATTAACATGATCTCCATCACAATTAGCAACATAGTAAAATCATCTTCTCAGCTACTGCAGCTTCTCTTATTTTTCTAGCATCAGCTAACATTAATTCCATATCTTCCTTTATACTAGCCACCACTCTGGAATTGTAAAATCTTTTGGTATCTAATTCCTTTTACAGTTGCATGTTTTAAGTAATCGATAGCTTTTGCCAAAGGATAATGTCCTTTCATTTTTAAATTCTTCAACAACTATCATCAAAATTTTTCAAAATAGTAATCATATAATGATTCTGTATATTCATGTATAGCTTTTAAATCTATGCCCAACTACATTCCAATGTAGATTATGTTTTTTGTAACTAACACAGCCAAGTTTGATAAGTATCTGTCTTAGATTTTCTTTGTTTTTCATACCTCCATAAATATAATTATAAAATCAAAAATCAATTAAACCTAATAAATAACTTCTTTAAGAAGTTAAATATCATTTCCTTTTTCCTTACACTGTTATAATACTCGCTTTACAGGATAAAATCTGTCAACGATTTTTTCGTAACAATTATATATAAAAATATATTAGAAATAAAAGAAAATATTTTAAAAATATTTTTAATAAAGTAAAAAGGTAAAGCTTTTCCTTACCTTTAAACAATTTTAATTATATTATTAACTTTTTATATTTCAACCTCATTTCATAAGTTGTTTTCTTTTAAAGATTTCCTTCAGCATCATATTCTTTATATTTACCTTCTAATTTTCCTTTTTATTATAAGAACATTCTTTAAATAATTTTTCATTTGAGTGATATTCCTTATAAGGACCTTCCATATGTCCATCTACAAAATTAACTCAAGTTTGATTTTTCCATTAGGGAAATATTTTTATATGAAGTTGTTCCATCATTTCACATATACTGTTTCTCTTTTAAAATTCCATTAGGATAGAATTCTTTATATTCTCCAACTTTTCTTCCATCAACAAGTTATATTCTAGAATTTAATTTTCCATCACTATAAAATGTTTGATATTTTCCATGAAGATTACCATTTTTATAGTTCTTTATAATTTCTATTTCTCCATTCATAGTAGTAAGTTTATAAACTCCTTCTCTTACACCATTAACTATAATTTCTTTCTTCTTGTACAACACCATTATCGTAAATCTTTACATAAACCCTCTTTTTCCATCTTTGTTATATTGGTTATTCATGATAAGAACCTCCTCATATAATTTAATCATAAAAATATTCCTTGCTAAAAAGTATAACTCAAAATTTAGAATAAATAAAGGTTTTTATATATAAAAATTTTCTTTTTAGGTATTTATGACTATAATTTCAAATAATATATTAAAAATATATTAAAATAACTACTTTAAGGAGAAATTTTATGCCAAAAATGTATGGTTCTATGCTTTGTCCAGATTGTGTTGAGGCAAAGGAATATTTTTGATTAACTATAAGTATGATTTTGTAAATATCACAGAAAGTATGGCTAATTTAAAGGGAGTTCCTACATCTTAGAGATACCAGAAAAAGAATTTGAAGAAGTAAAATCTTTAAAATATGTGGGAATACCAGCTATTTTAACAGATGATAATAAAATTATTCTTGGTGATGATGTTTTTATTAAAATAAAATTTAGAAATCCTATAATGTTTTCTTGGGTTTTGAATACTCTTTTTACATGTGATAGGATTATTTAAACACATAGTATATAGTTGCAACTTCATTACTTTTCCATATAGTAATGTAACTAAAGTGATAAGATATATTAAATTGGTATGCTAATATTAATATTAATGGGATAACATACAAATAAAAGCAAAATATAGTAAGATAGACTAATACTTGATAAAACCTTACAAATTTCTCAAATTCACTTCTTAGATTAGAAAAATCACATCTATCTTTAAATTCAATTTTCTCTGGATAATTAATTTTATCTTCTAATAAATCAACAAAATCTTTCTATTTTATTTTGAAAAGAACTTAATATAGTTTTCTAAAATATTTTTAAAAGAATTCAATTTTATTGTCAAAATTTTTCTTTTATTTTTAAGTCTCAATAAATTTTTGAGAAAATTTTTACTAAAAATTTTTATTTTTCAGAACTGAAATTATATAAATTTTAAATCTTTATATAACATAAATAAAATACCTATAAAAGCTATTCAGTAATTAAAAATTGAGTTGCTTCCAAAGGAAAAATTTTAAAATTTTCATCAGAAAAATCTATTAAAATTATTATAATTAGAACACTTAAAAATTATAAAACTATATAATACTAGTCTTAAAAATTTTTAATATATATAAAATATTGTTTTAATTAAATTTATCTGAAAAATTTTAATTTATTTAGACTTAAAATAAGTCCATATTTTAACTGGCTACAAATAATCAACTAGTAAAGAGGTACATATAAATAAGTGAGAAAATGTAGATATTCCTCTTTGAAAACTATCTATGCCTCATTAGATGCAATATATAAAGCTGTTATAATTATGAATAAGAAAATAATACAATACATAATATTATTTTCAGTAAAAATTTTTATTTCTGTTCTTAAATTTTGTCATTATTTGCTCCTAGATTCTATTCTAAGCTAAATTTTCCTTAGCAATAAGTATTTATGTATCTAGCTGTTCCTATTCTCTTTATTTCAACTCATTATGAGTGATAGGAATTAAAATCTTATCTCTTTTACATCTGGAAGATTAACATCCTTCATTTCAATAAAACCATCATTATATTCACCTAACCATTTTTCCAAAAATCCAGGCTTTCTCTACCTATTATTAAACCAACTTCTATTATTTTTATCAAATCTTCTTCTGTCTCTTCTAGTTTTGACATAGATAGAAAGTGGTTTTAAAAATTAAATCCAATGAAAAAGGAAGAGTTCTCTTTAATCTTCTATGTAATGTAGAATCATTTATTGGTGATGAAAGTAAGATAATTTTATCAACAATTCCTTTTACTTCTTCTAATTTTTAAGTCTCTCTTATTAGAACTCCTCCAAAACCGAAAACCTATGTAAACACAATCTCATTTTGTTTATTGATTCCTCTTTTAAAGATAATAAATATTCCTTTAAAACATATCATTGCTCTTTCAATAGGGGGAAAGGTTAAAGGGAAAATTTAGTTATCAACTAGTATATACCTATATTCATCAAATTATTTTCTAAGTCTTCCATATCTTTTATAATTTCAAAATCCATGAATAAGTGCTATTCTATAATTCATATTAAACACCTCTTTTCTTTTATTTTTGTTTAGCTATATAACATCACATTAAAATGAATTTGAAGTAGATATAAAAAAGAATAAGATAGTTCATCAAAAATTCTTTAAATGTTTCTAATTAAATATTGCTTCAACAAAATCTTTTGCATTAAATTCAATTAAATCACCAATTTTTCTCCTAGATCCTATAAATTCATTAGGCTTTTTAGTTCCTCTAGAAACAGAAAAACAATTCCACCTTTTGCTGTTCCATCAAGTTTGTAGACTATGAAAACCTGTTAAATCAGTAACAGAATTAAATTCACTTTTGCTTGATTTAAGTCCATTTTGACCAGTTGTACCATCTAATCTACAAGTAGAGACTCATATTCTTGTTCTCAATTTTTCTTGTGATATTATTAATTTTTCTTGAGTTCTCTCATAGGGTTTGCTTTATCATACTGTAATCTTCCAGCAGTATCAATTATATACTACAGTCAGCCTTTTGTTGACTTCAGCTCTACTTTGAAAAGTATCATATACACAGCAGAGGCTGGATCAGCTCCTTCTCTTCCTTTTTACAATATCAACATCAGCTCTTTTTGCCCATTCTTCAAGCTGTTCAACTGCAGCTGCTCTAAATGTATCTCCTAGCACCTAAAGAACTTTTTTCCAAGTATTCTTATATTTTTAGTGCAAGTTTACCAATAGTTGTTGTTTTTCCAACTCCATTTACCAACAATTAGAATTACATTAATCTTTATCGTCTTTTAAAGTGAAATTTTTACTATCTTGAGATAATAAAAATTCAGACATCAATCTGAAAATTTCATAAACTTCGTCAGTATTATCAACTCTTAGTATGCCACTTCTTTTTCTAATTGATTAATTAAAGTTTGTTGTCATACTAAGACCAACGATCGAGATTGTAATAATAAATCTTCGACTCTTCGTCGAAATCAGAATCATCAACTTTTACTTTTAGAAGTGAATATATTTTTAATTTTGAAAAAGAAAATCCTTCTTTACTTTTTAGTAAGTCTTTGAGACATCTAACTTTTTGATTTTCTTCTTTTTCCTCTTTAGACTCTACTTCATTTAGTACTTTCTCAACTATCTATCTTTCTCTTTGATAACTTGTTCTTTTTATCTCTTCATCTTTTTCTAAAAAGTTTATCAAATAAACCCATTTATCATATGCTCCTTTATCTAATAGTTTTCCCCAGTCTATACCCTGTTCAAAAATTATAGGGTAGGTTTACATGAATTTCACCTGTTTTATATTGTAATTCCAACCACCATCATCTGTAACTTTTCTAAAATTTCTCAACCATATGTATTTTATTTGATTCAGATAAATCTTTAAAAAGCTGGAGTTTTTGGTAGACACTTCTAAATAGTCTTTAAAATATATCTACCATCTTTTCATAATATATCTCTCGAGTTTTTCATCAGAGCTCACTAAAACTAAACTCAGGAAATGTACAGTTGCTTTATAATAACTCATCTATTGCTAACTCTCATAGTTTTTAAATCTTTTTAGTAATATTTTGGTGAATCCACTTCTTCAACTTTTGGCTCCAAACATTGAAAGAAAACAAATATCATTAAAGCAACAATAGGTATTCAAAGTTACAGAAAGAAAAGTTGAAAAATCTTTCTAGTAGAAAATTTTTCTTTTTCTTAGTTGTTTTTATTTATATTTTCATTCTATCTTCTAGGATCTATAAAGGACTTTTCTAATAGATATTTCAATTTCTTCTGGTAAAAGTGATTTGGATATTTCAATGGACCCTCTTTTAAACTGATACCCATCCTAAAGCCTTTAAATACTAGCTCCTCTCCTGTATTAATTGTTAAAGTCTTATCAACTTTCTTTATGTTTATTATATTCTTCTTTACAGCAGTCTCAGGGTATAGTAAAAGAGTCTCAACTTCTAATTCCTTAGATTTTTCTATTGTAGTTTCATGAAACTGTCACATCTTTTTGCGCATAGATAGAAAATATAGGTTTAATCTCATCATCATTTAAAAATCTTAAACTTGATTAAGTTTCTATCATTATCATTCCATTATGTTTGCTTTTAAATGTCTTTTCTGAAATTTCACTAGCAGGGATAATCTTTTTGAGCACAATGATCACATACTAAATCAGAAGCTCTACCTCTGGAATTAAACCAGGGGGTATCATATAAACCAATATTAGTAAATGGAATCATGTTTTAGTGATATTGTTGTTCCTGGATATTTTGAAAACTATTGCAATCTTTTTACCTAAAAGTCTAGTTTATAACACTAGATTTTCCTACATTAGTAACTCCAATAACCATAGCATTTACACCATCAGGATAAAAATGTTTAATTTTTCTAAAACTCCATTTACTCCATAACCATTTTTGTACTAACTATTGCTATATCAAGAGGTGCTATGCTTTCTTCAACGCAAAGTCTATCTTTTACCCAGTTAGCAACTTCTGATGGATGTTTTCATCGGAATTAAATCTAATTTATTGACTATAACTATTGAATCTTTTTCTCTTAAAATATCTAAAATTTTCAACATCAAATAGAACCTTCAGAGTCTATAATGATCAAATACTGCAATAACAAGTTCAACATCATCAAGAGTTTTTCCAACTTCTTTGTTTATAATCTTCTCTTGTCATTTTTATTTACAGAATATTTTCCATAATGCTTTTAATTGGAAACATCTTTGACAATACAGCTATCTTCCTTGGGATTAATAGGTTTAGGAGCAAATCCTTGTACATTTTTATCAGTGTTTTGTAACTCCACACCACAACCTATACATTTTTCAGTCTATAAAATCTGCTACTAAAAAAATGTATTAAAAATATATTTAATACACTAGAATATTACTACTTCAATGAGTATACTTTTTCAATACAATGTATCTACTCATAGTTCCTTGTACTCTCCATAGTCGTTAATTCCCGACTAGCCATCGGTACATATAGATATTTTAACTTTGCTATTTGTAGCTTTCTCCTTTTCTTTTTATTTTAAAAATATCTATGCTATTACTTTTATATATTTTTTGCCTTTTCAAGATTTATACTTGCATTGTAATCTCTATCTATTTCTAAACCACAATTATAACACTTATAAATCCTATCATTTAGTTTTTAAATCTTTTTTAATACTACCACAACAAGAACAAGTTTTTGAACTTGGATAGAAAGTATCTACTAGCCTTAGTTCAATATTTCTTTCTTTACATTTATTTATAAGTTTTAGTTCTTATACTATAAAAAATTTTGCTCTTGTATAGCTTTTGATAGATGTTTATTCTTTCATCATATTAGATACTTTTAAATCTTCAATAGTAATGTATTTTAACTTGGCTCTTGTTATTTCATCTACTATCTTATTATTATAATCATCTCTAATACAATTTAATCTATAAAATATCTTTTGTACTTTTAACTTTTTCTTATTAAAAGTTTTTACATTCTTTTTAATTTTATTTTTCTTAGACTTTGAGTATTCTATACTCCTTGACATCTTTCTTTGCTCTCTTTTTAAGTTTCTTTCTTTAACTTTCTTTAATTTTAATTGTTTTATTTATATTTTTAAATACCTTACCATCAGAACATATAGCTGTATCTTTTATACCTAAATCTATTCCTAAACCTTTTGTATTTGTATTTTTCAGTTTTAACTATATCATCTACTTCTATAATAAGTGATGAAAAGTATCTATCAGCTATTTTAGTTATAGTACCACTTTTTATATTAGCATTTCTTAGAATATATCCATATTCTTTTACTCTTACAAATTTTTAATGTAGGTATCTTTTATTTTATGTCTGTAAAATTCAAAATCAGTTTTATTATTTCTTTAACAAAATATGCACCTAATTCATTTTTACCTTTTTTTCTTAAAAACTGGAAAAAGCAGTTAAACCTTTAAAAATCTTTTAAATGCTTTCTCTCCATAAATCATAGCTTGTTTACTAGATTTAGAAGATACATCTTTTATCCATTTTTATCAGGATTATTAGGTAGATATATATTATTAATATATTTAGAAAAATCATTAGCACTAACAAATTTATTACCTAATTTATATTGTTCTTGATTATATTTAATATATTCATTATATATAAATCTTTCAGATACCAATAGTCTGACATACTTTTTATCTTCTGTGCTCACTGTTAGTTTTAACTCTATCTTTATGGCTCTATACATTTATCCAACACCTTTCATATATTTTTACATTTTAAGATATATTTCTATATGTTTTTATTAACTGATTTCTTAGCTCCTTTCTTTTACATAAAATCTTCATATATATCCAATAGTCCAATACTTTTTAAATCTAAAAGTTTTGCTAAATACTCTTTAGGCATACCATTTCTTTTAACATATATAAACAAAAAGAATGCCTAAGATGTAGAGGGCTAACCTCTTTTTGTAAATTAGCTTTCTCTGAATATTTATTTATTAACCTTCTGATAGAACGATCTGTTAACCTCATAGTAGAGTTATTTACAAAAGATAATATTTGAATTATCTTCTTCCTTAAATTTTTCTGCAACAAAGGAATTTCAAATATACTTCTTTACAAGTTTGACTAAAATACAAAACTTTTGAAATTTTATTTTTAAAGATAAACTTCTCTTTTTCTAAATTAAAAATTTAATTCTCCTAATGAAAGTAGTTCTGCCAGCAGTCATTCCACTTGAATATAGAAGCTCAAACATAAGTCTATCTCTAAGTACATTAAAACTCTCTTCCTTCATTTCTTCTCTTAAAAGTTCAATTTCATCAGTTTAGATATTCAACCTTTCATCACTCTTCATACCTTCTATTAAAATCTCTTTTCCTTTTTCTTTCAAATTATTATTTATAAGATATTTGCTAAAAATTTCTTTATAGATGAAAGTCTTCTATTATATAGTAGAATTTGATCAAATCAGCAGCTTTTCAATTCAGTTAAATATTCTTTAATTACTAACTCATCTAATTTATCATGTAGTAACAAATATTAAGATATTCCAAAAAGTTATTTAGGTCTTTTCTTATAGAAATAACTGTATTATTTTATGTTTCTTCAAACTCTAAAATAGTATATAAAATTTTATAGACTTTTTCAATACTTTATTTTTCAGTCATTCTTTTATTATACACCTTTTATAGATTTTAAATATTCAATAGCTCTTTCTGATAATTTTCTATATTTTCTTTTATCTCTTATATTTTCTCTAAACTTCTTATAATTCCAAAATTTGCTCCCATAGAAGTTTGAAATTTTTCTTTTCTTCAGTTATATAATTTACTATTGCTCCAATTTCGAAATATCTTCTAAAATAAATTCTTCTTTTATTTTCTAATCTATTAGCTACATTCATTGCAACATACATTCCAGTAGCTATTGCGAGTTACATAACCTTCTCCACCTGTTGTTGTCCTGCAAAATAAATGTTGTCTTTGTAGTCTTAAAGTTTTTATCTAAAAGTTTGTTGAATTGATAAAAGTATTTCATGCATTACTCCATATCTTATAAATTCAGCATTTTCTAAACCTGGTATCATAGAAAAACTCTTTTTGTTCCCAAATTTTTAAATTAGTTTGGAAGCCTACTATATTATATAACTTTCCTCTCTTTATCATCTTGTCTTAATTGAACAACTGCATAGTCCATTTTTGTGAGTTCTTGGATTGATAAGCCCCTTTGGCTTTTAGTAGTCCAAAAAGTCATTGTTTTTCTCCACTCATCGCAATTCTTTTTCAATAGGCATACAGGCATCAAATAATTTTTCTTTTTCAAAATTTTAAGTTCCAGCTCTTTCTGCTTTTATAAGTTCATTATAGAAACTATAGTACTCTTCTTTATTCATAGGGCAGTTTATATATTCTCCATCACCTTTTCCATATCTTGATTGGAAATATGTTTCATTCATATCTATACTTTCAAAAAGTTACAATAAGAGCAGCAACATCATAGAAAATCATAAACTTTCTATCGCCTGTAATTTCACTTATTTTTCAAAAAGTTTTATCAGGAGTTAAAGGACCACTTGCAATAATTACAATCTTTATCATTAGGAATTTCTGTAAACTCTTCTTCTATTATCTCAATATTTTCAGTATTTTTTAAAATTTTAGTAACTTCTTCTGAAAAAGCCATCTCTATCAACTGCAAGGAAGCTTGTCCTGCTGGAACTCTATTTTTATCAGCTTCTATTAATAATGAACCTAAAATTCTTAAATCTCTTCTTTCATAGAGTCAGAGGCATTTTTCTAAACTATCACTTCCTAAGGGTACTACAAACCTAATTCAGAAAAGTAATCTTTTGAGTGAGCAGGAGTTTTCTTTTTAGCTTTCATTTCATATAATTTTACTTTTATTCCTCTTTTAGCTAGTTGATAGGCTGCTTCTGAACCTGCAAGTCCAGCCCTACAACTATAACTTCTTTTTCCATATATCCTCCAATTATCTAAGTCTAAAAGAAAATGGTTGTACATACTATAATGCTAATAAAAATAAGTGAGTTAGCATTCTAGGATTTTTAGGATAAAATTAAATAGAATGAGCGAAATCAAATCTCGCTGTGTCTGAGTGAAGCGATACGTCAGAGTTTGCAATGCAATTTGCAGCAATTCGTGTAATCATCCGTTAGAAAATCTGGCTAGTAACAAACATCATTTTTATGACATTATATTTATATGTAACAACACCTCTATTATCTATCTTTTTAATATTTTTACATTCAGGATAGCCAGTACAAGCTAAAAATTTACCCCATCTTCCATTACTAATTTTTAAAATGGTCTACCACATTTTTCACATTTCCCAGCTTTTTAATATTTCCAGCTTCTTCTTTTTCAATTTTATCAAATATATCCTTTAAACATAAAATATCATTTTCTTTTTATTGTATTTTTTCAATTTTTAGTTTTTATTTCTTTTTGGAATAGTTTTTCTAATATTATCTTCTTTATAGTTTCACTTTCTAAATATGTCAAATCTTCCATATTTCAATAGTAATCTTGAACCATTATCTAAAGATAATATCCAGTGACCCTTCTCTTCTCTTACCTAATTCTTCTATTTGTTCTTTTTACAAATATCTTTCCTTTTTGATATCTTCAAAGGAAATATCTGTACCTTTTAATGAAATATTTTCTTTACTTTCAGTATCTTGTGAGAAACAGATATCTTCCAAAATCTTCAATTTTCATTATCATAGGTTTTCCATTTTTATTTGCAATAACATCAGATATCCACTAACTTTTTCTAATTCTTCTTCTACAACAGATTTACATTTTCCTCATATTTTTGTAATTCAGTATAAAAAGCTTTTTAAAAGGTCTATCCAATTTTATCTCCACTATCAACTTCATCTAATTCATCTTCTAATTTAGCAGTAAACTTAATATTCATAATATTTGCGAAAAATTTATCAAGTTGAGTTTTAACTTCATAACCTATTTCTGTTGGGACAAAACTTTTATTTTGTAGTTCTACATATTCTCTCTTTTTAAAGTATCTATTATACTCTGCACACTAGTTGATGGGTCTACCAATACCTTCTGCTTCAAGGATTTTACCAAAAGATGATTCAGTAAGTCTTGCAGGTGGTTTTGAGTATAATCTTCTTTAATATCTAATTTATCAAAGAGTCGAAATTTATCCCTTCTTTTTATTTTAGGAAAACTCACCTATTGGTAAATCTTCATCTTCTTTAAATGCTTTATAATATCCATCAAAATTATTTATGATAGTTCTCTCTGTATCAATTTTATCTTTTTCTAATATATACTCAAATTGCTCATACTTCATAGCTGCAAGTTGAGATATTAGAAATCTTTGCCATATTAAAATTATATGGTTAAATTGGTCTTTATCTAAAACTCCACTATACTTTCAGGAGTATAGTTAATATCAGTTGGTCTTATTCCTTCATGAGCATCTTGAACATTTTTTACTTTTCTTTTTAGTTTTTAGGACTTGCAGAACCTAAAGTACTCTTTTGCCAAAATTTTTAGTAATATAGTTTCTTGCCATTTCTTTTGCTTCTTCAGAAATTCTTGTAGAGTCGGTTCTCATATAGTAATAAGTCCCTTTATGATTACTCCTTTAATACTAATACCTTCATATAATTTTTGTGCAACCATCATAGTTTTACTTGCTGAAAAGCCTAAATATGATGAAAGCTAATTGTTGTAAAAGTACTTGTTTTTCAATGGTAAAGGTGGATTTTTACTTTTCTTTGACACCTTTTAGAAGAAATAACTTCATATTTCTTCTTTCAAATCTTTCTTTACCCTATCAAGTAAACTTTTCATCTTTTAGTTTATCAATTTTTATTATCAATTTTATATAAATTTAAAGTATATTTTAGAATCAAAAGATCCTTTTACATCCCAATATTTTTCTGGAACAAATGCTTTAATTTTATCTTCTAACTCTAAGTATTTTTAAAAGCAACAGACTGAACTCTACCTGCACTTGTATTTGGTGAAATAAGTTTCCATAAAAATGAGCTTATTTCATAACCTACAAGTCTATCTAAAATTCTTCTAGCTTGTTGTGAGTTTACTCTTGCTATATTAATTTTTCTAGGATTTTTACTGCATCTTTTATAGCTTTTTCAGTAATCTCATGAAATTCTATTCTGTCATTGTGGTCAAGTTTTTGATATGTATTGTGCTATTGCCAGCTATTGATTCACCTTCTCTATCAGGGTCAGATGCAAGATATTTTCATCAGCCTTTTTAGAAGCTCTTTTTAATTGCTTTATACTGGTCCTTTACCTTTAATAGTATGGTAAGAAGGTTTAAAATCATTATTTACATCTACACGCAATTTTAGTTTTTAGGTAAATCAATTATATGCCCATAAAGAAGAAATTACTTTGTATGAACTTCCTAAAATCTATTGTTTTAGCTTTGTGGTGATTCCACTATTACTAATTTATTTTTCTAGATTTTTAGGCAACTTTAACACCTCTTATTTTTAATTAATTATTTTTACAGTGAATTATAACAATTAATTTTGTTATTTACAAGATTTTATATCTTCCCCAGCTATACTTTTTATAATACCCATTATCTCTAATGTCATTAATTCTGCAAGTATTTCTGTTGGTTCAATTTTTGGTTTCTATAAGTATATTATCAAGATCAGATGAAAGACTATTTAAAATAAGTATATTTGATTTTTGTGTATTTGTTATTGTTAATTTTGTTTTCTATCTCCCAAGAGTAGTCCCTCTAATAATTCATTAATGTTTGAAAAGAGATTTTTGCCTTTTGAATCTTAATGAGATTATTACAACCCTTTTGAATATTCAGAAAAACATCTCCTGGAACTGCATAAAACATCTCTATTAAAATTCTAAAGCCAAATTAGCATGTAATTAAACTTCCACCTCTATCTTTACTTTCAACTATCTATTGTTCCCTTTTGAAAGTCCTGCAATAATTCTATTTCTTTGAGGAAACTAGATTTAAAGGCTTTGACCCTCTTCATATTCAGATAAGATTAATCCTTTTCTTCAATTTCCTATAGAACTTAAATTGAAGCTGGATAAACTATATCAAGTCCAGAGGCAATAACAGCTATTGTTTTTCCACCAGTAAGAAGAGAAGTTTTGATGTGCTATACTATCAACTCCTTTGCAAAAGCCACTAACAATCATTGTTATATTTGCTCTAGTCATACCATATATTCACAAGATAACTTTTCCATAAGAACTTGGATTTCTTGTTCCCTACAACTGCAATTAATCTTTCTTCTTAGTAAGTCTACTATTACCTTTATAATATAATTTAATAGGGGATTAGAAATCTCTTTTAAATATTGAGGATAACATCATCTTCTGTTGCAAAATAATTATATTTCATAATCTCACCCTTCTAGCCCTATATTTTTGTTAGTCTCATTTTATTTTTATATATATTGTTAGCCAAAGTCTCTTAATATTTTAGAATCCTTTATGTTTACTCGAAAACCCTTGACTAGCTATACTCATATGCTTCTTTATTCTTCCCATTTTAAAACATACATCTGCTAAGGCAACATACCCATCATGTGCACCAGTCCTAGAAACATATGTTTTGTAAATCATTAACAGCACTATCATAGTTATTAAATTTCTATTTTATAAACCTCTACCTAAATAAGATTCTGCAAACACCAGGATTCATAGATATTGCCTGTGTATATTTTTGTACAGCATTTTCGTTTTGTCCCATAAATCTGTATGTAGTAGCTTGCTCCAAAAAACATAATATCCTCTATTATCTTTTAAGAAAATTTTATTTGCTCTGTGATAATTGTTAAGTAACATATACTCATTTGCTAAAATAGAAAATTCTATCACTATCATAAGAATACATTGCTAAATAAGCATTTAATTCTTGTTCATATCTCAGCATTTAATTGTGCTACTGAACCACGTCCAGCACTTCTTCATTTGTTCATCTAATTGTATTAAAACTTGTGGTCTATGATCATAAAACCCAGCAGTTGTTTTTGCTGTTCAGGATTTTCAACAGTTTCTCCACCATCATCAATCAGGACTTGTACCAGAATTTGTAGGCTCTGTTTGACTAGTAGTGCTTCATTTCTTTCAGAAGTTATTCCAGTTCTCTATCACTTTCTGAAAGTCCATTACTCATATTATTAAAAATAAACTAATTACTATCATAAATCTTTCTCCTTAACTATACTTATTACTTTTCCATCTTTTAATATAGTTATCATTTCATCATTGATTTCTATATCATCTAAAAGTATCTATTCTTTTTATTTTTACTTGGCTTTACAGTATATCCTCTTTTTAATGTATTTTATAGGATTTAAAACTGAAATCTTATCTATTTTATTTTCAAAATATTTCTGCTCTATAAATCTTTCTATTGAATCTTTTTAAAATGTATTTTCCTTTTTCAACTATAATTTCTCTTAAATTATTAATTGTATTTGGAAAAATTTTTAAGATGATAATTTTCTACTCTTAATAATAATTCTCTTTTCATATTATCAACATAAGATTTTACAGTTTAGTAATATAGATTTCTTTTAGCTTTTTAAATCTTCTAATAAACTCTCTTTTTCTGGAACAGAAGTTCTATTGCTTGAGTGAGGAGTTGTAGCCTTTTATCAGCTGTCAAATCAGATAATAAGAAATCTATTTCATGCCCTACAGCTGCATATTATAGGTTTCTCTGAATTAAAAGAATGCCATTGCAACATCTTCTTCATTAAATGCCCATGCATCTTCTACACTTCCTCCATCTACCTGCAATAATAAAATCTATTTCTTCAATTTTTATTTAATGTTTCAATACCTTTTTATAATTTCTTGCTCTGCTCCAACACCTTGTACTTTGCAGGATAAACATAGATAATCCTGAATTAAATCTTTTTCTTGTCTTGATAATGTCTTGAAGAGCTGCTCCTGTTAAAGCAGTTACAACCCAATATTTTTAGGAAATCTAGGTAAAATCTTTTATGTTCTTCATCAAAATATCCAAGTCCAGCTAGCTTTTTCTTTAACCTTTTCAAGCTTAGCACTAAAGACCACCCAAAGCGTTTTTGTTTTTCTATATATCTAGCTAATCTTGAAAAATCACCTCTAGCTTCATAAAAACCTACATCACCAAAATAATTTTACTAAATCTCCTCTTTTTAAATCTTCAGGAATTCTTTAATCTATAGTTAAAAGCTAACATTTTATCTAGGATTTACTATCTTTTATTGAAAAATACAAATGTCCACTTTTATAATAAGTTATCTTTGAAATTTCTCCCTCAATAAAAATTCTTGAAAACTATCAATATCATCTATATAGCTCACCATTCTATTGAATTCTGATACTGAATATATTTTTCCACTCTATCTCCCACTTATTTTATTGAAAGATATTATAGCACTAATTTTATCTATAATAAAAATATATAATAAAAACTCCCACATTAATAAGTGAGAGTTTTATTATATTTGTCCTAACACTTTTACTATTTTGAGCAATGATAGCAGAACCTAAATATAGTTTCCCTAACATTACAAATAAAAGCTAAAATATTTTTCCATCCAGTTTTCTTTAAAAGTATCTAAGTTTTTTCCTGTATATATTCCAGCATAAGCAAGTATAGGAGCACAGCAGCCAAGAAACTAGCTTTGGCTGTGTAAGTGAAATTAATCGCCAGCAGGCATTCACTGGTACTGTGACCATGGTCGAAGAGCTAACTATATGCAACGCGACTCTGGGAATAGGACTCATCTTAGATAACAGACTCCAAGAAAAGGCAACTATAAATTAAAATTAAAAACTCACGGCATAGCTTCCACAGCTAACTTCAAAACCAATCAAAATTCCCTACCTGATGGTAAAACTCCAGTTATAATAAGTATTAATGCAAATTAGATGCCAGCTGAGCATATTATTTTGCTTACTCCCTTACGAAATGTATAGATATTTCTCCTGTTGAGTGTGGTGCTACAACCAAAGAGATACATACACTCCACTCAAGTCCTGATAAAGGTTACTAGAAGCCCAAGAGCTACGATAGCATCTGCCATATCAGGATATAGAAGCTCGATCAGCACCGACAGAAGCTGCTGTCAATATACTAGCAGAACTCTAAGCACCTGATGCCATGATAGTATGAGTAAAGGAATTGTAAAGATTGTATAGGCAGCTAAAGAAGCAAGCAATCATCCTATAAAACAGTTCTACATAGTTCCAATGCATATATACTCCCAAAACTCCTTCCTCCTTCTGTGAGAATCAAGTCCAGTTGTCAGCAATTATGTCTGCATTTGCAGCTCTCATGCCTGACGATTGAGTAGCGCCTATGGTTTCTCTTTTAATCCTCTATATATACTGCAATAGGTACCTCCTAAAAGTACATAGTTCCTATATTATCAAATTCTTGTAATATTAGAAACAGGATCGTGTGAAATCTAATTTTGGTGCAAAGAAGGTCCACATACATGCTGTGCATATGTTTGCCGTGTGAAGCGAAAGTTACACTTTACTAATGATCATCGTATCTTCCATATCTTTTCATTTAGCATGTACCTTTACTTTAGTAAGGACTCCAAAATCTATTGCATATGACATTGACAGAGCTGATAACTCTTTCCAAGATTAAATTTTTACTATATCCTATATATTCTGAAATTACAACTAAAGCACAGTGCAAATAAAACAGTAATTTTACATTTTCATCTCCTCACATATTTATTCTTCAAGATAGTCTAATACAGATGGAACAAATAAAGCTTGTTCCGAAAGCGAAAATAATCTCATCAACATCAAATTTTGGATTATGGTGAGAATAAATCTTCCGTCTGGATACAAACTTTTGGATTGCTCAAAAGAAAAAGTTCACCAGTCCTCTCATGCGCCATCTTCTCCACCCATAACAGGTGTAGGTAATCTCAAATATTATCTCTCTCAACAATGAGTCAGACTCAAGAATCTATTAAATTTCTTTTATCATTTATAAGAGCTGGATATTTAAATCAGTATTCTATTTCATAAGTTCCTCTATTTGCAAGTGAATACCTTTTACAATTTCTTCTATTCTTGTTTGCATATAAATTTTTCTAGTTTCATTATTAGTTGCTCTTTACAGTTCCTTCTAACTCAACCATATCAGGAATAATATTTTGTGAAAACCTCCATTTATTCTACAAACTGAAAACCATTATAGGTCTCATTAGTATTTATTTCACGACTTGCATATCTTTTTGTAATGAAGGATAATTTCCTCAGCTATACAATAGGAGTCAACATCCCATCTGAGGATAGAGCCCATAGACAGCCTTTCCCTCTCACCTTTATTCACCTATCCATTGACGCCATATACAACCCATCTCTATAGGCTATCTTTCCTTTTTCCACTCTTTCATCAATAACACCTTCATGTAAACCACACGCATCCACCTTTAGGATCTTTCCATAACAGCTCCTTCTTCCTCTATCATCAGGTAAGCTCCCACACTGCATATCTCTTCACACTGGGTTGAAAGTAAGCCTCGCATTCCCTTTAATCTTGTCTCGATTTCACTTAAAATTTTAGCAGTCATTTGGCTACATAGCAGCAGTATGTCCATCATGCGTCCATCAGCATTGCATACAACCTCATGGAGAGTCAGAGGAATCGCAAGTCCTGTTCTCTCCTCCAACTGAAGTGCATCCATACTCAGCACGAAAGTCCCATTGTCTTTCCTCCTGAATCTCCCTCAATAAAGTCCCACTCACTGCACCACGGCATTACCACTAATGTCTTATACCTCAATTCCCATTTCTCTCATCTTTCTTCAACATATCTTTGTGGCTAGGAAGATAAAGGTCCTAATCTCAGGCATTTTCGTAAAATCTCTTCTCCATTGTATAATCTCCTCGCTCCAATCCTTTTCTGCTCCTCCTAGTCATCCATAAAGCATCCTCCCACAATCTCATCTATAACACACTTTTCCAGTAACTAATACGATTTCTTTTACACTCTTTGCTTTTCCAAATCTAGTGACTTTTAAAAATAATAGAAGCTCATTTCCTATCTATATGCTGTTGTAGAATAACACAGTATAAAGAATAGGAGTTAGAGTCTTTAAGATGTTATGAAAATATAAATCTTGTTTAGGTTTTTACTCATTACAGTTTCATCTCTTATCTGGAATAAAATCACCTGATTGACTTTTAAATTAAGACTTAGGCATAGACGATACTAACACATGTAGACCTTTTCGTCACAATAATTTTTATAGCCTTGTATGAAACAGAGACAAGTTACCTTTCTGCAAATATTTTGAGAGATGGTTTCTCAAATCGCAAATAGCAATACACATACTTTTGATCTTATCATTCCAAGGAAAGTGGTATGGTGGCACTATTGGGTATACCTTTTAGTAATATGGGTTGTTTAGAAGAAATAACAAAACTTTCTTTGCTATTACAGTTTTAGTGTATATTCTTAGGATATTTTTTATGACGAATATACAAGAATATTATTTTGTATTATTTATTCTATCTCTTACATTTATTAAAAAAGAAATATAGAATTCTTTATAAAGAGCAGCTTCTTATTTTTCTCTTTCTTATATATATTTTGAAGTTTAATTTGATTTTAATCAAATTAATAGAGAGATTATTTCTAAATTTTTATGATTGTATTAACAAAAGGAGAAATTATGATAGAGAGGCACTTCATTTTAAAGATAGAAAAAACTGATAGGTACAGTTTAATAGAAACACTTGTTTGTGAAATGATAGTTAATTATGGAAAGACTGGAACAACAGGTAAATATAAAATAAAGAATTTGATAGGAATAATCATTATTATTTTGATGATGAAGAACGAGGGTTAAAAATAGACTTATTTGGAATTGGGACAAAGAAGAAGCAACTTATTATATTGAAACTATGAGAAAAAGATTTAATAATAAAATATAAGAAAATTTTTAAAACAAAAAAGAGTACAAGCTCTTTTGTAATTTATTTTCTATCATTTTTGCTTTTCTAAACATTAGTGAAAGTATATATCCAGTATACACAGAAATAACCAAGTTAAACCATAATCAAAAATGGTAGTATTTCTAAAACTGATTTTATATAATAATTCTTCATTCCTAATGCTTCTAAACTTTCTATAAGGTCCAATAATTCCTGTAAAATAAGACTACACCTTTATAAACATAATCATTCTTTAAACTTTCAAATAAAATTTAAAAGTAAAGAAATCATTACAGGATAAATAAAAACTAAAATAGGTATAGAGATATTAATTATACTTTCAACTCTAAGATCGATATTAAGAAACTAAATTACAGTAAAATTACTATATTTTCATATTTGAAGAAGTTATTGAACTAAAAATTCTCAATGGTAGCTTAGCTCCAACCCTATTACAGTTGTAAGACAGCTCCTGCAACACAATAGCTAATACAAAAAATTCCATGAATTACCTAAAGATAAAGTTGTTTTACTAACCAATTCTATTTTATCATCAGTAAACAAAACAGAGTGCATTTTGCTCCAACAGGTGAAACCACCATATACAAAGAGCTAATGAAATTATAGCAACAAGCCCTGATTTTATCAAAATAAAATTCTTGTTTATGAGTTAAGAAATTTCTACCACTTTTTATAGCTTTCCAAAATAATGCCTGCATAAGCAATAGAAAACTATTGTGTCCATGGTTTTGATATCCTTCTAAAAACCTCTTTTAAAAGCATGAGGATATATATCAGGTTTTACAGCTAAATTAGTAAAAAATATTCCTTTTACAATTATTAAAAATAAAGAAATTAATAATATTAATTGTTAAAATTTTACCACTACTCTCAATTACTTTTATTAGCCCTCAATGAAAATAAAGTACTATTCCAAAATAGAAATTAAATAAATATTTATAAATAGGACTTTCATTCCATTATATAAAAGTTATTTCATAAGCAGTAACTCCAGTTCTTGGAATTACAAACATAGGACCTATTGCTAAAATTGAAAGAATAGCAAATAATGTTGAAAAAGTTGGAGAAACTCTGTTTGCAAAATCTTTTATACCATTTCCAACAATAGAAACAGTAAATTCCCAAAAGGAAAACCAACTCCTGTTATAATAAATGCTAACATTATTTAATATCAACGAACTAGTTCATATCCTAGCATTGGAGGAAGCCTCAGAATTTCAAAGCTCAAAATAACATTGCAAAAAGTGCAAAACCAGTTAATAAAAATATCTTTTGTTTTATACATTTATATTCTCCTAGTATTATATACTTAATAACCTACTGATTATACTACTAATATTTTAATATGTAAATACAAAATATAAAATATATTTAATTTTATCTATTATTTTTGGCATTTTTTCAAACTAAAATCTTTAATTTTCAGCAACATCCTCTTTGTAAAAAATATTTTATTGATTCATGAATTTTAAAGTAAAATCTAAATAAAGTCTACGACCACCACGACCATGAATTTCATCAACTTTATATTATTAATCAAAGAATAAGAATTATGTGGGCTGGATAAATAGAAAATAAATATCATCTCCAAGTTTTATATCACTTTGTATAGTTATTCAGTTTCAATTATTCTATCAAGAATTTACAAATCTTCTTTTGCATAATTTAAAAGTTTAGATTTTTCTAAATTATCTAACATTTCAGAAATTCTTTTATTTTCTTTCTTTCATAATTGATGCAAATAACAATAGTAAAGTATAACAAACCTGAATAATTGAATTCTAATTTTATAAGACAGACGATACAGGACTCATGGGAAAATCTGGAAATTCCTTTAAAATTCAATTTCTTTAAGATATTAACTATATCCTCCAAACAAAATATATATAGTATCTAATATCAATAAAAAGAATTCTGTGTATAATAAAAGGTTTGCTACTTTCTATTTTTAATATGTTGTAAAAAAAATCCCAAGGTCTTAAATCTTTTATATTTTCATCAATTTCTATAAACAATTTTTCTCTATTATTCTTTTCTTATTATAAAAGCAAGAAAAATTGAAAAAGAAAAAAATGAAGTATAGTAGTACTATTCAAACATTTCCATTTAAACACTTCCCTTCTTTTACCAATCTATGATTTTTAAAAATATTTATTATCACACAATCACCAGTAGTCTCAAAAAGCTCTCTAATCACGGCACCTTCTAATAAATACATGAAAACAACTCTCCACAATATCAAACCAAGTCACAAATATTTTGTTTGTCTCATCTGTTAATAAATTCATTTTCTCTCCTTAAATATTCCCTTTTCACAAACCCACACTCTCAGTAGCAATGGATTATACCATACATATCAGAAACGATACATTTTTATCTATATTTTCTTTTATTTCCATCTCCAGAGTCTTTTCAACACTCTATTGTCTCTCTAAAATTTTCTCTATACATTTTCCTTCCTTGAATGGTCTTAAACTTCCAAGAAAAGCCATTTTCATTCTTTGACTTGATAACGCTCATCATTTCTATGTTGAATGAAAAGATAATACTTTCTCTATGCCAGTTCTATGTTCATAGTTTCACCTCTTTCTAAATAAACAGTTATTAGTATAAAGTCTATTTTAGCATCTAGTTTTGTAAAAATATTCTAGTGTACCATTATTTTTCTATTGATTATTTTTAATTGCAGTATTATACTAATACAAACTTTATAGAAAAGAAGAATGGAGGTTTATACGTGGAAACAAGAAAAATGACATTTAGAGAATAGGTTGGTAAAACTCTCTGTTAGAATCTATAGATTTGACTATATGAGGAGAAGAAGAAGAAGATTTCGAAAAATGAGTTAATGAATCACTGGGAGTATGCAAGATAGAAATGGCTTTCATAATATCCAAAGAAAAGCTGTGAAAAAGGTGAAAGCTAAAAGGAGAATCATTGTTCCTCCTCTCCTTCGCGCTCCTTCAAAGCTGGAGGACACAGGAAAGCACTAGCTATGAGCAATCATGGGAGCACCAATTGTTATTATTTATATGCCTGATTGCGATGGTGAAGAAGAAAATGTTTTAAATTCGTTCTCTCTAGACAGTGCTATAGCTCTTAGTGGAGTGAGTGAAGGAGGATTTTGTAGGAGTATAGAAAAGAGCAGAATTTGCATAAAATAATCCTGATGCTTATTTACGATCACTCTCTACTCCTTATAACAGTGAACTGCATTATTATGGAATGAGGTTTTAGAAATCAGGAAATGAAACTGAAAAGTTTTAAATCTAAAGGATTGATGGTATTCCTGGTGCAGAGCTGGAACTGGTGGAACAGCCGCGAGGATAGGAGAGAATTAAGAAAAACTTCCTCCTAATGCGAGATATGCTCCACTCTGAAGCTCTTTGAAATTCTCCAACCTTTATCTACTGGATATAAGGTTGCTAAAATAGTAGAATAATTTCTGATGAGTTTTATAGATTGATAAAGTTTAATAAACTTGATGGTTGAAGTGTGGATGATGGATGCTATTGTATGGCTCAAAACTTTGCTAGATGTGGTATGAGGTTGGAATATTATCAGGAGCTTATTTTATAGGTAAATTGATGTTGCAAAATAAAATAGGAAAAGATAGTGTTATTGTACTGTATTCCTGATGATAAAAAAATATTTAAGTACAGATTTAATGAGAGAAGAAAAAAGAAGTAAATACTTTCTTATAAAGATATTATTTTTAAAGAAATAAAAATGTTCTTGAATATTTTAATAAATTATGAGGTTAGTGCGCTACCTCTATTATAATGTTCTTACAATACGAAAACCTATACTATAATTTAGATTTTAGCTTCATTAAAAATCTTCCTAATACAGTACAATCAAAATTTGCATTATGCAAAACCTCCTCTTAATCTTCTACTTTCTTTTTCAATAAGACTTTTTATATCAAACACTACATTCCCAAACATTTCAGTACAATCATATAATCCTAATTAGTTCCTTTCTTAATTCCAACAATAGCAAGTACCTTTGGGATGGATGGATGGATGGATGGATGGATGGATGGATGGATGGATGGATGGATGGATGGATGGATGGATGGATGGATGGATGGATGGATGGATGGATGGATGGATGGATG
>BNJT01000264.1_pt1 | contig 123353 bp, 128 predicted proteins | sample 8540491 | NCBI WGS metagenome assembly BNJT01 (sample SAMD00202455, study PRJDB9452) | human saliva metagenome | host: Homo sapiens | reverse complement strand
ACCCCGCGCGGTCTGCGGATGCGCCGCTCCCCCTAAATGTATCCTCAAACTACACGACTCCAGCCGGGAGTCTTCTCGCTTTGGTATGCCGCGCATCGCCGGATAAATTTCCCCTGAATTAGTACCGTCGCATAATATCCCTAACGAGGGAAGGCTTAACCAGTGAATAGGGGTGGGTTCATTGCAGCGGATATATGCAAGCTGTAGGGTGGCTTTATGCTCCCGCCAGAATCACAACAGGTAACCGCAGACCCGAATACCAACACCGTTTTTATGGTGTGGAAATTTAAGAACGATATTTCTCAGCAAGCATTGATTGAGGGTTTTCAGAGCCTCTGCGCACTAGTCATTAACGTAAACCACACCGCTGCCAACCGGTATTCTCCCGAAAAGGCGAGCTTGGTGATGGGTATCAGCCACAGCGCCTGGTTGACGCTAGATCTGCCGAAGCCACTACCGAAAGAGCTTGTGGAGTTTCAGCCGATTCAGGGAGCTAAGCATACCGCAGTTTCAACTCCGGGAGATCTGCATTTTCATGTGCGGGCAACCCACCGCAGCGTTGCCTACGATATTGCCGCAATCATCACCGATGCTCTGCGTGATATTGCCGAAACTATTGTAGAAGTGCACGGTTTCCGCTACTGGGATGGGCGTGCCATCATCGGTTTTGTGGACGGTACGGAAAATCCGCATACTCCCGCATCCCGTGAATACTTTGGCGTGGTCGGTGACGAAGACCCAGAGTATCGAGGCGGCAGCTACCAGTTTGTGCAGAAGTATATTCACGATATGACGGCGTGGAATAATCTGCCCGTATCCGAACAGGAGAAAGTCATCGGGCGCACCAAACAGGACGATATTGAGATGCCCGACGACGTTAAACCCAGCAACTCGCATTCCGCGCTGTCTAATGTTGGCGATGATTTCAAGGTTATTCGCGATAATATGCCCTTCGGTACCGTGGGTAACAACGAAATGGGCACCTACTTCAACTGTTATGCCAGCACATTCTCAACCGTGGAGAAGATGCTCAAAAATATGTTTATCGGTGTTCCAGAAGGCAACTACGATAGGCTTTTAGATTTCAGCACCGCCACAACCGGAACGCTTTTCTTCGTACCGACCATGGATATGCTGGGGGATTTTTCGGGTTAAGACATGCCTCAAACACGGCGGATACCCCGCGCGGTCTGCGGATGCGCCGCTCCCTCTAAAATACTGGGGTGCCTAAGCATCTGGAGAACCCTGTATTTGGACGCTTTAAACGCAGAAACCCGCATCGAGGGAACCGAAATATTTTCGGCAGCTCCCGATGTGGGGTCTCGTAGAGAGGCTCTAGTAGCCGCCTCCGGTGAGGTTATCGGCGGCGCCCATGCACAGTTCGATAGCTTCTTCGGTGCGCATGGCTCGTGCACCCGCCGAGACACGCCCGCGTGCCTTCCCTTGCACCACGTGCCGGGCGAAGTAATCGACGAGGTGCATCCAGCCGCCAAGTATCATGCGGGTGCGGTCGTTCACGGGCATGCCGGTGCGGTGCAGCATCCATTCGAGGTATTCATCCGGGGTGTCGGGAACGGCGCTGGTGGCTTCGGTGCCGCGCCCGGCCACACGGTCAAAGTAGACGTGTAACGCTGTGTGCAGCGCCTCCTGCGGGTCTTCGTGATGCTCACTGAGGGTTTCCAGAACCGCCCGGGCTTCACGGCGAGTCACAGCAGCAGCCAGGGACTCCTTGCCGGGGAAGTAATGGTACAGCAGGGCACGGGTAATCCCGGCTTCCTTGGCGATGTCGAGCATGGAGGCGCCTACCACTCCGCGCCGGGCAAAATGTGCGGCGGCAACATTAATAATCTGCTCTTCGCGGGCGGCGGGGGTCAGCCGCGTACGGTGCGGCACAGGAAGCTTCCTCGTCTTATTTTTAGTGTGGTTGGGTGCGTCTTGACTCATTTCGGCTTCGTTGCGTATATAGTGTTCCATCATTGCCCCTTATATGTTCGATTGCTCGAACCCTCTTTTTTCAATCCTACCGCTTCACCCTGAACGGCTGTGGGTTTTCAGAAAATATGACGCCCAAACGGGCAACGGGTAGCCATATTTAACGCCTCAAAAACTATAGAAAAAATCTATACTGCATAAACTTCAGCTTTAATTAGACAGATAAAGTGGGTATTTCGGGGGGAAATATTACGCCAACGGGGGCCGCCGGTAGAATCGGCGTATGCCCAGACGAGCCACACGAGACACTAAAACCCCGCCGCTGCCCCAGCGGGCGGGTATTGACCCGGTAGCGTTTACCCTCCCCAGTGACCCGGGGGCCGCGCTTGATATCGCGGGGTCAGCGCACCCCAATCAGCCGGTGAGAACTGTTGCAGATTTTTTAGTGGCCCGGTTCTACCCGCATAACCCGCGAGTTATTACTGACCGTCTTGAGCGCGGGGAGATCCGCACCGATAACGGGCGTATCCTCACCGGCGATTCACCGTACGTTCCCGGGCTCACCATCTGGTACTACCGGGAACTGCCCGAGGAGCCCCAGCTCCCCGATGACCTGCCGGTACTCTACGAAGATGAACATGTGCTGGCAGTCGATAAACCGCATTTTCTGCCCACCACCCCGCGCGGGGCGTTTGTGGCCCAGACGGCCCTCACCAAGCTGCGGGTACGCGAGGGAAACCCGCTGCTGGTGCCGGTTCACCGGCTGGACCGGGCGACGGCGGGGGTGCTGCTCTTCGCCAAAACGGTTCCGGCGCGGGGATTATTTCAGACCATGTTTGCCCGCCGCGAGGTCTTCAAAGAATACCTGGCGGTTGCCCGCCCCATACCCGACCCTCAGGTGCGCGCCGCAGCATTATCGGGTGAGCTGACGGTGCGCACCCGCATTGAGAAAATACGGGGTGAACTGCAGGTGCGGCAGTGGGATCAGCCATCGTGTGAGCGGGAACTATTGAGCCCCAACGCCACCACCGGGGTGCGCATCCTCACAGTTTTCGATGCGCCCGGTGCGCACCATACAGCCGATACACCTCAGCACACCGGCACAATCGTGCACCCGACACCGGGCTGCCCCGTCACCGGTGGGCAGCTGGCACTGTACCGGTTACGCCCGCACACCGGTAAAACCCACCAGCTGCGCGCCCACCTGCACCTGCTGGGGGCGCCCATTGCAGGGGATGTGCTCTACCCGAAGGTGCTGCCGCCAGCCGATGCCCCGGAGCTGCCGCTTCAGCTAGTGGCGCACCGACTGGAGTTTGAGCACCCCGTCACGGGCGAGCGGGTGCGGCTGCGCAGTATGCGGAAGCTGGCTCTTCTACCGTCATAATCCACCATAAATTCAGCCCTGAGGCCATAAGCCTGCACGTGAAGGCGAACATTTCCCACAAGATGGGATAATGTCAAAGGTAAATAAGGGTAAAGTATAGATGAGTAAAACTGTCTCGGCCCCCGGGAAAGGCATTTATGGAATCCACTCACACATCGCAGGCGCCCACCCACACCGCAGCCGACTACGCCCAGCGTGCGGCTGATCGTGCCCGGTTAGCCGCGGATTCGGTGCTTCACCAATTTGCGCACCGTCCCTGGGCGTGCCCGGAACGCTTCTCGGTTCCGTGCAGGTGCCCGAAACCCGGCCCCTCAGCAAACGGCTTTAAAGACTGGCACTACTGGTGGCAGGCGCATTTTTTGGAGTGCGTGGTAGACGCCGGGGAACGCGAGCTGCACGCCGGTAACCGGCTGGGTGCCTCAGAATGGCTTTCGCGCGCCCGCGCGCTGGTGCGCGGCATTAACGCCCGAAACCTGGGCACATTCGTGAACGGCTTCTACGACGATATGGCGTGGCTGGCGTTGGCCGCCGGTCGCATGAATGAGCTGTCCCGCGCCATGAACGGCGGTGAAGGTGATACCGGTGCGCAGGACGCCGGGAACGTTCTGTTCCCGCAGCTGCGTTCCGGCATGTCACCCTACGGTGGGGTGAGCTGGTCAAAGCAGAAACGGGATTTCATTAACACCCCGGCGACGGCCCCCACCGCCCTGGCGTTCGCCCGCGCCGGTGACGTTGCCGACGCCTCCGCCCTGGTGACCTGGCTCAATAACACCCTGTGGGATGCGGAGCGTTCGCTCTACATCGACGGGGTGAACGTGCGCACCGGCAAGGTCCGTGATGTGGTCGGTGCCCGCGACATCGACTTGGATTACGAGCAGAATATTTACACGTACAACCAGGGGACGGCTCTGGCCGCGCTGCTGGCGGTCGCAGAACGCAGCCCCGAGCAGGCACACTCCCTGGTGCGCCGTGCCGAGCAGCTGATTGTGGGGATTGTGACCCACCTGAGCGAGGAGTTCGTGTTCAGCGACGGCCAACGCGGGCGTGTGCTCGCATCCGGCGGGGACGGCGACGGTGCGTTGTTTACCGGCATCCTGGTGCGGTACTTGGCACAGGCGGCACAGTGCGAGCTGCTGAGCAAGGATGCACGCCTGCTGGCGGCCTCACTGGTGCACGGCAGTGCCCGCGCAGTGTGGGAAGGGCGCCGCGAGTTCGACCCCGAGCTGCCGCTGAGCGAACCGGGTGTGAACACCAGCGAAATCCGCGGCGACGCGGTAGCGGTGTTCTCCCCCCCAAGTTCACGGAGCAGGCGCACACGGTACTGCCGGCGGGCACCCCCGTGGAGCTCTCCGGGCAGCTGCAGGCGTGGATGGTGCTAGAGGCATCAGCCCTGCTGACGCGCGTATCCTAGACGGTGCGCCCCAGGGCGGGCGCGCTAACGTCACCAAAATTACCGTTTTTATTCTCTGTGCGGGTTCTTCGCGCGGTATTTCCGCGCGCCAGTGCCCGGCGGCGAGCACCCCTCCCACGGTGGAAAGGCACACATATGAGCAGCAGCAACAGCGAGTTTCCCAACCCCGGTTTCGGGTTCACCGTCACCAGCCGCCTGGCCGAGACCGCATCCCCGTCTGCCGAGCGTGTTGAGGCTAATGGCGGGCAGTTTTTGGGGCGCACGGGTGTGATCCGCACCCCGCACGGCGATATTGAGACTCCCGCCTTCACGCCCGTGGGTACGAAGGCGACCGTCAAGGCGGTGCTTCCCGAAGCGATGAAGGAACTCGGGGCGCAGGCGCTTTTGGCGAACGCCTACCACCTGTATCTGCAGCCCGGACCTGAGATTCTGGATGCCGCCGGCGGGCTGGGGCGGTTTATGAACTGGGACGGGCCAACCTTCACCGACTCCGGCGGGTTCCAGGTGATGAGCCTGGGGTCGGGGTTCAAAAAGGTGATTGACATGGGAACCGTTGCCGATGCGAAGGGCGCTGACGGGCGCCCGATTGGCGACGACGATGTGGCTCACGGCAAAGAGCGCCTGGCGCATATTGATGATGACGGCGTGAATTTTAAATCCCATATCAACGGGTCTATTCACCGTTTCACCCCCGAAGTTTCAATGCAGGTGCAGCATCAGATCGGGGCAGATATCATGTTTGCCTTCGATGAGCTGACCACTCTGTACAATTCCCGCGGGTACCAGGAAGAGGCGCTGGAACGCACCCGCCTGTGGGCGCTGCGCTGCATTGCCGAGCATGAACGGCTCACGGATGAGCGCACGGGCAAACCCTACCAGGCACTTTTTGGGGTGATTCAGGGCGCGCAGTATGAGGATTTACGCCGCAAAGCCTGCCGCGATTTAGGTGCCATGCCGTTCGACGGTTTCGGTATCGGCGGCGCCCTCGAAAAGGAGAACCTGGGCACCATTGTGCGCTGGTGCGCCGAAGAACTCCCGGAGACTAAACCCCGCCACCTGCTGGGTATTTCGGAACCGGACGATATTTTTGTGGGGCTGGAAAACGGTGTGGACACCTTCGACTGTGTCTCGCCCACCCGCGTGGCGCGTAACGCGGCGCTCTACTCCCCCACCGGGCGTTTTAACGTGACGAATGCCCGGTTCAAGGCAGATTTCTCGCCCATCTATGAGGGGTGTGACTGCTACACGTGCGCACACTATACGCGTGCCTATCTGCGGCACCTGTTCAAAGCGGATGAGCGGCTGGCGGCAACCCTCGCCTCCATTCACAATGAGCGGTTTATCGTGCGCATGGTCGATGATGCGCGCGCCGCGATCGCCGACGGCACCTACTTTGAGTACCGTGACGAATTCCTCGGTAACTATTACTCTGGTAAGAGCCATAGCTACGAAAGGCCTACTGTGAGTGTTACGAAGGTACCTGATGAAGAGCTGCTCGTGTTTGACCACGAGATCGCGGCTGACCCCAAACGGGTGTTTACCGCCTACCTTGACCCCTCACAGCTACACCGCTGGTACGGTCCGGCGGGGTGGCGGGCACAGACAGACGACCTTGTTGTGGAGTCTGTAGTGGGCGGTATTCAGCGGGTGCGGATGGTGAACGATTTCGACCCGGGGGCCACCTGCGTGCTGCAGAGCAGGTTCCTGGCTATTGAGCCGTATCACGAGCTGGAGTACGCCGAGCAGCTGCCGAACCACCTGGGTGAGCCCAGCGACATTCTGGTGTATTCCCGGTTCCGTTTTCACCCCGAGACGGTGATTACTCCCGAGGGTGTGGGTGAGGGCACGCGCATCACCGTGGAGATCGGCCCCATGCCCCCGAATGTTCACGAGGAGGTACGCACCAGCTGGCGTTCCACCTTCGCTCGGCTGGATGCGCTGCTCACCGAACACGACGACCCTGAACAAGAAGATGCCAGCCCCGAACAAACGGATGACGGCCCCGGCCAGGCACCGGACCCTCGCTAGGGGCAAGCCGCGCATCGCCTCATTCTTGGCCCTATGTGGCGCGGGGTGCCGCACACCCCCTATACTAAAAATGACTCCAGTCACCCTCGAATTGGATAGGATCATGATTATTCAGCGCCGCTGCTACGAAAACGACCGCTAATACCCACGGCACACGCACACCCGCGAACACTGACGACGCGGGTTCTACACGTATGCCGTCAACACCCCACAGGTATAAAAGCACTCGACGTTTTCAAGGAACAAACACATGACCCCCAATACCCCCGCCAGCGCGCCCAAAAACCCGTTACGGGCCAACACAGCATTTCAGCGCACCGCTGCGGCCCTCGCCCTCAACCAGCTCTCAGACGCAATGTCTCTCATCACCATCACCTTCATGGTGATAGCGATGAACGGCTCCCCCGAGCTCGCCTCCCTGGTGCTTTTCTGCTGCAGCTTCACCGCAATCACCGCCGGTATTATGTCCGGCACCATCGTAGACCGTATGACCCCGCGGCGGGCACTCATCCTCTCATGCGCCACCCAAACACTGGGTTGGGTGGGCGTGCTTGCCCTCAGCATGAGCGGGTCCCACTCTATTGTGGTGCTAACACTTATTCTGGTGCTGCTGACCGCCGCATCCCAGCTGGATTACCCCAGCGAGCAGAAAATCATTGCCGCGACCGTTCCCGTCACGGATCTTGGGCGCGCCTCAGCCATAGGGCAAGCACGCGAATCAGCCGCCAGCCTATTCGGGGCACCAATCGCAGGATTTATCGCGGGGATATCACTTCACCTGCTGCTCGCGGCACAGGGGCTGCTCAACCTGGTGGCCCTCGCCGTGGTTCCCAGCCGCAGAAGCATCGACCAGTACCGGAAGACGAAAAACAACAGCGACGACCCCGCGCCCGGCGGCAGCACCGTATCGGCCACCGACAGCGCGGCACCTGAGACGACCTCCGGGATACTCGCGGACTTCAAAGACGGGTGGCGGCGAGTACTCGCCGACAAAACCCTACTGGCAATAGCCGCCGTGACCGGAATAGCAAATTTTGCGACCACCGGTATTCCGCTCACCCTCATCTACTACTACCAGTCGGCTGGCTTCTCAGCACTGTGGGTGGGGGTACTCATGGGCGCCTTCGGGGCGGGAGTACTTACCGGCTCCACCCTGGTAGGTTTTCTCACCGACCGGCTGGCGCTGAGCACCCTGGGGATATGCGCCGTAGGTACGATCGCGGCAGGGCAGCTCGCCGCAGTATTCATACACCCCACATTCTGGGCGACAGCCGTTGTGTTCGCGCTCGCCGGGGTGCCACTACCGGCGTTTAACGCCAGCATTATGGCCTACGTGAACGCCACCACCGACGAGGCCGCAATAGGCAGGGTACACTCGGCGCTGGGCGTGCCCGTCATGGCGCTAATGCCCGCAGCGACACTCGCCGCCGGGGTGCTTTTCGGTGCCTGGGGTGCTGGCACCACCCTACTGTTCTTCGCCGTATTCATGATGCTTTCGCTGGTGCTTATGCTCGTACAGCCGGGCCTGCGCACCCTGCCCAAACTCTCCGAACTGGAAGACGTGAACTCATAGTCCGCGCCCCTCACCGGCAGAAAAAAGGGGGAACACATCGCAGCCAACACAAAGGCGCTTTAGCGGCAGATAACGGTTTCGGGCCGTTGCCTGCCGCTAAAGCGCCTTGAGAAGGAACCAGCAGTAAATAGCTGCGGCTACTGGGCTGCGGCACCAGCAGCCGACTCAGAAGCCGCCGCGGTGCTCGGGGATGCGCCAGGCTGCGCAGGGGCAGTACCGCCGCCCTGCTGCTGGGAGGCTGGGTTGCTCAGCTGTGCAGTAAACTTCACACCCCCATTAGCCGCCGTGCATTCGGCAGAGCTGGACTGCTCATTCCACGAACACTGGGCATCCTGAATGCTCTGGCTGGCACGCGAAGCCGCCGAGGTATTCACGTACTCCTGCATCACCGTCAGCGCGCGGTCACACACCACCGCACCGTTCTGTACGGTAACGACCGCACTGCCATTCTGCGCCTGAATATTGCCGCAGCTCTCGCCTGCACGGGCTATTCTCTCGGTGGGAGCCTGGGGGTTCTTGGGGTTATTGTTGGCACCGCCCTGCCCGGAGCCTGTGGCGGCGCTGGCGCTTTCGCCAGCCGCTGCGGCTGTGGGTGCCCCTGCGGCAGCCGAGCTGGTGGTGATAGTGCCCCAGGTGGGTTCGTCAGATACCGTGGCGGGGGCGGTACCAACCGTGGGCTCCTGCGCGGCGGTACTCACCCGCGGGGATGCGCTCGCCACAGAAGCACTCGCGGAAGCGCTGGCGCTTGCACTGCTTGAGGCGGCCGATGAGCTGGGGCTTTCCTGCGCTTTCTGATCTCCTGACGAGCATGCTGTTAGCGCCAGAGCGAGCGCCGCACCAACGGCGAGAACCGGGTAAGCTTTCACGGGGTTTTCTCCTTGATTTATCGGGGTGTAATAAGCCGGGTTTAATTTTACCTCTCCCCGCCGGGGACTCTTACCCCGCACCGGCTGCGCACCAGCGCATACAGCAGCAGGTTCGCCACCGCCGCACCGGTTGCCGTCGCGCCGCCGATCATGACAATAGTGCGCGCATCCCCCAGTATTCCCGGCGTACCAAGCAGGTCACCCACAAGCACCATCGAGCTGAACAGCGAGCCGATAAGAGCCCAGCACTGCCCCTGACGATGCTCGGGCATCCGCGTATACACCATGTCACGAATACCCATATTGTGGATCGAGTTGAAGAACCCGCCTACCAGGAACCCAGCTCCCACAATCCAAGGATTCGCCACCAGCCCTTCCAGCAGAATCGCGGCACCGATAAAGAATCCGCCCCACAAAATCGCGTTCACCAGCTGCGGTTTGTACCATCCGCGCCCGTAGAAAACGCTGGCGATGAGCGCGCCGACAGCCCACATCGCCAATACGAGCGAATACTCGAATGCAGTGTTCGTGATGGATTGCAGGTAGAACACCCCGGCGATGCCTTCCATCGTGGTGGAAGCGACCACGACCGCCATCACGGGTAAGAAAACCACGAGGGCGCGGGCGCTGGAAATAGCCGAGAATCCTAGGAAAATATCTTTAAAACTATCGCGTTTAATCGCGTCGGACAGCTCATGATCGGGCTGTGCTGGCACGTTAAACCAGGCGATGACTGCCGCAGCCAACAAGAACACCGAAGAACCTACTATAGTGGCGGTCATGTTCCAGGTAGCGAAGAAGGCACCCACAGGCGGGGCTACGATCGAGCAGAACGAACCGATTCCCACAATAGCGGCGGATGCGCTCGACGGGGTCATACCCGGCGCCTTCGGCAGTAGTTTGAATTCGGCGGCGTTAGTGAGATTTCCGGCGGCTCCATTGAGCACGCTCATGGCAACGATAGTGACAGGATGCGGGAAAAACGCGATGACCGCCACACAGAGAGCGGAGACGGCCAGGGAACCAGACCAGCAGGCCCGCCCCGAAAAACGATCGGCAACCCAGCCCGTAAAAGGACCGAAGAGTATGCCAGTGAAGAACCCGCCGACGGCCATGACGGTGAGCCACCAGGGCTCGGCAATGCGCGAGATATAAACGATAAGGATCAGCCCGAAGGATGCGTCCGCGAATCCATCGATCAGGGTGATGAGAAGAAGGGGAGTTTTGACGTATTGAGCTAGTTTTTTCATGTTTTCGTTTCGGTTCAGAAGGATAGTTGCCTATATCCTTCCCAACCAAGACTATTTTTGCATATATCACAATCTATTACTCGCACTATAATAAACCACTATAGCCTGTGATTTTATAATATTCAGGAAATATGATCTTTTCTACTATTTGGATCGAGACGAGATTCCCAAGGAGTTTTATTTAAACAGTCTTCATGCGATACTACTATAACATTATGCCTTGAAGAGATATATGACTTGAGCTTTCTGTAAAGTTCATCATTTAAATTTTTATGGTAACTCGATGACGGCTTTATTCTAGAACGATTACGGTTCTTAAAAGGAATCTCCACATGAACACATATAAAGAGATTATTGCACTGTTGTACTTTTTCTGAAAAATCCTTTTCGCTTGGGCTACCTGAAAATTTGTTTACAAATAATGCAGCAAAACCTCCTAAACTTATGTGCGATAGGTTCTGAGAGATCCTTAGACTTTGGAATGTTAGCATTCGGACGTGTATAATCCTTAACTTCAATAAGGTATATATTCTTGTCTAAAATAACACCAAAATCACAACATTTTTCGTCGCTTACTATAAGTTTTCTATAAGAAGGCCAATTATCCATCTTTTCCACAAGTGCAGAACTTGGAAACCTAAAGATAATATCTCCTTCTTGATAATCTTCATACTTTATTTCTGATATATTAGAACTCATTATATACACCTAATGTTCTATTCAGGTTCTACACCAAGATACCTACGATCCTGTTCAGATTCCGCTTCAAGAGCTGCAATAATGGGTACATCTGCTATTTCCTTGAAAGATTTTCCCACCATACCTGAGCCATCGGGATTCTTTTCTAGACCTATAAACCGCATCTCCTGCTCAGGGTGCTCCTCTTGTAACAGCTGAAACTCTCGTAACATAAAAAGACTATGTGTTACGACAAATACCTGCGATCCCTGTTTTGCCAACTTAGCTATTGTCTTAGCTACTGAACGTTGAGACCGAGGATTAAGATTAGCTTCAGGCTCATCCCAAAAAAGGTATCCACCTTCCAAAAGTTTACCAGAATTAACAAGACGAACTATCATAGCAAGCTTGCGCTCTCCTTCAGACATGAGATGAGCCTCATAATTTCCACCCGTACGTTTTAACTGGAAGCGTCCACCATCTTCCACAACGTTTCCGTCTAACATCTCGGACAGATCCTCAAGTATATTTTGCGCGTTCCGCTCTTTTCTACCTTTTAATGCTGGTAACCCCAGCAAAATAGCCGTGTCTCGCCATGTCTCGTCAAATTCTAAATGGTAATTATCATATACTGAAACAAAATTTGGATATATTGATATTAACTCCCTAGAAGGAAGAAATACAGGAGTATCTTCTAGGGGCTTTCCTGGAATATTTTTAATCTCTACTTTAATTTTTGAGTTACTAGCAAATCCGAATTCAAGAGGGTCTTGAATTTTTGAGAACTTTGCCCTCACATCTCCTCGTGCCCTACCTTGACCTCTAGTTATTAGACGACCTAATTCATTTGGCCGAAATACACCTTTTAACTTATCCGCAACATGCCTTTCTAAAAAATTCTTATTAAATTTTTTTTCAGTTTTTTCAGTATGGCTTATAACGTTAGTAACTGTATATAAAAGCTTAAGGAGCTGAGACTTCCCTGTTGCATTATCCCCAATAATTACATTAAGCTGTGGTGAAAACTCAAGGTCCGCGTTTGCTATGGGGCCGAATGACTTTACCTGAAGGTTGTGTATAGGGTACTTGGGCATACTACATATAGTAGCAGTTATTGAATCTAATATGCCAGACCAAAAATAACTTTAAGTTTGGCATTGTCATAGCCAAAAGAACAGTCCGCGTACGCTCGAGAGCGCTCACGGGTATAAGGCTAAGAGTCTGTGGAACACTGTGGATAATACCCGCCAGTATTTGAAGTGCACAATCACACGTTCAATGACTGCCTGATAGCGATTCACCCGCCGTTTACATCCCTGTCCTTATCGGCGTAGATCCCACCAAGCGACTTCTTCATCGGATGGATCGTGTAACCCTGCCCCCTGGACCGTGAGTTTGCCTTCCGGATCCAAGAACTTTTCTTAGCCCATGTACTGGCAGAGTTAGCATTCAGCGGAGCCTGTGGCATGGTAGGCACGATGGGATACAGATTCTCTGGTAGTGTTGCTTCCATCCTGGCGATAACTACAGTTTATAGTAAGTTGGGAGAATCGAAGTGTTCAGCTTGGGGAGTATCTTCAGTGCGGTTTTGGCGTAGATACAACAGGATGACATTCAGATTTAGCGTAGGGCTTGGCGTTCGGAGTGTGCCAGAGCAAGGTGATTAAGGTGGTAAATTGTGTGGTGGTGAAGCCGTATCTACGGTGATTAAGCAACGGTTTCTTCCTGCGCGTATATGTCTGATAGTTGGCCTTTATGTTTTCACCATCATACGTGCATTGGGTAAGGAACCGTTGTTATGCGGTATGCGCAGGGTTGGGTACACCCCTAATAAATAACCCTTGCTGTAAAACTTTTAATAAATCACCCATCGGCTTAGCCCTCAATGTGTATTTATCTAAAGAAATACCAACTGCCAACTCGAAATTATGTAGTTATTGTATGAGACAGGTTCGGTGCAGCTCAAGAAGAAGCACCCAGACTAGTGTAAGCAAACAGGACAGCCCTTCCCGCCCCAGTATGCTTTGTTATTAGCATCCGAGTCGTTGTTACCGCACCCAGATCAGCTACACCCAACACTATTCCTTCACATATATGTGAAAATTTTGTATACTTTAGTGGACTCCGGATCGGCAGAAAGTTACTTTATGAACACGACTACATCACGCAAAATCGTGTCAGACCCAGCTACAGCAGCCAGCCTCAAGGAGCTTCCAGATGGTGTATTTGGGAACGTCACATTTTTAGCCCGCCTTGACGACGGGAGCGCCGTTGAAATTCCTAAAGACCTGGGGCTCATCTTTTCTAGGTTGCTCTCGTCCCTCAATGAAGGCCGTGGCGTCACAATTGCGTTTGCTGGGGAGGAGCTTACCAGTACCGTGGCGGCACAGATCCTTGGCGTCTCACGCCCCACGCTCATCAAATGGGCAAATGACGGTCTTCTCCCGTCACATAAAGTAGGAACGCATCATAAGTTTAACCGTGCAGATGTTTTTTTGCTTTTCGTGATGCACGTCGAGCCGAACAAAACCAGGCATTTAATGCGTTGCGCCAGTTCGACATTGAAAAATCCAGAACTTACAGACGATTAAGGCCCCCCATGAGAGTACTAGTTGATGCCAATATCTTCTACAGCAAAAACGCTCACTGATTGGCTGTTCTTTTTGAGACGGGAAAAATCCGCAAACTCTCACGATTCTGTGCACAGACGATATTTTTAACCGAGGTAAAGTACCATTTTCGCAGGGCATTCCCCAGCGCAAGCAGCGAAAAGATAGCACATAAGACGCAGCTTATCAGTCATTGCATTGACGAGTATGTTAATTTTCGCGGACGCTCCCATGGCGTGCCAGATCAGGATGACTTACATGTACACGCTGCAGCGTTAGACGGTAAAGCCCATGTTCTCTTGACTCTAAACACCAAAGATTTCCCCGCAGTAAGCGGGTATGAGGTCATACATCCTGATGACTTCTACCGTTTTATTATTGCCCTTAACCCGCGATGCCTACAGCCTATTGTTGCGGAGCAGGTAGCATACATGATTCGACGCGGTAAAAGCATACGTTTGCATGATTACCTTCGCAAAGCACAATGTCCAGCCTTCGCTGAGGTGGTGCGCAAAGAGCTAACCACTATGAGAGGCACCTCGAATCACCCATAACTAGTAACTAGTTACTCCTCTCCAAGGGGGAGCCACGCCACCGCACATAGAAGCCCGCCTGTGAGGCGCTTACTGGGTAATGGCTGTGGCCGACCCGTGACCGAGCATTTTGTGACCCTCCAGCATGGCGCGCTGAGACGGGTTTAGCCGTGCCAGCTGCTCGGCGGTTGAGTCCCAGAATGCCAGCACCGTAAAAGCACGCACACAGTCGGTGCCGTTGACGGGGTTAAGGATCTTATATCCCACCCGCACCGAGGCGGCTGTAATCTTCTCAATGCGCACCCGCACCGGTATGTTCTCACCCGTATACGGCAGCGGCGCCACGTAGCGGATACCGTGCTCAGCGATGAGCGCCTGCACCCCGTCGGCCATGGTCTCAAACAGCGGGATAGGCGGGGCGGGCAGGTTTTTCGGTTTCTGCCCGGACGATGGTGGCGGGCCGAATAGGGCGATACGTGCCTCTTCCATAATGGACAGGATGGCCACGTTATTTACGTGGCCGTAGGCGTCCATATCTCCCCAGCGTGGGGGCACGTATACGGTGATTTCACGGTCGGTGCGGCCTGTGGTTGTTTTGTTCGTGTTTTCTTCGCTCATAGTTCAACTGTACAGCGCGGGTGTGGGAAGCACTAAAGGCTCAACGGCAATTATCCCGCAGGCGGTGTATAGAAGAGGCACGCACACTAATTGTGTTCTAACCATAATCATATACGGTGTAAATACACTGCATACCGCACATAAAATTGCTAAAGCTTATAGTCAAGGTTTTATATTTACTAAAATACTGCTCCCCGAAGGCTTCAATGCCTTCGGGGAGCAGACAACACACAGACATTTGAACGCATACAAGATCATACGGTTCACTAAATACTATATCTCTGCGGCCTCGATAAAACCTCATTTTCGCGGGAATATTACATAAAATTCTGAAAATAATTACCACGGGTCGCCAAGCCCCGCACGCTCCTGTGCCAAGGTACGCGCATGGGGCACAGTTCCGGTGATGCAGCGGCGCGGGAATGTGCATACAATAACCGCAACCGTGCCGGGAACGGGTAGGCTGCCCGTTGTTCGGGCGCCTGGTTTCCTGTGCTCTAGTGCCCAGCCTCAGCGGAGGTTTTAAGGGCCCTCAGCTTCCTCGTCAAGGGCCGCAGTGTGCTCGGCGGAAGCCTGCTGCGCCTGGGTGAACGCGTCCTCATCCACGGTGAGCGTGTGCTTGACCCGCGCGAAGTACACAATCGTCAGAACCAGGAAGTACCCCACACCCACAATCGCAGGGGACAAGCGAGCCGCGCACCATGAACAGGGCAACCCACACGGTGAAAAAGCACCATGATGCCCACGCCCGCCGTAACGCGCCCGCCCCACAGGCGGAACGCCGAGCTTTGACCCTCAACCCGCCGGTACACAATGTACGCGAGCAGAATCAGCACCCACACGGTGAGCGCACACACCATAATCAGGAAGATCATGGAGAGGAACGCCTCTTGCGGGCTGAACAACGCCAGCAGAATAGCGATAACAACGCCGCTGGTGGAAACCCATACGGCACGCGAAGGCACCCCGGAGGCGTTCACCGCAGCCAACGCACGGGGCGCCATACGGTCGGTTGCCAGCGAGTGCATCAGGCGGGCACCGGCATACAGGTTAGCGTTTGCCGAGGACAGCGCCGCAATGAGCACCACAAAGTTCACGAAATGCGCCGCGCCCGTAATGCCCAACTGGTCAAAAACCAGAACGAACGGGGAGGTTTCAACTTTCTCCTCCAGCTCGCCCGCCGAACGCCACGGAATAATCGACACCACAATAAACAGCGCCAGCACGTAGAACGTTGCCAGACGAATCATCATAGCCTTCGCGCTGGAACGCACCGACCGGGCGGGGTCCTTGGCTTCTGCGGCGGAGATAGAGATCATCTCAATACCGCCGAAGGAGAACATCACGACTGCCAGTGAAAGCCAGACCGAGCCGAACCCGTGGGGCATGAACCCGCCATCGTTGAAAAGGTTGGCGGTGCCAGCCGCCGCATGCCCGGGAAGCCCGAAGAACACCAGGCACAGGCCCACCAGAATGAAGGCGATCACCGAAATAACTTTAATGGATGAGAGGAAAAATTCGAGCGTACCAAAGGATTTCACGCTCGTAATGTTCAGAATAATAATTGCGACACCGAATACCGCGATGCCCGCCCACAGGGGCAGCTGCGGCCACCAGTAATTCAGGTAGGTGGCCACAGACACCAGTTCCACGCCGGTAATGACCACGGTCGCCGTCCAGTAGGCCACCCGCGTCAGAAAACCGGCGTACGGGCCAAGGTACCTGGTGGCGATGGCACCGAAACCGCCTCGCACCGGGTAACGCACCGCCATTTCGCCGGTGGCCGCGCCTATGACGGAGGCGAGCGCCGAACCGATAGCATACGCGAGAATAACGGCTGGCCCGACCATGGCGATTGCCCGCCCGGACCCCAGGAACAGGCCGGTGCCAAGCGCTGAGCCCATGACGATCATGGTCATCTGCCCGTGTGAGAGGGAGCGCTTGAGTTCGGCACGGTCGGGGCGCTTGTGCGGGTGCTCGGCACCGGTTCTGGGTGATGCGGAGTGTTGAGGGTCGGAGCCGGTCATGGGGTTAGCCTTCCACGAGATGCTGGGGAACTATGATGAGCGTGTTTGTGTTTCTAGGGTAGTACACCCGCCGCCATTACTACACCGGCGGGCAGAGGATGAAATATCCTCTGCCCGCAGTTATAGCTCAACAGGCTACGCGTCTTCTTTCTGCGGTTCGGTAAATGCCTCCAGGTCGGCCCGTGGGAAACCGCCGCGTTTTTTCGCCAGCACCACGTAGAAAATGGAGATAATGGCGAAGAACACCACACCCACCTGCACGGATACTACGGCGCTCGAATCGGGAAGCATGAACAGGGCAACCAAGGTTGCAAGCACCCCGGCAAGCCCCACACCCGCCGTAATGCGCCCACCCCAGACGGTGAACCCTGAGGAGTTCCCCTGGTGCTTCTTGTACGCCTGGTAGGTCAGCAGAATCATGATCCATACCACCAGAATGCACAGGGTGACCAGGGCCATTAGCAGCTCGAAAATATTACTGATTTCTGCCACCGCCATAACAGATGCGACCACTACACCCAGGAAGGAAAGCATAAGCGCGGTGACGGGCACACCGTTATGGTTCGTGGTGCCCGCGAACTGAGGCGCCATTTTATCGCCCGCAAGCGCATGGAGCAGACGGGTTGCCGCATACAGCGAGGCGTTCGCGCCCGAAAGCGCGGCGATCAGAATCACAAAGTTGGTAATGTCTGCCGCATAGGGAATACCCAGTTCGGAGAACACCATCACGAAGGGTGACTGGCCGATGTCTTTGCCGGTCTGCGCTGCCTGCTGCCAGGGCATCAGGCACAGAATGATCAGCATTGAGAGCACGTAGAAGCTGGAGAGCCGCCAGATCATGGCTTTAACACTGGTGCGCACCGAACGCGCCGGGTTCTTCGCTTCTGCGGCGGAGATGGAAAGCATTTCAACGCCGCCGAAGGAGAACATCACAATTGCCATCGAAACCCATACGGCGCCGGGACCGTTGGGGAGCAGCCCGCCGTCGTTCACGAGGTTTGCGGTGCCCGCCGCAGCGTGCCCAGGCAGGCCAACGAACACAAGAAGCAGCCCCAGCACAATAAAGACGATGACCGCAATTACTTTAATGGAGGAGAGGAAAAATTCGAGGGCGCCGAAGGATTTAACGCTCACCAGGTTCAGGATGAGAATCAGGATGCCGGAGGCCGCCACCGTCACCCACAGCGGGATATCGGGGAACCAGTACGAGAAATATTTGCCGACCGCCACGAGTTCGGCGCCGGTCAGCGGCACGGTGGTTGCCCAGTACGCCCAGCGGCCAATATACCCGGCGTAGGGGCTGAGTATCTGGTGGCGATGGTGCCGAACCCGCCGGGAACGGGGTGGCGAACCGCCATTTCGCCCGCGCACGCAGCGATAATAGCGGCGATCATAGAGCCAACAGCGTAGGCGATAATAGCACCGGGTCCCGCAATTTTAATGGCGGAACCAGAGCCCAGAAAAAGGCCGGTTCCCAGGGCGAGGCCCATCGCGATCATGGTCATCTGACCGTGCGAGAGGGAACGTTTCAGTTCGCCGTCGCCGGTTGCGGGGTTATCAGCAGGCTTCACGGGGCCCTGTTCTGCGGTGCTCATAGGTTTCTTTCGGTGGGTTCTTGGTGCGGCACCCCACGCATTGAGTGTGCGCAGGGTACTGAATAACTATTACTCTCTGCGAGGGCGGGCGCAAACCCGCTAGCAGGGGCACAGGCGGGTTTACCGGGTTTTGGTGCGGTTTTCACGCATCCGACCCCTAAAATCTCAATATGTGAAACATGGGGTGGGGGCTTCGGCCTGCTGCCTGGCGCAGCCGCCCCGCAGAGGGTCTCTTTGGCGGTACAGAATTTTAAAAGCAGCCGGGGTGGAGAACACGCGATCCTCCACCCCGCCATATGTTAGGCGCCCCGCATGACGTTTTAGCTCTTGTACTCGACTTCGTGGCGTTTGAACCAGCCAATCACCGGGTAGCTGATAGGCATGAGCACAATCTCAACCAGGCACTTATACACGTACCCGACCAGGGTGTAGCTAATGAACTGATCCAGGGTGGTAATCCCCAGAATAGGTGAGGCAATCGCACAGAAAATAATGGTGTCCGCCAGCTCGCCCACAAGGGTTGAGGCGATCATACGCGCCCACATGAACCGCCCGGAGGTGGCTTTCTTCATGGCGACCATCACCCACGCGTTCAGAAGCTGACCCGTTAAATACCCCAGTAGCGACCCGGCAAAAATCTGCCATACGGGGCCGAGGATAACAGCGAACGCTTCTTGATTCGCATAGTAGCTGGCGGGCGGCAGGGCGACGGTCAGCAGGAAGCACCCGGCAGCGAACGCCGCCGCCACAAACGAGGCGATAATAGCCCGGCGAGCGCGCTTAAACCCGTACACCTCAGAGAGCACGTCGCCGAGCACATAGGCCAGCGGGTACAGGAAGAAACCGCCGTCACTGGGAATGAAGTTGCCGTTCGTGAACGGCGGGAACTCGAACGGCAGCGGCCCGAACTCAATACTCTTCGTGGCCGCAATATTCGAAATAATCAGAATCACGCAGGATGCGCCCAGCAGCAGGTCGAAATAGCGGCGTTTACCCGCCCAAGGGACGGGTACGTTCGTGGTATCGGGGCGCGCCTCATTGGTGGGTGTGGACATTCTTCTCCCTGGTAGGTTCTTTCCGTCACCGCACGCCGCGCCCAATATGCTGCTGCCCGTCACCTCCGCAGGTGGGCGGGGCCCGCAGCCACACGGCTGGGATACACGGCGTACACGGTCTTGTGCTGTATTGCCCGTCTGCCACCCGAGCATCACCCATTCTAACCCACGCCGACGCCTCCGCAACGCCACACGCCCGGCCATACCCGGCGGCACAGCCCCAGAACGGTTTACATGGTTTTAGCGCGAGCGGTGGCCTCATCCCGTATCCGCTTCACCTGCTGGATGCGCCCCGCATTCTGCTGCACCCACTCGCGGTTAGCTGATAGCACCGCCTGGTCAAGCTTCTCGAAATAGTGCAGCTTCTTATCGCACGCGTAGTCCGCGGCGGCCAGCTGCTGCTCCTTCGTATTGGTGAGAACACCTTCACCCCGGTACAGCCCGGCGATCGCCTCAGCCCGCTCAGCCACCAGCGGCGGCGCGCCCACATTATTAAAACCAGCATCCTCTAGGCACTGCTGGTAGGCGCCCCGGTTCTCATCGTGCACTTTGCGGGCCGCCTCGGCTGAACGCGCGCCCAGCTGCCTCAGCTCGGGGTACAGCGCCTCATAGGTGGCGTAGTTCTCTAGGGAACCGAATACTTTCTGGATGGCTATACCTTTGCACCCGTACTCAGCCGGGTCGGCGGTGACCGCAATGGGGGTGAACAGGTTCGGGGCGGAGGGGGCCGTCGATTTGCCCCAGTCGTACTTTTGCGGGCGCAGGTTCCTGGAATCCAGTTGCGGACGGGAACCGTACATGGCCTGCCGCTGCGCCGACGAGAGGTAGCTGAGAGTCGGGTAAGTTTCGGGGATCCACAGGGTGGTAGAGTAGCCGCGGAACTTCGCGTCCTCCTCACTCTCGAAACGGCCGCTGATTTCGGAAATACTCTCATGCGCCCGCAGCCGCGCCTCCCACCCGCCAGAGGTGAAACCGGCCTCACGCATGCACTGCGCGCCCGCCTTCTGAAGCGCAGTATTAATCTCTGCGGGGCCGCTCAGGTACTCAAGCACAGCCTGCTCATCCCCTGAGGTTCCCTCCTGCTGTGTGGCGCCCGCCCGCCCGCTATCTATCCCGCCGCACCCGCTCAAAGCCAGCATGAGCGCGGCAGCCGCCAGCAGTGAGCGTTTACCTGTTCGCATGGTCCTACTGTTCCTTTGACGATGTTCACCGGTAGCCACCGTGGCTACCCTCCTCACTATCGTACGTTGAGGGTACGCACCTCATTGTCTTAAAACCACTGTACCTATTCTTTGTAAAAGCGGAAGCCACCCGGCGTATTGTTTCGGTGAGCTAAAACTTTTACCCTTGGGCTTTTGACTCTTCTATCAGCCCAAGGGCGGATAGGAGGAAAGGCATAGGTGTGGCTGGGGATTCGGCTAACTTGTTCGGCATAGGGTTGTAATTCCCCATAAGATGTGCATTCCCGCATGCTTTTTCGTACTTGTCGAAAGGAAAATCTTGAGGAATAGTTTTCTCATCTTTCTCCAAGACTCCCGATAACTGACGATAGTATCGTTGCGCATCTTTCTGATTTTGGTATTTTCTGACCCGTTCGTAATGAGCGTTAAGCCACACTTCAAAGCACGGTGCATTCACAACAGCGGCAATATCTTTGTCCGTACAACGCTTGATAAACTTACGTAATTTTTCACGGGTATGGTCGTCCTGATCTACCACAAGCCATACCTGATCATAGTTCTTAGAAGTTCTGCCTATTACTTTTTGAAGTATCCACGTGGGATCTCCTGAAATAGCTTCTACCGTTACTGAATACTTTTCACGTGGTCCGTTGACCTTATCGCGTAACCATTCAAGGTAACGATGCTCTGTAACTTCCCCATTGGTCACAACTAAAACAGTGGTCTTTGTGCTGCGTTTCTTGGTGCTCTTAGTGCGACGGCTCATTGTTCCGCCTCTAAGAGAGCACGTAACTCAGACATGTAGGTGGTGGGGATGGCCCCGAAAGCACCGGTGAGATACTGTTTCTGAATATTGCTCTTGGGACGGGTATCAAACTCTTCCAAGGAAAAAATTTCGCTCGCGCCTTCGTCATTTTTCTCGGTGAACCATACTTCAGGAGAATCGAGCAATCGCATGGGGATATTTCCTAACAGTGTTGCATCATGCGAAGTAAAAATGAGCTGAGCTCCGGTACGGTTCATGTCAGGGTTCTTGAACATGTTCACCAATTCAGCCGCCAAAGTGGGATGCAGGCTAGATTCCAGTTCATCAACTACTAACACTGCCCCCCCTTGGAGGGCTGCCACAGCTCTACCCGCAAGCACAAGCCAGCTGAGAGTACCATCGCTCTGTGCACTAAGCCCCAGCCTAACCTCTTCCCCATGTACTCCACGATGGTATAGATTAAGTGCTTGTGCGCTCTCTAACATATCTTCATGAGAAAGCTCAGGCCCGAAACCCGCTACTTGTCTAATATATGCTACTTCAATAAACTCTGGTGGGAGTTTTTACGGTCTACCTCAAGACGGGTAACTCCAATATCAGCCACTTGTGCTAATGCGCTCATAGAACGCTCCCACAGGTCGATATTACGAATTATCATACGCATTATTGTCACGATATTCGTCTGTCGTGAAGCCATACCATCCATGAAATAGAAATCGTAGGCAAGAACACGCGCCAAAGGTGCCAGGGTCTCATGCCCGTATTGCCGAGCAACCGCTAAAAACAGCTGATCTGGCTGTGTAATTTTACGAACCTCTTGGGTGGCGCCCTTCAGCGAGGACCCTGCCTTTACGGTAACTGTGGAGTCTTTTTGGGTGCGGCGCTCAAAGAGTAATCGTGCTGTACCTTTTGGGTAGGCATGCATGGTTTCAAGGGCTATAGCACCGCTTTTATCTGCCTGTACCCGGTAGTCATAGCGCACCTGCTCGTGCGTGAAACTCAGCGTATAGGTGGTCTGCGGTTCAGGCGGGCTCTGAAGCAGATAGGGGTAGTACAGGCGCTCGCCAGGAGTATGAACAGCACGAACCAGGAACACCAAAGCACGCATTATGGTGCTTTTGCCGGATGCATTCGCCCCAAAAATAGCGGCCACTCGGCTCGTGGCATCCTCCCAGGTTTGCCCATTTTTTGGCACCTGCGTTTTGAGGGAGGGAAGCACCATCGACAGGCATGCTTCATCCCTGAAACATTCATAGTTTTCAACCGAGAATTCAAGAAGCATATACCCATACTAGCAAAATAAAGGCTTTTCTGGGAAAATTTTTCCTAAATATTGCCTTATTTTGGTTATATTCTGAAAAAAGACACCCTTCGCGGTGGGGCGCATGGTCCACCACCGGAAGGGTGTCTCAATATGAGGGAAGATTAAAACTTCGTGCCGGTTAGCCGCTCGTAGGCTTCAATGTAGCGGGCGCGGGTTTTCTCCACCACAGCCTTGGGCAGGTGAGGCACATTATCGGAGCCGTCCCAGCCTGCCTCCGGCGAGCGCAGCCAGTCGCGTACATACTGTTTATCGAAGCTCGGCTGGGATTTGCCCGGCTCATACTCGCTCGCGTCCCAGAACCGTGAGGAGTCGGGGGTGAGCAGCTCATCGCCGAGGGTGATTTCGCCGCGGTATGAGTCGGTGCCGAACTCAACTTTGGTATCCGCCAGGATAATGCCCTGTTCGCGGGCGATCTTTTCGGCGGTGGTGTAAATGTATAGGGTCAGCTCTTCAAGCCGCTCGGCCACGGCCTCCCCCACTTCTTCCCACAGTTCTTGGCGGGTGACCATCTCGTCATGTTCGCCCACCTCAGCCTTGCCGGTGGGGGTGAAGATTGGCGGCTGCAGTCGGGAGCCGTTCACCAGCCCAGCGGGAAGCTCAATCCCCGCAATGGTGCCGCTTTCACGGTATGTCTCCAGCCCCGACCCCGTCAGGTACCCGCGGGCAATGCACTCCACCGGGAACATATTCAGCGACTTGCAGATCATGGCTCGCCCCGCCACCTCGTCCGGCACGTCCGTGGAAAGCACATGGTTTGGCACGTCCCCCAACTGCTTAAACCACCACAGGGAAAGCTGCGTCAGCACCGCACCCTTGTCGGGGATTTCGGTGGGCAGGATCTTATCGAAAGCACTAATCCGGTCGGAGGCGACCACCATGACGGAGCCTGCGCGTACCTCAGCGTCGTCGCTAATAGTTAGCCCGGCAGCGTCGTAACGGCTTTCTTCGGGAACATACAGGTCACGGACTTTACCGGAGTAGACGTGAGTCCAACCTGGAATCTCAATGGGGGCGGTGCGGGAGGTCATGGGCATCTCCTGAGATGTGTTCTGCGGTGGTTGAAGAGCTGTGTACTTTTTAACATACCCGATATGATGCCCCGGCGTGCAATAGTACACCCTCACAGGTTCTGAGGGTGAGGTGGCACTCTTAAAAAATGAGGTGACCGGCGTTTGGATGCGTTGCCGGTCACCTTCTGGCAGGCGGGGTAGCGCCCGGTCGGGAGCACCTAGTAGGGCGCCACACCAGATACTGCAGATGCCCCGCCGCGTTAGCCGCGGAGTTCAGGCACGGTAATCGCCCCCTGCACGGCTTTCAGAGCGATGTCGGTGCGGTATTGTGCGCCTTCCCAGGTGATGGCTCGTACCCCTTCGTAGGCGGCATCGCGAGCCTGGGCAAGGGTATCGCCAAGCGCGACGACGGCGAGCACGCGGCCGCCCGCCGTCACAATCTCTTCGCCCGCGACGGCGGTTCCGGCATGCACCACATGCACACCGGGCACGTTGGATGCGCTCTCAAGCCCCGCGATCGCATCGCCCTTACGCGGGGTTCCCGGGTAGTTTTCTGCCGCCATGACCACGTCTACGGCAGTGCGGGGGTCCCATTCCAGGTGGGTGTCTTCGGCGATCTCGCCGCGGGATGCCGCAAGGAGCAGCTGCCCGAGCGGGGTGCGCAGGCGTGCCAGCACCGCCTGGGTTTCGGGGTCGCCAAAGCGAGCGTTGAATTCGATGACGCGCACGCCGCGGCTGGTAACGGCGAGCCCGCAGAAGAGTACACCTACGAACGGGGTGCCGCGTTCTGCCATGCGCGTGATGGTGGGGCGGGCGATCTTTTCGATCACTTCGTCCACAAATCCTGCAGGCAGCCAGTCAAGCGGAGTGTAGGCGCCCATCCCGCCGGTGTTTGGGCCTTCATCGTTGTCAAAGATGCGCTTGAAATCCTGCGCAGGAGACAGCGGGAGCACGTTCTTTCCGTCGCTGATGACGAAGAGTGATACTTCGGGACCGTCCAAGAATTCTTCGATCACCACGGAACCGCCGGCGGCAAAGCAGGCGTTCGCATGCTCTAAGGCAGCGTCCCGGTTCTCGGTGACAACCACGCCCTTACCCGCGGCGAGCCCGTCGTCTTTCACCACATAGGGGGCACCAAATTCATCAAGGGCTTGCGCCGCTTCGGCTTCGGTTGTGGCGACGAAGGCGCGGGCGGTCGGCACGTTCGCCTCCTCCATCACCTGCTTGGCGAATGCCTTGGACCCCTCAAGCTGTGCCGCAGCCGCAGAGGGCCCGAAGACCGCGAAGCCCGCCTCGCGCAGGGCGTCGGAAACACCGGCGACCAGAGGTGCCTCAGGGCCGATAACTACCAGGTCTGCGGCGAGCTCGCGGGCGAGCGTAACAGCCTGCTCGGGGTTATTGGCGTCGATGGCGTGTACCGGAACGTCCTGAGCGATGCCCGCGTTGCCGGGTGCGCTGTGAACTTCGGTCACCTGTGGATCGCGCGCAAGCGCACGGATAATTGCGTGTTCGCGGCCGCCGGGGCCCAGTACCAAACCTTCATGTACATAAGGGTACCGTGTCGGATGCGGCGCGGGCGGGGGTTTCGGCGCTCTTCCGTATCGTGGGGTGCCTATCCCTCAGGCCGTAAAAAGAGCCTTTATGTGAATAAAGCGGTGTTTTTAACGCTTTTTTCGTATAAAGGCTCTTTTTAGCAGGATAGTTTAGGGCCGCCGCCGTGGCCTGCATTTTGCGTCATTCCAGGGGCGGGAGTAGGCTAAATTGTCTTGTGAATACGGTCTGCTCTACTGGCTGGGCGCATCGCAGGGCATACTCCACAGACGAAAGGACCCTCATGAGCGCGCAAAATTCCAGCACTCAAACCCCCGCCCAAGATACGCACAGCGAATCCGATGTTCACGCCAGATTTTTCCCGATCCTGGCGCGCGTAGCATCCGTAACCGCGGTGCTCATGTACGTCTTCTACTTCCCGCAAATTATCGGCAATATTAACGGCCATAAGGGCGACTGGATTCAGCCGCTCGTCGCCGCCATTAACTGCACGCTGTGGGTAGCATACGGTGTGTGGCGCGAGAAGAAAGACTGGCCCATCGTGATTGCGAATGCGCCCGGCATTATTTTTGGCGGTACGGCAGCCGTCACCGCGCTCATGTAGCCGCACATCCATCCAACTCAGGCTCCCCGCGCCACGCCCGAGGCGAATAATGCGCCCTGAAGCCCGCAAAACCCTTTTAATAGGGTGTATGAATAGCGCACACATCGCAGAGGCCGCCACCCCCGTACGCGACGCCGAGCTGGCGGTTGCCACCCGCGGCGGCATGATCGAATCCCGCCACCGCGGCACCGTGGTGGTGCTCTCCCCCCGGCGGCGATGTTATCCTCGCCCTCGGAGACGCCCACCGCCCCATCTTCGCGCGTTCCACTCTCAAACCGTTCCAGGCCATTGGGGCGCTCAAAGCCGGGGCGCCGCTGCGCGGGGCGCAGGTGGCGATCGCATGCGCATCGCACCGGGGCACTTTCGAGCAGATGCGCGCGGTACAGGAGGCGCTGGCGGCAGCCGGGCTCAGCGCCGACGCGCTCCAGTGCCCCGCCGTGTACCCCACCGACTCGGGCACGCGCGCCACCATGCTCCAGGCGGGGCTGGCAAAAACACCGCTCGCGTTTGAGTGCTCCGGCAAACACGCCGCGTTCTTGTGGGCGTGCGCGGCCAAAAGTGAACGCGGCGAGCTTGAGCCGGATGCGGCGCTGTGGAGCATCGACGCTTATCTTGACCCCCAGCACCCGCTGCAGCGCATGATCGTTGAAGAGGTGGAGGCGTTCACCGGCGAGCAGGTTGCGCACGCCAGCGTCGACGGGTGCGGCGCGCCCGTATTCGCGTTATCACCGGTGGGTTTGGCCCGCGCCTACGCAACCCTGGGCACGGCGATCCGCAATATGCAGGCGGATGCGCGTGCCTCAACCGTAGCAACCGCGATGGTAGACTACCCCGAGCTGATTCAGGGCCCAGACTCCCCCGACACGGTGGTGAGTGAACGGCTGGACGCTGTGGTGAAAAGCGGCGCGGAGGGGATGCTGTGCATTGGCCTGCGCTCGGGGGCGAGCGCCGTGGTGAAGATTTCTGACGGGTCATCCCGCGCCACACACCTGGTGGCGCTGCGGGCGCTGCAGGCGGCAGGGTTTTTGACGCAGACGACGGTGGATAGCCTGCTGACTGCGGTGCTTCGCCCCATTACCGGCGGTGTTGAAGACGGGCAGCCGCGTACTGTGGGGGAGCTGGTGCCTGGCACGGATCTTGCGGCGGTACTGGCTGGGGTGGCGCCCGCGGTGGCGGCACGGCACGGCTCAGACGGGGCCTGCCCCACGGTGCATGAGGAAAAAGCACACGAAGAGAAAACCCAGCGTGAGAACACACCGGGTGAGCCAGAAGGAGCCGACAGCACAGCCACCGGCAAGCAGGCAGACGGCACCCAAGCATCCGGGGCCACTGGCGGTTCTGCGGGGGCAGCACCCGGTCGGGGCGTCAACGGCAGGCCCGTGCGTCATGCGCTCAAGGGCCGCAGGAACGGTAAGAAAGGCAGGCGTTAGTGGCGATACGGCGCAAGGTGTCGGAGGCTGACGGGGCGGCTGCGCTGGCCACTGTACGCGGTGTTTGAGGCGGGCACACCGCTGACGGGCGGGCAGAACCGGGAAGAGATGGAACGGTTGTTCGCGTCCCTGCCGCGTGGGGTGCGCGCCACCGCTGTGCGGTACAGCCTGGAGGAGCTGGGCACTTTAGCCCCCGGCAATAGTGTTGAGGTGCGGGTGCCCCCGTTTGGGGTGACCCAGTGCGTGGCTGGCCCGCGGCATACGCGCGGCACCCCGCCGAGTGTGGTTGAGGCGTCCGCTTTCGTGTGGTGTGCGCTCGCGCTTGGGGTGCTGGGGTGGGCTGATGCGTTGGGGTCAGCCCAGCTGAGCGCAAGCGGTGAGCGGTCTGATATTTCCCGCTATTTCCCGTTATTCTAGGCGCCCGATTCTAGGCACCAACTGCCTGAATAACGCAGCTTATGGTGTATCGCCCACGCCTTAGGGGCAGGTAATACGCCTTAAGCTGCGTTTTCCGAGCTCCCGCCGTTGAGGGAGTCACTAGGCAGGACATATTAGAGATGCGTGCCGCCGGTAGCGTCAATAACCTGACCGGTCACCCATCCTCCGTCTTCTGAGGCCAGAAAGCTAACCACTTTCGCGATATCTTCGGGCTGTCCAAGACGACCTAGGGCAACATCTGCTGTTACGCCGTCAATAACTTCTTGGTTACCTCGCAGCCAGTCGGCGTTGATGTCAGTATCCACAACACCGGGTGCCACCGCATTCACCGTAATGCCCCGTGAGCCTAGGTGCTGCGCGAGAGTAAGCGTGAAGGCGTCAATAGCACCTTTCGTGAGGGCGTACCCAATAATTTCTGGGAAAGCTATACGCGTTACGCCGGACGAAATGTTGATAATCCTTCCACCCTCACCCATACGGGGTAATGCCTCTCGAACAACGAAGTAGGGAGCGTTAACGTTGATGGTCTGCTGAAGCAGAAAATCGTCTTGGCTAAAGTTTTCAATCGTTCCGCGTAAGGTAATACCGGCGTTATTCGCCAGAACTGCAATGCTCGCAGGGTCAATACCGGCTTCTAGGGCTGCAGTATCGTGCGCTTCCCAAAATTGGGTTCCTATATCGGGCACCGCCAGATCTGAGCTGAACGCGTATGCTTTTCCACCCTGCTCCTCTATAGCGGAAACCGTTTGAGCAGCGGCGGCACTGTGCGAGCCGTAATGAACTCCAACGACAAAACCATCTTGTGCAAGGCGGATAGCAATCGCTCGACCGATCCCGCGGCTGGCACCTGTTACAACTGCGATTTTCTGAGGGTTGATGTTATTCATACACACTATACTTTCATTCATTTAACACTCATTACAAGAATAGTCGCAAACTGAGTCATATCTCACACCTAGAACATCCCTTACCAGCGCTGAATCCCAGCCGCATTGTCCGAAGAAGCCGCACAGACGCCACTAGAATAGTAGACAGGGAGGTACACCAATGAGCGGCAAACCCGGTCAGGGGCGAAAGTTTCACTTAGAAGATGCCCTTGAAGCAGCAATGATAGTGTTCTGGGCGCATGGATATGAAGGGGCTTCCATGGCAGAGCTGACCCGCGCCATGGGAATCAAAGCCCCGAGCTTATATAAAGCATATGGGTCTAAAGAAGATCTGTTTTTCTCTGTAGTAGATCATTACAACTCCACTCATGGCTCTTTCATGTCCTCCGCTATGGCTGAAGAAAAAGACGGACTGGCTATGCTCAGGCGCATTCTTTTGGAAGCCGCAGAGCATTACCCCCTCAAAGCAATACCCTGGCGGGTGTCTTGTCATTAGCGCGGCGGTTTCGGTCACCTCTGCCCATGAACATGTTGCACAAAGGCTTGCCAGCATGAGGAACGACAATATTCGCCTGATGTCTTCGCGCGATGATGTTTCAGAAGATATGGCACGATTTACCGCCGCCACCTTACAAGGTATGAGCCAACAGGCACGTGACGGCGCAACTTCTGATGAGCTCAAGCGAATCGCTCAACTTGCAATATCGGCCCTTGAACATGAAGCACGACTTTTAACGACTACTCCCTAACACACAGCTCAGGGCGATCGTCCACGCTCTGGCAGACGACATTCCTTCAGCCGCGTTTTCCGAGCTCCCGCCGTTGAGGGAGCCGCTAGGCAGGGCACAGCCCAAAAGCTAGACTTGAAGATATGAGTAGCGCACACACACCTTCTAATTCCCACCCTGATTCTTCGGGGCATTCCCCTGCCCCCGAGCCTGAAGCATCCCCCGAGACCGAGGTCGAGTACTCGCAGGTGCGTATCCGCCGTGCCCCGTCCATTCCGGCGTTTATGATTCTGGGCCTGGTCGTGGGGCTTATTGCGGCGTTTGTTTCGGTGTGGTTCGGCCCGGGTAATCCCTCCTACACGTTTGAGGCGGTGTTTGGGGTGATCGCCGTCATTTTTGGTGCCGTGGGTACGGCCTTGGGGGCGCTTTTGGGGCTGTGGCTTGACCGCCGGTCGGTGAAGAAAGCCCGTATTGCCCGCGTCGAGCCTGAAGACTAAGAGCAGCCAGCCTGTGAGAAATATTCGTATGCCGCACCACTTTTTTCTGTTGGAGGGGGTAGACTGGTTGTGCGTCTTAATCCGGCAAAATTTTCAGCATCACACGCGAAGGCTGGTTAAGGCGTTCCCACAGTCCCGACGTCGAAAAGAAGTGAATTGATTCGCCCCGACGGAAAACTCACTCACGATCTGGATCCGGTTGATCATGGACCCAAGGACGCCTGCGGCGTATTTGGCGTCTGGGCACCCGGTGAAGACGTGGCAAAGCTCACCTACTACGGCCTGTATGCGATTCAGCACCGCGGCCAGGAATCAGCCGGTATAGCGACCAGTAACGGCAAGCGCATTAGCGTGTATAAGGATATGGGGCTGGTCTCCCAGGTCTTTGACGAGGCAACGCTCAGCTCCATGCCCGGCGATCACGCTATCGGCCACGCGCGCTACTCCACCACGGGCGCATCCCACTGGGCGAATGCGCAGCCGACGCTGGGCACCACCCCGCACGGCACGCTCTGCCTAGCGCACAACGGCAACCTCACGAACTCGGTTGACCTCTACGACCGTCTGCTGGCGAAGAACGGCGGTAAACCTCCGGCGTTTGGCGAGCTGGCGCAGGGCAACACCACCGATACCGCCCTGGTGACCGCGCTTTTAGCTGAGCACGATTTTGCCTCACTGGAGGAGGCGGTGCTTGATCTGCTGCCCACCCTGCGCGGGGCGTTCTGCCTCACTTTCATGGACGAAACCACCCTGTACGCGGCCCGTGACCCGCAGGGTGTGCGGCCGCTGGTGCTGGGGCGTTTGGAGCGGGGCTGGGTGGTGGCCTCCGAGACGGCGGCGCTCGATATTGTGGGTGCTTCTTTCGTGCGTGAGGTAGAGCCGGGCGAGCTGATCATCATTGATGAGGATGGGCTGCGGTCGCAGCGGTTTGCGCCCGCCCAGCCCGCCGGGTGCGTGTTTGAGTTTGTGTACCTGGCCCGGCCTGATACGACCATTTCGGGGCGTTCAGTGTATGAGTCCCGTGTGGAGATGGGGCGGCAGCTGGCGCGTGAGCACCCGGTCGAGGCTGACCTGGTGATGCCCACCCCCGAGTCCGGTGTGCCCGCCGCGATCGGTTACGCGGAGCAGTCCGGCATCCCCTTCGGCAATGGCCTGGTGAAGAACGCCTATGTGGGGCGCACCTTCATCCAGCCCTCGCAGACTATCCGCCAGCTGGGTATTCGGCTCAAGCTGAATCCGCTCAAGTCTGTGGTGGCGGGCAAACGCCTGATCGTGATTGATGATTCGATTGTGCGCGGCAACACCCAGCGCGCCCTGGTGCGGATGCTCCGTGAGGCGGGTGCGAAAGAGGTGCATGTGCGTATCTCGTCCCCGCCGGTGAAATGGCCTTGCTTCTACGGTATTGATTTCGCCTCCCGCGCAGAGCTGATTGCGAACGGGCTTTCGGTCAACGAGATTGCTGCGTCCCTGGGGGCGGATTCGCTTGGTTTCATTTCGCAGGATGGCATGATGGCCGCCACCGAGCAGCCCACGAGGAACATGTGCACGGCGTGCTTCACCGGCAACTACCCGATTGAGCTTCCCGCCGAGGAACGGCGCGGCAAGTCCCTGTTCGACGCCTCAGAGAGTAAGGGCGGGCCGCTGTCTGGTATGGCTGCTGAGGTGACGGTTGAGCGCCCCGTCCCCACTAAGCCTGAGCACGCTGAGGCCGTGTCGATTGAGACCCGCGCAGGCACTGATTCGCTGGAGCACAAGTTTGAGAGCAGCCCGCTGCCAGCGGCACCTGCGGGCGGGGGTGAGCCAGCACCGGGTCAGGACGCACCAGCCGGTGGGATGTGCAATCCGGGGCCCGATGCGGAGCTTGAGGCCCTGCTGACCGACGATGATCTTGTTCCGGCATCCGCCACGAAAACTGCTACCGATAAGGACTAACCCGAATGACTGAGAATACCGCCGCCGTCACCTACGCCAGTGCGGGCGTTGATGTTGAGGCGGGCGACCGCGCCGTTGAGCTCATGAAAGACGCGATTCGCGCCACCCACTCCCCCGCCGTGGTAGGTGGCGTGGGCGGGTTCGCGGGCCTGTATGATGCCTCGCAGCTGGTGAAGTACCGCCGCCCGTACTTGGCGACCTCCACGGACGGGGTGGGCACGAAGGTCGCTATTGCGCAGGCGCTTGATGTGCATGACACGATCGGTTATGACCTGGTGGGTATGGTTGTGGACGATATTGTGGTGTGCGGTGCGAAGCCGTTGTTTATGACCGACTATATTGCCACGGGCAAGGTGGTTCCTGAGCGTATTGCCGATATTGTGCGCGGTATTGCGGGGGCGTGTTCTGTGGCGGGTACGGCCCTGGTGGGTGGCGAGACGGCTGAGCATCCGGGGTTGCTGGCCGCGAATGAGTACGATGTTGCTGGTGCCGCCACGGGCGTGGTTGAGGCTGATGAGCTGCTGGGCCCTGAGCGGGTGCGTGAGGGCGATGTGCTCATTGGTATGGCTTCTTCCGGCATCCACTCAAATGGTTATTCACTGGTTCGTAAAGTTATTAATGTTGCGGGGTGGGGTCTGGAACGTCAGGTAGACGAGTTGGGGCGCACCCTGGGTGAGGAACTGCTGGAACCCACCCGCGTGTACACCGCGGACTGCCTGGATCTGGCGCAGACATTCCCCGTCAATGGCCCCGACGGGCAGACCGGCACCGGTATTCGTGGGTTCTCACACGTGACCGGCGGCGGTTTAGCAGCGAACCTGGCGCGCGTGCTGCCGCAGGGCTTGGAGGCCCGCGTGGACCGCTCCAGCTGGCAGATTCCGGCAATTTTCTCGCTGATCGGTTCGCTCGGCAACGTGCCGCTGCCCGATTTGGAACGCACCCTGAACCTGGGTGTGGGTATGGTCGCTATTGTGGACCCGTCAGTTGCCGAGGCCGCCGCACGCCGCCTTAACGACCGGGGTGTTCCCGCCTGGGTCATGGGCGATGTGGTGGCCGCCACCGAGCCCGATACCGACAGCCCCGACTATGTGCAGGGCGCTAAAGGGGTCAATGGCGGCGCGGTGCGCCTCTTCGGCCAGTACGCATAATTATTTACTGCCCGTTGTGTAGCGGGCGCAGCAGAGCACGCGGTGTTCCCGCCCCCCCTTCCGGGGCCGTGGGAACACCGCGTGCATGTGTTTGTATACCCTATGAAGTTCTCCAGCGAGCGTATCGCTCCCGGTGCTGTTCACCGTATACGCATCACCTCCTGAGCTGGTGGGTTTCGTGCCAGCCTGCCCGGGCCACCCGCGAGTAGAGTGGATGAGTAGCAATGTTCGGGTACCCCGCGCACACTGTGCACCTGAAATCTAGTAGCGCCTGCCCGTATATTCTTCTTCGACGGATGCACCGCTGAGTTTGCTCAGCTGCAGCTCTGGCGCGGTGTGCTCTTCACGCTGGGGCGTGCGGGCGGGCAGGAACACCCAGCGGCGTTGCACCGCGAAGCTCACGGGAATCAGCACCGCCTCGGTGAGTACCTTGGCAGCCACCAGGTGCGCACCAAGGGTCATGAGCGCCTCCAGCAGGGCCGCGTTTGCCGCGAGGATGCCCACCGCCAGCGTTGCGTACCGCATCAGCGAGTTCCCGGGTGAGGGCCGGGCCGCCCCGTCACGCATCATTAGCCGGTTCACGCTGAAGTTCGCCAGCGCCGAGATAATGCGTGCGGCAATGACGGCCACCAGCAGGGGCGTACCGAGTGCGACGAGCGTGAAAAGTGCCGCCGCATCAATCAGGAACCCCGCGAACGAGGAGGCGAGGAACCCAATGAGCGGCGCGTATATAAGCGCCGAGTCGCGCACGGGCCGGAAATGGCTGGTGGGGTTGCCGGGCTCATACACTTTCACAATGGGCACCTGCACCAGGTTGACGCCCGCACGGGTGGCCCGCAGCAGCATGGTGAATTCGTACTCGTACTTGTCCCCCGGTATGTTCAGCGCCCATTCGATCATCTGCGGGGTGAAGCCGCGCAGCCCGGTTTGGGTGTCTGCTAGCCGGGCGCCGGTGGCGAGGGTGAAACCCGATGGTGAGGGCGTTGCCCACTTTTGAGCGCGCGGGTACTGTGCCGCTCCCCTGGGCCGTGTTATCGGGGAGGGTGCGCACCCCCAGCACGAGTGAGTGTTTGCCGCTGTCAGCGTGGGTTGCTGTGTGTGCGCCGACCCGCAGGATATCCCGCACCAGGTGTTGGCCGTCCGCGTCGGCGGTGACGACTACCTGCCGGGGCTGATAGATGCGTGCCCAGTTCAGGCCGGTGCGTATGGCTGCGCCTTTGCCCAGGTTGACGGGGTGGGTGATAACGGTTGCCCCGGTGAGCGTGAGTTCGGTGAAGATCGGCGCGTATTCGCTGCCGGATCCGTCGTCAATCACGAGCACCTGGATGCTCTCGCTGTGGGCGGTGAGCTGGTGTGTTAGCCGTATGAGTGAGTTGTCGGGTTTGTAGGCGGGAATGAGTACTATCATGCGGCACTCCCGGCAATGTAGAGAATATCGCTGGTGCCGCGTTCTTTGCTGCCTCCTAGGGGTTTATTGACGAGTTTCCCGTTGAAAACCATGACTGAGGAGCCGCCGCCGTCAAGGTTGTAGGCGGTTTCGCATCCGTGTTCTTTGAACATTTGGGCGAATTCGGGCATGGTAACCCCGCGCGAGTACCCGTCGGAGCGGCCGTCTACGACCATGAACAGCAGGTGGTTGTTTCCCAGCACACCCACGCCGGTGCGTGGCTGGTTGCCTTGGATGGAGTGGTTACCGAAGTTGGTATCGACCTCAACCTGGTCGATGCCGCTCATAACCTCGGAGTTTTTGACGAGCGCAGGCCCGAAGGAGAGGGTGTTCAGCACGCCGGAGTCAATGAGCGCCTGTGCGTTGGTGCTGGTTTCGTCGTAGAGTTTGACGCTGCCGTCCCGGTAGAAGGCGAGCCCTTCACGGGCGGGCGAATCGCGGTAGGTGACGCCGTTGCGGATGACGATGCCGGTGTCACGGAACCCGTAGTAGTCCCCGTTTATGGCCCAGATACCGTTGTGCTGCGCGGCAATATTGGAGGGGGGTGTCGATAATGTTCTGGCCGAATTTGTTATTGGCGAAGGCGGAGCGCAGCAGCGTGGCATTATTGAGTTTTACCTCGGCGGTGAACGAGACGACGGCGTTATTGCCGCTGCCTTCGGTGTAGCTTTTGAGGGTGATAGAACCTTCCTGCGCGGTGAGCCCGCTGTCGGTGATGCTCACCCCGGTGAGCTCGGTGGGGTCTGCGGCGCCGGATGGGTTGTTTTTACTTTGCTGCGCCACCTCATAGGCGAGGTGTCTTCGATTTGGGTGTGTTCGGCGAGGTACCGGTTGTAGGCCCAGCCAGCCCCGACCCCCGCGACGGCGAGGGTGCCGATGCCGCCGCCGATGAGGACGCGGCGGGTCATTTTCTTTGCGGGTTTGGTGCCGCCGGGGGTATTGGGGGTGCTATCCGCCGGGGCGAGGATGTCTTCGGTGAGAGTGTTTGAGCCGGTAATATTCTGTTCGTTCTTCATATTTATAGGTTGAAATACCATCCCATGCATGGGGCATGAAGAACCTTTATTTTAGCTATGCATCGCAGCTCATATTTTCTTATTATTTTCTGATCTCACGCTTACCCGCGGCTCACCTTTTCCTGCTATATGCAGAACGCATCTGGGAAGCGCCAGTACACCACACCGGGCCAGCACCACCTGCCCCATCCAGTTACCCAAGCTGAAGGCACACACAAAAACCGGTTCGGGCATCCCCTGGGGGATGCCCGAACCGGTTGCATAGCAGGCGACATGAGAGCCAGTGCCGCGCCTTATACTTTTAGCGATGCACCTCAGCTATGCCTCGTCGTCGTAGTTTGCATATTTCTCTGCGTACGCCGAGTAGTCATCCTCATCATCGTAACGATGTTGGGATGAGTCGGAGGTTTACTCTTCTTAGCGCTACTGAGCTCACGCTCAAGTGCGCTGTAATCGGTTTCGGGGCTGAAATATTTCATCTCCCGAGCCTGCCGTGTTGCCTTAGCCTTCTGACGGCCGCGCCCCATGGCGTGACCCCCTCTTTCATCCTGTCCGTGACTGCCGCCCGCATGGCGCGCGCAACCGACGGATCGCTTGTACAGTCTTTCCTGCCTTCTAGAGTACCTTGTTTGACCCCTTATTGTCTTCCTGACAGACACATATTCTGCTAGAAATCTCAGAAAAACCGGGGGCAAACACCGCCTATTGCGGGTTTGAAGCTTACCGAACACCCTTTTTATTTGCACGGGTTATCGGCAGCTTTAGCACCCCGAGAGTGCGGAATACCCCGTCCCCTCCTACCGACGTGTTAGGAGAGGACGGGAAGTCGTATCCGGCACAACAGGCCATTGGGCTAGGCTGCGGTGAAGCTGCCCAGCTCACTCGCCCCGCTTGCCGCAGTGGTGGATGCAGCATCTACACTGCCGGAGGTCACAGAGACGGTGTAGCTTTGCCCCTTGACAATATTCTTATTCGAGACGAGCACCAGCTGCACCCCTGACGTGGTGATCTTATAGTTCGTGACCACGGTGCCTGAGGAATCGGTGACCTGAACGGTGCTGCCCTGGGTGAGGGCCGACGAATCAGTAATTTTCAGGTACCCGCTGGTCGATGCTGAGGAGGGGGCTTCGAACATGTCGGCGGTGCTGCCAGCGGTGACGGTTCCCCCATTCAGCAGCAAATCACCGTTGGAGTCAAGGGCGTTATTGCCGCCAGCGGCGGGGCCGTTTACGGTGACGGTGCCGCCGCTGAACGTTGCGGTACCGTTCGAGTCGATCCCGTCGCCCTCGGCGTTGACCGTCACGGTGCCGCCGCTTATATTAATGGCCGCGTCTACCACCTCGAAGGTGCCGCCGCCACCGCCGGGCATAGCACCGTCAGTCGGAGGCTGGGGCATATTCTGGTTTTGCCCAGTGCTGCCCTGGCTGCCGCCGGGTGCGGCTCCCCCGCCCGCCGGGGCCTGCTGCACCTGACCGTTCTGGTTCTGCTGGGTTTGCTGCCCAGTGGTGGCCGTCCCACTGGTGGTATCGGATGAGGTGTCAGAGGAGCTGTCTTTGAGGGAGGCGTTAATACCGTCATCCGTGCTATTGACGGTCACATCACCGTCAAGAATATTAATGTACTGCGCCTCAATGCCTTCATTGGATTTCTCGATTTTCAGGGTGCCGCCGGAAATTTCGAGGGTGTGCGGGGCCTTGAGCCCGTCGTCCCCAGCCGAAACGGTCACCGACCCGGCGCTCAGCCGGGTGAAGCCCATGCTTTCGTCATCGGTGTTGGTGGATTTAATGCCGTCTTGTGCGGCAGTAACATTGACGATACCACCGGTAATATCAACATAGTCCTTGCCCTTAATACCGGTGTTCGCGGCGTTGACCTCAAGGGTGCCGCTGGCAATAACCAGCCCGCCAGTAGTGTGGATGCCCTCCTCGTAGGCACCCTCCACAGACAGGCTGCCCTCCCCGGTGAGGGTCAGGTTCGCGGTGGAGTAGATGGCAGCATCCGGGTCGTCGTCACCGGTGGCAGTGTAGTTAGCCTCATCAGCGACGGTGTTCGTGGTACCCGCAGCAGTGTAGATAATTGCTTCGGCGGCGCTCACCACATTAATGGCCGCCCCGGTTGAGTTGGTAATCTTCGCGTTATCGAGTACCAGCCGCACCGTGTCGGTCTTGGCCGCTTCGATCTTCACCTGGCCGCTGTACTCACCGGTGATCCGGTAGGTGCCGCCGGAGGTAATGGTGATGGTGCCGTTCTCTACGCTGACCCCATCGGTGGCGGTGGGGTTCGCCAGGTCAATGGTTTTCTCGCCGGAGGAGTCCCAGGTGAGGTCCTCATTGGTGTAGTGGGTTTGGGCGTCTAGTGTCTGCCCAGCAGCCGCATTGGAGGTGGACGTTCCGGCGGTGGTTCCTGAGACTGCGCTGTGCACGGTAGAGGTGCCGGAGGTAAGAGTGGTGCCGCTGGCGGTAGAGCATCCGGTGAGCCCCAGCGCGGCGATCAGAGTTACGGAGGTTACGGTTTTGAGCATTGAGTTCTTCATACCTCCTATATTTCGGCAGTTAGCTAAGCCTCAGCTGTGTTCGGGCTTTTTCTGCGCAATGTCTTAGGGGCTGCCCCCAGTTGCCGCAGCAGATAACCTGAATCATTGAGAGATGAGCCTAAAAAGACACGCGATGCGCCGGTTTGAGCATCGCGTGTTTTCTGATTGTGCATCTTCAGCCCCTGTACCGTCACAAGCCACAAGATAGCGGCTCCCCGTCTCCTCCCATTGTGTTGGGAGGGAACAGGAAGCCGCGGCTGGCTCAGCGGGGTGCTGGATTAGCGGCGGTGAAGCTGCCCAGTTCGGTTGCGCCATTCGCCACATCGGTGGAGTCAATATCCACATCGCCGGAGGCCACGTAGACCTTGTAGTCCTGCCCCTTGACAATATTCTTATTCGAGACGAGCACGAGCTGCACCCCTGACTTGGTGATCTTATAGTTCGCCACCACCTCGCCGGAGGAGTCGGCCACCTGGACGGTTTTGCCTTGGGTCAGGGCAGCGTTATTAACGATTTTCAGGTGCCCGCTGGTTGATTCCGTTGAGGGTGTCTGGAACTTTTCGGCGGCGCTGCCGGTGGTGACGTTTGCCCCGTTCAGCAGCAGCTTGCCGTCAAAGTCAATAGCCCTGTTGCCGCCAGCGACGGGGCCGTTCACAATGATGGTGCCGCCGGTGAATACCGCGTTGCCGTTTGTGTCGATCCCGTCAGCATCAGCGTTGACGACCACGGTGCCGCCGCTAATATTAACGTCTGCGTCTACCGGAGCGGCGCCAGCACCATCAGCGGGTTCCTGTTCCTGGTCGGCATCGCCGTCATCATCTACCTTGTCGGCTGCGGGCAAGGAGGCGTTAATGCCGTCATCCGTGCTATTGACGGTCACCTCGCCGTCAAGGACGTTAACGTACTGCCCTTCAATACCCTCGTTGGACTTTCAATGTTCAGGGTGCCGCCGGAAATTTCGAGGGTGCGCGGGGCTTTGAGCCCGTCATCCCCAGCCGAAATAGTCACCGACCCGTCACTGAGGCGAGTAAAGCCTTTGTTTTCATCATCGGTGTTAGTGGATTTAATGCCGTCTTGCCCAGCGGTAACCTTCACGGTGCCGCCAACAATGTCCACGTAGTCTTTGCCTTTAATACCGGCTTTTGTAGCGTTGACGTCAAGGGTGCCGTTGGCGATGACGAGTCCGTCAGTGGTGTGAACACCCGCTTTGTAGGAGCCCTTCACAGACAGACTGCCTTCCCCAGCGAGGGTCAGGTTCGCGGTGGAGTAGATGGCCGCATCCGGGTCATCTGCGCCTTTAGCAGCATAGTTAGCCCCATCCGCAATGGTGTTTGCCGTGCCCGACGCGGTGTAAATAATCGCTTCACCAGCGCCCGCCACATTAATGGCTGGCCCGGTTGAGTTGGTAATCTTCGCATTATCGAGCACCAGCCGCACCGTATCAGACTTACCGGCTTCAATCTTCACTTGGCCGTTGTACTCGCCGGAGAGCCGGTAGGTACCGTCTGCGGTGATAGTGATAGTGCCATTGTTAACGTTTACCCCGTCGGCAGCGGCGGGGTTCGCCAGGTCAATGGCTTCTTCGTCGGAGGAGTCCCATTTGAGGTCTTCATCGGAGTAGTGGGTTTGTGCATCTAGCTTTTGCACTGCGGCTGCGTTGGGTGCGGCAGCGACGGGAGGCGCACCATTGGCGGCAAGGTACCCGGTAGACCCCAGCGCGGTGATCAGAGTTACGGAGGCTACGGTTTTGACCGTTGTTTTCTTCATATTTATTGTTATCTTTCGGTGATTATTGGAATCTCAGCAATCGCTCAAGACCTTAAAAGTCTACCTTAAGTTGAAGGATTGTGTAACCTGATTCATAGATAAATAAACATAAGAAGACACGCGATGCACCAGTTTGAGCATCGCGTGTCTTCTTATTGTGTACCTTCACCTCCGTACCGCTACGAGCCGAAAGACAACAGTTCCACGCCTTCCCCGTTATTCCGCCTTGTCACAACGGGTTATAGGTATTGTTGGGCTATTCTGCGGCGTACGTGCCCACTTCAACCGCCCCCGGAGCGAGGGTCGTACTGCCCTCCTGCACCGGCTCAGACACCGTATATACCGTATAGTTATTGCCCTTTACGAGGGACGGGTTCGAGACGAAGAACAGCTGCACGCCGGAGGTAACCACCGTATAGTTCGCCACCACCGCCCCGGTCTTGGTATCCGTCACCTGTACTGTGCGTCCGGGGGTAAACACGTCCAGATCAACCACTCGCAGGTACCCGTTCGTTGACTTCTCGGAGGGGACCTTAAACATTTCTGCACCGCTGCCGGCCGCCGCAATATTCACCCCGTTCAGCAGCAGCTCACCGTTGGCATCCACCGAGTTATTCAGGTAGGTTGAGGGGCCGTTAATGGTGACAGTGCCGCCGGTGTAGGTCTGGGAGCCGTTCGAGTCGATACCATCCCCCTCAACATTCACCGTGACCTGCCCGCCGCTGATATTAATGGCGGCGTCAATGACCTCAGTGGTATCCCGTGCCCCTCCCACACTGCCACTGGGTTCCTGCTGGGGCTGACCGTCAGGTGTGGGGTCGTCCTCGGATTCCTGCCCATCGGGCAGGGGGTCTTTGAGAGAGGCGTTAATACCGTCGTCTATGCTGTTTACAGATACCGCACCACCGAAAATATTAATGTACTGGCCCTCCACACCTTCTCGGGCCTTTTCAATATTGAGCGTGCCGTCGGCTATTTCAACGGTGCGGATGGCTTTAAGTCCGTCATCGCCCGCAATAACCTTCACGGTGCCGCCGGTAATACGAGCCCACCCGTACCCTTCCTCTTTAGAGTTGGTGGCTTTAATAGCATCTTTCTGGGAGTTGACGGATACCTCACCGCCCAGAATGTCCACATAGTTTTTGCCTTTAATCCCGGTTTTTACGGAGTTCACATTCAGGGTTCCGTTGGAGATCACCAGCCCGCCAGTGGTATGCACCCCTTCTTCATGGTTCCCGTTCACCGTCAACGTGCCTTCCCCGGCGAGGGTCAGGTTCGCGGTGGAGTAGATCGCTGCGTCTGGTTTTTCTTACCAGTTACCGTGTACTGCTCCCCATCACTGACAGTATTGGTGGTGCCAGCCATCGTATATACGATTGTCGTGCCGCCTCCGCTGGCGGTAATAGCAGGCCCCGTGGAGTTAGTAATACTCACATTATCTAAGATGAGCCGCACTGTCTCAGGCTCGGCGGTATTAATGCGTACCTGCCCGGTGTAGTCGCCGCTTAGATGATAGTTCCCGGCTTTGGTAATGACTAGGGCACCATCCTCAACGCTCACCCCGTCAGCGGAAGGTTCATTCGCAAGGTCAAGGCGGATTTCAGATCCAGTATCCCAGGTGAGACTACCGTGGGTGTGGTGGGTTTCAGCATTAATTTTTTCGCCGGTTTTCGTATTCGAACTATATTTGCCCGAGGGGGCTTTTGCCTGTTGAGCGGGTGCGGCATTGGTCGGGCCTAGGGAGTCTTTCGGGGCGGCACTAGATTCATTATTACTACCTGAGCATCCAGCCAGTCCCAAACCCACAATAAGGGGTAGAGAGGCTGCCACGTTTAAAGGGGATTTCTTCACTATGCGTCTTCTTCCTGCCTGCGTATATCGGTGTCTGTAGGCGCGTGTCATAACGGTAACGGGTAACGTTTGGCTCCCCATATACCCTTACCGGTGGTTGGTGTTATTGGCGGTTATTTGCATGTTGTCTGCGCGCTGCACCCTAGAATCCCCCTGGGTGAGGGGGGTCCGTCGAATACGCGCCATGAGTTAGGTGGCGGTAAGCCACGCACTCTACCCTACCATTAGGTGGGTTTAAAAAAATACTAAATGGGTGACGCCTGACCCTGCGGCATAGCATTCACTGTGGTCTAAAAAGGGTACGGCACCTGCTGCGCTTATTGTGTGAGGCATTGGGCCTTATCACGTTCTGCGCGGCAGGTGCCGTCTCGTACCGGCAATTTAATGTGTTCGTTCTTGCGCCGGTTTTTAGTTCAGTGTCGGTTGTGGTTGGTTATTCTCCCTTCTATACGGTGACGCGGGTTGCCTAGACGGCAACTTTAGCTGGCACCAGGTTCATCCACCGCTCAATAATGCGGTGCCACTTATTGGAGGGCAGCTGCGGGTTGAGTGCCGCCAGACCGGTACCGAACTTGGAGATCTTGACGGGCCGGATGCCCGCACGCCACAGGTGCTTGTCTGCGACTGAGGGGGCCGTGCCGGATTTCGTTTCAATAATGACGGTGCCGGGAATCGTGTACTCAACCCCCACCTTATGGCCGTGGTAGTTTTCCCGGGTTACCCCCGCATAGAGCGCATGATCCGACAAGGGCGTCCACGTGAGGTTACGGTCAATGGTCAGGCGGGAATCCACCGGGTTCTGCTCTGAGGCGGGCAGGTAAATGGTGGTGCGTCGATACCCGGTGCTAATAACCGGTTCGAACTCAATGGCCGGGGTGTCAAGAATCCCGTAGAGTGCCTCGTTGACGTACTGTCGGCCCTCTTCAGTGAGCTTGTCACGGTCATCAATGGAGTAAGGAATGCGCTCCTTCACGGTCATGGCGCGTTCGCCTTCGGTCTTGACCTCCAGGAAGCATGTGTTGGTGTCGAGGTAGCTGCGGGTGCGCACCTTGAACCGGTCGGGGCGGTCGGTGGCGGCCGCGTAGTAGCTGACCAGGTTGGGGGTATCGAAGTAGACGGAGTCGTAGGCAAATTCGCGCTGCCCCTCAATTTCGAGTACGGATGCCTCGGCGGGCAGCTCTGCCAGTACCGATGCCGCGTAGTCTGCGTCTACGATGTATTTACGGTCCATGCGGGTCTGCATGGCAGCTTTGTTATTAAGATCGTTCAGGGTAATGCTCTGCCAGTAGCTGGGAATAATTTCCATGATGCTGTTCCTTTCGGGCACCGCCCGGTGACTGTGCGGAAGCCGTGCCGGGTCGGTATTGTCGGTTAGAGCTACGAAAGTAGCAGGATATGCGCGAATCCTTTAGATATTGCGGGACGCCTCATGCAGGTGGTGGCCGTAGCCTTGCTGTGAGGAGGCGTACCCTTGGGCTTGGTTGCCATAGCCCTGAGTGGCACCTGCACCCTGCTGTGTTGGGGTGTTCTGCGCCTTGGCAGTTACCGCATAGTCGGGGGTGTTTCCCTGTTCTGCGGTGGTATCTTCTGCCGGTGGGTCAGGGTTGTAGCTAACCTCTGCCCTGGTAGTGTCGTTGACCATGTCGAGCTCCGATACTTTCACGCTGAGCACTTCGTAGGAGAGCTTCTGGTTCAAGTATGTTTTGAGTTCTTCAGGGTCGCTAATGGCACGATCGACGGTAATGATCTGGGTCTTCTGCTTATTGTCGAAGAAGGGCAGATCGACGACGGCCATGATAATAACGAGCATCGCCATGAGGGCGTATGCCATATATTCGGGATCCAGCCTGACACCTGCGATGAGGCCCAATGCCAATGAGACAAAGTAGTAGGCAACTTCGCGTTGTGCCAGTGGAGTGGAACGCAGGCGGATAATGGATAGCACGCCGAATAGTCCAAGCCCCATTCCTGCACTCGTGCCGGAAGCAAATGAGAGTGCTTCTGTGACCACAAAAACGCCGAAGTTAATGATGGTGTATGAGACCACTAGCTCACGGCGGCTGTGGCGGACGAGGTAGATGGTGCACAGAGCGGCAATTGCTATAAGGTCCGCGATTACCATACTCACTAGGTGCATAGGATTCTCCGTCTGTAGTGTAGTGATTCGGATATTTATAGATTCGCGCTTAATCCTGTGTTGTAGCTGTGTCCTACTTAGATCGCAGGTATGTCTTCCAACGGCGCTGGTCTTATCCTGTATCGCCTCTTTTCTGTTGGCGGTTCATGTGCTGTATTCCCACATATTTCATGTGGGTTTTTGAGCGGTAACTGTCAGTGGAATATATCTGTTACCTTTCCCCTCATTTTATCAATCTAAGGCTTAGGTTTTAACGCACCTTCACGTTCTATGGCTTAAATTCAACCTATACAGATAGAGTTGCCTTGACATTTATGTGCATAAAAATCACACCCACATAACGCCTCTTGCGAACGAAATCATTTATAGTGTGACCTGTTTTATGGTTTTCTGTGGGGATATCCCCACAAATCCAAAATCCCCCTTTGCATTCCATGCAAAGGGGGATTTAAGTGAATATTTACACAATGCGGCAGTATAAAGTACCGACCGAGCGATATTTTATGATTTACGCCGAATATTGAAGAAAATGATGAGCGCAGCGAGTACCACACCGCCGCCGATCAGCCCGTAGCCAAGCCACGGCATCATATTCCCGCCCGAGTTATTTGAAGATGCGCTGGTCACTGCGGTGGGGCTGGCGCTGCTGCTGATCGGGCTTAGCGGCTTTTCATCCGCATCTGTGGTGGCGCTGCTAGCAGCGGTGTGAGTTTCTTCTTCCTTAGCCGCGGGGCTGCTTTCTTCTTTAGCGGGAGTCTCTGTCTTAGCGCCTTTAGAAGGATCTTCCTTGGGACTTTCAGACTTGTTCGCATCGGCTGAGGCTGACTCCGACGGCTTAGCCTTGCCGGTGCCGCCGTTTTTGTCTACCACGGTCACAGAAGCGGCGATGCCTCCGCGCTTATTATCGTTGGGGTTCAAAGACCCGGTGAGCACGTTAATGGTGGCGGTCGAACCGGCAGTATAACGATCCTGCCAGGGAATAGAGCCACTTACCTTACCATCGGCATCAGCTTCGAACTGCAAGTAGTCTGATGAACCCACGGGCCCACCGTTGAGACGCACGGCAAGTACTGAGGGGGTGCCGTCGGTGGCAAAGAAGTTAACGCCCGAAAATTCTAGGGGCTCACCCTCAGTCCAGGTTGAGGGGAAGGTAAGGGTGGCGCCGTCGGTGTATTCCTTAACGATAGGCGTTGCAGATGGTTCTGGCGCTGCATAAGCGGCCGGTGCCAAAACCGAGCTGCTTAGTAGACTGCACCCGAGAGCGAGCACAGCGCCGGAAGTAGCGATTTTTTTACGGAATGTCATATCACCAGTCTATCGAAAATGATGTGTACCGTGTGGATAGTATTACCGTATTATTAAAACTCCCCCGTGTAATAATTCACTTTTTGACTGAATTCACCCTGCACTATCAACCTTTAGATCCTCAGTATTTCAATCAAGACACTCTAAAAGGCTACATCTTAACTACACACTATAAAAGGTATAAAAACATAAAAATGCACATATCTCCTATAATACTGAGGGTATAGTGTTTATCTATTCATACATTGTTATTTTATTGCAGGTTTATGATACGTTCAGCACATCGTCAAGAAATTTTACGCTCGGCGTGGCGTATTTCCCCTATGAGCACTATACCCACGCATAATGCGCCGTACCTTTGTATTTCAGAGCACCCTGCACCTCCTGGCTGAAGAGCTTCTGTAAGCCTTCATCGCCCCCTCCCGCAAGCCGAAAGTGCCCCTCCCTACACACAAGTGCAGGCCTCTGCCCCGCCATACTGCGGTATGCAAGAGACCTGCACTATTGTTGTCGGTTGGAATACTCCACGGCAGCGCGCATTAGGTAACGCGCACCAGCCAAGGTCTAGGAAGCTAAAGCCTAGGAGCTCTGCTTACGGCGGCGCATCACCACAATTGCGGCAACACCAGCGCCCACAGCAGCCAGGCCCAAGCCCGCAATGGTGGCAACACCGGCCGCGCCCGTGCTTGCCAGCCGCCCAGAGATACTGCCGCCACTATTATTATTGCTGTCGCTAGCGGCTACCCCGCCATTAGAATCCACGCGGGAGGCGCTGTTCTCATAGTCAGCGTCCTTCTCGCAGCCGACTCCATCATGGTCGGCGTCAAACTTCTCCTGGAAGTCCGGGTGGCCCTTGTGGATGGGGGCCAGACCGGCATCCTGCACCTCTTTACAGTTCTGAAAACGCGGGGTTGGTGATGCTTCTGTATCTGCACCAGCGTTCACCGACGCCTCAGCAGAAGCCGATGAGGTTTCGCTGGAGGTCGCCGAGGGCTGCTGCGAAGGGGCGGTCTCGCTCGGGGTTGCCGAGGGCGATTCAGCCGGTGATTCAGAGGGTGATTCAGATGGGGCAGCAACGGGTGAGCTCGCGCTGGGAGCAGGAGCTGAAGGAGACTCCGAAGGCACGCTGCTGGGTTTCTCAGAAGGTGACGGTGTCTCAGAAGGGGTGTCCTTCGGTACAGACGGATCAGACGGGGCAGCCGAATTGTCCACGACGGTCACCGTAGCCGCCACGCCGCCACGCTGCCGGTCTTTCTTATTCAACGAGCCGGTGAGCACATTAATTTCGACGCTTTCCCCGGCTTTAAGGTTCTCCTGCCAAGGGATAGAGCCAGAAATATTGCCGTCCGCATCCGCTTTAACCTCTAGTAGCGGGCGCCGCTGACAGGGCCGCCGTTGATCTTAATCGCCAGAATAGAAGGGGAACCATCAGTTGCTTTGAAACCGGTACCTGTAAAGTGCAGGGGTTGACCTACGGTCCAGGTGTCCGGAAACTGCAGGCTCGCCCCATCTTCGTAAACGTGAGCGGCTGCGGCTGGAACCGAACCAGGTGCTGCAAAAGCAGCGGGAACAGTTGCACCAACCATGCCGCACCCCAGTGCGGCAACGATGCTGAATGTAGTAAATTTAGTGCGAATACTCATGACTTAATTTTATCTGTACGCACAGTATTAAATGCAGTTATTGCACGCAGAAGACTATGGTGTTCGTCAATATGGTTAACCTTCCTTAGACGTAAAACCCACCCTTAAATCATTGGTGCTATATCCCTGATCTGGCAGGTTTTAAGGAACATATTAACGGTATAAGACACGGCTTCTGTGGCTGGCGACTCATCGCATAAGTGCTCTAAATTGACCCGCAATACACTCTTGCATTCTTATAGGCACGTTCTTGAATATGTAGAGAATAATTCACCCACAGCGGGTTATATGCGAGAGCGGCATCACTCTTTACGCATTTTGCGCACGGCCAGGAATATTGCTCCACCAATTCCGCCCACAATCAGCACATAACCGGCAGCCAGCAAAACCCCGTTTTTACCGGGGTCCGCAAGATCTGCCGGGCTAAACCCCTGCCCGGAAGAACCCTGCTCACCCGAGGCCTCCGTAGAGGCAGAAGAATCCCCAGCCGCAGCACCCGTGGTAATCGTCACAGGCTCGTTGCCGAAGTCTGCGGGCTTATCGCACCCCACACCATCATGGTCAGCGTCAAAACCCTCCTGAAAATCCGGGTGATCCTTATGAATAGGGGCCAGCCCGGCGTCCTTCACCTCTTTACAGTTATGAAAACGCTTATTCCCGCTGGCAGAGGCTGAGGCTGACGCACTGGGGCTGGACTCACTGGCACTGGCCGAAACCTTATCGGAAGGACCATCCGGTTCGGAGGAATCTATAGCGCTGCCAGAGGCCCCGTTACTATCCTGCTGCCCACCCTGTGGGGAGGCTGATGGGTCGCTGCCGCCGCCGCTTTGGGCACCGCCAGCATTATTATTATTGCCGCCGGAGTTATTGTCGCCGCCGCTGCCGCCCTGGTTCTTATTGTCACCAGAGCCGCCGTTACCGTCCTTATTATTCTTATCCCCAGAGGTGCTGCCGCCGTCAGAGCCCCCGCCGTTCTTATTCTCACCAGACTTATCTTTCTCCGCCGGTTTCTGGGCTGCACCGGTGGTGGTCTTCGGCTGCGGGGCAGGGTTCTGCCGCGCCGGAGCGGCCACAACCCGCACATCAACCTCGCTGCCCTCGTAGAAACCGCCCCGGGTCAACGCGAAAGTCTCAAACTCAATGCTCTGCCCGGCCTGTAAACTATTCGACCACGGGATAGAAGTAGTGAATTTTCCATTAGCATCCGGACGCACCTCGTGGTAAATTTCGCCCTCATCGCCACGCAATACAACAGTCACCGACCGACCGCTTCTGGTTCTAAACCCCTGCCCGATAACAGTTAGCGGTTGCCCCGCCGTCCAAGTGGTGGGGAAATTAACGGTTGCTCCAGCTCTGAAATAACTGGTGGCGGTGGGAGCAGCCACCGGCGCGGCCGAGGCGATGGGAGCGGATGTGCCTACCATGCCGCCCGCAAGCGCGGCTATGATACCGAAAGTGGCAATCTTGGTGCGAATTGTCATGCCTTATATTCTATCGGCGAAGCAATAATATTACATGGCCTACGATTATGGTGTGGGTCAAATAGCGGCGATAGGGCACGCACTATTTTGCGCTAATGTACGCCCCCATTAGGGGAAATACTCTAACCCGGTGCTTGGCGTACCTTGCGTATTTCTTTATTATTCTTCTCCTGTGCGTGGCGGCGCCTTGGGCCACGGTGCTCACAGCTGCAACCGGTCAAGCAGCTGGCCCAGTGCATCCCCCACATTGGTGCGCCACAGATAGGTGGCGCGCGCATCCGCCCGGCCCGGCCCACCGTTCAACACGGCAACCGGCTTATTGGCCTTGAGCGTATCCAACACAATCTTGTAACTGCTCATCACCGCCACCGACGAACCAACCACCAGCAGAGCAGTCGAATCAGCCAGCATGTGCCGCAGCCGCTCCTTCCGCTCGGCGGGCACAGATTCACCGAAGTACACCACATCCGGTTTAAGGCGCTGGGAGCCGCACGCAATGCACCCGATCATCACAAAATCACGGATGAAATCGTTATCCAACTCAACATCGCCATCAGGGTTAACCCGCAAATCGGTGCCCGCAAGACGCGCCAAATAGCCGGGATTTGCGGCATCCAAACGAATATCCAGGCTCGCCCGCCCCTCACGGTGCCCGCAGGTGAGCATATGATCGTTGAGAGATCACCGTGCAGAGCCAGTATATTTCTGCTCCCCGCCTGGGCATGAAGCCCATCAACGTTCTGGGTGATCACCCCAGAAACAGCGCCGTGCTGCTCAAGCTCAACCAGCGCATAGTGGGCGCGGTTAGGTTTGGCCTCCTTCATGCGCCGCCACCCCACATAGGAACGCGCCCAGTAGCGCTGGCGGGCAGCGTCATCATACCGGAATTCCTGGTAGGTCATGGGGCGGTGCTCACGCAGGGAACCGGCGGGGCCACGGTAATCAGGGATACCGGATTCGGTACTAACCCCCGCCCCGGTAAGCGCAAGCACCCGGCCTGCACGAAGCATACCAGCCACCCCTTCGAGGGCAACCTCAGGCTGGTGCGGCTGGGCGGTCTCGGCAACAACACGCTGGATAGAACGGATCGCGGCACGGTGCACGGCGGCAATCTCGTGATTATCGAATCCGGTCGTGTCAGTCCATTTATCCATTGCGTCCCAGTGTGCCGTCGTTCAAGAATGTACTGCACCCATTGTAGGATGCGCCCCGCCATGACCGTGCACACTGCGGGTATCCGCACCGAAAGTGACCGTGCGGCGGCTGGGACCGCGCACTGCTCACCCGCGCACGGAAAGAATTTCTGGGAGTAAACCTCAACTAACAGCTTAAAGATAGGGTATCCATACTGTTGTACACCACAGTCCCGAAGCGTCTTTTCGGGCATTCTACCCTACGCGGTGCCTATAGAATTTTAGGTATGACAACTCATCACAAATTCGCAACTATTGGCGCCGTCGCCACGCTCAGCCTCAGCCTCGTAGGCGCGACCGCCGTCCCCGCCGCATTCGCGGCACCCGCAACCAACACCGCCGCCGTGGCACCCGCAGCAAACGCGAGCCACACCTACGACGACGGGGCAACCATCACCTTCCCCAGCTCCTGGACCGTGGGGCAGGGTCTAAGCTTCACCGGCACCGGGTTCAAAGCCAAAGACGGCTCACCCTCGGTACTCGCCCTCAAAATTGATGGCGGTGGCGTAAGCGGACAGCCCTACCTGCGTGTTGAGGCCGACGCAAACGGCAACGTGGCGGGCACCATCCCCTGGCAGGAAGGGTTCAAACCCGGGCAGACCGTGACCCTCACGGTGCTTACCGGGTCGCTCAATAAACAGGATCCCCGCCGCGGCGGCGACGCCGCGACCGTGACAATCCAGGCGGCAGCAGCACCGAGCGCTTCCCCCACCGATACGGCTGCTGCTTCTGCTGCGCCCGCACCGACCGAAGCAACCCCCAGCTCCTCAGCCTCTGCCGCACAGAGCGCCACCGAGGCACCCGCTGCCTCAAGCGCCTCCGCAGCGGTGACGGGCAAGCCGCAGCCTCCGGTGCAGCCTTCCGCTGCCCCCAGCCAGAGCGAGCAGGCAGCAAACAATTCGGCGCAGGACTCTTCCTCTGCTGAACATAACGTGCCGAACGCATCCGCAAACGCGGAGCACCTGGCCGCTGCCGCTCAGGCTCGGCCGTAGCTGGGGAAATCCCCAAGAACTGCACCGAAGCATCGGCGCGCGGACTCAGCAATATTGATGCGAACAGCCCGCACTACAGTGAGCACCTTGACCGTGACAAGGACGGGGTAGGGTGCGAGACTAAAGCAACCGGCACTTCCGGTTCCGGCACCACCAGCACCACCGGAGGCAAGCAGGCAGCAGCCGCTGACACCTCCACCGATGACAAACCTGATAACTGCACCGAGGCCCGCGCCCGCGGCCTGAACAATATTAAGGCAGGCAGCGAACACTACAGCGGCCACCTTGACCGCGACAAAGACGGGGTAGCGTGCGAGTCCAGGGTATCCGGCAGCTACTCGGGTGGCTCCGCATCGCGTGTCTCCTCCACCGGGACCGTCGCCTCAACCGGCAGCACGGGCAGCTACTCGGCAGCTTCAACCACTCGCGGCAGGCTGGCAAGCACCGGCGCTTCGGGTGCGCTAACCATCGCCGGGGTTGGCCTGTTCACCCTCGTAGCGGGTACCACCGTCGTACTGGTGGCACGCCGCCGCAAGCAGGCATAACACCTTTCATCTACTAGCAAGAATGCGCGCCGTACCGGGATACTTCCCGGTGCGGCGCGCATTATCTGTACCAGCTGCGCTACCCGTTACCGCCTGGAGGTCACCGACAGACCGTCCATTGCAACATCCGGGTTCACATCCACCTCTACGGTGTCGCCATCGTGAATGGCACCTGAGAGGATGCCCTTCGCCAGACGGTCGCCGATCTCACGCTGTACCAGGCGGCGCAGCGGGCGGGCGCCGAAGGCCGGATCGTACCCTGCCAAGCCCAGCCATTCCAGGGCGGCGGGGGTAACATCCAGGGTCAGGCGGCGGTCGGCCAGACGCTTGCCCATGCCCTGAATCTGCAGGTTCACAATCTGTCCCAGATGCTCGGAAGAGAGCGGCTCGAACATGATGATGTCGTCCAGACGGTTCAGGAACTCGGGGCGGAACGCCTGGTGAACCACCTGCATTGCCTTTTCACTGCGCTCCTCAAACGGCATCTCCTGATCGACCAGGTACTGCGAACCCAGGTTCGAGGTCAGAATCAGAATCACATTGCGGAAGTCCACGGTGCGGCCCTGACCGTCGGTCAGACGACCGTCATCAAGCACCTGCAGCAGAATATCGAAGACCTCGGGGTGGGCCTTCTCAACCTCGTCCAGCAGCACCACGGAATAGGGGCGACGGCGCACAGCCTCGGTCAGCTGACCGCCCTCTTCGTGGCCCACATATCCGGGAGGCGCACCCACCAAGCGGGAAACACTGTGCTTCTCGCCGTACTCACTCATGTCGATACGCACCAGGGCGTGCTCGTCGTCAAACTGGAACTCCGCCAGAGCCTTCGCAAGCTCGGTCTTACCCACGCCAGTCGGTCCCAGGAACAGGAAGGAACCAATCGGGCGGTTCGGGTCGGAAATTCCGGCGCGGGCGCGGCGAACCGCATCCGCTACGGCAACCACGGCGGCTTCCTGACCGATCAGGCGTTCACCGATGCGTTTCTCCATCTCCAGCAGCTTCTCGGATTCGCCCTGAAGCATGCGCCCGGCGGGAATGCCCGTCCAGGAAGAGATAACCTCGGCAATGTCGTCAGCCGTGACCTCTTCAGAGACCATAGCCTCGCCATGAGCCTCAGTTTCGGCGCGCTGAGCTTCCTCCAGTTCCTTCTCCTTGGCGGGAATTTCGCCGTAGAGCAGGCGGGATGCATCCGCCAGGTTACCCTCGCGCTGTGCCACCTCGGCACGCGAGCGCAGCTCGTCGATTTCACTCTTGAGATCGCCCACGCGGTTCAGACCGGCCTTTTCGGCTTCCCAGCGAGCGTTGAGCGCATCCAGCTGTTCTTTCTTGTCAGCCATGTCTTTGCGCAGCGCCGCCAGGCGTTCTTTAGACGCCGGGTCGGTCTCGTTCTTGAGGGCCAGTTCTTCCATAGTCAGGCGGTCTACAGCGCGGCGCAGCTGGTCGATTTCCTCGGGGGCCGAGTCGATCTCCATGCGCAGGCGTGATGCGGCCTCATCCACCAGGTCGATCGCCTTATCGGGCAGCTGACGTGAGGGAATGTACCTATTTGAAAGTGCTGCGGCGGCGACTAGGGCGGCGTCGGAAATCTGCACCTTGTGGTGCGCCTCGTAGCGTTCCTTGAGCCCACGCAGAATACCGATGGTGTCATCAACGCTCGGCTCACCCACGTACACCTGCTGGAAACGACGTTCCAGGGCGGGGTCTTTCTCAATGTTCTCGCGGAACTCGTCGAGCGTGGTGGCACCAATCATGCGCAGCTCGCCGCGCGCCAGCATGGGCTTGAGCATATTGCCTGCATCCATGGAACCTTCGGATGCGCCCGCACCAACCACGGTGTGCATCTCGTCGATAAAGGTGACGATCTGGCCTTCGGATTTCTTGATTTCTTCGAGCACGGCCTTGAGGCGTTCCTCGAATTCGCCGCGGTATTTAGCGCCCGCAACCATGGATCCAAGGTCAAGGCTGATCAGGGTTTTACCGCGCAGGGATTCGGGGACGTCGCCGGAGACCATGCGCTGAGCCAGCCCTTCGACCACGGCGGTTTTGCCGACGCCGGGTTCACCAATGAGCACGGGGTTGTTCTTGGTGCGCCGTGAGAGCACCTGCACCACGCGGCGGATTTCGGAGTCTCGGCCGATCACGGGATCGAGTTTACCTTCGCGGGCGAGCGCGGTCAGGTCGGTTCCGTACTTTTCAAGGGCTTGGAAGGTGCCTTCGGGGTCCGGGGTATCCACGGTGCGGTCTCCTCGTACTTGGGGAATGGTCTCTTCAATGACTTTGGCGGTTGCGCCCAGGTTTCAAGCGCGCGAGCGGTATCGCTATCGCCGCTTGCGATGCCCAGCAGCAGCATTTCGGTGGAAATGTAGGTGTCACCGAATTTCTGTGCGTGGGTCTGTGCGCTCTGAATGGCGGCGAGGGCGCTGCGGCTGAAGTTTGCGTTCTGCACCGATGCGCCAGATGCCTTCGGCAGTTTCTTAATCTCTGCGGATGCAGCTTCCGAGATGGCGTCGATATCGAGCTCTGCGGCCTTGAGAACCGCTACGGCAACGCCTTCTCGCTGATCCATCAGTGCTTTGAGGATGTGCGCAGGTTCGATGCTGGGGTTACCCGCTGTCTGCGCGTTCATATTAGCGGCGGAGAGCGCTTCTTGGCTCTTGGTGGTGAATTTTGCGTCCATAAATCTTATCCTTTCGCGTCTTGTGCGGGGCGCATCCTGCGCCTTCTTTTTACAGCTAACTTGAGTCTACTACACTCAAGGTTTGGATGCAAGGGGCTACTGCCGATTTTCGGGACCAAAATTCAGTGCTAAAAAAGGCTCTTTATACGAATAAAGCGTAGTTTTCGCCGCTTTATTCGTATAAAGAGCCTTTTTAGGGCGCGGGTGAGAGGATCAGGCTAGGTCTCAGTCCAGGAAGTCATACGGGCTTTGTTGTCGCGCCTGCTCCTCCAAAACCTCGTCGGTAACACCCTGCTGCAGGCGCGCCCCACGTCGGTTCGCACTGTACGCCAACGCGGCGGCAGTAATAGCGGCCGAGAACGTCAGAATACCGAAGGTGTTACCAAACCCTGCCGCATATCCCACGTACTCGCCGCCCACAAGCGCACCCATTCCTGAAACCGGCATCCCGGCGCGGTAGTCCGGAATAAACATGCCGAATAAACGCCAGCACCCAGCAGGCAGACTGCGCAATCGCCACACCCCAGCGGCAGGCGGGGCGGGTGAGCTCTGCGGCCGCGACAGCGCGGCGCGCATCCGCAAAGGCCCAGCGGGCCGCCAGGCACAGTATGAGTGCGAGCGCCGGGCCGAATGAGATAGCAAAAATAGGTACGAGGTCACCGGCTGCACCGAAGAGGGCACGGCCTACGGTAATCCAGGCGGCAGAGACAAGCGCCATGGGATAGGCGGCGTAGAGGGCTGCGACCTGTATGACGGCAGGTGTGCGTGCAGCCAATGAGTTTACGTGCGGGTGCGATCCGGAGCGCTCTGATTTTTCGTTCACTGTGCCATCCTAAACGGTTTGCGCCCCGGGTTGGGGCAGCACTCACCATGTCAGTGGTTTTTCCGCGGTAAAACCCACATAAACCTAAGCTTTAGCCAAAAACTTTATTGTTATACTGAGCACATTGGGTGCTTGCGGGTGCCCACACCAACCACGTTAAACCCATACCAACCACACCGATAAATAATGGGAGCCTACATGAAAATACTGGTTTTAGGAGCGAGCGGTCGCACCGGAAGCCTTTTCACCCGCAAAGCGTTAGAGGAGGGACACACGGTCACCGCCTATGTGCGTAACCCCGATAAGGCGGTGGCGCTTTTGGGGGCGCACCAGAACCTCATTATTGTTCCCGGTGCCCTGAACGATTCCGAGCAGCTTGCCACGATTTCTTCCGGGCAGGATGTGATGGTTAGCATCCTGGGGCAGAAAGCTACGGTACGGGAGTTTCTATCGACCAAGTTCATGCAGAAGCGCCTGCCGCTCATTATGGAGGCGGTGGTGGGTGCGGGTGTACCGCACTGCGTTCTTATGAGCGCCTACGGGGTGGGTGACACGGTGCGGAGTGCATCTTTTTTAATGCGTGTGGCGTGCAAGACCATTATGCGCAGTATTTTTAGGGACCGTGCGAAGGCCGACGCTATGGTTGCTAAGTATCAGCCGTATATTTCGCGGGCGTTGCCGGGCAGGCTCACAGATGAGCCTGGTAAGGGCGGGGCGAAGGTGGTTGATGTGACGAGTGTTGCGCATGTTCCGGGTATCCCAACGATTGCCCGTGAGGACGTTGCCGATGCTCTGCTCGATATTGCGGGAGACCCGCTGAATGCGGGTACCGATTTTCTGGTGACGATTGAGGATGTTGTCATACGGGCGGCCTAGAAATGCCCGGTAGGCTTAATGGCATGAGCACTAATATTCAGGGGGATTTTCCTCAGGCGATTCTTTTTGATCATGATGGCACGCTGGTTGATACTGAGCCGGTGTGGGCAGCCGCGAAGGTTGAGCTGGCGGCGGAGTTTGGTGGTGTGTGGACCGCGCAGGACACCCTGGACTGCCTGGGTTATTCCATGAAGTTCACGCTGGATAGGTTACGTGAGCGCGGGGTGAACCTGCCGGATCAGCAGATTAATGATCGGCTGGTGGGTAAGGTACGTGCGGCATTGGCGGATTCTCCGGTGGAGTTCCTGCCCGGGATTGAGCGTTTTCTGGTGCAGGTGCGTGATGCGGGTATCCCGGCGGCAATAGTTACAAATGCTACGACTGCGGTGGCTCAGCGCACGGCTGATGCCGCCCCTGAGGGAACGTTCTCGGTTGTTATTGGTAATGATGAGACCACGCATCCGAAGCCAAACCCACAGCCGTATCTTTTAGCGGCACAGCGTTTGGGGGCGGATCCCAGCCAGTGCGTGGCGATTGAGGATTCCCCTTCCGGGGTGCGCAGCGCTACGGATGCGGGCATGAAGGTGATTGTAGTCCCCGGTGAGCTTGAGGTTCCCGCCGGTTTAGGGGATGTGCGTCTTCGGCATGAGGAGCTGGAGCTGAGCGTGTTTAAGGCGCTCGGGCGCTAGTCTTGAGGTTAGCCTAGCTTTCTCAAACTCTTAGGGTTTTCAAGGCGCCACATCAAGCAATACTTATTATGAATAAATAAGAATAATCTTGACGGGACGGTCTAAAAATGATTTACTAATATCAACGTACCGACCGGGTTTTCTCACGATAACCACCGGGCGGGCATCTACACATCATTAAGGAGTCGTCACTATGGCATTCGCAAAATACACCGCACCCGGTCTTACCCTTGACGAGGGCAAAGAAATCTCGGAAGTTCTGCAGAGCCGCCTGCACGATCTGAACGAGCTGCACCTGTCCCTGAAGCACGCACACTGGAACGTGACCGGCCCCGGCTTCATCGCCGTGCACGAAATGATCGACCCGCAGGTTGATACTGTGCGTAACTTCGTGGACGATATTGCAGAGCGTATGGCAACCCTGGGTGCAACCCCCAACGGCCTTGCAGGTGCCCTAGTCGCAGCGCGCAGCCACGAAGACTACCCCGTAGGCCGTGCCCGCGTCACCGACCACCTGCACGCCCTGAACGAGGTGTACACCCGCGTGATCAAGGAGCAGCGCAAGGCTATCGAATTTGCGGGCAAGGTTGACCCCATCACCGAAGACCTGCTGATCGGCCAGACCGCCGAACTCGAGAAGTTCCAGTGGTTCATTCGCGCATTCCTGGAGAACAGCGCAGGCGAAATCTCCTAACAGGCAGCCTTTCTGAGCCCTATAGGCTCACCGGGTGGGTGCTCTCCCCTAGCTCTGGGAAGGCACCCACCCTTTTTGCTGCCCCTCACGTCTGCTGCCTGGGAACCACCAGCCACGGCATAACCATATGCGCCGCATATTCCGGCAGAAGTGCGGGCGCAGGTGGGTGCGACACTTAGGCGAATAAGCCCGATCAGCATGGTGACGGCTGCCCGCATTTTTTCGGCCCGGCGAACATCAGCACCCGGTCGGGTTTACCTAGATTTTCGCCCAGCGCCCGTCTATTCTAGTGTTTTGCACGCACCAGCCACCCTGAGGAAGACGCCCCATGTCACCCGAGCCCCGCAAACACACACCCGAAGCACCCGGCAGCAGCAACCACTCCCCCGCCCAGGCAACACCCGGCAGAAACCGGCGAGAGCCCATCACCACGCAGGCGTTCACCGCACCGGATGTCCCCGCGCGCCGCAACCCCGAACACTCAGCCCCTTCCCCAACGGCGGCACGCACAGGAGCGCTTGACCATGTACCGGCACGGCACCAGCCCGTCACCCAGCCAAGTGACGCACAGATCCGGCGGTGGCGGCGCTACCTGGCTGATGAAGAGTCGGAGGCCCGCATCTACCGCTATCTGGCCCAGCGCGCCGAAGGTAAAGACCGTGAGATTCTGATGCAGGTTGCCGAGGCTGAGAAACGCCACCAACAGCACTGGCGTGACATGCTCGGTGAACACGTTGGCAAACCCGTCCGCCCGTCGCTCTCATCCGCATTTTTGCAGTTCATGGCGAAGCATTTCGGGTCGGTCTTTATTCTGGCAATGGCGCAAATGGCCGAATCCCGCTCCCCCTACGCCGAAGACCCGGACGCCACCGAAGAAATGGCAGCTGACGAGGCTATTCACGAAGAAATCATTCGCGCCCTAGCCACCAGCGGGCGCGCAAAACTCTCCGGCAACTTCCGCGCGGCGGTGTTCGGCGCGAACGACGGGCTGGTCTCGAATCTGGCGCTGACGATCGGCATCACGGCCTCGGGCGCATCCAGCTCTATGGTGCTGCTTTCGGGGATTGCCGGGCTGCTCGCGGGCGCGCTATCCATGGCGGCGGGCGAGTTCGTTTCGGTGCGTTCCCAGCGCGAACTTTTGGATGCATCCCAGCCGACCCAGGTGACCCTGCGCGTGGCGGGCGACCTTGATATTGATGCGAACGAGCTTGAGCTCATCTACCGGGCGCGCGGCATGGATGAGGAGGCGGCGCACCACCGCGCGCTGGAACGCTTCGGGTACCTCGACTGCGACTGCGACCCGTCGCTGTCACACCGTGCGAATGAGGAAGGCGAAGAAGAGAACGTAGCACTGGGTACGGATATTGGTGCGGCGGCGGCATCGTTTAGCTTCTTCGCATCCGGGGCGCTCGTGCCGATTCTGCCCTATATTCTCGGGCTTTCCGGCCTCTGGGCGATGCTGCTTTCACTCCTGTTCGTCACCATGGCACTGGGCTTCACCGGCGGTATTGTGGGCCTGCTCTCGGGGTCTTCCCCGATGCGCCGCGGACTGCGCCAAATCCTCATTGGACTGGGCGCGGCGGGCATCACCTACCTGCTGGGCCTAGCCTTCGGCACCACACTGGGGTAGGTCTATTCCGTTCCATACTTTCTCTACGCCAGCGGCTTTGCCCCTTTGCAATACACGAAATGCCACGCCTATAAGCGTGGCATCTGGGACCGGTGCATCCAAGCGATCTTACAACTTGGCTACCTATATTATTTAGCGGAGCTGACTATACAGCATTGCGCAGAGAGTAACCATAATAGAGAGACTATTCATCTCTAATGGTTCTTTGTTTTATGCTCCCTTGCAAGCCCAATAGAAAAACTCCTGCCGTTGGCACTCTCCCGATAGTGAAGGGCCGTTGACAGGAGCGAATTATTACTTTGATTATATACGAGACCCCCGGCGGCGCGAGCGTAATACTCGCACCGCCGGGGGTCTTATTAGCTGCCCGAACCGGGCAGATTGCTACTTGTTGGCGAAGATTTCGCGCATCAGATTAGCGGCCTCAGAGGGGGTCTTGCCAACCTTCACTCCAGCAGCCTCCAGGGCCTCTTTCTTCGCCTGAGCGGTACCCGAAGAACCTGAGACGATCGCACCAGCGTGGCCCATAGTCTTGCCCTCGGGAGCGGTGAAACCAGCCACATAACCGACCACGGGCTTGGTAACGTTCGCCTTGATGTACTCGGCGGCACGCTCCTCCGCGTCGCCACCAATCTCACCAATCATCACGATACCCTCAGTCTCCGGGTCAGCCTCGAAAGCCTCCAGAGCATCAATATGGGTGGTGCCGATAATCGGGTCGCCGCCAATACCGATAGCGGTGGTGAACCCAATGTCGGCGAGCTCGAACATCATCTGGTAGGTGAGGGTACCCGACTTAGAGACAAGACCGATCTTGCCCTTGCCGGTGATATTCGCCGGAGTAATGCCAACCAGGCACTCCTCAGGGGTGATAATGCCGGGGCAGTTCGGCCCGATAATGCGGGTAATCTGCTTGCCGTTCTCGTCCACCGAAGCTTTCGCGGCAGCCCAGAACTCGGCGGTATCCTGCACAGGCACGCCCTCGGTAATGACGACGACCAGACCGATCTTAGCCTCAATAGCCTCCAGCACAGCGGCTTTGGTGAAGGCGGGCGGCACGAAAACAATCGAAACGTTCGCACCGGTTTCGGCAATAGCCTCGGCAACGGTACCGAAAACCTTCAGCTCAACATCGGAGCCGTCCTTTGCCTTGTGGGTAACGGTGGTGCCAGCTTTGCGGGCGTTCACGCCGCCCACAATGTTCGTGCCGGCTGCGAGCATACGAGCGGTGTGCTTGGTGCCTTCGCCGCCGGTGATGCCCTGAACGATGACCTTAGAGTCTTTGTTCACAAAGATAGACATAGTTTTTCCTATAAATCCTTCGGTGGCGATTACGCCTTGTTAGCGAGCTCTGCTGCCTTGTCGGCGCCTGAATCCATGGTGGTTGCCTGCACCACGAGCGGGTGGTTTGCCTCAGAGAGGATGCGGCGGCCTTCCTCCACGTTGTTGCCGTCCAGGCGCACCACAAGCGGCTTAGTTGCGGAATCGCCCAGAATCTCAAGCGCCTTCACGATGCCCTCAGCCACGGCATCGCACGAGGTGATACCGCCGAAGACGTTCACGAAAACGCTCTTAACCTGCTCATCGCCCAGAATAATCTCAAGGCCCGCAGCCATAACCTCAGCGGATGCGCCGCCACCGATGTCGAGGAAGTTGGCGGGCTTCACGTTGCCGTGCTTTTCTCCAGCGTATGCCACCACATCCAGGGTAGACATCACCAGACCGGCGCCGTTGCCGACAACGCCAACTTCGCCGTCGAGCTTCACATAGTTCAGGTCGTGCTGCTTAGCCTTAGCTTCCAGCGGGTTTTCGGCGGATTTATCGACAAGCGCCACGTGATCGGGCTGGCGGAATTCCGCGTTATCGTCGAGAGAGACCTTGCCGTCAAGAGCCAGAATATCGCCTTCGGGGGTCTGCACGAGGGGGTTAACCTCAACGAGGGTTGCGTCTTCCTTCTTGAAGACATCGCCCAGCTTCACGAGAACCTCAACCACCTTGGGCTGCAGTTCAGCGGAGAACCCGGCGGCCTCAACGATCTCCTGTGCCTTAGCGGAATCGATGCCCACCAGCGGGTCTACCTCGACCTTAGCGAGAGCCTCGGGTCGTTCAGCGGCGAGCTGCTCAATTTCCATGCCGCCCTCTACCGAGCACATGGCAAGGTACGAACGGTTTGCACGGTCAAGCAGAATCGAGAAATAGTATTCTTCAGCAATGTCAGCACCCTGTGCAACCAGCACGCGGTGAACGGTGTGACCCTTGATATCCATACCAAGAATCTGCTGAGCGTGCTCGTATGCCTCGTCAGGGTTTTTAGCGAGCTTCACGCCGCCAGCCTTACCGCGGCCGCCGGTCTTAACCTGAGCCTTAATGACGGTCAGGCCGCCGATTTCCTCAGCTGCTGCCTTTGCTTCTTCGGGAGTGGTCGCAACAATGCCCTTGAGCACGGGTACACCGTGCTTTGCGAAGAGATCGCGCGCCTGGTATTCGAAAAGGTCCACAGGTGTCCTTCTTCGTCGAAGTGGTGCCGCCGTTTTAGGGTGCGGCGGCTTGGTCTGGTGAGTTACTATTCGACGTGTTTTACGCCCCTGAGAGGGCGCGCTGTCACGCTCTAAATTTCTCTCGGTTCTACTCTATCGGATATTTGGTTGAGGGTGTACTTATCAGACAACACACACGCTATTTGTAATGGGCATCACTATTCGGTGTGTTGGGTTTTGGCTAGACCTTCTCAATCGGTGCGTACCGCAGCAGCAGGCGCTTCTCTTCGGAGGCAAAACGCACCTTCGCCACGGTCTTATCGCCGGTGCCTTCCAGGGCAAGAACCCGGCCCTCGCCGAAGGATTTATGGCGCACCGTATCGCCCACCTTCAGCTGCGGAATTTCCTTGCTTTGATGCACCCGCGAGCGGTTACGCACCGCTCCGGATGCGCTGGCTGCGGCCGCCAAACCGTAGCTTGCCGAACCATTGACTTCGGCGGTTGATGGTTCACGGTTCGCCCGGGTGCGGGATTCATCGTATCCCGTGCCGTAGCCGCCCGCGCTGCGCCCGTCGAAACCGTGTCCATCAGCATTGCGCCCACCGCTGGAACCATATCCGCTCGCCCCGCGATAGCCGCCCTGCCCGTAGCCTCCATACCCACTGGCACCGTTGGCGTATGCGCCCATCCCGGAGGCACCAAACCCGGCAAAACCGCCCAGGCGGCGCCACTCAATCAGCTCCTCGGGAATCTCTTCCAGGAAGGGTGAGGGCGGGTTGAACTGGCTCTTGCCCCACATTGTGCGGGTCTCGGAGCGGGTGATGTAGAGCCGCTGCATCGCGCGCGTGAGCCCCACGTAGGCAAGGCGGCGTTCCTCGCTCATCTCGCCCTCGTCGGTCAGCGCCCGCTGATGCGGAAACAGCCCGTGTTCCAGCCCGGTCAGGAAAACGACCGGGAACTCCAGGCCTTTGGCGGTGTGCAGGGTCATCAGGGTAATCATGCCCTGCGCCTTCGCTTCTGCGGCCTCGGCGGCAATCTGCGCGGCAGACGGGGTCTGACCGTCGGCGGAGGCGCCTCGGGAGGGGGATCGAGTCGGCATCCGCCACCAGAGAGACATGCTCTAAGAACTGTTCTAAGTCCGCGCCGGGGTTCTCCACCTCAAACTCGACCATCGCATCCAGCAGCTCCGAGAGGTTTTCCACCCGGGATTCGTCCTGAATATCCTTAGATTCGCGCAGGGCGGCAAGATAGCCGGACTGTTCGAGCACCGCCTCTAGGGTTGTGGCGGCTGATTCGGTGCGCGCAATCTGGGCGAGGTCGTCCATGAGCTTGACGAACTGAGCATACTTTTTCACGGCGGCAGCGCCCAAACCCGGCACACTCCCCGGCTCGGCGGCAGCGGCACGGGCGGCGGCGAAGAAAGAAATTCGCTGTGCTGAAGCATAATCGGCAACCACGGTCTCAGATTTCGCACCGATACCGCGTTTAGGTTCGTTGAGAATACGCCGCACGCTCACGTCGTCGTCCGGGTTTGAGAGGGCGCGCAGGTAGGCGAGCGCATCTTTAATTTCTTTGCGCTCGTAGAACCGGGTGCCGCCGACCACGCGGTACGGCAGTCCGGCGCGCATCAGGAGTTCTTCAAGGGCGCGGGATTGGGCATTGGTGCGGTAGAAAATCGCCACATCCGAGGGTTTGATGCCGTGTTCGTCGGCAAGCCGGTCTATTTCTTGGGCGATGTAGCGCGCCTCCGCATGTTCGGATTCGGCGACGTACCCCACGATTTTTGTGCCCTCCCCCGATGCCGTCCACAGCTTCTTGGGGCGGCGGTTGGGGTTGCGTTCAATCACGGCGTTCGCGGCGGAGAGAATGTTCTGCGTGGAACGGTAGTTCTGCTCCAGCAGAATAATGTGCGCATTGGGGTAGTCGCTCTCGAATCCGTAATATTGCGAATGTCGGCGCCGCGGAAGGCGTAAATCGACTGGTCTGAGTCGCCCACGACGGTCAGTTCGCCGGGCGGCGGAGCATCCGGGTACGGCCCCTGCTCGCGAGTGTTTCCCTGCGGATGCGCCCCCACCAACTCCCGCACGAGCGCATACTGGGCGTGGTTGGTGTCTTGGTATTCGTCCACCAGAATATGCCGGAATTTGCGGCGATAATAGTTTGCGATTTCGGGGAACTTCTTGAGCAAACACGGTTTTGCCGATGAGGTCGTCAAAGTCGAGGGAGTTCGCGGCGCGAAGGCGCTGGGTGTAGACGGTGTAAATCTGCGCGATAGTCTTTTCCCACGGGTTATTCGCGGCCGCCGCACTGTATTCTTCGGCGCTCACCAGCTCGTTTTTGAGGGCAGAAATCCTGTGTCCTACGGCCTTGGGGGCAAACTTTTTGGTGTCAAGGTTCAGCTCTTTGATAATGAGCGTGAGCAGGCGCTGCGAATCCGCCGAATCGTAGATCGTGAAGGTCGATTTGAGCCCGAGTGCCTTGGCTTCTCGGCGCAGCACGCGCACGCAGAAACTGTGGAAGGTGGAAATCCACATGTGCTGCGCACGCGGGCCGATCAGCGCTTGGATGCGCTCACGCATTTCCGCTGCGGCCTTGTTCGTGAAGGTGATGGCGAGAATCTGCCCGGGAGTCGCCCGCCCGGTTGCGAGCAGATGGGCGATGCGGTGCGTCAGCACGCGGGTTTTGCCAGACCCGGCCCCGGCGACGATCAACAGGGGTGAACCGGCGTGTAAAACAGCTTCGCGCTGCCGGTCGTTAGCCCGTCGATCAGGGTTTCAGGGTCGATGGTGCTCAGCGAATAGGTGCGCTCCCCGTAAGGGTCTTCGGGGTTGTACTCGCTTCCGTACCCGCCCACTCGGTAGGCGGGCGGCATGAACTCGCCGAGCGCATCCTCATGGGCGGTGACGGTTTGGGCATTCACCGCTTCAGGGTTGAGCTCGGGCATAAAAGATTCGTGGGCGAAGGGGTCTTCTTCCGGTGCGGAACTATCTTCCGGCGGAATATGGGCATCATATTCGGGATCGTAGGGCGGCTGCGTGTTTCGAGATCGGCAAAGAGGGTATCTGCGGCAGGATCAACGCCGGATGCGGAGTTGGTGGGTTCGCTCATGGTCTACCTCGCTGCCTAGAATACACGTTCGATATTCCATGCTACCGTATTTGCCCTCTCGCTCCCACCCATCACGCCCGTTCACCGCGCATAATTCGCTCTTAGCGGTACCCCACCGCGCGGTGCACCCATGTTACGATGACCGGATGGATCAGGTCATCACTCCCGCTATGTGGTGCGACGGCACCGCCGACGAAGCAGCACAGTTCTATACTGATGTTTTCCGCGATACATCCATTGCCGAGCAGGCGCCCGGGCTCACGGCGACGGTCAGCATCCACGGTTTCAAGCTCTCGCTCATCAACGGTGGTAACCAGTACGCGCCAAACCCGTCGATCAGCTGCATTCTGAACTTTGATCCGCTCTTATTCGGTGGCGAGGAACAGGCCCGAGACTACCTTGATGAGCTCTATGAGCGGCTCAGCACCGGCGGCGTACTCATGGAGCTGGGTGAGTACCCCTTCTCCCCGCGCTACGCATGGGTTCGTGACCGTTTCGGCATGACCTGGCAGCTCATGCTCACCGACCCGGACGGCGATCCGCGCCCCTTTGTTATCCCATCCTTCATGTTCGGCGGTACTAATCACGCTCATGCCGAGGAAGCCACCGACGCTTGGATCGCCCTGTTTGATAACGCCCGCCGCGGTGCTCTGTACCGTTACGGGGAAGGCGGACCGCTGGATGCGGGTACGGTCATGTTCACCGACTTTACCCTGCGCGGCACCTGGATGGCAGCCACGGACTCTGGGACCTTCCACGATTTCACCTTCACGCCCGGAGTCTCCATGATCGTCTCCTGCCGCGACCAGGAAGAGCTCGACCGCTACTGGGCGGGGCTCTCCGCCGTACCCGAGGCCGAGCGCTGTGGCTGGTGCGTCGACCGGTGGGGTGTCTCGTGGCAGATCGTCCCCCACAACATCGCCGAACTCATGGCCGACGCCGCCACACGCGATAAGATCCTGCACATGGGCAAGATCGACCTGGCCAAGCTGTAACCCGCTGCACCACAGCCTTCCTAATATAGGGGTATCAACAAAACGAGCGATACCGCGCGGCAGAAGACCAAGAAGCCTGCCCCGTATATATACTCCACAGCACCCTTGTGGCAAAGGCCCCACGCTGACGCACCCAACCGCTCTGCGCAATAATGGAAGGTATGGGTCTATCACAAGGTCAGAAGAGGCGCCGCTACGGCGCGAACACGAAGGCCGCTCACACCCCAGGGGGCGGCACCCCCGACCCGCAGCATAGCGAAACCCGTGAGCTTCGGCAGTTTATGGAGGAACGCGCCGCCCACGATCAAGCGACCGGGCGGGGTTCACGTGTTTTCCTCCACGTTGCGGTCGCTATTTCCCTGCTCATGGGCGTGTACCTTTTCGCGTGGGTGCTTCCCGGATACGGCAGGCTGGCGGGTGCCCCCGTTCCCGAGCTGTCACTGACCCTGAGTACGGATGCGCTGGGGTCATTCGCACACGGGCTTTCTTCCTCCCCCGCGGGTGACGCCCTGGGGCCTTACACGTATGCGCACCGTTCAGTGGGTTTGGCGTTTGCAGTGTTTTTCGGGTTGTCTGTGGCGGGCCTGTCGTGGGCGGCGACGGCGAAAAAGCCGCTTCGGGTGTTATTGACGGCGCTTCCGCTGGTGTACAGTGCGGTGTTTACGGCCACAATTTGCGGTGGACGCATCATTGGCTGACCCTGCGCATCAGCCGGGTGCACTTGTGGTGCTTCTGCCTCTGGGCTGGGCTCTTCTGGTGCTCTCGCTTCTGAGCCTGGCATACCGTGGTGTGCGGGCGTTCAAGCGGGCGGTTGCTGCTTTTATTGCGGGTGGACCGCCCACCGAGTAGCGCCGCATCTCCTTCCAGCCTGCACGAGGCAGTAGAATTTACGTCCGACACGCTGCTGGAAGGCACCCGCCATCCGCGGAACAACCAATCCCCCTGCGTACCCGGTAATCGTTTGGGCCGAAGCCACATTACTCTTTGCGGCGGTTATCGTGTGAGCTAATCTCCCACGCCCCGTTCACATACTGCGCGGATACCAGGCCAATAAACTCTTCGGCTGCAACGGTTCCTTTACCGCTCTTGGGGTAGATTACCCGGCCGTCTTCCACCTCAAACTTGCCGTATGTAATCTTGAAAGTGCGGGACCACAGATACCGGTCGTCTTCTAGTAACGGTTGCGGCTCGGTAATCTCGTATTCAATGGTGACGTTATCCGGCCAGTAATTGCCTTCACGGATTTTCTTAAGCCGCACCTTCTCAAGCCCTTTGTAGTTGTCGCGTTCCGACTCTGATAGGGCGCTCTCCTCCGCCAGGGAGTAGTCCCCAGTGTTGTAGGCGTACTGGGTGGCTGCCGCCGCAAACGCGACACTCAGGTAGAGACCTTTCAAAGATTTATCGTTGGCATCCTCCGGTTTCTTAGGCTGGGGCACGTTTCGCGCCGCATGTTCCTCAGTGGCAGGTTCGTAGGTGCCCGACTTCTTATACTCTAAAACGGACTCGAAGTTAATCTTTCCCTTATAGTCGCCGCTCATATCTATATCGGTCTGCGCGGTAGCAGACGATGCGGACGGGCTAGTCTCTGAGGGTTCGCTTGATGAGGAAGATGACCCTTTTGAAACGGAACGGTTGGCATCACATGCCGCCAGTACAAAGGCACCAGCGCTTGCGCCTAGTACACCCAATGCTGCACGACGGTTAAATGGAAGACATTATTACTCTCCTCTCTGAGCCTAACGATAAACCATTAACTTTAAAGCTCAGCAGTAACCTTCATGTTCTCAAGGTTCTACCTGCTGTCCCGCCCAGGCCCTCACGCGCAACCGCCCGGTGCAGCCTCCGCTATGAGAGACCACACCGGGCGGATACCGCACCTCAACACATGGCGGGCATTCAGCACCCACCCCGGATGAGAAGTCTTTGACAGACCTAAACCACCGGCAGCATGCCCTGCTATAGCGGCACCACGCAAAAGTTCCCGTCATCATTAGCAATACTCGTCGCACAGGAGTATAGAGCAGTACAGCACGCACATTAGGTAGTCCGAAAGGATAAACAGAGTCCTTCGGAGATAAATACCTTTACAGAGGCAAGGGCACTTACGTTTTAGCTCTTAGACTTCGGTTGATTGGCAACCGCGCTGGTTATCCAAGCTCCGTTAATATACTGTGCCGTCAAATTACCTTTAAAGATATCGCGATATATCATGTCGTGGTCTTCGTCTGAATGGTACTCAACGTTACCGTCAATAACCTCGAATTTACCGTACTCAACGATAAATTCACGATCCCATTTGTATTTGCCGTCGTCTTCAAGCTGAGGCCTCTCTTGGGTGAGCGTATAGTCGATCGTAATATTATCCGGCCAGAATGTGCCTTCGCGGGTTTTATCGAGTCGTTCTTTCTCTTCCCTCAAGAAGAAATTGCGTTCTGGCTCGGACATAGAGCTTTGCTCCAGCAGGGAGTAATCCCCCGTGTTATAGGCGTATTGCGTTGCGGCAACCGCAAACGCGATGCTCAGGTAGAGACCTTTGAGCGACTTCTCATCTGCACCGGCAGGTTTCTCGGGTTTAGGAACATTTTTTGCCGGATGCTCCTTCGTAGCAGGCTCATATGTACCGGTTTTCTCGTATTCCAGAACGGACTCAAAATTGATTTTTCCGCCGTAGCTGCCGCTCATATCAATATCGGTTGCGCCAGACTGCGATGGTGAAGAATCTGAAGTTGATGAGGCAGAAGCTGACGAGGAACTTGCCGAGGCTGAACTCGACGATGAAGAGCTTGAACTTGAAGAGGTACTCGGCGATGCATCAGACGACGATGCGCTCCCCGACCCAGAGTTTTCAGCGGTGGAATTACCGCCGCACGCGCTCAGTAGTGCCGCACCGGCTCCGGTTCCGAACACGAACAATGCATTTCTGCGGGTAAAAATAGAAGACATCATTGCCTCTCATAGATATGTACGGGTATTTATTGGTCACTTTCAGAATAAGCGCATAGGGCTGCTTACTTCAGGATTTGCGGCAAAATGTTATGGAACCTTTATATTCTGCGCCCTCAACACGGGCAACGGCGCCCCGCAGATAAAATAAAACCCGCTTGGTGCGCCTCCGTGAGGAAGCCGCATCAAGCGGGTTCTGTAACTGTGCCCCCGCACGAAACCGCCCGGTGCAGCCTCCGCTATGAGAGACCACACCGGGCGGATACCGCACCTCAACACATGGCGGGCATTCAGCACCCGCCCCGGAAGAGAAGTCTTTGACAGACCTAAACCACCGGCAGTATGCCCCGCTATAGCGGCACCATTAAAGCTTTCCTCTTCCAACGGTTGAGGAGGATACGCACCTACTGACCACCGTTTTCTGGTGGCACGAGAGGCAGATCCTTGGAGAGCAGCCCGCTAATCTGCCACTGCCCGTTCACGTACTTAGCGCGAATTTCGCCGTTCGTGTGGTAGCGTTTACCCCAGTCGCCCTTACCGGAGTAAGTCTCCTTGGTCACCTCGTGCACCTTGCCGTCCTTCACATAGAAGTCGCCATTGAGCAGCACCAGGTTGTACGCCCACACGTACTCGCCTCCGCTGGATGCCACAGGGTGGGAGCCCACCAGTGTGTACTGCAAAATGCTGCCTGCCGCCGTCCAGTATTTTCCGTCGCGGGTATCGATCAGGTTAGTAGACTTCTTGAAATACAGCTGCTCGGATTCAACGATCGCCGACTGCTCCAGGTAGCGGGCATTACCGGTCTGCAGTGCATAATCCAGAGAGGTCACCGCGAACGAGATGCTGCTGTACAGGCCCCGTTCCGTGCGGTCGTTAATAGTGGAGGGCTTCTTCGGCGGGTAGTGTTCTGCTGCGGTTTCTCGCGTGTTGCATACTCTTGGCGGGGGCCGGAGCTGTCCACTTCAAGCGAGACTTCCCCAGACAGCTCAGTATGCCCCTCCCCGGGAGTATTTCCGGATTCAAGAGGGGCAGCGTCCGCGGCGCCGCTCTGGGCTGCGCTACTAGATGCTGCGCCGTTCTGGGCGGTGTCACTGGATGCGGCACTGTTCGGTCCCGCCGGCTGCTGCGTACTGGGCTCATTCACCGCAGCCACAGAACTGCTGGCAGCACCACCAGTTTCAGGCTCGTGCGCTGGGGACGACGCACTACTTGAAGCACTCGCTGAAGATGAAGCGCCTCCTGCGTTTGAGGACGAGCTGCCGCATGCGCTGAGAAAAGCGGCTCCTGCGCCGCCACCGAGCAGCAGCAGTGCGGCTCGACGATTAAGATGGGAAGACATCTTTAGCCTCCTTAGAATCGGTCAATACCGTCACTTTCAGACTAGCCCACATGTTATGTGTCACATCATAATTTTCAGGCGTGTCTTTAATAAAACTTCAATGTTACGTTCTATGAAATATTGACCTTTAGCCCAAGCTTGCACAGTACAAGCATCCTAAAACTCAGGCATACAGCAGAACCCGCTTGGTGCGCCTCCGTGAGGAAGCCGCATCAAGCGGGTTCTGTAACTGTGCCCCCGAGACGATTCGAACGTCCGACACCTTCTTTAGGAGAGAAGTGCTCTATCCCCTGAGCTACGGGGGCAACGTTCTCTATTATAGCGGCAACATCACGGCAGTTTTCCACCCGGGCCCCGGCGCGTCACGCTCACTACAATAGGTAGGTGAGTATTTTCATTGACCCGCCCCTCTGGCCGGCACACGGCACTTTCTTCTCGCACCTTATCTCAGACACCAGCCTGAAGGAACTGCATGACTTCGCGGCCGCCCACGAGATCAGCCCGCGCGCCTTCGACGCCGACCACTACGACGTGCCGCAGCACCGCTACGCCGCCCTCGTAAACGCTGGGGCGCAGGAAGTAACCGGCACCCAACTAACTCGCATACTCATCCGCAGCGGGCTGCGGGTTCCGCTCAAAGAGCGGCCCAGTAAGATCCGTCCGCGTCTTCTGCGTGCCTGGGAGGCGCTCGCGCCCGGTGCTTCCGCTGTGGGCGCTGACCTGCTTGAGCGGTGGGAGCAGCCGCATCGGGCCTATCACAATAGTGTTCATCTTTCAGAGATGCTCACCGCTCTTACCCTTTTGTACTCCCCCCCAACCGGTGCCGCGCACCGTGCTCTTTGCGGCGTGGTTCCATGATGCCGTGTATGAGGCGCAACCCGGCCAGGATGAGGCCGCCAGCGCCGAATTGGTACGTACCAATCTTATGCCTCTCACCAGAACCGGTGTTCTGACTGCTGCGGAGGTTACCGCCGCCGCACAGCTGGTGGAGTTCACCGCCTCCCACCGGGTGCCTGAAGAGCTTGCCGGGCTGACCGGTGGTGCGCTCACCCGCGCCGACGCCGATTTTTTCATGGATGCCGACCTTGCGATTCTCGCAGCAGAAACCGCCCGGTATGGCCGTTACATTGCGGGTGTACGCGCGGAGTACAGCCACTACGGGCCGCAGGCGTTTGCGCAGGGAAGGTCAGGGTTTTTACGGGAGTTCTTAGGCAGAGACCGTATTTGCCTCTGCGGCGGGGCATTCGCTGTGGGATGCGGCGGCTCGGGCGAATATGGTCGCTGAGTTAGAGAGCTACGCCTAAAAGCCCTCTTCTAAAGCGCTCACGTAGTGCTAGCACGGCCCATATAGATAGGAGCGCCCCGCCTTACTGCTTTTTGTCGTTGGGGTGCTGCGGGCCTTCAGAAGGGCTTTGAGGCTGGTTACTGTATTTCTTACGGTAGATGAATTTACCGGTGACCATGCCAATCACGATGCCAATCCCGCCGGTGATAGAGACCCACATGGCGGGGTTGCCAAGAGGAATAGCCAGCAGCAGGCCGATAATAATGCCTGGTATGGCGCCAGCGACCATGCCGACGGCCAGGTAGGTGAATTCCTGATCGGAGCTACTTTTGGGGCTTTGGTACTGCATGTTCATTATTCTACCGGGCGTCCGCTACCCTTCGGTACGCCCCGTGCCCCGCGTGTAGCCCCGACCAGTGTATTCGGGGTCAGCGCGTGATGCGCGGTTTAACATGGGGAAGGCACCCCGTTGGGGGTGCCTTCCTCCGAGTCTAAATATCTCTGGAGTCGAGATTAGAATGCGGTGTAGTAACCGTCAACCGACATCCAGGAAACCGGGTGCAGCTGGGTGCCCTGGCTCGGGTTCAGAGCGGAGATCATCATGCCGTTACCAACGTAGATGCCCACGTGGTTGTAGCCGTTCTGGAAGACGATGTCGCCGGGCTGGGGGTTAGCGGTTGCACGCAGTTCGTTCTTCATAGCGAAGGTGTAGGGGGTCAGCTTCACGCCGTGCTGTGCGTAAACGTAGGATACGAAGCCGGAGCAGTCCCATGCACCGAAGCTGCGGCCGCCCCAAACGTAGCCGCCACCGATGCCGGTCTTAGCGGTTGCTACAACGCCCTCGTGGCCACCGGTTGCGGTCTGCACAGGAGCGGAGGGGGTGGTGGAGCTGGTGTTGGTGGTCTGCTGCTGACCGAAGCTCGGGGTGGGTGCAACGTACTCGGTCTGGTACTCAGCCTGGGGTGCAACGTAGTTGGTAGCACCGGTCTGGTAGCTGGTGTAATCAGTCTCGTAGTTGTTGTAATCGTAGCTCAGGTCTGCTGCTGCAGGAACCTGTGCGAATGCGTTAGCGGGAACGGTGGAACCCACCAGAGCTGCACCAGCGAATGCCACGATACCTGCGTTACGAACGATCTTCTTAGCCATTGTGTATGTTTCCTCCATTGCTTCACGAGGTGAGCTGTCGGACTCGGGTATGGATTCACCCGGCTACCGAAGTAGCTTAGCCCCTAGGCCCCCTATAAGGGAGCCAAAAATTGGTTCCCCCGCTCCTGCCATTATGGGTAGATGTTTCACGTTGCGGCGGCAGGACTAAGCGGATCCGCTCCGTGGTGCCCTCTTACGATTAGGATTTGGACACAGATACGAGAATACACAGAAAACTCCCAGCTGTCACATCCCAATCTGAGTTTTTTCTCAAAAAGCTACGGTTTATATACGCAAATCATGGCCCACAGCGGCCCCTCAAACGGTCCCCGCCACCCCCTGTAGACCCTTCTCTGACAAGGGAATTCGATAGATTCAGGGGCTAAGAGACAGGCAAACCGATGCGTGCATAAATTTTTCTTAAAGAAAAACACAGGTGTGCTTTATCTCTTAAATATTTTTCCGATAACAAACAGGCATAATCCCAGGTGAAACCACGTATCCCATAGGAAACAGGCGGCCGGTGAGGGTGCACCTGCCGATGAATATAAAAAAATTTGGCTTCGGGCTAAAAAGCTCAGGTGACCCTCAAGAAACGCTGCCCCTTAGGGAAGAGCTTAACAAATATGCGGGGCGGTGCGGCCATAACTGGCCGCACCGCCCCGCATCCGGCGGCACCGCGCTACGAACGCTTCACCACAATAGCGTTGGCAACGTCCTCATCGAGCGACAGGGAGGTCTCCTCCCCATCTGCACGCACAATCACGTCGTCGTCTTTACCAGCGACAACCGACACGCTGGCACCGAATGAGATACCGGCGTCCGCCAAAAGCTTGAGAAGCTCAATATCGGTCTGAATCGACTCTGGGAATCGGGAGACAGTAAACCGGTCTTCCGGCCCCGAATCACGGGCCGCAATCGACATGGGCACGGTCCGTTCGTCGTTGTGTTCACTTTCCACGCCCAGCTCTTCAAGACCGGGAATTGCATTTCCGTACGGCGAGAACTTGGGGTTATTGAGCATCGCCAGGATGCGTTTTTCCACATGGTCGCTCATCACGTGCTCCCAGCGGCACGCCTCATCGTGCACATACTCAATGTCCAGCCCAATCACATCGGAGAGCAGGCGCTCCGCCAGGCGGTGCTTACGCATCACCTCGACCGCTTTCTTACGGCCAGCATCGGTGAGCGCCAAGTGACGGTCAGGCTCAACGCTGAGTAGCCCGTGCTTCTCCATACGGGCAACAGTCTGCGAAACAGTCGGCCCGGAGTGCTCCAGACGTTCGGCGATGCGCGCACGCATGGGGGTAATGCCCTCTTCCTCAAGCTCAAGGATGGTGCGCAGGTACATTTCGGTAGTGTCAATAAGATCGGTCATGCCGCCTGTATCCCTTTTCCCTGCCGACTAGGACAACCTAGCCTTAGTTATGATGCTCTTCTGAGTAACTATTATGTACCTTTTTAGCGTGTTTCGCCACGGATTGCGCGGCGCGTCGCCCGAAGCGAACGTCCCGCCAGGTACACCTGGCGGGCCTGTATCGCCACGCAGTCTAGCCCTCAGAGTTACGTGCGGCGGAGGTTTTTGCGCGTTTGCGCCCGCCCGATCCCCGCCCGGAGCCCTTACGCCCGCCGTTCTTCTGCGGGGCGTCCTGCTGCGGAGCGGAATCCCCTTGGGATGCTTTCTGCCTGCCTGCTCGCTGCCGGTTCAGGTTCTTCCGGTTCTGTGCTTTTCGGGCGCTACGGCGCGCCTTACGGCTCTTGCCGCCGGTTTCGGGTGGCTCAGTAGCAGCGTCGAATTGAGGCTCCTCATCCTCGTACACATCCTCAGGGTCCGCAGCGAGCGCCTCGTCAAGATCGGCGGTATCAGGCAGCTCCTGAAGACGCTGCGCCCACGGAACCCAGTCGGGGGCTAGCAGTGCGTCATCGCCGGGCAGCAGACCAACCTCGCATACGGTCGCCACCTTCGAACGTGGCGCCCGCGCTAATGTGGCGAACCAGAACCACCCCCGGTAACCGGGCAGGGTGCACTCAAACAGGTGGGTGGTCAAACGATCCTCTTCACCGCGCAAATGGTGCAGCAGGCCAATGGTGTTTTTGGGGGCGATCTGCTCAATACCGGCCAACGCCACGTCTTTGGCCTGCGCCAAGACCGTGTCCACACGGCTGGTGCGGCGGCGCTTATGCGGCTGCCCAAGGGTGGGTTCACCAACCTGCTCGTATGTGTGGTCGGCAAACGGGTCAAAGCTGGCGGTTTCGGTCGGGTTCTGGTCAATCACCTGTTCAGACATACCACTATTAAAGCATTCTTAAGGTTCGCTGGGAGGACGGGGCGGCCTGCCTTGACCTCTTACGCTCACGGTTCTTGCTGGCGCGCCGTTATGGCGTGGTTTTCCGCCGTTTTTCTGCCCTGATGCGGCTTCTTATTCCTCGCAGAGAATACGGTATGTGCGCTATCGGGCTGACAAACCTCCGAAGGGAACCTGCAAAAAAGATGTGAATACCGTCCACAACGCCGCAATATTAGTATTTCCACCCCGTTAAAGGGGTCTAAACCTGCTACGGTTATGCCATGACTAGCGAACGAGAAACACCTCTTGAAGTAGCCGATGAGCTCCCCTACACCCGCGCTATCCGCTGGTTGGGAGCCGGTGGCGGCATCCTCGCACTGCTGTGCACCCTTTCGGGGGTGGCGATGCTAGTACTCAAGTGGGTGGATGCTCATCCTCCCGCCGTTATGAGCCAGGTTCCCCTGGTGCTGTTCCCCGTCGCTTTCATCGCGCTAATGCTTGCCCTCCTCCTTGCGGTTCTTCGGCGTAAGTCAAGTTAGAGGGCCTTCCGGCCGCGCAACCACATATATACGTCAGAAAAGAGTGAACATGTCTGCTGAAGCTAAGCTGCTCGTCGTTGATGACGAGTTCAACATTCTTGAACTACTCGCCACCTCCCTGCGTTTTGCCGGGTTTGAAGTGGTGACCGCCGGAAACGGACGCGAGGCCATTGAGAAGGCCGAGCAGGAACAGCCCGACCTGATTGTGCTTGACGTGATGATGCCGGGCATGGACGGGTTTGATGTGACGCGCCGCCTGCGTGAAGGCGGACGCACCTACCCTGTGCTGTTCTTGACCGCGAAAGACGCCACCGAAGATAAAGTTGCTGGTCTCTCAGCAGGCGGTGACGACTACGTGACTAAGCCGTTCTCACTGGATGAGGTGATCGCCCGTATCCGAGCCATCCTGCGCCGTTCCCGCTCACTGCAGGAGGAAGATAGTGCTATTTTGCGGGTGGATGATCTGAGCCTGAATACCGACACCCATGAGGTGTTCCTTGGCGAGGAGGAGATTGACCTCTCCCCCACCGAATTCAATCTGCTGCACTACCTGATGCTCAACGCAAACCGGGTGCTGTCGAAGGCGCAGATCCTCGACCACGTGTGGGAGTACGATTTTAACGGCGACTCGTCCATTGTGGAGTCGTATATCTCGTACCTGCGCCGCAAGATCGATAACAACCGTGAGGGCCACGAACCCCTGATCCACACCAAACGCGGCGTAGGGTACATGGTTCGTGGTTCCCGCAGCTAGGGACGGTACCTATTAAACTGTTCAACCGCGAACCCGCACAGCAGCCCCCGGAGGCCCCGGAGGCGGCTCAACAGAACACCTCCACGCAGAAGCACATGGGGCGCAGACCCCTTGAGCGTATACCGTTCACGCTGTCGCTGCGCACGCAGCTGGTGCTGGTGACCTCTGCACTGATTGCTTTGGCGATCGTTGTGACCTCCCTTGTGGCGATTTCGGCGTTGCGCGCGCAGATGGTGCATCAGCTGGATGACGAGATGAAGGCGAACTCGGCGAACCTGCTTTCCCTTGTCTCGAACAATAGCCAGCATCCCGTGCAGGAGGCCACGCTCGGTTCGTACCACGTGTACCTGCTGGATGAGCACGGCAACACCCTGTACGCGCTCAGCCCCGATACGAGCTCCCGGGACGAGCCGCAAGTAACCGGCTGGACAGCCGATAAAGTGCGCAAAAATAACGGGGTCGGCACTACTGTTAACTCGGTGGAAGGGTCGAAAGACTGGCGTCTGCTGCCGATGACGCTTAATAACGACACCAGCGTGAACGGGGTGCACGCCACCTCCATGGTGGTTGCCTTACCCCTGGAGCAAACCAACCAGGTGGTTGCTCTCGTAGGTGTGCTCACCTTCGCGTTCGGGCTGGCCACGCTCGCCTCGGCTATTGCAATGACGTGGGTGATTGTCACCCGCACTTTCGAACCGCTGGCGCGCGTGGAGCAGACGGCGGCGAAGATCGCTAAAGGGGATCTGTCACAACGTATTGAGGACTACAACCCCGGTAATGAGATTGGCAGTCTTGCCACGTCGCTGAACACCATGCTCGCCCAGATCGAGACCTCGTTCAATGCGCAGGCAAAATCTGAGGCGAAGATGCGCCAGTTCGTGGGCGATGCATCCCATGAGCTACGCACCCCCCCTGGTGAGTATTCGCGGGTACTCCGAGCTGTACCGGCAGGGGGCGTTGCCGAATGAGGACGCCGTGGCCACCGCTATGGGCCGTATTGAGGCGGAGTCTAAACGTATGGGGCAGCTGGTGGAGGATCTGCTGACGCTGGCCCGCATTGATGAGCGCCGAGAATCGAAGCTGGCCCCGTTTGATATGTTCCACCTGGCGGTGGACGCCACCAACGATGCCTTCGCCACCTCCCCCGACCGTGAGATTACCCTGGTGGGCCTGACCGACGATGTGGCGCCCTGCTCCGCACCGGTGGTCGGTGATGAGCCGCGGATGCGTCAGGTGGTGGCGAACCTGCTCACCAACGCCATGCGGTACACCCCTGAGGGTTCGCCTCTTGAAGTTGCGGTGGGTGTGCGGCAGGAGGCCCCCGGGGTGCCGCGCGCCATTATTGAGGTGCGCGACCACGGCCCCGGTATTCACGGTGAGGATCGTGAGCGCGTGTTTGAGCGCTTTTACCGCACCGACACTTCACGCTCCCGGGAGACCGGGGGCACGGGTCTGGGCCTGTCGATTGTGGCCGCAATCGTGGAGCAGCACGACGGGCATATCCGTATTGAAGAGACTGACGGAGGCGGAGCCACGTTCGTGGTGTCGCTGCCGGTTTTGGCGGGCGCTGGCTAAAAGAAGCTGCAGTACATGCGGGGCGCACGGTGACGGTGTAAGAGCCGAACCGTGCGCCCCTTTCGCGTGTGCAGGGGTGTTCCACGGGGCTGGTGGTCTGGGCGCCGCTAGCCCCGCAAAGCTTCATATTTCTTCATACTGAGAGGGTCTGTGGGGGTATTCAGGGCTGAAAATTGAGTTTTACTCTGTGGATAAGCTGATTTTATGACCAGGTAACATAAGTTATCCACAGATTTATTTTAATTCGTAAAAATATTTTTTGATTCGTTTTAGTCTTGTAACAAGCGCTTAGGAATTAGGTGCTAGAGGCACAACCAATACATACCCTACTGAAGGAGAACCTATCATGGCACAGTTCATTGTCGATTCCGAAGTCATTGCGTCAAAGAGCGCGCAGGCAAAAGCACACGTTGCTTCCATCACCGCAGAGGTGAACGGCATGACTGCTTCCCTGCAGGATTTGCAGAGCTCTTGGACCGGCTCGGCCTCAACCAACTTCCAGGGCGTGCTCGATAAGTGGCGTGCAACCCAGCGGCAGGTGGAAGAGTCTATCGCCCAGATTAACGAAGCGCTTTCACGTGCCGGTGTTAACTACTCCGATACCGAGCAGTCGAACGCTTCGATGTTTATGGGGTAATATAATAAGCGAATTCTGCAATTTCAATTCAATAAACCGATATAAGTAACTCAAGATATGTGGTGAGTCTATCTTAACGGTTTGGGGCGGGTACATGATGTACCCGCCCCAATCTTTTAACCTGCTACCATCCCAGCACCCGCAGGCCCGCGCTCCGCCCCTTCTGGGCGCAGGCTCACCCGTCCGAACGTACCGAACCGGCCCGCGCCGCACTTTGGCGGCTGCTAGCCAGCAGCACACAGCGATGTGAGGCCGGGCGCGGCAGGTGAAACTAGCCGGGCATGGCGGTATCCTGCCTGAACCGCAGGCGCCAAGAGCCCGCTGGCGCATCATAATGCCATAGGCTGGAACGGTTCACCCGACCGCGCGCGGTATCCACCACCGCCATCACCAGCACATTCGCGGTGTCCACCAGTTCCACTACGCGGTGAGTTGGTTCCCCGCGTTGGGTAAATGCGCGGGCACGGTACTCGATGGTGGAGGCTCGCGAAACCGGGCGGCCAGCAGAGGTAATCCACACCAGGTTCTCGTCCAGCAGCTCGGCGATTTCCTCCTCGCCCATGGCCGCGCCGTTAGTTTCAAGCTCTTCTTCTGCGGCAAGCGCCTCATCAGGGTCGGCGGTGAGCTGCTGCTGTGTCTGCTGTGGGCTCTGAACATGAGCGGCCTGCTCGTGCCGCTCGGCTCGCTGCGCCGCCTGCGCTAATTTCTCCTTACGCTCCGCCACCGCCTGCGGGTCGGGGGCAGCAACAGCAGAGGCGGGTTTAAGCACACCGTTGAGTTTGAGGGCGTTGAATCCTTCACGTGCCTGCTGCGCCTGCTCCATCGTGAACTCTTCAACGCTCAGATGCGCATCTGCCGAAGGGCCCTGCTCAGGCTCGGTCTCCGCAGCCGGAGCCTGCCCGCCGGAGGCCCTTGAAGATGCCCCCGCAGCCGCACCAAAGCCCGGGCCGGCATCCGGTGTGTTCCCCTGCTGGTACGCCTGCGCGGCGGCGTTTGCGCGCGCATCAGCGGCCTCGTTCAGTTCGTGTCCGGAGTGGCCCTTGACCCACACCAGCTGATAGTCACGCCCAGCGGTGGCAGCATCCAGCTCTTGCAGCAGTTCACGATTCAATACCGGCTTGCCGTCGGCTTTTTTCCAGCCGCGGCTCTTCCAGCCGGGCATCCACTTGGTGAGGGAATTAATCACATACTGGCTATCGCAGTACACCACAAGTTTACGTTCGGGCATGTGCGCGGTCGCCTCGAACAGGTCAAGGACAGCCTTCAGCTCACCCATATTGTTGGTGCCGTGCTCCCAGCCCCCAGCCGCCCAGTGATTGTCGTCAATATACCAGGCCCATCCCGCCGGGCCGGGGTTGCCCAGCGCCGAACCGTCAGCAGCCGCAATAATCTCGCTCATGCACTCGACTTTACCCTACCGGCGGGTGCAAACAGTGACATGTTCGTCATGCACATATCTGTATATTTTCCCTCCGGTGGGAGTAGACTGTAGAGCATGATCACCACTGTCTCTACTTCCGGCGGTGCACAGGTGGCGGTATTTGCCTTGCCCACACGCACCATGTACAGCGGCCTGCGGGTCAGCTGGCTCAGCTACCTAGGTGCGGCTGAACAACGCCGCGCCGCCGAATTACCCACCCCCGTCGGGGCGGTCAGCTACCTCTCCACCCAGGCGCTCATGCGCTCTATGGCGGCATGCCGACTGGGGGTTGCCTCCAGCGCGGCGCACACGATCGAAGTGGATCGTACCTGCACCCTATGCAATAGCACCAAGCCGCACGGTAAGCCCCGCATTGAGGGCATGAATTTTAATATGTCGCAGGTTTCATCCCTGGCGGTGGGCGGGTTCTGCCCCGACGATGCGCAGGTGCTCGGGGTTGATCTTGAGCCCCGTCGAGACCGCCTATTCCCCGGGTTCGCGCGGGTGGCGCTGTCACTGCGTGAACGTGAAATATATGAGGCAACCACCGGTGAGGCACGCAACTTGCTGGGGGTGGCGTTATGGACCGCGAAAGAGGCAGTGCTCAAAGCCACCGGCCACGGGCTGAGCGTCTCCCCGGCGGCGGTGCGCGTATTTTTCAGCGACTCCCTAACAGACCAACTGGCGAAGGCTTTCGAGGCATCCCGTGAGCTGGCTGACGAAGAGGTCACGGCCGCATCCGTCTGCTCCGCGCGCGCAGTGTTCACCGTGCCTTCACGGGATAACAGCGACACCACGGAAGAACGGTCGTTCCATATCACCTGGACGGCACTCACCCTACACCCCGAGAAGCAGCCCGCCCACAACAGCCCGCAGAGCACCAACCCGGCGCACGGCAGCGATGTTGCTGCTGAACAATTCCTCCTAGCCACCGCAACTGAAGGGGTGCCCAACAGCGTGCACGTACACCCGGTGGCCACCCCCGTTGAGCTGCGCAATAACCTGGCGCCGCTCACTTTTTCCCAACTGCCCACCATGAGGATGGGGGCTGACCCCGTCACCGCCTAACTACCCCTGCTGTATACTGGCGCACCGGGCGGCGCAGTGAAAGACGATGAGGAAGCGCTCTACGCCGCCGGGGGTGCTTCAGGGAGTGTATTAATCCCCAGCGCACGCCCGAAGCTGTGCAGCTCGTGCCGGTTTCGGTGTGTTCCAGCACCGGGTCTGATTTAGCCACGATACCCGCGCCCGCGTAGAGGATAGCGGTTTGCGCATCAACTTCAGCGCAGCGCAGCACGAGCGCCCACTGGCCGCTTCCGTCTGCGTTCATATAGCCAACGAGCCCGCCGAAATAGTCGCGGCTAAACGGCTCAAGCTCGGTAATCATACGCCGCGCAACCTCAGTGGGGGTGCCGCAGATCGCGGGGGTCGGGTGGATAGCGTGCGCACCATCCAGGCAGGTCATACCCTGTTTCAGCACACCCGAGATGGGGGTGCCAAGGTGCCACAGCTGCGGGGTTTGCAGAAGCGAAGGTTCCTCAGGAATAGTGAGCTGGCGGGTAATAGGTTCCAGCTGCGCACGAATACTGGCAATAACGGTCGCATGTTCGCCACGGTCCTTCGGCGAAGCCATAAGCCGCCGCCCAATAGCCTCATCCTCGGTGCTGCCACGCTCAGCGATGCGCGGGGCGCTGCCCGCCAACGGGTGCGTTTTGAAAGCGCTGCCTTCCCCGGTGTCTGGTTCAGTACTGAAAATCAGTTCCGGGGAGGCACCCATCAGGTACGGGTGCTCCAACCCGCGATGCCCCTGCGGCAGTTTGACGCTAAACAAACGTGTTGGGCTGCTGTGCGCGCAGGTTGTTGTACACCCCGGCACAGTCGAGGGCGCCCAGTACGTAATCGGCCCGCAGCAGGCGAGAGAGCACAATCTTATCCAGCTGATGCGCTTTCATACGCTCAACGGCGGTCGCTACTGCCTGCCGGTACCCGGGGTTTTCGCGGCCCTCAATCTGCGTTGGTTCGGCGAGGGTGACCTCACGCTCGGGTACCGGGATGTCGTCGATCTGCAGGTGCTCGGGCACGAACAGGTGCGCGGGGGCGTCGGGGTCAAAAGGAATGAGGCCAACCACGGCGGTACCGGCCTCAACGGCGGCAGTGTGTGCCTGCTGCGGGGTGACCTGACGGAGGGAACCGGCGGTGCGCATCACGCGGGTGCCGGTGGCAAACATGAAATCGGGCAGGGTAGTGCTCACAGATGATACAGCCTTTCGGGCCTGCTAGAGGGTCGCGCCGCCATCGGCAACAATGTTTTGCATGGTGATATGCCGTGAGGCATCGCTAATGAGGAACGCATTCACCGCCGCAATATCGGCGGGGTCGGCGATGCGCCCGAGCGGAATTCCCAGGCGGAAAGTCTCGGGGCTGCCCGCCACCGGCAGGGCGCTGAGGTCCTCACCGCCCCAGGCGTCAGTCACCATGGGGGTGCGGGTGGTGCCGGGGCAGACCGTGTTCACGCGAATACCGTGGGGTGCCAGCTGTAGCCCGAAGCTTGACGATACGCGCACCGCTGAGGCTTTCGAGGCCCCGTAAGCACCGAATTCAGCGCGGGGCACGCGGGCCGCGTTAGAGGCGACCGTCACCAGCGAACGCGTGTTCTCAGGGGTTGCCTGTACCTGCTCAATCATAACGCGCGCAATCTCGCGCAGGCACAGGAAAACACCGTCAGCATTAACCGCGTGCAGCCGTTTCCAGTCCTCAAAAGAGGTGTCTAAGAGCGGCTGACTGTGGGCAATCCCCGCCGCGAGCACGGCACCTTTAATGGGCTCCCCCATCTCAGCGGCGGCACCAGCGAGCGCCCGCACCGACTCTTCATCACCCACGTTAACGGGGCTGTAGCGGAACGTGGTGTCGCTGTAGGCGGCGAATGATTCGTGCGGGGTCTCCGCCAGATCGGCGGCGTACACCGAATAGTTATTCTTGATGAGTTCGTGTACGGTTGCCGCACCAATTCCGCCGTTCGCGCCGGTCACAATAACCCAGCTCATGCGCGCGCCTTCCCGGTTTCCGGTGCCCCGTCCGCGCCGGGGGCACCAGCGGTGATCTGTTCCAGCACCTCGGCGGTGTCTAGCACGCGGGCGCATCGGCCTGAGGCGTATTCGCAGGCCATACGGTGCTCTTCCTCGGTGAAGTCGGCGAGCGCATCCGCCACCATGAACGGCTGAATATCGCGCATGAATGCCTCCAGGGCGGTGGTGAGGCAGCCAATATGTGCGTACACTCCGCTGATGATGAGCTGGTCACGCCCAAGCTCTTTGAGCTGTTCTTCGAGCGGGGAGCGCACGAAGGCGGAGTACCGCCATTTGGTGAGCACAGTATCAGCCTCGGTGGGGGCGAGCTCGTCAAGAATCTGGGCGCTTTCATCGTCCTGCAGGCCGTCGCCCCAGAAGTCGGTCAGCAGGCGCCTGTCGGCGGGGTTCTGGCGGGGCGGCTGGGCGGTATAGTAGACCGGGATATTCGCCGCGTGTGCCGCATCCACTAGGCGGCGAATATTGGCAATGGCAATGTTGATTTGGGCGTCTGGGAGGGTTTGGCCGTTACGTTCCAGCTCAAAGGCGCGCACGAAATAGCGCTGCATATCGTGCACAAGAAGCGCAGCGCGAGCAGGATCGACCCGCCAATTCACGCGGTTCTGGTGTTCCTGGTCTCGGTACGAATAGGGTGCAATTTTCTTGGGCAACGCCACGGATGACTCCCCCGTCTTTTGTATGCTTGGTGAATGACGTGCCAGCGGCGCGCACGTACGATTAAATATTAGGACATCCTGACCTAACCTGCATCTTTGGGGGTGGTGATTACGCCCCGGAAAGAAAATATAGCAAAGGCCCCTGACAGCGGTGGACAACTGTTCACCTCATGCCGGGGCCTTACTACATACACCGGGTGACGACGCGGCAGCCAGCACCACGAAGACAACACAACCAGCGGGGCGTAAAACCGCCCCGGCTCACAGCTCGAACGGCGGTCCCGCACCCGCAGAATAGCGCTCGCGTGGGCGGGTAGGCGTACTGGCTGGGCGCGCCGCCCCACGGGTTTTAGGCTACGGGCTAGGCCACAGGTTGGGCCACTGCCAGCACCTCATTCAGCCCCTCGGTAATTGAAGGGTGAGTGTAAATTTCATCACGTAGCTGTGATGCCGTAATATTGTGGCGCATTGCCAACGCCACGAGGTTGATAACCTCCATAGACTCAACCACCAACAGCTGAGCGCCGAGAATCTGGTCAGTCTCGGCATCAATCACGAACTTCATGATGCCGCGCGGGTTTTCCAGGGTCTTCGCACGCGGCATGGCGGCGATAGCGGCAACAGGCTTGGCGGCAACCTTGATAGTGTGGCCTGCGGCGAGCGCATCACGCTCAGTCAGGCCAACGGATGAGAGCGGCGGGTTCATGTAGATGGTCGCGGCAACCGCCTGGCGGTCCTTCGTGGAGCGGGAACCGTCACCGAGCAGCTGCGAGAGCACCACGCGGTAGTCATCCAGGGAAATGTAGGTGAACTGCGGGCCGCCGTTAACGTCGCCAAGCGCAAAAATATTCGGTGCGGTGGTGCGCAGGTGCCCGTCGACAGCGATTGCGCCGTGCTCGGTGGTTTCGATGCTCGTGTTCTCAAGCCCCAGCCCCTCGGTGGCGGGTTTACGCCCGGTTGCGACCATCACGTAATCCACCTCAAGGTGCTTGAATGCGCCCTCAGAGTCAAGGTAGTTCACGGTCACGGAGTCGGCGTTATCGGTTACAGACTCTACGCGAACGCCCGCGTGAGCGGTAATGCCCTGGTCGGCGATAATCTCGCGTGCCGCCTGGGCGACGTCGTCATCGTAACGCCCGAAAAGCGCGGGAGCGCCTTCAAGCAGGGTTACTTCGGTGCCGTAGGAGGAGAAAATACCGGCGAACTCGACACCAATAGGACCGCCGCCGATAATGCCCAGGCGCTTCGGGCGCGGGGTGAGCTTCTGCAGCTCGGTAGAGGTGAGCACGCGCTTCGATTCGCGGGCGCCCGGGATGGGCGGGATAGTCGCCACGGCACCGGTGTTGATGATAAAGCAGTCGGCGGTGACGACCAGTTTGTCCTCGCCCGCGGTGACCTCGACCTCGGTGTCTGAGAGGAACCGTGCATGACCGTCAATAAGTTTGGCGGTGGCGTTCGATTCGAGAATTTCGCGGTTCTTCGCGCGCATGGCACCGGTGAGTTTGTCACGGAAAATCACGGCGCTCTCGTAGGCGGCGTCCGCAACTTCGGCGTTGTGTTCGCCGCTGGCACGGAATTCGTCAGCCCGGTGCACAAGCGCCTTGGTGGGCACGCACCCGATATTGATGCAGGTGCCGCCGTACATGTTTGAGGACTGCTCGATCAGGGCGACGTTCTTGCCGGTTTTCGCGTAGGCGCCAGCAAGGGTTTTGCCGCCCTTGCCGAAGCCGATAACGACCATATCGAAGTGAAGGCGCGCGGTAGTCATAGTGTTCTCCCGGTGAAATTTAGGGGTGTTCATAATTTGTGTCTGGTGTTCCGGTGAACTTCAACAGGCGGCGTATGGCATTTATTCCTGGGTTTTGCAAGAAAACATTAAGTTTTTTGACGCTGCGCTGGCGGGCCGTCCACCTTATCTTATGCAGCCTAAAAAGAGCCTTTATGTGAATAAAGCGTTGAAAATCCCGCTTTATTCACATAAAGGCTCTTTTTTACACCCAACAACGGGAGTGTGTAAGCTACCGCGACACCACACTCACGCGCTCACGCTGATGATCCCCCAACTCGATAAGGTCAAGCACGGCGACCGCGAAATCCGCATAGCTGATTTCGCTCTGCCCGGCGGCATTCATCGTCAGCACATCGCCTGCCAGCTGGTATTCGCCCGTGCGCTCACCCTTAGGGTTAAACACCAGGGCCGGGCTCAGGTAGGTCCAGGCAACATCGTCGCGGATGCGCAGCGCATCGTACGCCTGCGCCATCGCGGTAGCCAGCGGTTTGAATTCTTCGGGCATGGCGGGCGAGTCTACAAGCCGCTGATTCGTGGTCGAGTCGGGGTATAGGCTACCGGCGCTGCCGATAACGAGCAGACGAGTTTGGGTGCCGCTGAGCGCATCCGCAAGGTGGACTAGGTGATCCTTGTGCAGGTGCAGACTCTCGGGAGTCCACGCGCCGAAGGCGTCTACCACCGCATCAAACCCCGACAGGTCGCTGCGAGTGAGCGCGAAAACATCCTTGATGAGCGTGTGCTGCGCCTGGGTGGGGTGTTCGGACCGCATGATAGCGGTAACTTCATGCCCGCGTTCGGTGGCCTCGCGCACGACGAGAGTACCGGATTTACCGTTTGCACCGATGACTGCGATTTTCATGTTTCCTCCGCGATAAACGTTGTATTCTTAGGACGTATTCAACGCTACCGATGCGATAAACACCTGTGAAGACGGCACTTTAACGTGCCCCAGTTACCCCGAGGAAACTATTGTGACGGACCAGTATCTTTACCAAAACGCCGAGCTGCCGCAGTGCCCCGTCGAAACCACACTAGAGGTTATTTCAACGCGCTGGGGCGCCCTGATTGTGCGCGATCTGCTCAACGGGCCCCTGCGGTATAAGGAGCTTCAGCGTTCGCTTGGTGATATTTCGCAGAAGGTGCTCACCGAGAATCTGCGCCAGCTTGAGGCTCGCGGAATCCTCACCCGCACCGTTTACGAGCAGGTGCCGCCGCGCGTGGAGTATAAGCTGACCGAGCTGGGGCAGAGCATGCGCACCCTGTTCGATGCGCTGTGGGCGTGGGGCGAGCACTACCAGGAGGCTGTCGCGCAAAGTTAGTTGCGGAAGAACGGCGGAGGTGAGCGTTATTGCGCCGGTGGGCTTTGGTGCGCCTCGGCTTTCTAGTTTGGGGCTTGTTTTGCATCTGGCGGTTATTTAAGTCGCTGAATGCACAATAAACCTCAAATAGATGTGCCTCTGCGCTTTGGAATCTAGACTGGTGGTAGACGTTTTTACCCCGAATGAAGGAGTCGCTATGGATGCCCGCGATGTTCTGTGCGAAGCTGCAAGCCGACCCGCCACCGAAGCGAAAGCCCTTGTAGACACCTTGCCCGCAGGGGTGTTGAACGCGCACGCTGGTGGGCATACGAATTCGATCGCCTGGCTGCTGTGGCATGCGGGGCGGCAGATGGATGCGCAGCTCGTGCAGCTGAACGGCGAACCGCAGGTGTGGCATAGTCAGGGGTTTGATGCCCGCTTCAATTTGGGAGAGTTGGGCGACACGGTGGGCTACGGGCATACTGCGGAGCAGGCGCGCGCCGTCGTGGTGGAGGATGCCGCACTGTTGGCCGAATATTTGGGTGCGGCCACCGCGGCGTTGAGCGAGTATATCGCGGGTTTGAGCGAGGCTGATTTGGATGACGTGATTGATACGTCGTGGACTCCGCATGTGACGCGCGGGGTGCGGCTGGTGAGTATGATCGACGATGCCGCCCAGCACGTGGGGCAGGCAGCCTATGCGGCGGGTATTCTCGCGGGCGGGGCCGCCAGCTCGGACAAGGAGGGGTAGTGGCTGTTGGTCGAGAGAGCGCCGGGCGGCAGTCTAATTGACGGTCCGGAGTGAGTGCCGAGCAGGTTGCGGCGCTTAGGCGGTAAGAAAAAGCTGAGTTGATAGGTTTTTGCGCGGGAACACCTCTCCCCCACCCAGCTTGAGGATGCGGTTCCTGTGTGCTTCTACAGACTCACCAGCTCGGGGCGGGTGCTACATGATGACCACCCCGAGGCGGTGGCTAAGCGCCTGAAGAAGGGTTAATTACAGAATTTTTTGAGAAGTAATTTTCGATGGATCTATACCAAACTTCTGTAGTTTTCGAGATTGCTCGGATACTTCATTTTTATCGTACTCGTTGAGCACCCATGTTGCGTTTGATGTTTTGGTATGCCCTATAAGGGCATGAATGTATTCATCATCAGAATCACCAAAACTAAAGCCGATACAAACTATATTGTCCATATTTTCATGATCATCTAGAAATTTCTTCAATTCATCTAGCTGTACATCTTTCCTTAATCCTTCATGCAAGCGATAAGCATTTTCATCGTAGTCTGTTATGTAACTCTCGTATTTAATTTCCCCGGCGCGGTGTCCTACAATAATTTCATCCCCAGCGATATTCCTGAACCCATGTATATGCAACACATTCCAATTTTGTACACCATACACCTTTTGAAGAGTCTCAGTATAGTTAAAATTGATAAAATGACCCTTATTTTCATTTAAATAATTTGAAAATCTTTCTTTTTGCCTATCTTTATCCACATTAACTGTTGCTATCCACTCTCTAAAAACTTCCTTAAACTCATATACAGTATAACCCCAAGACCAAGTACCGCTCTCCAAAATATCTTTATACCATCGGATATCACGATCTCCCTCTGCATCGACAATATCTCCAATCTCTTCTCTAATCACCTCCTCAATATTATCAAAAACCATATGGTAATCGATTTTCCCCAAGGAATTTTCAAAATCTGACCATAGCTCACAATCAGAAATATAGTAAAGAAAACCAGCAAAACCCTTGATTAGTTCTTCTTTGTACGATCCTGGCTGTATATCATCTATCACCTCATCATATTGAATATCCCAAACATTATCTTTCACGTATTCCAGAATCTCTTTAGGGGTGCGAACAAATTTTTCATACGAAATATCATCCTGAAATTCATACAAATCATCAAGATAATTATTGTAAAGGTGAAAAGCAAAATGTGCATATGATGTCGGAAGTCCATGGGCAAGATCAAATCCATTACCAATGATGTAAAGATTATTCAATTCCTCATCCTTAAATTAGTACTCAGATAATTTTATCTGTACTCAATTATACCCCAAGCATCATCTACCGGAAGAATGATCAAGGAAAGATTTTTTATTTTTAGAGGGTTTTATTAGGGTAGAATCTCTATCTGTCTGACTACATAAAAAACAACGGTCCCTCACATGTAAAAGTATGATGGAGTCTAAAACTAACTAAACCATCACATGCACGTAGGTGGAAACCATTGCTATCTCACCATAGACCTGACCTAAATCCGACACAATTCACCACCCTACGATCCTCCCTAAAAGCACCATCACCTGGGCTACCACAAGAATGCGTTTATACAGCGGCAAGCACCACCGTGCTGGATTTAACTACCAGATCATCTGCACCCTCGACGGGACACTCCTGGTGATCACCGGCTCTGCGACTGGGACACACCACGACGCTTTTGCGTACCAGTACCACGAGCATCACATCCGCAGCATCAAGTCCCACATCAACAACGCCGCTGAACGCACGCGGGCAGCTCACGCTCCTGACCGCACAGGTTTCTGATGCTCTCGCATCCAGCATCCAAGCTATCGCCATGCCCCTGCTCACCTACGGCACCACCGGCGACCTCGCTCAATCCGCTATCGTCATGGTCGTCGAGGCAATCCCCGTCATCCTCTTCGCACCCTTCGCAGGCACTATCGCCGACAAATTCAACCGCAAAACCCTCACCGTCAGCTTCAGGCTCGCCAGCGCCGCCTACTCATCGCATCCCCAGCACTCTACGCCGCCGCAGGACTACCCGCCTTCCTCACCATCGCATTCCTCGTCTCAACCTTCGGCACCTTCTCATCCTCCGCAGCTTCCGCCGCCATGCCCTCCCTACTCGGCGACGACTACCAAAAATACATGGCACGCCGCGGCAGCCTCATCTTCCTCGCCCAAACCCTCGGCCCACCATCGCAGCCGCCGTCGCATCCTTCACCACACCAGCCCTCGCCGTCGGATTCGCAGGAACCCTCAACCTGCTCGCCGCCCTCACCGTCGCCACCATACGCAACTACGACACCACCCACGCAGAACGCACCGCCACCGTCCAAGAACACCACACCGGCAGACTCCTGCGCGAAGGCGCCGCCTACACCGCACACAACCCCATCGTGCGCGGCATGCTCACCTTCTGGTTCCTCTCCATCGCCGCCGTACCCATCACCACCCTGCCCATGCTCGAATACCTCACCCGCGACCTCGGGCACGACTACACCGCCTTCGGAATCGCAACCCCCGTCTACGCCGCCGGATGCGTGATCAGCTCCTGGGTCTCAGCCAAACTCGGCGTCGGCACAGGCACCGGGCGGGTACACATAACCAAACGCGGGTGGATGTGCATGTCAGGACTCGGCTACGGCGCCGTCTGCCTGAGCATGGGACTACACCCGGCACTGTGGGCGGTACTCGTGCTCTGGTTCATCTGGGGCATGTTCTACGGACCCGAAGAAGTGCTCGGGCAAGTCCTCTTCGCAGACGCTATTGACGAGCACATGCGCGGGCGCGTCTACAGCTTCATGGGCGTGGTTTTCTCCCTAGCGGGCATGGTCGGGTACCTCATCACCGGATGGGCGGTACCAGCATTCGGCGCGATCAACACCATTGTTGCCGGAGGGGCACTCTTCGTTATCGCCACCGTATTCACGTTCATTCTCGGCCCGACCGCACGAGCGATACGGGCGCAGGAAGCGCGGGTAGGGGCAAAGGCCCGCGTGGGTATATGATTTACTCTGTGTAGCGCATCGACGTATTACCGAATCAAAGCCGCCAGGATGCGAGGCACCACCGCTTATTTATAAAAACTTCTCTCCAGATACACCTCAGAATTCGGATCATAGAATCCAGACCATTCTTCTCTTGTAAGTATAAGCAATTTTGCCAGATTCGAGTTAAGGAGAGATAATTATTTTTCCTTTTGAAAGGCTCTTACCAAAACTCTCTCTGTTCTTGATGGGTAAAGATACTTTCTAAGCGCATCGCTTCCACGCTTCAGGACGTATAGCGTTTTAAGTTTTTCATATATATCGCACGCCAGATCATTAGATTCTTCCCCCCGTTGCTCCTTCAAATTTTCCTCAGTAGCATCTTGCAGTACCTTAGATCGTTTTGACATGTCATCAATCATTCCATATTTTGTATAGAATGAATACCGGGCTATATCCAGATCTTTTAGGCGGTTTAGCTCCAAATAAAGCTCCAGTATAGCATACCTCCTCGATGCAACCGCCCAAGTGAACCTGCATAATTTATCACTTAATAATTTATCAATAACTATAACGAGGTCAACCACTTCAGGGAGCTCAATAAATCTATAGTTATCAATTTGAAGCAAATTACAGTTAAGATGGTGTTTCAAAGCACTATAATTGGAGATTCTTTTCTCTAATCTCATTTCAACAATTAATTTTTGAACCCTTACAACATATTCATAGTTTTGCGATATCTTATATAGATTCTGATCAATCCACGACATCAACTCTTCATACAGAAGGACAGTCTCTTCGAAGCGCTTAGTTCTTTCCCTATCAATAATTTTTCGAATATCGCGCTTCTGACTGTGAAAATAGAAAAAGAAGATCGTTGGTATCAAAGTCAGTATAGTAGCTAGTATGGGCAGGCTGGAAAACACATCTGAAAGATTTATCTTAAAGCTCAGAGAACTAATTACCCACTCTGAAATTTCAATAAAGTTCAATATATTTAATGAAAAACAGGCCAGAATAAACGAGAAAATCACCGGCAGGCTAAGCAAAATTTTAAACAGACTAACGAATTTTTGAGAGATTGAAGATTTGGATAGGACAGCCCATACACCACTCCTTTCTATAAGCGAGTAAGAAATCCATCCTAACCTTAAGAAACAATATATCATTTCCCACAAATGAACAATTCTTACTATACGTAGAGCGAATTCAGCCTTCTCCTTCTGAACTAATACTTCTCCAACCCTATTCAACTGCCCGGAGACAAAATGATCAAATTTCATAATCAGGAAATCATACACCGATAAATATAAAATTAGCAGAGTTAAATAGATAAGTGTAAGCAAAAACAAATTATCTTTGCCTACACCAAAATTAAATATTTCAAGCAACCAACTCATTTCTTTTCGAGTTAGGATTGCTATCAACAAAGCTAAAGGTACCAGTAGTTTAAAGGTTATAGAGACTCTCATTCTATTCAATTATCCTCTCTAATACTACATGTTACTTACGTATTTAAATCTCATGTTTATTTCCAATAATCTCTATATTATCCATCGTATGAGACAATAAGACTACTTACCGTCCTATAACACTTCCATTCTTTCCTTGACATATTGTTCAGGCATTAGCCTACCGTTAAGGTTCTCTCGAGTGTTGGATTTCCGGGGAGAAGCATCCAACGATTCTGTTTGTGACAAGCTATAGCGCGAAACCCACAGCAACACGCCGCCTCAATACACCACCGTCTCAGACCCGCAACGCTGCGGGTTATCTCCTTAAGTCACAAGAAGCGGGTTTTTGCCTGAAAAGGTGAGAAAATATCGCCTTTTCGACCAAAACCCGCTTCTCACGGAGTTGAGGCACTCGACGCCTACCCGCGCTTCAGCAGCGTGATGACTTCATAGTGGTTCGTATGTGGGAACATATCGAGCAGACGCGCGGCGACCGGCTTGTAGGAAGGCATACGCGCCAGGTCAGCGGCAAGGGTTTTCGCGTTGCAGCTCGAATAAATCACGTGCTCAATCCCGGAATCTTCAACCCAGGCGCACAGCCTCTCACCAATGCCCCGCCGGGGTGGGTTTACTACCAGCATCTCAGGGGTTTCGCGGGCGTTCATGGCGAACCCGGTCGCGTCCCCCGCCGCAAATTTCACGCCCTCAAGCCCCTGCTCGGCAACGGTACGCTGGGCGCTGCGAATCGCCTCCGCACTGATCTCGATCCCGGTGACCTCACCGTGCATCACCTGCGCCGCGTGCAGGGCAAAACCGCCCACGCCACAATACAAATCCCAGAGCGTGCGCGGCTGAACCTGCCCCACCCACTCACGGCCCTGCGCATACATCGCCTGCGCAATCTGCGTGTTCGTCTGAAAGAAACTCTGCGGGCGCAGGTGCAGACTCATGCCGTTCACGCGCATCGGCAGGGTTTGCCGATCAGTCAGAATAATCTCTTCATCGCCCTCAATCAGCGCCACATGCTCGCGCAGCAGATTCACCGACAGCACCGCCAACTTCGGCAGACGCTCCTGCAGCCACCCCAGCTGGCGGCGAATAGGCACCAGCAGCTTCTTCGAGCGGAGCACAAACCGCACCATCAGCTCGCCCGTCTCGGATGCGGTCACCAGAATATTCTTGAGCTCACCGCGCCGTGCCGGAATGTCATACGGGGTCAAATCGGCACGCTGAATGAGCTCGTGCAGCACCGGAATAGCGCGCTCAATCGGCTCAATATAGAGTGGACATTCGCTTTAAATCGGTGGCGCGCCCCGAACGATAATCCACTATGCCCAGGGACAGGGTTTTGCGCCGAACCGCCCACCACCAGCTTCGCCTTATTCCGAAAATGCGCCTCGGTGCTGGCGACGGGGTCCAGCCAGGTCAGGTGAGGGTACGCCGCGAGAAGCCTGCGCGCATCGGCCTGTTTTGCCGCGAGCTGGGCGGGGTACGGGGTTTCGATGTTGGTGCAGGAGCGGCAAAGACTCTCACGGTAATAGGCGCATTCCATAGCCCCACTATTCTACCCTGTGGATGCGCGGGCACGGGTAACCCGCCGGGTGGTTTCGCTGATGTGCCCGCTCAAGGCGTGCTCCTTCACCCCTGCTCCCCATCGAAAAAAGAGCCTTTATGTGAATAAAGCGGCGAAAACTACGCTTTATTCACATAAAGGCTCTTTTTTTGCAGGCAGGACTGGATCGGGCGGGAAGGCTACGGTTTCTTTGCCTTCTTCTGCTGGCCCGCTTTAAGCACCGACCTGTACGACCGTGCCGAGAGCACAGATGCTTCCGATAAAACCGATAACATGCTCATGAAGCTCAGGCACGAGGCAATGGACAGCGAAGAAAAAGCCGAGCCGATAGACCCAAATGAGAAAACCGAGCCGATCGAAAACGCCGAATTTACGGAGCCAATGCTGCAGAATGAGTTCACCGACCCGATGCTCAGAAATGAATTTCGCGAGCCGATGCTCTTTGCGTTTTGGTCGGAACGGGCGGGGGCATCGGGGGCGTTTTCGGAAGATTTGGAGGTGGTGTTAGGCATCATAAATCCAGCATACCGCGCGGCCCGCCCATACCGAACGAATCACGGCGCACGTCGCGAGCAATCATGCATACGCGTAAGCAGGTAGCATTGTGCCAAAGGTAGGATTTTCCTACCTGCTCGAACCAAAAACCACCTGCTCGCGGTTCTGAGAGGGGAAAAGCATAGACAAAAGCTCTCCGGGGTGGGTTCAGTACCCGGCATTGTGCCGGTCAGGAACCCACCCCGGAGAGCTTCAACATATTCCCTCAGTCGGGAAACGTTACATCATGCCGCCCATCGGGTCAGCAGCAGGTGCCGCAGCGGATGCGGGCTCAGGCTTGTTCGCTACCACAGCCTCGGTGGTCAGGAACAGACCGGCGATCGATGCTGCGTTCTGCAGAGCGGAACGGGTCACCTTCACGGGGTCGTTAATACCCGCAGCCATGAGGTCTTCGTACTCGCCGGTTGCAGCGTTCAGACCGGTGCCCTCGGGCAGGGAACGAACCTTATCGACCACCACGCCGGGCTCAAGGCCAGCGTTCGTTGCGATCTGCTTCAGCGGCGCATCGATAGCCACACGCACGATGTTTGCGCCGGTTGCCTCATCACCCTTCAGATCGAGCTTGTCGAAGACCTTCGCGCCCGCCTGAATCAGTGCCACGCCGCCGCCGGGGACAATACCCTCTTCAACGGCTGCCTTTGCGTTGCGCACAGCATCCTCAATGCGGTGCTTGCGTTCCTTCAGCTCAACCTCGGTTGCCGCGCCAGCCTTGAGCACAGCCACACCACCGGCGAGCTTTGCCAGGCGCTCCTGCAGCTTCTCGCGGTCGTAGTCGGAATCGGAGTTTGCGATCTCGGCGCGAATCTGTGCCACGCGGCCATCAAGTGCGGCGGCGTCGCCAGCGCCCTCAATAATGGTGGTCTCGTCCTTGGTGACAACAACCTTGCGTGCCTTACCCAGCATATCCAGGGTTGCAGTATCCAGTGCGAGGCCAACCTCTTCGGTAATAACCTGGCCGCCGGTGAGGATCGCAATATCAGCCATCATAGCCTTGCGACGGTCACCGAAACCGGGTGCCTTCACGGCAACGGACTTAATGGAGCCGCGCATCTTGTTCAGCACGAGCAGCGCCAGAGCCTCGCCCTCAACATCCTCGGCGATAATCAGCAGCGGCTTGCCGGACTGCATGACCTTCTCCAGGACGGGAACCAGATCCTTCACGTTCGAGATCTTCTGGTTGACCACCAGGATGTAGGGGTCTTCCAGCACGGCTTCCTGACGCTCGGGGTCGGTCACGAAGTAGCCGGAGAGGAAGCCCTTATCGAAGCGCATACCCTCGGTGAGTTCCAGGTGCAGGCCGAAGGTGTTGGACTCCTCAACGGTAATCACACCTTCCTTGCCGACCTTCTCCATAGCCTGAGCGATCAGCTTACCGATCTCCTGATCGCCCGCAGAGATGGATGCGGTTGCCGCGATCTCTTCCTCAGTCTCAACCTCTTTCGCGGAGTCGAGCAGGGTCTTGGTGACCTCCTCAACAGCCTTCTCAATGCCGCGCTTGAGGCTCAACGGGTCAGCACCAGCAGCCACGTTGCGCAGGCCCTCACGCACGAGCGCCTGAGCGAGCACAGTTGCGGTGGTGGTACCGTCACCTGCGATATCGTCGGTCTTCTTGGCTACCTCTTTGACGAGTTCAGCGCCAATCTTTTCATAGGGGTCTTCAAGCTCGATCTCTTTGGCGATGGAAACACCGTCGTTGGTGATCGTGGGTGCGCCCCACGACTTCTCAAGCACGACGTTGCGGCCACGGGGGCCAAGAGTCACCTTAACGGCATCGGCTAGGGTGTTCAGTCCGCGCTCTAGACCGCGACGAGCTTCTTCATCAAAAGCAATAAGTTTTGCCATGTGGCGATGTCCCTCCTGGACCTATATTTCCTGATAAATGAATGTAGGAATCCCTATATCAAAAGTGTGCGGTGCACCCGAGCGGATGCGCCGCCGCAGAACGCTTCACGGCGCATGCGCACCGTGGGTGCACCGAATGCTACATCAATTTTGGCACCGACCGCACCCAGGGGCAAACATTTTCGGCCGTGGCGGGCCATCATATCGCCAACAGCGCAAGGAACACGCGCGGCACGGCAGGAAAACAGGGTACAGCCCACGCAGATGCTCACGGGCACAGCACTAACGCCCGGATCATGTGCAGGGGAAAGAATGAATGAACTAGCTCTGGAAGTCGCTGGCAAGCACCACGACTGTGTCGTTACTGCCCAGATCCTCGGCGGTGCCTTCCTGAACATTGCTAATACCCACAGCATTGGCAACCTGCTGGGCCTGCTGCTGGGCGCCGCTCTTATAGTAGACGGTGCTGCGCTGCGGCGGGTTACCGGGCCAGTTGCCGGTCTCGCTAATGGTGTAGCTCTTAAGCTTAGCGGCGGCGCGGGATGCGCTGCCCGAAGGAGCCGACGCGTTATACACGGCCACAGTCCCTGAGGTGGAGCTCTGGCTCGACGACTGCGACGGCTGGGCGCTGCCGCTCTTATTCCCGCCATCAGTTTTTGGGGCGTTATTGGAAGGGCTGGCTGCCGCCTTACCCGCATACGCTTTAGAGCCCGCAGAGTTGGGTGAACTGTAGCGGGGAGCCATCACATACATGGACGCGCCCAAGAGCAACGCAATAACCCCGGCCGTGACAAGAGGAATGGCTCCTCGCGGGTCCTTAGCGGGGTCGTCGATAGTACCGCGATAGATGCCGCGCCGGGCGGTATTCTCGTCGATATCATCGAATTCGTCGTGCGGATACTTACTCATGCATCTCTCGGGTGGGTCGTCTTTGGTGTTCTATACAGATTACAGGGATTCTCGCCCGACTCCAAGGACGGGTCTGAACAATAACACACCCATTGTAAAGTTTTCAGGAAGAGTTATTCAGCATCCTCTACCGTTTTGTGGCTAATTTATCTGCTGAACCGCAGGCGCCCTGCGGCCCTCGTTGGGCGCGGTGCTCACCGCCGCCATAACGCTACTGCTGGTCGCGGTGCTCCCGCAGGCGCGCAGTCAGAATCGGCTCCGCCGCAATGACGCGAGGGTCATCAATCATCGTGTTGAGCTTCTGATAATAGGCAATAGGTGTGATGCCCAGCGCCCCAATGGTTTTCTCCTTCGACCCCTGGTACTTCCAGCGGCGCTTCTCAATACCAATAATGGCCCGCTCCAAGGGGCTGAGTTCCTCAAATTTCTTATTCACTATGACCTCGCGGGTGTTCTCACAGACCGGGTGTGCTCTACTCTAGAGTACGTAATTTATGTTGTGTGCGCCGCACCTACGGGAGGTATCCATGTCCGAGTATCCGCCGCTGTCGTCCATTATGCACGAAGAATGGGCGCAAGCCCTCGCCCCGGTCGAACCGCAAATCCGCGCCATGGGCGATTTTTTGCGCACCGAACACGCCGCAGGGCACCGCACCTTCCCCCGCCGGGGACGACATTTTCCGTGCCTTCGCCCGGCCCATGAGCGAGGTCAAAGTGCTCATCCTCGGACAAGACCCGTACCCCACCCCCGGGCACGCCATGGGCATGTCATTCTCAGTGCACCGCAATGTGCGCCCCCTGCCGCGCTCGCTGAACAACATCTACCGGGAACTCAACGACGATTTAGGAATCGCCCCCGCAGAACACGGCGACCTCTCCAGCTGGGCTGACGAAGGGGTGATGCTCATGAACAGGGTGCTCAGTGTGCGAGAAGGCAAACCCGCCTCCCACCGCAATAAAGGCTGGGAACAGGTGACCCAGCAGGCCATTGAAGCCCTCGTAGCCCGCGACAAACCGCTGGTGGGGCTGCTGTGGGGCGCCGATGCACGCCGCACCGCGCCCATGCTCGCACCGTACCCGTGCGTGGAGTCGGCGCACCCCTCACCGCTCTCAGCCAGCAAAGGGTTCTTCGGCTCCCGCCCGTTCTCACGCGTGAACGAGCTGCTGGCACAGCAGGGGGCCACCGGGGTAGACTGGCACGTCAAATAGGGTTTTAAACGGCGGTTGCCGTAGCCGAACGGAATCACATCCACCCGGCTACGGCAACACTGTTTTAAGGGGGGGCTAGGCTAGTCCGTCTCCCCCGTGGTCGGTGCGAACCGCTGCAGCAGGTACTGCATCAGGTAGTTACCCGCCGCCGTGCCCGCCGCCATGGCAATCACAACCGAAACCGCCGTGACCATGCTGGAGAGGCCGAACACCACGTTCGTATCAACCGTGAGCAGATACATGCCCCGGAAAAATTCCAGGCCCGGCAGCAGGAACGTCAGCGCCGGAATCGAAAAGATCGCCTGCGGCGCGTGCAGCCTATACGCCATATAGGTGCTGAACAGACCAATCACAAACGCAGCCAGCGCCGTATTTGACCGGCCTGTACTCTCCCCCGTCAGCACCCAGTACCCGTAGTACGTGATCAGGCCCGCGGTGGTAATCATCAGCAGCCAGCCGATTTTCGCCACCTTCGTGTGCGCCGCCACGGCAAACGCTGCGGTCGCCGCCAGCATAAACACGGCAAACGTGGCGGTATCGGACGGGACGAACTTCGTCTGCTCAATATCGATAGTGGGCCCGCCAAAAACCGCTAAGGCGCTCACCGCGCTGGCAATACCAATCACCAGCCCCAGGAAGCTCATACCTGTAGACACGAACCGCCCCGCAGATGTAATCGGGAACCCGTTAATCGCATCCTGCACCGCAGACACCAGGCGGGATGTTGGCAGGAACATAATCAAACCCGCCGCAACCACCAGCGGCGCCGACAGCGGCGTATCCGGCCGGTGCAGCATCGACCCCTCACCACCGAGCAGAATCGCCAGGAACGTCATAAGCCCCGCACTGGCGGCCATCCGGAAGAACGCGGGCATCCCAATCTTCCGCAGCCACTGAATCAGCAGGTACACGGGCGTGAAAATAATACCCGCCGCCACCGCAGTCGCCCAGCCGCCGCCCAGAGCAACTGTAAGCGTCGAAGCCCCAAATATTCGCCAACCAGATCACCGCCGGCGGGTACGGTTTGGGGCGGTGCGTAATCTCGCTCAACCGCAGATCCGCCACCTCAAGGGTGATGCCACCGGCTGTAATCTCGTGAATCAGCTCGTAAATGGAGGCCAGCGCCTCGTAGTTCTCCGTAGAAGAACGCACCACCCGCACCAGGGTGTGGGTGAACCTCTCATCCAGGCCCACGCGCTTCATAATGCGCGACTCCATGTACGTGTCCGGGTCGGAGGTGTAGTTAATCGTCACCGACTGGTTGGTAATATCCACCTCAACCGAGTCCAGGCCGAACGCCGAAGAAACCGCAATAATAGCGGAATCCACATCCATGGCATCCGCCCCGTAATGGAACATCGCCTCCGCCAGACGCAGAGTGTAGTTCAGGGTGTCCCGGGCGTGCTCCTTCTCGCGGCGGAACGCCTCACGCGCGGCCTGCTCCTCCTTGCGGCTCTTGAGCGCAAACTGCCGCTGAGCGATACGGGCGCTGCCGCGCAGGGCGGGGCCCTCGGCACCCGGACGCACAAACGATCGCAGAGTACGCACGCCCCAGCGCCCGCCCCCCGCCGCGGCGCACCGTCGGCAAGGTGGTGGTCGGCTCCGATTTCGGGGAGGCGTACCCCTCCGGCGGCTCGGGGTCCACCCCACCGAACCGCTGGGCCGCTTGCGAATTCGGCACGCGCGGGATCATGCCCGTCATCGGAACCGGGCGTGAGGGCTGGTAGGCCGCAGCCACCTCAGAGGATTCGGGGGTGGTTTCGCCCGGCATCGGCTCGGGCACCAGCTCATCGTCAATGGAGACAGTCGGCATGCCTGCCTCATCCACCGGCAGCAGCTGCGTCTGCTCGGTGCTCGTCTCAACCCCGTGCGCCTGCGCCACCTCGTACAGTGCCTTGCGGGAGCTGCGGGAAGAATGCGCAAGCGCGTCCCGTAATTGCGCGTCGTTCACCTGGTTCAGCGACACAGCTGGCATGGGGTGCGCGTGCGGCTCATACCTTGTGGGGCGCGGTGTGGTGTGTGGATTATCGTGGGGTTCTGAACCGTCGCCGGTGGGACGGTTCCGCTCATCTGCCATAGGTGTCTCCGAAGTGTTTGGGCTGCGTACCTAGTCTAGCAAGCAGCACCTGTGCGTGAAACAAAAAACGCAGCAAATTTAGTGTAAAAATTGCTGAGCGCAGCATACCCTCAGGGGCGGTGAGCTGGGTGATTAAACGCCCCGCCGCCGGTGACATGTCCGGCGGCGGGGCGTCTGAGTCGAATAAGACGGCTACACGCTATCGTATAGTCCGTGTTTACTCGGCGTCGTGGTCGGTCTCAAGGATCTTGACCAGAGTGTCTAGAGCCTCTTCAGCGCCTTCACCTTCGGCGCGCAGAACAACGACGTCACCGTGCTTAGCGCCCAAAGACATCAAGGACAGGATGGATGCTGCATCCATAGCCTCATCGGCGGGCTCACCCTTGGCCGCGATAGTAACCTCGACGGGGAGGTCGCCTGCTGCCTCAGCGAAAATAGCTGCCGGACGGGCGTGTAGACCAACACGGCTGGCAATGGTTGCTTCGCGCTCTGCCATAGTTTTCTCCTTTATGGAATATGTTACGTTGCTTACTATTCTAGTGCAGACGGGTGGTTTTGTACCCGTATTTAGGTGATTCTACCGTAAATTTCCGCCCACTACTTAGGTTCATGATGACCCCATCAGGGGCGCATCGGCGGCTGCGGCTCTACCACGGCCTCAACCCCCGATGCGTCCCGCACACCAGCGGCCGCTACTACAGGCCCAGCTCGTCCAGGATCGGCAGCTCTTCACGGGCCGCGGACTTCGCCTCAGCCGAAGAGATCTGCTCCAACGCCTTATTGGCGATGTGCCGCGCCTGCTCCAAGGTCACAGACTTCAGCACCGCGGCGACCGCCGGAATAGCAGCGGCGTTCATCGACAGGGTGTCCACACCCAACCCGATCAGCACCACGGCCAGCGCCGGGTCTGAGGCAGCCTCACCGCACACGCTCACGTACTTCTTCTTGCCCGCGTTCACGGAGGCCCGCTTGGCGCCCTTGACGGTCAGCTTAATCATCTTCAGCACCGCCGGCTGCCACGGGTTGTTCAGGTGCGCCAAATCGCCCAGCAGGCGGTCGGCGGCCATGGTGTACTGGGTCAGTCGTTCGTGCCGATCGACACGAAATCAACCTCGCCCAGGATTGCCTCAGCGTTCACGGCGGCGGCGGGGGTTTCCACCATCACACCGTGCACCGGCAGGTCTACCTCTTTGAGCATTTTCGCGAAGTTACGCGCCTCGGAGGTGGTTGAAATCATGGGGGCCATCACCCAAATATCGGCGTCTGACTCGTCGTACGCCTTCTTAATGGCCTCCAGCTGGCGGGTGAGCACCCCGGGTACGGTCCAGTCGGTGCGGAACCCGCGCACACCCAGCGCCGGGTTCTCTTCCTCTTTCACATTCAGGAACGGCAGGGGCTTATCGGCGCCCGCGTCCAGGGTGCGGACCACAATATGTTTGCCGGGGAATGCGTCGAAAACGGACTTGTAGGTTTGTGCCTGTGTCTCAATGCTCGGCTCGGCGTCATGACCAAGGAACCCAAATTCGGTACGCAGCAGACCCACACCTTCGGCGTTGAGGCTCGCAGCCTTCTCAGCGGATTTGCCGTCGCCCACGTTTGCGTAAAGCTCCACCCGGGTGCCGTCGGCGAGCACACCTTCACCGTCGAAGTCGGCGATAGGTTTGCGGTTGGCGTACTTCTCGGCGGCTTGACGGTCGGCATCGGTCGGTTCGGTGTCCACTATGCCTTCGTTAGAATCCACATATACGACGGTGCCGTCGGGGATTTCGGTCACGCCCTTAGCCGCCACAATCGCGGGAAGGCCCAGCCCGCGTGCCAGGATCGCGGTGTGCGCCTGCGGGCCGCCGTCGGAGGTGATCAGGGCGATCACTTTCTCAGGGTCTAAGGTTGCGGTATCGGCCGGGGCCAGGTCAATGGCGGCGAGCACAAACGGCTCATCCGAGAAGGGGATGCCGGGGGCCTGCTGGCCGGTGAGGTCGGCGACAATACGGGCGCGCACATCGTGGATGTCGGTCACGCGCTCAGCCATGTACCCGCCGAGGGCAGCCATCTGGTCAGCGAAGGAGGTCGCGGCCTCCCAGATAGCGCGTTCGGGTGCCATCTCCTGGGTCTCAACCAGTTTAATGGCGCTCTTAATAAGCGCACGGTCGGTGGCCATCTGGGAGGTGGACTTCAGCACGGCCTTACCGTCACGCCCGGCGTGCTCGGCGCGGGAAAGCAGGTCTTCCTTCACGCGCTGGGAGGCGTCTTTAATGCGCTGGGATGCTGCCTCAATGGTCTCGCCGCTCAGGCGCAGCCCGTCTTTAGGTTCCTGGATAGGTTCGGGCATCTGTTTGACGGGACCAATCACGCGTCCGGCGTAAACACCAACGCCCTTATAAGTAGTCATGAGGGTATTTTCCTTAGGTTGAAGTTGTCTTCAAGTGTAGCGTGTTCTACGTCTTAAGCCGCGACCTTCTCGGCCTTTGACGCAGCGCCGATCGATTTCAGCACCAGGTACACCAACGCCGAAAGCAGGTTCCGGCAGCTACCGCCGCCAGGAACATCAGCACGTTATTGCTCAACAGAACAATCCAGATACCGCCGTGCGGTGCCGGGGAGGCCACATGCGCACTCATGGAGATAGCACCCGCGAGCGCACCGCCCACAACGGAGGAGAAGATCACGCGCAGCGGATCCGCCGAAGCGAACGGGATAGCCCCCTCGGAGATGAAGGACGCACCCAGCAGCCACGCGGCTTTGCCGTTCTCCCGTTCGGGTTCGGTGAAGAGTTTGGGGCGCAGGGTGGTGGCCAGCGCCATGGCCAGCGGCGGAACCATACCGGAGATGATGACGGCCGCCATGATTTCCTGGTTCACGGCACCGCCGTTTGAGAGGCCGGTAGTAGCGAATAGGTAGGCCGCCTTATTAATGGGGCCGCCCAAGTCGGAGGCCATCATAGCGCCCAGGATCAAACCAAGAACAAGGGAGGAAGTGCCCGACATTGACGTCAGCCAACCCTGTAGTGCAGACATAACCCAGGCCAGGGGTGCGCCCAGCAGCAGATACATGACGGCACCCGCTATGAGGGAGGTGACAAGCGGGGTGATTACCACGGGCATCATGGATCCGAGCCAGCGCGGCAGTTTTAGTGTTCCCAGCCCGTAGGCGACCACACCGGCGAGGATACCGCCGACGATACCGCCGAGGAAGCCAGCTTTCACGGTGACCGCCACGGTACCGGCGATGAAGCCCGGGGCGATACCGGGCCGCTGCGCCAGACCGTAGGCAATGTAGGCGGCGAGCGCGGGCACCATCAGCTCAATACCGAAACCGCCAATAGTGTGCAGCACCACGCCCAGGTACAGGGTCCAGTGGGTGCCGTTGAGATTAAAGAGAGAGAGGAGTTCTCAAGAATACTCTTCCGGGCGGCCTCATTCAGGTCCCCCAGGTTTGGTGTGGTGACTGCCTCAAGCATGAAGCCCAACGCCACAATAATACCGCCCGCAGCAACGAACGGGATCATGTACGACACACCGGTCATCACGGCCTTGTAGATGCGCGTACCCCACGAGCCTTCAACGGCGGAGGAGCTGTCCTCAGCGGTGGAGGTGGCCGCAGCCACCCGCTTACCGTTGGGGTTCTCGGCCTCGGCCAGGGCCTCGTTCAGCATGGCTTCGGGCTCGTCAATACCGCGTTTAACCGGGGACTCCACGTAGGGCTTACCGGCGAAGCGGTTGCGGTCGCGCACGTTCACGGAGACCGCAAACACCACGGCGTCGGCTTCATCAATATCGGCCTGGGTGAGGGTCTCATTACCGGAGGAGCCCTGGGTTTCGACCTTGAAGTCGTAGCCGAGGTCTTCCGCCGCGTATTTGAGGGCATCGGCGGCCATGTAGGTGTGAGCGATGCCGGTGGGGCAGGCGGTGACGGCCACGATTTTCTTTTTCGCGGCTGCCGGTGCGGTATCCTCACCGGCGGGTTCAGTCTGTGCCGCTGCCTTTGCTTCGGCGGGCTCCGCCTTCTTGTCGCTGCCTTCAGCGGAGGTACCGCCCTGAGAGCTGGCGGCCCCGGCTGCCGGTGCGGCCGCAGAGTCTTTCGCTGCGGTGCTCTGCGCGTCTTTTTTCGCGTTCCCGCCGCCGAGCGCCCCGGAGACCAGTTCCACGATCTCTTCGGGGGTTTTTGCCTCGCGCAGGGATGCGGTGAATGACTTCTTCATGAGCGAGCGTGCCAAGGTAGAGAGCAGCTTCAGGTGCGCCTGGTCTGCCCCGTCGGGTGCTGCGATGAAGAAGATCAAATCGGCGGGGCCGTCTTTCGCCCCGAAGTCCACGGCCGGGGTGGGGCGGGCCATGGCTAGGGTAGGCACGGTGACTGCCGCCGAGCGGCAGTGCGGGATGGCGATACCGCCGGGGATGCCGGTGTCGGTCTTGGATTCACGTGCCTTCGCGTCAGCGTACAGCTGGTCGAAATCATTGGCGCGCTCGGCCTTCACAATGGTGTGGGCTAACCGTTCAATGACGTCAAAACGTGAGTCACCGAGGTTCTCATCCAGCAGGACGAGCTCCGGTGCGATGAGTTCAGACATGTCTACTACCCTCCTTGGGGGCATGTGTGTTGTGTGCCGGGTTGGGGGTTGTGTGGGGTCCGCTCCGGCTGTGTGTTGTTTGATATATAGGGTGAAAACTCTTCGTATTCTGTTATTGGAATATTCTGACGTGTGGGTTTACCTGCATTGAGCGGTGTTAGACCGCCAGGGTCTGCACGGTAACCTTCTGCGGGGTGGTCGCCTCAAGGGCGGGTACGCGCGTGCCCGGAAGGGAAGCAGCCGCAGAACCGTGCGCAACCGCCTGCACCAGCGCATCCTGCGGTGAGGCCCCGAGCTCGTGAGCGATCAAAAAACCCGCCAGGGAGCAGTCACCGGCACCGACCGTGCTGCGCACCGTCACGGGTTCGTGCTTAGCCCACCAGGCACCTTCAGCGCTAATAAGCACCGCGCCTTCCCCACCTAGAGTGGCCAGCACATACCGGATACCCTGATCCACCAGGTGCCGGGCGGTGCGGGCGGTCAGTTCGGGGCTGGCCTCAAGCTCACGCCAGTTATCGGATCCCGTCAGCTGCGCCAGCTCCTCAGAATTCGGCTTAATCAGGGTGGGTTTATGCTCCCCGCGCGCGGTGGCGATAAGCGGGGCCTCAGAAGTATCAACCGCGATATTGCCGGTAAACCCGGCCGAACGCAGCTTACCCACCAGCTCGGCATAATAGGAGGCGTCCAGCCCAGGCGGCAGTGAGCCGGCCAGCACCACCCAGTGCGCCTGCTGCCCGTCGTTCACCGCGCACGCGCGTTCCACCACCAGCTGGTCCAGCGCTTGGCGCAGTTCGGCGGTGAAATGGGTTCCGGGGGCGTTCAGTTTGGTGGTGGTACCGTCCGGGTCTACCACAGTAATATTTGACCGGATCGGCTCACCTGTGGACAGGTTCGCGTACTCCACGCCCACCTCGCGCAGTCCGGTCAGCACCGGGTCGGTGGCCTCACCGGGGATAACGGCAAGGGTCGGAACGTGGGATACGTGCAGGGCGCGGGAAATATTTACGCCCTTGCCGCCGGGGTCCTGTACGGCGCCGGTTGCGCGCTGCACAGCCCCGTGCGCCAAGGGCGCGCCAAGCTCAATAGTGCGGTCCAAACTGGGGTTAGCGGTCAGGGTAATAATCATGCGATAATCACTTCCACACCGGCCCCTTCCAGCACCTGAGCCAGCTCTCCCTCGGGTGCACGGTCAGTAATCAGCGTGTCAATATCCTCAAAATCGGCGAACCGCACCAGCGACTCGTTGCCGAACTTCGCCGAATCGCACAGCAGCACTACGCGGCGGGCCGACTTGCAGATAGCGGTCTTCACAATCGCCTCGTTCATGCCGGGGGTTGAGACACCGAACTCGGCGCCAATGCCGTTAGCCCCAATAAAGCGATGTCGGGGCGCACGGTGGAGAAATAGTTCGCGGCGCGCGCACCGATGGCGGCCCACGTCATTTTGCGCAGCTGACCGCCCACCAGCTCCATGGTGATGCCCTCAGCCTCAGCGAGTTTCACCGCAATGTGCAGGGCGTGGGTAATAATAATGCGGTCACTACCGGTTTTGAGGCTAAAGTTCTCACCCCCTATCTGATCTGCCAAAATCTCAATGGTTGAACCCGCGTCCAACACAATAGAGCCCACCTCGGAGTCGCGGAGCATATTGTACGCTTTCGTGGCGATACGCCGTTTCTCGGGGGTGTTCATGCCCTGCCGCGAGGTGATAGAGGATTCAAGGGAGGTGGACTGCTCCACCGTTACGGCACCACCGTGTACACGGCGGAGTTTGCCTGCTTCTTCGAGGGCGGCCAGATCGCGGCGCACGGTCTCCATCGTCACGTCGTAGCGGCGTGCGAGTTCCGCGCCGTTGACGCGGCGAGCCGACGCTACAAGCTTCGCGATTTCAGCGCGGCGTTCTTCAGCGAACATAGATGTTCTTCACTTTCGGTCGGGGCGGTAAAGGTAGGCGGCAGAGGCGGCCCATTCCGGCAAGAACAGTCACGCGCTCCTGGCTGGTTTCAAGCTGTAACCCATTGCAACAGCCCTGTACTTGATTTTATGTGGGTTTCTGTGGGCACGTCAATAGAACCCACCCTAAGGCTCACATATATGACGAAATTTCGCTAGAAAAACCACATTAGGGGTGGCTCCCACCGGCACACCGCCCGGTGCACCCGGTCAGGAAACCACACCCAAGAACCAGCCAGCAGCCACCCCGATACGCCGCTACGGCCTACCCGAAACCACGGCCCCTTCAGGTTCAGTGGTGCCCCGCCGCAGCCGACCCCACACGGCGGCACCGGCACGCACCGCAAGCACCCCCAGCAGGGTGCCGGTGCCGTTCATCAGCACATCCGACACATCCGCTGTACGGTTCGGCATCATATGCTGAATGCTCTCAATGCCCAACGACGCCACGTACCCGCCCACCATAATGTACGGGTACGCCCCGCGCGGCAGCAGCAGCCCCAGCAGCACCCCGGACGGGAAAAACATCACCACATTCGCGGCCCGCTCAACACTCTCATAGGTGATGAGCCCCGGCAGCCACCCCTGGGCGTGACCGCGCTCCAAAAACTCACGCAGGCTGCCGCCAGCCTCACCCGAATCAACGTGCACGGGCGCAAACACAATAGAACCCACCACACACAGGTAGGCCACAAACAGAACAATAAGAGCCCACCGCCACAGGCGTGCATAACGCGCAGAACGCGGCGGATGGGAAACAGCAGACGAATACGTGTGACTATCGGTGAGATGTTCAGCGCCCCGGAAGGTGACGACGCCAAAAGCATCCCTATTAGTCACCGAAATACCCCCGCGAATCCCAGGCAAACAGCCCCGCAATATCAACCTCAAGCGGTTGCGCGTTTGGTACCTCCTGCGTATGCTCATACCCCTGCGCCGCCGAAATAGCACGGCGAATCAGGCTGCCATGCGAAACCACCATCAGCCGCTCCCCCCGGGTACTGGCGCACCACCTCACGCAGGGCACGCACCGCCCGCACATACAGGTCACGCTCCGTCTCCACCCCCGGGTAAAAACGGTCGGGGGCATCAGATTCATAGTCGGGAATGTTCTTACCCTCCGCAGCACCATACGCCCGCTCCACCAGCTCGGGGTACGTTTGGCTCACCGTGAGCCCAAAAAAACTCCCCCACACGCTGCGCGGTTTCGTGGGCACGCGACAACGGGGAAGAAAGCACCCGGTCGTACCTCAGCCCCATCTGCTGCAGCTTCGCCCCGGTCTCATGCGCCTGCTGACGCCCAGTCTCATTCAACGGAATATCGCTCACGCCCTGCATGAGCCGGTTCTTATTCCAGTCGGTCTGCCCGTGCCGAATCAGCGTGAGCGTGCCGCCAGCAAGGCTCTCAGGCAGCGGCTCGGGGCCCAAATCGCCCTCGCTGTGCGTGACCACGTGCCGGTCAATCGCCGCATCCAGCAGCGCCGTGGGAAGCTGCGTAATCGAGGCGTTCGGCGGGATCGGGTAAATACCGTCCACCGTCAGCGCCTCAGGGTGCTCATGCTCAAGAAGCACAGTCATAGTCACCGCAATCAGCATACCGTGCGTGGCCACCACAATATTCTTCCCCGGATGCGCCGCACGCACACGGTTAAACGCCGTCAAGGCACGCGCCACAAACTCCTCACGCGGCTCAACCGTCGGGTTCGCACCGCTGCGGGCATCCGCCACCAGCTCGGGGGTGGCCACCAGGCCCTCCAGCTCGCCGAAGCCGCGCTCCTGCAGGCCCTCATAGGCACCCAAATACGGCACCCCCAAGCCCTCAGCAATGATCTTCCCGCTCTCAACCGCGCGCACCAGAGGGGAAGACACCACCCCATCCACCGGCACACCGTCGGAGGCAAGGGCGGCGAACTCATTCAGGGCGCCGCGCACCTGCTCGCGCCCGGCATCGTTCAGCGGAATATCGGTATTGCCCTGGAAGCGGTGCTCAATATTCCAGTCAGTCAGCCCATGCCGCAGCATGAGGATACGCCCGGCAGGGTGCGTCTTAGCGCTGTGCTCTGCGGCGTTCTCCTGTCTGCTATTGTTCCGGTCGGGGGCAGCCTGCAGGTTCTGCGGAGGCTGCGCGGTTTCGGGGTGAGAGGCGCCGCTGCCGATCTGCGCGCCGTCAGAATTAGGATGTTGTAATGAGCCATGAGTGATAGTCATGCCCTCAATTATGCATGAATTTCCTTCTAAAGCTTTGGTTTAAGTGAGAATTTGTGGGATTCTCACAGGCTGGCTTCCCCGCATACCTGTCCTACCCTGCGCGGCCCCAGCAGGCAGACACCACTAGCCAGAATCCTTAAACCCACATTGTCAACACCTCAGTACTTCCCCACGTCATACCGTAGGGTGAGGACTCCGCCCCGGCGTCTCCACCCTAAGGATGAGATGCCGCCGAAAACCCCCGTGCAGAAGGCGAAAATATCATCCCCCAGGGGCATAAAAACACCCCCTGCGCCCTGAAATACTGGGACTATGAACAACGAATACACCCCCAGCAACGGCCTAACCGCATCACCCTTTGCCCCCGCCGCCCGAGGCACAGCCCCCCGCCGATACATACGCGTATGACGGGGCCCACCACAGCACGGCGCACACCGCACAGCCGAATGCGCCCCAGCATACCCCAGCGAGCCCGCCCGGGGCCACAATATGCCCCAGCACCACAAGCACCCCACGCGGGACCCCCAGCCCCCACCCAACCACCACACGCTTCCCCGGCTGCCCCCACCTCGGCGGCCGGGGCCGTACTCAGCGCACCCCGTCCCGGACGCGCCGGTACCCACCGCTGCGGTGCCAGCTGCCTCCACCTCGGCACCCGGCACCGCAGCACCCATTATCTCCGCACGCTCAGTCACCAAAACCTACGGCCCCAACACCGTACTGCGCGGGGTATCCCTCGACATCTACCCCGGCGAATCAGTCGCCATTATGGGCCCCTCCGGCTCCGGGAAAACCACCCTGCTGCACGCACTGGCAGGCATTATCACCATGGACTCAGGGTCCGTGCACATCACCACCCCACACCCCGGGGCAGGCCCAAACACGGTAGATCTGGGCTCCCTCACCGAAAAACAGCGCACCGCCCTACGGGCTGGCAGCTTCGGGTTCATCTTCCAGCAAGGGCTGCTTGTCCCCGAACTCACCACCGAAGAAAACGTGGCGCTCGCCGCCATGCTCGCCGGAGGCGGCCGCGCACAGGCACGAGTAGCCGCCGTTGACCTGCTCACCAAGCTCGGGCTCGGCGACAAACTCCAATGCCGCATCGGTGAGCTGTCCGGCGGGCAAGCCCAGCGCGTAGCCATCGCCCGCTCCCAGGTGACCGGCGCGCCCATCACTTTCGCCGACGAACCCACCGGCGCACTCGACACCACCACCGCCCACGAAGTCATGGCGCTGCTGCTGGCCCTCATCCCGCAGCAGGCAAAACCCTGGTGATCGTCACCCACGACCCGCAGGTGGCCCAGCGGTGCTCGCGAATCATCCACCTGCGCGACGGGCAGATTGTGGAAGAGGCACGCCCCGCAGACCAACCCGCCGCACACGCCACCGCACCCGGCAGCGCTGAAACCGCCTAGAAAGGCCCTAGCGATGCAGACCTTCAAGCTTCTCGCACGCCGCACCCTACCCACCTCACAGGCAACCCTGCCGGTGCTCGCCTTTGCCGCATCCGCAGCGCTCTTTCTGCTGATCGCCGGAGGTATTCACGCCTTCTACCTGTGGCTGGGTGGGGACGCCAGCACGGCCACCTCGGTCGAGGCGGGTTCCGGCACCAAAAACACGGCGCACACGCTGCAGCCGCTGTATCTGATGCTCGCCTGGGTCAGCGGGTTCCTGCTGCTCACCCCACTGTTCACGCTCGGGGCCTCCGCGGCACGGCTGAGCGCACGCCGCCGCGACGACCGCCTGGCAACCCTGCGGCTACTGGGGGCATCCACCCGGAAGCTTACCCTCTACACCATGCTCGATTCCGTGATCTACGCTGCGGTTGGGTTCGTGCTCGGGTTTATCGTGTACCTGATTCTGGTGCTGCCCTTCGGGATGCTGCGCTTCCAGAACATACCGCTTGGCCCCGAAAATATGCTGCTGCCCCCGCCCATCGTGCTGGTCTGCGGGCTTGTGTGCCTGATCATTGCCGCAACCAGCTCACTCTTTGGGCTCTCGAAGGTGACCATTAGCCCGCTGGGGGTACGCACCCGGTCGGATAAGCCGTCCTTTGGGCAAACGCGCCCTCATTCTGGGCGGTGTGCTCCTTGTGGTGGGCTTCATCGGGGCGATTGCGTCCCAGGTCATCATGAATCTCGCAGCCGATTCGATGGGGGCGAACGGGTTCGTGCTGGTACTGGTAATCGCCATCATGTTTGGGTTGCCGATCCTGCTCACAATGCTCGCCGTAGACCTGATCGGCGGGTTCGTGGTGGGCCTGTACGCCCGCATTCGGGTTCGCACCGCCCGCACCCCCGCAACTCTGCTGGCATACCGCTCCATTTTGGAGTCGCCGCGCGCCGCCTGGCGGCAGGTCTCCGGGGTGGCCATGACCACGTTCATTGCCGCGTTCATGGGGCCGATTCTGGGCATGATCAATTCCGCATCGGGTGTGGAAGAAGGCTCGGCGGAATCCTATCTCATTGGGGATATGCTTCAGGGCCTGGTGCTGGTGCTGTTCCTCTCCTACCTGCTGGTGGCACTCTCGGCGCTGCTCAACCAGTCCGCCGCCATCTATGAGCGCGGATCGCTGTACTCCTCCCTGCGAATGATGGGTACCGAGGCTGCGGTTTTGAAGCGTTCGAGGCGCATTGTGGTGTTTGGCCCACTGCTGCTGGTGAGCTGCATGTCTGCGGTGGTGGCGTTGCCCCTGTTCGTGCTGATGCTTGGTTCGGCGCTCACCGGAACGGGGCTGCTGTACACCGCAGCACTGGTATTTGGTTCGATTGCGGTGGGGCTGGGGCTGGTATTCGCAGCACTGGCGGCAACCGGGCCCGTGATGGAACAGATCAGCCGCAAACCGGTCTCGGCGGTGTAGCGACTCCCCCCTGACAGCGAGAAGCGGGTTTTCAATCAAAAACCCGCTTCTCGTGAAGTTAACAAATACCTTTACACTGTAGGTAGTTGTACGTAGTTTCTGCTCCGTACGGCCCGGATGCAGCACCTCCTCCCCCGTGAATCTCACAAATTCCCAGCCCTCCAGGAGGGTGGCGTCCTCACGGGTTTTCCCATCCGGAATATCCTGCCCGCTCTGAATATTTGAGCGCCCCATCGACCTCCACAACGAGGCGCTCTTTTATGAGAGCCGCATCCGCCCGATAAACCCCTTGACCGCGCTCAGCGCTTCATGGACTCTGCCACAGCGCAGACGCCCCCCCAGCCTCTTCAGAGGAAACCGCATTATATGAACCGTTATAGTGCGTTTACGGATGCCCCTGCGTTGTTCCGCATTATTCCGCGAGAAGCGGGTTCTGGGCTAAAAACCCGCTTCTCGCGGTTAAGGAAAGAGGACGTTATACCGCCGAGACTGGTTTGCGGCTGATCTGTTCCATGACGGGCCCGGTGGCTGCCAGCGATGCGAACACCAGACCCATACCCAGCACAATAGCAACCACAATCATGCCCAGTGACTGGAGCAGAAACCGTGGTTCCACGCCCGACCGAGCAATGAGACCGAACAGTACCAACGCCAACAGCCCTGAGAGCGTACTCACTAACAGCAGCGGGCCAAAAACCACAATGCGCCTTGAACGCTTCAAAACCGCAGCTTCGGTACCCATCATTCGCAGGGAGGAGTACAGCGATCCGCGCTCATAGATGGCGGCGGACTGGTTCAGCAGCGCTGAGAGCGCCACCAGCAGGTAGGAGAGGAACATGAGCAGGAACAGGCCCTGCCACATATCGTTCAGCAGCGTATCATCCTGCACGTTCCTCCTAGCCTGCGACGTGGATTCACGAAACAGCTGCCCCAGCACGGGGCCTATCAGGGCCGCAATGAACGTGGTCATGGCCACCCCGGAGACTTGCCGCCAGGCGGCGCGCGGCGACTCCAGAACCGCCCGCCACGCCAGCAGAGCTGCGGGGGTGCGGGCGATACGCACCCGAATCGTCGCGTACAGCCACACGGTAAAGCCGCCGAGCAGGTCCACCGCAATCATGCCCAGCACCAGCGGGAACACCACAATGAGGGTCAGAATCAGCAGCACAAACATCACAGACATGGCTGTTCCAAAAGTCCCATCGTTCACACTTGCGCGTAGGATCTCCAGCACCAGCTGCGCCCCGATGAAGCCTAAGACCAAAACCACCAGGCCAGCGATGAGGAACACAATACCCGCTTTCGGTGCATTAGCGCGGGTGCGGACCCCCAGCGGGCTAATAGTCACCTTTGAGAGGCCAAACAGCGAACTCAACGCCGCAATCACCAGGCACCCCACATAGCAGGCAAACACCAGATGCGCCGGCAGGATCATATTATGCGCCCCCAGCGGGGTGTCCAGAAAATGCAGCATCCCAAACGGAATAGTCAGCACCAGATAGAGCACAAAACCGATGAAGAACCCGACGGTCGCATAAATCAGCGCCTCAGCCACAGTGTAGAGCGTAATACGCCCCGTGGACGCGCCCAGCAGCCGCAGGGTCGCCAGGCGGTCATCGCGGCGGCGTGCGCTCAGCCGTGCCGCGGAGGCCCCGAGCGTGAACAGCGGGGTGAGCAGCAGGAACCCGCTGGCCCACGCGAGCAGAATATACGCCGACTGCAAGTAGTTGCTCGGGCGGCTCTGCGCCCCACGGCCGGGCAGGCTCGGGTCGCCCAGCCACAGGTGAAACGCCTGAATACCACCCGCCACCAGCAGGGTCAACGCCGCAGATGCCGCAAAGGCGAGCACCGGCATGACCGCCTGCGTGGTGGGTAGGGTGCGGCGGGCAAGCATCGTAAAGGTCTGCATTAGTGTGTACCTTCCTGCCGGGGCTGGGCGGGGTGCTGGCTGTCGTGCACGATCTGCCCGTCAAGCAGGTGAATCGTGCGGGAACACTGCGCCGCAATATTCGGGTCGTGGGTGACGATCACCAAGGTTTTGCCCTGCTGCGGGATGAGGGCCAGCAGCAGGTTCATAACCTCCTGCGCGGTGGCAGTATCAAGCGCCCCGGTGGGCTCGTCGGCGAAGGTGATGGGTGCGCCAGTCACCTGGGAACGGGCGATAGCCACGCGCTGGGCTTGCCCGCCGGACAGCTCACCGATGCGCCGCTGCAGCATCGTCCCCAGACCCAGCTGGGACAGAAGATGCGTCGCGGCCATGCTCGCCTGCTCACGCGGTGTCCCGGCGAGCATGGCGGCGAGCGCCACGTTTTCTTCGGTGGTGAGTTCGGGGACGAGCAGCCCTTGCTGGAAGATGAACCCGAAGCTGCCGGCCCGTAGGGCGGTGCGCTGTTTCGGTGAGGGAGCTCAGCTCAGTTGGGGCTCCAGCATGCGCGGTGTTGTGCGTGCCGGTGTTAATGTGCACGGTGCCAGCGTCTGCCTTAATAATGCCCGAAAGCACGTGCAGCAGGGTGGTTTTCCCGGAGCCGGAGGGCCCCATAATGGCCACGGATTCGCCGGGGTAGATGTCGAGGGATACCCCGCGCAGTACGGTGTTGGGGCCGTAGGATTTAATGAGGCCACGTGCAGAGATGACGGCCCCGGCCGCTGGCGGCGGGTACGCACCGTACCCCTGCTGGGTGGGTGGCATGTACGGGGTGGGTGCCCCGGTGTTTGGGGCAGGGGTTGGCGTGGGCTGCCCCAGGATGCGGCTGCAGGTATGCTGAGGTGTGCTCTTCGGGGGCAGGCTGCGGGGGTGTGCCTGGGGCCGGGGGGTGTGGTTTCCGTGGGTTCAGGCGGGCCTGAACCGTTATGTGTGCGGGCCCGTTGGGTGGTGTTTGGTCGCCGGTTAGGGGCGGCTCGTTCGGTGGGGCCGATGCGGCCTCCCGGTGGCTGGTGTCCCGGTGGGTTGGTTTTTCGTCGGCTGTGTTGTCGGTCTGTTCGTGGGGGTATTCGTTTGCCATGTTTTTCTAGTATCCCCCCGCTGCGCCGAGGGGAGGGCATCCTGAAGCTGGCTATTTCCCGTGAATTTCCGCTTCCTCCTATTCTCACGGCATGCACTATACGTGGAATTCGAACGGGTTGAGAATATCGAGGTCCATGCCCTGAAAATCTGCAACGTTACGAGTCACCAGCATCAGGTGGTGTTCCCTGGCAGTGGCGCCGATCAGCGCATCGTATTCTGATTTCTTATGCGGCACGTGGAGTTCAGCGCAGGTGAGGGCAACCTCTAAAGAAACCGGCAGGATGCGCCTGGCAAACTCCGGCGCAAGCTCATGAGAGAACCATTGCTGCAGAATCTGAGCCTGAGCCGCATCTTTACGGGCATGCCGCAGGATTCCTGTACGAATCTTCATCATGCTAATCACGCTGATATACACATCATTCACGTCTACATGTTCCACCCAATGGCGCACCGAAGGATGTATTCTGCCCGAGCGGTATTTACGCAGTTCGGAGATCACGTTTGTATCGGCAAGGTACACGGATTAGTTCTCCTCGCTGCCGAAAAAGTCGCCGTCTTCTGCGAAGTCTACCTCGCGGTGCGGGTTTGGGGTGCTCGGTTCGCGGTCAATCTCAAAATCAATCTCGCCCGCCTCTGCCGACATGGTGGAAAGCGCATCCGCCAAGGAACGCCGAGGCTGCGGTTGGGTCAGTCGTTGATAGTCTTCAATACTCAAAATAACGTTGGTCGGTGTGCCGCGTTTGGTAATAAAGACGGGTTCTTCTGCGGCCAGGCGCAGGACGGCACTGGCATTCTGGTTAAATTCGCGTGCTGATACTGTAGTCGTCATAGTTTTCTCTTCCCCAAAACCCAATTGTAGTAATGTTACTATATTTCTCATTTCCGTGGGCAGAGGATCTTGGCCCGAGAAGGTGAGAGAATCTCAGTTTCTCGGGCAATACCCGCTTTTGGCGGTTTAAAAATGTTTATACGCGAGGCAGCTCCAAGACATGAGAAGATGGGAGCATGTTTGAACACACCGTGCCCGATAATTGGTTCCCCCAATGCGCCGTTTTTGATTGTGACGGGGTTCTTCTTGACTCCGAGACAGCCTGGAACCGCGTGCAGCGCGAGCTTTTTCAGCAGTGGGGCATCCCCTTCACCCCCGACCTTGAGGAGCGGCTCACCGGGTTATCGGCGCACGATGTTGCCGCAGCCCTAGCCGAGTTCACCTACGCCGGTGATATGACCGACACCGCCGCGTACAGCGCGCATGTGCAGGCCACCCTGGGTGAGCTGCTGGAGATTGAGGCTCAGGTGATCAGTGCCGGTGTTGAGCTTATCCCCGGCGCGCAGAGGTTCCTGGGGTACCTGAAGTGAGCATATGCCGGTGGCGGTCGCTTCAAACTCCACGGCGCAGATTCTTGATGTTAAGATGCGCACATACGGGTACGCCCCGCTGGTGCGCACCTGGGTCAGCAGTGAGGATGTGCCCCACGGTAAGCCCGCCCCGGATATGTATATTGAGGCCGCGCGCCGCCTAGGCTGTGACCCAGCGGATGCGCTCACCGTTGAGGACTCTGCGGCTGGTGCGCAGGCAGCGCGAGATGCTGGCACGAAGGTGCTGATTTACGTACCGGATGGTGATACGGCCAGCGCACCCGCCGGGTACGGGTATTTTGAGTCGTTCACAGACCCGGCCCTGTGGGATGCGGCCCGCACCTGGGTTGCTGCACTTGAGGGGGCGCGTGCTGCGGAGGGTGCGCACAGCCCTGAAGATGAGCCTCCGCTGGTGGAGGCACACGCATGAGCGAGAACAACACCCCGGGCACCGGCATGAACCGCCCCGGCACCCCGCCGCCAGCGCGTAGGGAAAACAGGGCGCAGAGCCGCTACGGGTTACGTTTCGATCAGATGGACCCGGAGGAACTTGAATACTACCGCCCCTTCTGGGATGCCCCCGAGAACGCTCGGGAGCACACCGTACCCGATGAGGTGTCTGCGGTACTGGCTGTCCGTGCCCGCCGCCGCCTTCTTAATATGATGGGGCTCATGATCTTGGCGGTGGGCCTGGCGATTGCGGGTGCCGGGCTGTTTGCGTCGGCCCTGCCCGCAACGTTTGCTGGCACGCTGCTGTCTTTAGCGGGTGTGGGGTGCTGGGTGGCGGTGCGCCGCCGCCTGTTCGCGGTGCTGCGTGCCCCCCGGCGAGGAGGCGGTGCAGCAGGGGGAGCATTCCCGGTGGTGGCTGCTGCCGCATCTTATCACCGTGTTCGGGGTGGGGGCTGTGATTGCCAGTTTCACCGTTGTTCCGGTGCTGTACGCGAATACCGGTGAGGATCTGCGCCGTAACTACACGGTCATGTGGGCTGAGATTGGGATGACTGCGCTTATCTTTGCGGGACTGACCTACGGCATGCTGGCCCTTGCCGCCTACACTCAGAAGGATGAGGACGAGCGGGTGCTGCGCCCCACCGACTATGCTGAGCGTCAAGGCACTGAACCACAGATCCCGCGGTACCGCCCGGGGATGCTTAACCCGCGCGATGACGACGACCGGTAGCGGCCCGCCGCCGATCACACCCCCAGCAAACGGGGCCTGCTGCAGGCAGATGTGAGGACTAAAACTGATGGCCCGTGAAACATGAGGTTTCACGGGCCATCAGTTTTTTGTGTTGACGGGCTAAAGCTTGCCCTCCTGTCCGGGGAAGGGCTAGCACCCAAGCGGCGTTTACCGGTGCAGCACTCGCTTCGCCAGGGTGTTGCCGATAAACTGCACCAGCTGCACCAGAATAATAATGACCGCCACAACCAGCCAGGTGATCTGGTCCTGGAACTTCTGGTAGCCGTCCACAATGGCGACCTTACCCAGGCCACCGCCGCCCACGTACCCGGCCATGGCGGACATATCGACCACGCCGATCACGATGAAGGTGTAGCCCAGGATCAGCGGCCCGAGCGCTTCGGGGATCATCACCGTGAACAGAATCCGCAGCCTGGAGGCACCCATTGCGCGGGCCGCCTCAACCACGCCCGGGTCGATGGAGACCATGTTCTGCTCCACAATGCGTGCAATGGCGAAGGACGCGCCGAAACTCATGGCGAAAATCGCCGCGTTTAGGCCTAAACGGGTCTGTACCACCGCACTGGTGAGCGGGCCCAAGGCGGCAATCAGAATAATGAACGGGATGGGCCGCACAATATTCACCAGCACGTTCAGCACCGCGTACACGAAACGGTTCTGGTAGATATTGCCTTCACGGGTGGTGTACAGCAGCGCGCCCAGCAGCAGCCCCAGGAAACCGGCAATCACCATCGTGATTGCGACCATGTACAGGGTGTCGAAAATAGCGGGGACGAGGGTTTTGGGGATGAACGTATCCCAGTTAACCGGCCTGGTGGAGGCCGCCAGCGGCGCAGTCGTCAGTAGTGCGTTCATTTAGCGCACCTCCTTCACGCGGGTCACAGTTTTCAGTTCGGCCACCACGGCGTCAATACTGGTGACCTCCCCCAGCAGTTCGAGGGTGAGCGTGCCGTAGGCTTTACCTTGCAGAGTCTCAATACCGCCCTGGACGATATTGAACCGTACCCGCCTCTCACTCAGGTATGAGAGCACCTTGCCGAGCTTCTGGTTACCCTCAATAATTTCGACATTCACCAGGTAGCCCTTGTGGTTTTTGCGCAGTTCGGCGGCGTCTTCACCGGTGGGAACCTGTTTGACGGTGGTGGCTACGAAAAGCTTGGCGACCTCAGTCTGCGGGCTTGAGAACACATCGTAGACGGTGCCTTCTTCCACCACGCGGCCGTTCTCCATAACGGCAACCCTATTGGCGATGGAAGCCACCACATCCATCTCGTGGGTGATGACGACAACAGTGATCCCCAGCTCCTGGTTCACTTTTTTCAGCAGGGCAAGCACTTCCTGCGTGGTTTCGGGGTCAAGGGCGCTGGTCGCCTCGTCTGCCAGCAGCAGCGCCGGTTTCGTGGCCAGCGCCCGGGCAATACCTACACGCTGTTTCTGCCCACCCGACAGCTGACTGGGGTAGTAGTTGGCGCGTTCGGTAAGCCCCACAAATTCCAGCATCTCCGCGACACGTTTTTTCCGGGCGGCTTTATCCCACCCGGCGACCTTGAGGGGGAACTCAATGTTCTTGGCCACGGTACGGGAGTTCATGAGGTTGAACTGCTGAAAAATCATGCCGATATTGGTACGGACTTTTTGCAGCTCCAGGTCACGTTTACCGGAAATTTCGAAGCCGTCCACGGTGAGTGTGCCGCTGGTGGTGGTTTCCAAGCCGTTAATGAGGCGCACTAGGGTTGACTTTCCCGCGCCAGAATAGCCGATAATGGCGAATATTTCGCCACGGTTAACGGTGAGGGAAACGTCATCGACTGCGGTAACGGCTTTTTTGCCTTTACCGAAAACTTTGGAGACGTGCTCGATAGTGACCATGGGTGTCAGTGCATCCCTGGGGTCTATCTGTTCGCTCAATGTACGCTCTCTTTGCTTTGATAGTGGCTGGTTCGGTCGGATGCGCCTGCCTCGGGGTGTACCGGGGCGCATCCACCCGTCTACGGCAAAATGCGGTAAGCCGGGCACCCTGCGGGGTCGTTCCGGTTTACCGCTTCCGCCGTATGCTATCTTACTGCATTACACCTATTTCTTCAGCGCAGCCTCTTCGTTTTCGAGCGCTTTTCAGCTCGTCCTGGGAGAGATTCACCTCAACTGCGGTGTTCTTGGAGTCTTCCTTCACGGCGTCCTGCACGGTCTTGCTGTGGAAGATTTCAACGACTTTCTTGTAGGTTTCGTCGTTGACCTTATCTTTCTGCGCCACGAACAGGTTCACGTACCGGCGGGCGTCGGGGTTGTTCGGGTCGTCCTGGGCGAGCGCATCGGAGGGGTTCAGGCCCGCATCCGCAAGGAAGGTGTTATTAATGACGGCGGCATCCACGGAGTCCAGGGAGACCACGGTCTGTGCCGCATCTACCGGGGTGACTTTCACCTTGGATTTGCCGGTGTCAATATCATTGTGGGTGGGGGTGTGCACCTCTGATTTGAAGGTGACCAGGTTCTGGGCCTTCAGCAGCAGCAGGGCACGGGCCTCGTTCACGCTGTCGTTCGGGATGGCGATGGTGCCGCCCTGAGGAATCTCATCTACCTTCTTGTGCTTCTTGGAGAAGATAGCCATGGGGTAAATATTGGTAGAGCCCACGATCTGCAGGTCTTTGCCGGAGCTGACGTTATAGTTTGCCAGGTAGGCAATGTGCTGGAAGCGGTTCATGTTGTTATCGCCCGCGTCAACGGCCGGGTTGGGCTGGGCGTAGTCGGTGAACTCACTGTACTCAATGGTGATGCCCTGTTTGGCTGCTTCGTCTTTGAGCACCTGGTTCGCGGTTTCGTTACCAACCACGCCGATGGTGATCTTCTTGCTATCACCGTTACCGTTCGAGGAGGAACCGCAGGCGGCGAGGCTGAAGACAAGAGGGACAACTGCCAGTGCAGCAACAAATTTCTTCACGGCTATGAAACTTTCTGTTGGGTAATGTGTGTTCCACCGTGCGCGCGGCCTCACCGGTGCAGGTGGCCCGTTTTATTCCGGGGTTTTCACCCATTAGAGCATGCCCAGCGTACGCTCGGGTAGTCGAGGCACCACATGGCGACACACAGTGTCACCCTCGCAATATTTCGTAACATTTCGGCGATACCACAGATACCACACCTGTGCTTTTAGCGTCCGCTCATTAACGGCTAAATCGCCGGAAAACCGGCGATTTAGCTATTACTGGGCGTGCTTCAGCACCCTGCGGTTCTAGTGGCTGAATTCTTCGCTGTCCAGCAGCTGCTCGCGTACCTTGCGGCGCAGAATCTTGCCGAGCATCGACCGGGGCAGGTCGTCCACCGCCACAATCCTGCGCGGCACCTTATAGCGGGTCACGCGCGCATAACAGTGTTTCGCGCAGCGCATGTTCATCATCGGCTGGTGAGGAGCCGTTTGTTTTTCATGTGTGGTTAGAGATGCTGACTAGCCTTATAAATAACGCTCTTTGAACAGTGGAGAACAGTGCATGTCGGAGTATGTATAATCCACATTATAAATATTAAAATACAAAAGTAGGCTCCTCCTACCTAAAAGACTTAGGTGGAGATAACCTACTTTTCAAAAATATTTATTTTATATTAAAAATATTAATACTATATGAAGCACCTGAATATAAATTAATTATTCATCCTTCATGAAGGCCATAAATGCAGGACCATCAAAGAAAATGGTCGACGCTACAATTTTACCATCTTTTACGGTAAAAAATTCAGGAACCTCAAAAATTCGCGTGACACCGGCAGGAGATTGCGCGGTGTAACATGCTATGACGGCTGCTTTGTCTCCTTCGGTAATAAGCTGAGAAAGCTCAACTTTTGTGGTAGCATCATAGAAACTTCCCGCACTTTGAAAGTATTCGTCTTTGTTGAGTTTTTGCTCTGTAGTGTTGAAGCCGTAGGCCATATTATCACTAATGTAATCCTGCCAGTTTCCGGCATGGATAGATGCAAAATAATCCAAAATGGTCTGCTTGGTAGTCATTCGTTTAGTCTCCTCACTAAAATGTAACAGACGAACAGATGTGGGTAACCCACCTACTCAACCATAACAGATATATTCCCGTTTTGGGGTAATAACTACATATATAATTCACCTAAACCTTTATTCGCCTAAATCCGGCGCACTTTGCGGCGATCGACCGTGCGGTCATAGGCAAGATCTTCTGTAGCATAATCGATAGATAAAGCTGTCGGCTATGAGTGCTCGATCCAGGACTTCTACGGTGATTGGGTGAGAGTCACGAACTCTGTCGGCTAGTCCCCCGAGGAAAAGTAGTGGTGCTGCGAAGGCAAACGAATATGCCGCCACAATCCATTGCAGCTGCTCACCAGTGGTCTGCAGCCCTACCTCCCCATCGGAGGGGATGGTGACCGCGACAATCAGGGAATCTAGGCCCGTCACCACGAGCGCAAGGCACATAAATCCAAGGATTGCCCACCGTCTGGGATGCGTTACGCCCCAAAATTTTCGGTGTGCCCATCTTCTATGCACCACGAAACGAGGGAGAAACAAACCAAAGTCTGTTTCTCCCCCGCTAGAATCTATGGGCTCATAGTGAGTGTTTCTGGAACCTCGTAGTCTTGTAGAGCGTATCCGTTAGACCAGATCACGCACTACCTATTCTCTGAGTAGCTAGTCAGGGTCTCCACCGATTCGGAAGCTTTAGAGCTTTTCCTGAAGAACCCGTCATGGCAGAAAACCCCGACATCGTACCGTGCTGAATCTTATCCTTGGGGAAGCGAAGAAAGATACATAGCCCTTTCCTCCTCCCTGCGCTTGCGCAGCCCATCTATGAGTCGTCCGCCAGCATACACGTATTGCAGCAGTTCATCTGCGGCAGCCTGATAATTTCCCTCGTTCGTGTAGCTGAGAACCTTACTCGACTTAAAGGTACCCGCGCCCAGGTTGAAGGTGAATGACACGAGCGCGTCGTATTGCTTCTGAGTAATCTCACGAGTAACAGCAGAATTCACAACGGCTTCGGTAGGCTTCAAATCTGCGCGAAGGATATTCTCCCCTTCTTCTTCGGTGATATGCTGCCCCTCATGGATGGGGTATTGCTCAATGCTGGGCGCATAGGCTGAATGCCCGTAACCGATCGTGAGAACGCCCGCCACATCGTAGTAGGCGTCACTCCTGAACCCTTCTTTCTCTTTCAAGAAGGCAATTCCTTCAGGTGATATCTGATGCATTGGTATCAACTCCTCTGAAGAATAATTACGATTTCATTAAGAGGTTCCGGTCCCCACCGTAACTAAGGATTCAGAGTCATACAAGAGGTATGACAGGCAGTCTTCTGCCTTGACGCTCGAACTCGCAGTTGTGCCAGAGTGTGTTTTTAATCAAACTCCCCGCTGGCGATTAACTGTTCGCGTACCTTGCGGCGCAGAATCTTGCCGAGCATCGACCGGGGCAGATCGTCCACCGCCACAATCTTGCGCGGCACCTTATAGCGGGTCACGCGCGCATAGCAGTGTTCGCGCAGCGCATGTTCATCAACCGCGTGCCCTTCGGCGGGAATCACGGCGGCGACCACCATCTCTCCCCCGCTGGCCTGCGGGATGCCCACGACCGCCGCATCCGCCACGGAATCGTGCTGTTTCAGGGCGGTTTCCACTTCGGTGGGCGAGACGTTGAACCCGCCGGTAATGATGACTTCCTCTTAATGCGATCCACGATCTGGATGAAGTAGTCTTCGTCCAGGCGCACAATATCGCCGGTGCGCAGCCAGCCGTCAGCCGTAATGGTTTTCTGCGTGTCTTCTTCGCGTTTCCAGTACCCGGCGAAACATTGCGGGCCGTAAACCCACAGCTCGCCCTCTTCGCCGAGCGGCACATCCTGAAGAGTTTCGGGGTCTACCACACGAATATCGGTCGAGGGGAAAGGGATACCGATTGACCCGGCGCGGCGCGTATCGTTGAGCGGGTTGCATGAGACGAGCGGCGCACACTCGGTCAGCCCGTACCCCCTCAACCATGTACCCGCCGGATGCGTCCTCCCACTCTGCCACCAGCTCGGGCGGCAGGTTCATGGCACCCGAAACCGCATAGCGAACTCCCTGCAGCGAGATGCCCTGCTCTTTGGCGACATCCATCAGGCGGCGGTAGACCGGCGGTACTGCGGGCAGAATCGTGGGGCGGGTCTTCTTCATCGCCTTAGTAATCAGGCCCATATCGACGGTTGGGAAGAGCACCAGCCGGGCACGGCACAGCGCCGCGATCGTTACGCCCAGGGTCATGCCGTAGGCGTGGAAGAGAGGCAGCACCGAGTAGATGCTCTCGTTATCGCTGGGTTTAATCCAGGCTTCGCCCATGCGCCCGTTCGATTCGAGGTTGCGGTGGGTGAGCATCACGCCCTTGGGCAGCCCGGTGGTGCCGGAGGTGTACTGCAGAAGCGCTACGTCGTGGGCGGTGGGCCGTTTAAAGTCGGGGTCGATCGGTGGGTTCTTGAGCAGCTGCGCCCAGCTGGTGGTTCCGGGGGCGGCTCCTTCAAGTTTTTCGCGGGACTCGCGCGCCTTTTTGACCGGCAGTTTGAGCGCTACACGGGTGAGGGCTGGCATCGCTTTAATAAGGTTCACGGCGTAAATATGTGCCGGTCTAATATCGTCGGGAAGGCCCGTAATATGCCCGGAAATCTTATCCCACACGATGGCGGCCTTCGCGCCGTGGTCCTCAAACATGTGCCGCAGCTCGGCACCGGTGTAAAGGGGGGTTGTGTTCCACGACAATCGCACCCAGGCGCAGAATCGCGTAGAAGGCAACAATATGCTGCGGGCAGTTGGGCAGAATCAGGGCGACCCGATCCCCCGCCTGCACCCCAGCCAGACGCAGCCCTTCAGCGGCACGGTCGATCTGACTGCCGAGTTCGGCGTAGGTGGTGGTGGCCCCGAAGAATTCGAGGGCGACCTTATGGGGAACCTCGCGGACAGCATCGTCAATCAGGTGGCTCAGCGAGGTCTCAGACAGGTGAACATCGGCGGCGACGCCGGGTGAATAATTTTTGAGCCAGGGGCGATGCGCCAGCGGGTTCTGCCCGGGCACATCCGGGGTGGCTATAGGGTTGTGTGCGTCAGTCATGTTCTGTATTGTGCCCTCTGCCGCCGCCCGGCTCAAGCCGCAAGGCCGCAATGG
>BNJT01000065.1_pt1 | contig 123477 bp, 230 predicted proteins | sample 8540491 | NCBI WGS metagenome assembly BNJT01 (sample SAMD00202455, study PRJDB9452) | human saliva metagenome | host: Homo sapiens | reverse complement strand
AGATGCCCACGAACTGCGTCGAAGCGTCGATCTCGCTGCGTGATGGACGCGCCACCCGGCACGCGCAGCCTCACCACACAGCCGTCCTTGGCGTTGGCCGGGCGAGAAGACGAAGTCCACCGTCTTCATCACGTCGGTGGTTCGGTGAACTGAAGCTTCACGCGCAGGTCAGGCTTGTCCGAGCCGTACAGGCGCATGGCCTCGGCAAAACTCATCGTCGGGAACAGATTGAGCGGGTCCACGTTCGCGGCCTGCTTGAAGATCGTGCGGATCATCATCGAAGATGCGGATCTCTTCCTCGGACAGGAAGGAGGTCTCGCAGTCGATCTGCGTGAACTCCGGGCTGGCGATCGGCACGCAGGTCCTCGTCCAGAGCGCGGTGATCTGGTATTAGCGGTCGAAGCGGCCTGTCAGCAACTGCCGAAGAGCTGCGGCGACTGCGGCGCGCGTAAGTAATATCGTGCACGCGCGACGGCATAAGTCCCGTACCCTCGAGGTGGGGCGCGTCAGCATCGGCGTTTCCACATCCACGAAGCCCAGGTCATCCAGATAGCGGCGCACCGCCATCGTCGCAGTGGCGCAACATCAGGTTCTTCTGCATGGCCGGGCGGCTGGAATCCAGCACCCGGTAGGTCAGGCGGAATATTCTCCGAGACAGGTTCTCGTCGTCGAGCGGAACGGCGGCGTGACCGACAGGTTCCAACGCTTCAGCTCGTGGCACAGCACCTCCACCTGGCCGCTGCGGATGCCGTCGTTGACGGTGCCTTCCGGACGGCGACGCACCTTGCCGGTGATGCGGATGCAGTATTCGTTGCGCAGGCTTTCCGCCGTGCGGAAGGTCTCGGCAGTCGGGGTCACCAGACGATCTGCGCCAGGCCCACCTCACGGTCCGCGCAGATCGATGATCACCGCCATGATCCGCCGCCGATGCACCCACCCCATCGGGGTCTTCCTGATCCAGAAAGGCCTCGGACAATTCCCGCAAACATAACAGCTACGTTTCACCAGTTCTCTCCTGGCAACCGCAGTATGGCGCCCGCCATGCCGGACACCAGTTTTCATGGCGGCGACGGGACACGTCGTTCCTATTGAGCCGCCGGCGACGCACCGGACGCTTCGCCCGACTCGACCCACGGTCTCATTCGCGATTGGTTTCAGCTTCGTTCGTTCGGCCGACCGGGGGCGTCGACCCCATCGACACGATGCACTTCAGCGCGGCATCCACGCTCATGTCCAGTTCCACCGTCTCCTCACGACGCATCATCGGGAAAGAGCCCGAGGGTGGGATTGGGCGTGGTGGGCACGAACACCGGACACCATCGTATCCTCTTCCTGTCCGGACGACACGCCCATCTTCGCGCCTGCATCGCGGCCGAGATTGCCCCGGTCAGGAAGCCCAGCGTCCAGCAGCCCGACGCGGGTGCTCCACCAGCAGCGCCTTGCGAAACACCCACTGCCCGGTAGCGACGGGATGGGTGTGTCGCTGACCTGTGACGACTGGGTACAGCGTGCGCACCACTCGAGATGCGCGACGGGGATCCATTCGCCCAGCTGCACCAGCGCCCGACCGATGAGAGTTGGTTGGTGAGCAGCGTGACGAAGACGATGAGCACCGTCAGCTTCCCGCCCACGCCGGGAATGTCGCGCCCCAGCCAGACCTGCGGCTGCCACTGGGCTGGCAGCAGTGCCAGGCTCTTGTCCATGGTGCCGACGATGAGATTCAGCACCCAGGCGGTGATCACCAGCGGAACCCCACAGCAGCAGGCCGGTCACGAAATGGCGCTTCAGCATGGCGGGACTCCTGGACATCCGCGTGCCGATCAATCACTGCGAAGCAGCCTGCACCGCCGGAGGCCTCCCCGACGACGCCGTGGACGGCGCGATCAGCATCAGCCGCCCACGAGGACGAGGCGCCGTGCCCGCGTCCCCGGACGCATGGCTCTTGCCGTAGCTTGTCCCTGCCCGGCCGGCTTGGTACGCCGTTGTCGCGAGTCCGTCACGTACCAGCCCATGCCCGCGCCAGGCTGAAAGGCCGGCGCAGACGGTTGCTTTGATGGAAATCCGGCTTTGCCGCACGAGGACAGTCCGTCAGCGGGGCGGCGGAGATTTTCTGCAGCGTCCTGCTCATATCGCAGCTGCTGCATCGATAGGCGTAGATCGGCATGAGTCCGAAAATGCACGGGAAAAAGCCTTTCATTATAAGGCGGTACCCGCTGACAGGATGGCCCGCCGAACGGCCCCAGCGCCCTCGGACCGGCGTTGCGGCATCGACACCCAGCCCGTGCAGCAAGCGCCGCACGCAGGTATGACCCGCATGACAAGCGGGTTGGGCGTATCGTTGCCGGATGCAGGGCACACCTCCTCCCCAGAAACAGAACATGCCTGTATCTCCTCCGAGCCCGGGGAGAAAAGGCCCTGACTCACCTGAATCCGGCGCGCCAGCGCCAGCCCCCGCCAGCGAGGAAGACGCCCGCCACTTCGTCTTCGAGATCGCCCGGGGCATGCTGTCCGACGGTCTTCAGACCGGCGAGACCGTGCGCGTAGCCACCGAACTGGGCCAGCGCCTGGGGCGGGAAGTCATCCTCATGCCGCGCTGGGGCGAGCTGATCATGCGCACCCGGCAGCCAAACCACCGGCATGACCTGCTCGACATCGCGCGTGCGCTCGCCACACGCGGTGGCCATGCACCCGCGTGACCGCCTACATGCACTGGCGCGCACCACCCGTCTGGACAACCTCGCGGCTGGCCTCTCTCGCCTGGGCACCATCCAGCGCATGCAGCCACGTTACTGCTGTGACATGCTGGCCTGCATCCCGGCGGTGCCCTGGGCATAGCCTTCATCTTTGGCGCCCAGCGTCCCGCGCCATCGGCCTGATGGCCATCAGCGCCGGACTGGGCGCCCTCATCCGTCGCCAGATGGCCCATCTGGGCATCGGCATCGTCTGCGAAGTGGGTGTTGCCGCCTGGCTGGCCGGTGCCATCGGTGCACTGGCCGTACACTGGGATCTCACATCCCGGCTGCATCTGGTGGCCCTCTGCCCGGCCATGATCCTGGTGCCCGGCCCGCCATCCTCAACGGCCTGATGGACCTGTCGGCCACCCGCGCCAGCATGGGCATCGCCCGGCTGGCCCTGCGCCAACACCCTGCTGGCGGCCATCTGCACCGGCCTGCTGCTGGGCCTGTCCGCTCAACCACGTGGCGCTGACGCTGCTGCCAGGTGCACGGGTTGTTCCGCTCTGGAAGGACGTGCTCTCGGCCGGGCTGGCGGCCTGCAGCTTCGGCCTGCTGTTCTCGATGCTGCGCGCACTGGTCTGTAGCCCATCTGCGTGGGCGCGGCCGCCCACGCGCTGAACTGGCTGATGCAAGGCCGAGTTTGGCCTGTCGCCCGGCGAGGCAGCAGGCCTGGCAGCCGTGGCGGCCGGTCTGGTGCTGCGCCCGTTGCCCACCGGCTGGACCTGCCCTTTGCCGGCATCGGCTTTGCCGCCGTCTCGATGATTCCGGGCAGCTACGTCTTCCGGATGGCCAGCGGTCTTCTGCAGCTGCAGCAGCCCGATGTGGACGCCCTGCCCACCCTGGTGGCCACCCTGTCGCATGGCGTCACCGCCGTGCAGATCGCACTGCTGCTGTCCCTGGGCCATCATCATTCCCAAGCGCATGCATGACGAATGGGTGGGCCGCCGCGAACGGCTCAAAACGCATGAGCGCGTAGGCGCTGCCGAGCGAAGCTGCGCCCCCTGTGCAGCCCTCACTGCCCATATGACAAGCGCCGCAGATGCGGCGCTCATGGATTGCGATCCTGGACGGGCGCAGGGGCGTGTTGCCGATGCGCCCAGACCGTCAGAACGGGATGTCATCGTCCAGCGTCGTCGAAGGTAGGGGCCGGACGGTTTGCCGCCTGCCGGGGGCGCCACCGCCTGCAGCACCGCCACTGCGTGCACCACCGCCGGAGGCACCACCACCATAGCCCCCGGACGAGCCGCCACCGTAGCCACCGGGCGGCCACCGCTGCATCGCCCGCCGAAGTCTCCGCCGCCATCGCGGCCGCCCAGCATCTGCATCTGCTCCGGCAATGATGTCGGTGGCGTACTTCTCCACGCCGTTGGCATCGGTGTACTTGCGGGTCTTCAGGCGGCCCTCGATGTACGCGAGCGACCCTTCTTCAGGTATTCACCGGCGATCTCAGCCAGGCGGCCAAAAGAAGGTCACACGGTGCCATTCAGTTTTCCTCGCGGCGCTCGCCCGAGGTTGCGGTCCTTCCACTGCGGGTGGTGGCCACCGAGATGATTGGTGATGGCCGAACCCTCGGCCGTGTAGCGGACTTCCGGGTCGCGGCCCAGATTTGCCCCACCAGGATGACTTTGTTGACGGATGCCATGAGAGAACTCCTGGGATCGAAACCGGCCGCAGGACCGACAGTGCAACGGCAGGCCGTGATTGTCGATGAAAGAACGATGGGCAGGCGATGGCCAAAAGACACGCCAGGCTGGGCCATCCGGCGAGGCCAGCCCTGGGCGCCTGCCGGAAGCGCCACCGGGCTCAACCCCGGACGCCTCCTGGGCTGCGGCCTTCTCGGCGCGCAGGGATGCCGCCGACGGCCACCGACGGGCCGAACGGGCCAGCGCCCGCCACAGCACCAGCAGCGGCGCCGACGCCAGGCACCGCCGTCGCGCCGGCGTACTTCAGCACCAGACCTCCGAAGGGCCCCGCCCGCAAAATACCCCCAGCGACTGGCTGGTGCTGTAGACCCCCAGCGCCAGCCCCGCGCCCGTTGGGCGGCACCAGCCGCGACACCAGCGAGGGCGCGGCATGGCTTCCATGATTGAAGCCCGTGAAGAACGAAGCAACGGCCCTGCGAGCAGCCACCTGGTCGGGCACGAGGCCAGCCCCAGCTGGCTGAGCGCCAGCAAAACACCCGCAGGAAGACCGACTTCATCCGGTTGCCCCGCTCCGGCCGCCCGCATGGGCTCCAGCATCAGCATGAAGCCCAGCGCCCCGGCCGGCAGATACATCTGCCAGTGGTCACCACCGCCATGCCGGCGGCCAGGAAGCCGCGCCGGCGGCACCACGAAGACGCCATCTGCGTGAGATGCAGCAGGAAGATGCCCGCATCCGGTCGCCACAGGTCCGGCCCCAGTACCTCGCGCGGCGGCAGGGCTGCCCTGACGCACCGGCGACTGCCGGGTTGGGCACCAGCCGCCACAGCACGCCGATGGCCAGCAACGCCAGCGCCCGGTAAAGAAAACATGCCGGACAGCCCGACGCGCTGATACAGCACCGGCCCCACCACCAGCGACACCGCATAGGACATGGCAATCATCACGCCGATGAGCGCCATGGCCTTGCTGCAGTTCTCGTCGCGGGTGGAATCAACCACCAGCGCGCTGATGGCCGCCGAGACTGCGCCGGCCCCTGCAGCGCCCGGCCCAGGGCGAGCATCGCCGCCGTGTCGGCCATGGCGGCCAGCACGCTGCCGGCTGCCATCACCAACAACCCCAGTGATGGCCTGCTTGCCCGAAGCGGTCGGATGCCGCACCGTAGGGGAATCTGCAACTAACGCCTGCGTGAGGCCACTAGGCCCCGAAGGCAAAAGCACCAGGCCGGATCATCCCCACCCGGCAGCTGCCGGGCGTGCAACCGAACACCGGCAGGACCAGGAACAGCAACATGCGAATGGCGTACAGACTGGCCAGCCAGAGGCTGGATCGCAGTTCCTGGCGCGACATGCGCACCGGCCCGCCGTCTGATCGCCGGCAGGCACCTTACCGGGGAATCGTTCATGCTGATATGAAATAGGGTCGTCGTGGCTACCACAATGGTATCAGTGGCTCGGCGGCGCCCCGGCTAAGCGCATGCCGCCCACTGCCTCGTCGTCCAATGCGCCGACACAGAGGCGCGATCCCGAGCCGAGTCCACCCACGACCTCATCGTCCAGCGCACCGGCACCGCTGACCAGCATCCGCCATGCCGTGCTCCGTACAACGGCGGCCCTGCGCGGCCCCGATCAATGTGGGTATAGTGTCAGGTTCGCCTCATTACGGGATCCGCAGGACGCCCATCCCGACCACATGACCACCAAGACTTCCCGCCCGCAGCCTGCCCTCCGCCCATCCGGACATCGACCGACCGATGATCCGCGTACGCGACGCACGCACCCTAACCTGAAAGACATCTCGCTCGACTCCCGCGCAACCAGCTGGTAGTGATCACCGGCCTATCGGGTTCCGGGCAGGTCGTCCCTGGCCTTCGACACCCTGTACGCCGAAGGGGCAGCGCCGGTACGTGGGTCGCTCTCGGCCTATGCCCGGCAGTTCACTGCAGCTGATGGAAAAGCCCGATGTCGACCTGATCGAGGGCCTGTCACCCGCCATCGCCATCGAGCGAAGTCCGCAGCCACAACCCGCCTCCACGGTGGGCACCGTCACCGGATCACGACTACCTGCGGCTGCTGTTCGCCCGCACCGGCACCCCTACTGTCCGGACCACCCGGACCAGCGGCTGAAGCCAGACCGTCTCGCAGATGGTGGACGCCATCGTGGCCCTGCCGAGGACACCCGGCTGATGATCCTGGCGCCCGTCGTGCCAGAACCGCAAGGGCGAGCATCTGGAGCTCTTCGAGACAGCTGCAGGCCCAGGGCTTCGTGCGCGTGCGCATCCGCAGCGAGGGAGCGCCGACGGCGGCGAACAGGGCGCGGACGGCGTCGGCCGCATCCACGAGCTGGACCAGGTGCCCGAGCTGAACCGCAGCCAGAAGCACACCATCGACGTGGTGGTCGACCGTCTGAAGGTGAACGACGGCATCCGCCAGCGGCTGGCCGAATCGCTGGAAACGGCGCTGAACCTGGCCAACGGTCGTGTCATCGCCCAGCCCATCGGACGAAAGGCCCCGAGCGCGCCATGCTGTTCTCGTCACGCTACGGCTGCCCATCTGCAACTGGTCGCTGCCCGAGCTGGAGCCGCGCCTCGCTCGTTCAACAACCCGCTGGGCTCTGCGGAATGCGATGGCCTGGGCCACGCTGTTCTTCGATCCCGAGCGGATCGTGCGGTTTCCCAACCTGAGCCTGGGCGCCGGCGCCCGTGCGCGGCTGGGATCAGCGCAGCCAGTTCTACTACCAGCGGCTGCAGGGGCCTGGCCATCCACACGGCTTCAACCTGGACCCTGCCCTTCGAGAACTGCCCGAGAAGATCCGCAACATCCTGCTGTTCGGCTCCGGGCAGCGAGACCCATCACCTTCACCACGCTCAGCGCCAGCGCTGAAGCCCTCCACCGAGACCCGTCCCTTCGAGGGCATCGTCCACAACTTCGAGCGCCGCTACCGCGAGACCGATTCGACCAACGTGCGCGATGAACTGGCCAAAGTTCCAGCACACCCGCACCTGCCCCGCCTGTCAGGGGCACCCGCCTGCGCATCGACGCCCGCAACGTGCGCGTGGGCCCCGCAGGACATGACAAACCCATCTGGGAGATCAGCGCCTGGACGCTGGGCGAGGCCGCCCACTGGTTCGAGCACCTGAAGCTGGAAGGCGCCAGGCTGCCGTCGGCGAGCGGATCATCCGCGAGATCGCCAGCCGCCTGCGCTTCCTGAACGACGTGGGCCTGCGGTACCTATCCCTGGAACGCTCGGCCGACACCCTGTCCGGCGGCGAGGCCCAGCGCATCCGGCTGGCCTCACAGATCGGCTCCGGGCTGACCGGCGTGATGTACGTGCTGGACGAGCCCTCCATCGGCCTTCACCAGCGCGACAACGACCGGCTGCTCTCCACCCTCACCCACCTGCGCGACCTGGGCAAAGCTCGGTGCTGGTCGTCGAGCATGACGAGACGCCATCCGCGCCGCCGACCACGTGGTCGACATGGGCCTGGGTGCCGGCGAGCACGGCGGCGAGGTCATCGCCCAAGGCAGCGTGCGGGACATCATCGACGAGGCGAATCCCTCACCGGCCGGTACCTGGGCGGCGCCCTGAAGATTGCCGTGCCCACCGAGGCGCAAGGCGCCTGACCGGCGCTGGATCCGCATCCTGGATGCCAGCGGCAACGACCTGAAGGAAGCGCGCATCGACATCCCCGTGGGCCTGATGGTCTGCGTCACCGGTGTTTCGGGCGGCAGCAGGTCCACCCTCATCAACGACACCCTGTACAAGACGCTGGCGCAGAAGCTCTACCGCGCCCGAGGCCGACCTGCCCCCTGCCGCCAGATCGACGGTCTGGACCACTTCGACAAGGTGATCGCCGTCGACCAGAAGCCCCATCGGTCGCACCCGCGCTGGCAACACCGCCACCTATACCGGGCTCTTCACGCCCATCCGCGAACTGTTTGCCCGGCGTGCCATCCGCCCGCGAGCGCGGCTATGGCCCGGCGCTTCTCCTTCAACGTGCGCGGGAGGCCGCTGCGAGGCCTGCGAAGGCGACGGCATGATCGCGTGGAAATGCACTTCCTGCCCGACGTGTATGTCCCTGCGACGTGTGCAAGGGCCAGCGCTACAACCGCGAGACGCTGGAGATCCACTACAAGGGGCAGAGCATTGCCGACGTGCTGGACATGACGGTGGAAGAGGCTCACACCTTCTTCGAGTCCGTGCCGCAGATCAGCCGCCGCCACTGCAGACCCTGCTGGACGTGGGTCTGGAGCTACATCCGTCGGGCCAGAGTGCCACCACGCTGTCCGGCGGCGAGGCCCAACGCGTCAAGCTCGCGCTGTCAAGCGTGACACCGGCCGCACCCTGTACATCCTGGGACAGGCCCACCACGGGCCTGCACTTCCCGACATCGCCCTGCTGCTGAGAGGTGCTGACCAGCCTGCGCGATCAGGGCAACACGCTGGTCATCATCGAGCACAACCTGGACGTGATCAGGACCGCCGACTGGCTCATCGACATGGGCCCCGAAGGCGGTGCGGGCAACGGTCACCTGGTGCGCAGCCGCGCGCGAGACCGTGGCGGCCTGCGAGGCCAGCCACACGGGACGGTATCTGCGGCCGCTGCTGGGCGCCCGAAGCCGCCATGGCCTTCTGCCGCCGGGGCGAAAAGGAGACCGGGAACGGTTCACCCGGCGCAGATCGTCCGATGACTGTCGGATCATGACGGTTTGTAACCCACCCCCGGCTGAAGCACAAATCGACGCGCAACGAGACGATGCACCCGCCCTACGAGGCATCGCACCCCGGCATGGGTCTGAGCTTGGCGCCGACATTCCCGCGACATTACGTCGCCACGGAACAACGTTTTCGAGCGCCATCCATGAAGACCCTGCACACCTGTCGTGCAGCGTTGCCGCCCTTGCCCTCCTTCTGGCCGCCTGCGGTGGCGGCGGTGGCAATGACAACGGCGACAAGGCCGTCGTCGGCCAGCCCTGTCGCGCCTGTGAGATCCGGTCGTGCCGGCGGCGAACTCGAGGGGCGCCAGCGCACTCTGGTTACTGACTAGCCAGCAGAGTCAGTCACTACGCAGTGAGTGCACCGCCAGCAAAGCCCCATCGTTGCCACCCGACAGCGCACGCCCAACGGAGAGCGTCGACGATCGCGCGAACGGCAGCATCACCACACCACCCAGCAATACCGTGCCCACCCACCCGCACAGGCGGCCAATGCTGCCCTAACGACGTCACCGGTCACGCCAGCCGAAAGCTCCCCTACCGCAATCGGCTGCCGTCACGCCCTGAGCTGTGCCGCTGATCTCAGCACAGGGTGTGCGCGGTGATGTGCTGCTGACCATGATGGATCAACGCCCCTGCTCACTACTTATGCGAGACCACGTCACATGACGGTACCACTGTGCCCAAAACCATCCCGGCACTATCAATATATTCGAACTAACTCCCACAAACTACCCAGCAGCACCGTCATGCCCTCCCCAGGCTATGTCCCATCTGGATACAAGGACGTAACTTGCAGTGAGTGCGTTCTACCCGTATCAACCCGTAGCCGCAGGCAGCACCTACAGTACGAGTCCACAACAAAAGTTGAGTTATAACAAGTCCTGCCGATCCGAATCTTGTCCTCGCGGCTTCCATTACCTTTCTCTTTCGATACCGTTCATTGTCGGAAAGGACTCCGTGCGCCTTGGACGGGTCATGAAAACTGATATGGAGGAGGGCAACATAGATCCATCAGGTTACGACCATACGAAAGTCTGGCACGACAAAGCCCAGCCCGTCGCCAACACTGATTTCGGCTTCAAGCTGGGAAGCATGGTCCCCCTGGGATAAAAGCACGTCTGGGAAGGAGGGTCAGCGCGTCCAGCCTGATGGTTCTTGATGCAGCCCCGCTCGGGACACGCCAAACTCTGCTGGAACATCGTATCCCGCCGTGTGAAGCGGCTTCAGTGCATCGTCTGGAAGATCGGCAGACTGGAAGCGCGGTCAACTGCTGAATGACATCGACAGCTACATTTGTCGACGACCGAAGCAGTTATCCCAATGAAACCGGACTGGCCTACTTCAGGGTTAACGCTCCGCAACAACCCAAACAGTAATGTCACGGTTCAGCCCATGGCACCTGGTGCTATGGGGTGAGATCAAACACGTCATCCATGCCGAAGACGCTCACGTCTTCGGGGCCTCAGACAGTAACGCTCCAGCAACTGCGGCCCGATGCGGCTTTTCACCCTAGGGCGGGGTGAGCATGAAGCAACAGCCCCGTCCTGATACGGCCTTGCCGATGCCAGCGAAATTTCCCTTGGCGCGAGCAACAGCCCTGTACTGCCGCCACCACCCCGCCCACCGTCCAGCCGCAGCCTGCCGCCGTCGCATCAGTTGCCACCGCGGCAAGCCCCCTGTTCTGCGGTCTGTCTCTATGCTGCCGGGCATCACCTTGGCGCCCGAGCATGGATGGCCAGAATACCCTGACTCCTGGATACGCCCCCTTACAGTCCGGGAGAACATTCGCGATGAAGAACAGGTTCCGTGTTCCGATGACGGCCGCTGCGCTGGCGCTGCTGCTGACCGCCTGCGGAGGCGGCGGTGGTGGCGGTACGGAAGGCAGGCCGTGTCGGCCAGCCCGCAAGCCCGACGCACCTCGACCCCATCGCCGGCGCCGTCAGCGCCCCAATCGGGCAGCAGCAACCATGCCGACATCCACGCCGGTCGCACCGACTGCCAGCCCGCTACGCCGACCGTCACGCCCGACGATGACCGTGCGGGCCGCAACCAGGCCGCAAGCACCGACGAGACCAGCCCCCGCCCCCAGCGCCGTGGCCGCTGTCGCCCCAGGGCGTGCGTGGTGAAGTGCTGCTGAGCATGCTGGATCAGCGGCCTTGCGACAACTTCGGTGTGCTGTCGTTTGCTCCTGATGGGAACCCGGTGCCTGAAGCTCAGGGACGACACGCCCGAAACGGTCTTCGGTACCACTCTGTCGCAACCCGGCAACCACGAGACGGGCAGCAACTACGTGCGCCGCCCTGGCGTCGACAGCAATCCGTCGCATGCGCCCAATGCCATCTGCAGCGACGACCAGATGTACGCGCCGGCCCGTCGGTACCACCTATGTGATTCACCAGGACAGCAGCCCGGTCTATCGCTTCACGCCGGCCTCCGTGAAACGCGGCTTCCATTACTTCGGCGCTCGGCTGTCGCTGCGGGTCAGCAACGACGAGTTCAGCATCGGCGATGTCGTGCACCTGGCCGAGAAGCAGGATCGGGCCCGCGCTTATGCGAGGCCCATCCGGAAGCCAGGAACCGGACGTGCAGCGGTATGAATGGACCGCCGACGGTGACCTGACCATCCGCAACGGCGCCTGGTGCCCTTCGGCATGCTGAAGGAATGGAAGGAAGGCAATCTCTCCTACCAGATCATGCTGGTGCGCGGTGAGCAGCCCGGTCGAGGCCAAGCTGTGCTGGAACACCCACCTGCAGCATGTGAAACGTCTGCACTGCACCGTCTGGAACGTGCCCACCAACTTCCGCCGAGGGAACGATGATGAAGGTGCGGCGGTACGTGGCGGACGATCGCAGCACCTACGAGGGTGAAAGGCACGTCCTACTGGCGTGCCGGCAGCAACTGATCAGATCGGCCCCGACCCTGCCTGCTTCCTGCGAGGCCTCGGACCACCTGCCCGGCCTTTGCCCGGCAGGCGGTTTCCTCATTCAGAGCCTGCCCCCTACATGAATTCATTGCTGCGAACACGCCACAAGAGCCCTTAAATTTGTAACAGTCATTTCAGTCGCTGACGATTTGATGCGCTTTTACGCAAGCAGACGCATCGCTCTCGATCTGCAGCCGGTGTTCCCCGTATCCTGTCCTTGAGGACGGCGTCGCCGGGACGCAGTACGTCCCGATCCGCCGTTGCCGTGTTCGACGACAGGAGGTTCATGATACGAACATATCGACTTGGGGCCCCGCTGACGACCGCCGCACTCTCCTGCTGCTGGCTGCCTGCGGCAGTGGCGCGATGGCGGTGATTCGAGCCTGCGGACCGTTTCCTCCAGCCCGCGAGGCCCCGTTGCCAGCACCACGGGCACGACTGCAGATTCGACGACATCAACCGGCGCGGCCAGCCAGACGAGACGCGGGCACCACGACCGGCAGCGCAGGCTGACGGATACGGTCGCCGGACCGGCACGAACACGAGCGCTTCGACCAGCTCCAGCAAGTGCAAGGGGCGCCAACGGCACCACGAACAATGGTTCTGCCAGCGCGGCCGCGGCGCTCATTTCCTCGGCCGGCGTTCGCGGCGATGTGCTGATGACGATGCTGGACCAGGTGCCCTACAACCAGGATCCGTCCGAGACCAGTGCCGTGGACGGCCGGCTACCGCAGTCAAGAACGAGGTGTCGGATGCCAGATCCAGTTCAGCCTGGATCCGAGCACCTACAAGGAGAACCCGGATTTCGAGTGGCCGCCCAATGGCGCCATCTTCCTGAGCCAGCCCTGCAACGCCTTCCTGTACCAGCCGGCCAAGCCGGGCACCTACGTGCTGAACGTGGCCTCCCTACGCCTTCAGCCGGACCCGCCCGGTGAACCTGAACAAGGGCTTCAACAACATCGCACTCACGCCGCAGCTCACCGTCACGGCCAGCGGCGCCTCACTCTCGGCGAACATGCCGGCCAGCGCACAGCGTGACCGGAACCCCTACCCGGACAACGTGCAGGCCACCCTGAAGCCGGAATGAGATGCCACGCTCAAGGCCGACAGTGCCTTCGCCTTCAAGCTGTCCGACACGGTGGCATTCACCAATGTGCTCAAGCAATGGCGCTCGGGCCAGAGCACGGTGCAGCTGATGCTGCTGCCCGGCCAGAGCAATCAGGCCAAGCTGTGCTGGAACATCGATATGCAGATCGTGAAGCGACTGCAATGCCAGGTGTGGCAGGTACCCGCCAACTGGAAGCGCGGCCGGGAGCTGAAGGAAGTCGACCAGTACATCGTCGATGACCGCAGCGTCTGCGAACGAGAGCGGTGTGCGCTATTTCCGCACGGCGGTGCAGCAGCAGCCCTGAGGCTTGATGTGATCTTCCTCAAAAACGCCCCGAATGCCGGGGCGTTTTTGCGTTCATGCTCCGTATCCCCCTCTGCATGGCCCCGTTCAGAACGGCACCATGCACTTCGGACACGATTCGCAACCCCATGAATCATGGGACGCGGGTTGTTTTAACGAATCGTTTCCGGAATTTTCAGCCTTCGGCCGAGTGTCATATTTCGGGCTGCATCTCCTTCCACCATGCAAGAGCCGTCGGCGCGCCTGAAGCCCCTTTTCAGGACGTTTGATCGTTGAGCCTGCCCGGCGACCCGACTGGGACACCAGACGGTATCCATCTGCTCGGCATGCACCACACCGCCACGGCATCCAGGTTCCCACCAACGCATCTGGGCTGTTGCCGGGGAGACTTCCATGAACCGACCTGATCTTCGCCTGTCCCTGACGGCTGCCGCGCTGTTGACCACCCTGGCCGCCTGCGGTGGCAGCGCCGACTCGACGGACAGCAACGCCTCGGCCAAGTCCCTGCCGGGCACGGAGAACGCCAGCACACTGACCCCGAAGGACGTGCAGCCTGCAGCCAGCGAGCGCCGTCACCCGCGATCCCGCTGCGGCGGCTGCCACCGCGTCAGCCTCGCGAGGCACGCCGGCCTCGGCGCCCATTTCCAACGACAGCGTGCGCGGTGACGTGCTGCTGACCATGCTCGATCAGAAGGCCTGCGCCATGGCCGTTCTGGCCTCCAGACTGGACGGCCCCCGCGCCGACTAAGGCAGTCTCGGACCAGTATCCGGAGATCAAGACGGATGTAATCCTGGAACCAGCAACTATGTCAGACGGCCGGATGCGCCGACGTGGCCCAACAGCTGGATGTTCGACGCTTCATGTTCAGCACCCATACCGCCTACCGGCCCGCTGCCGCCGGCAAGCACCATCAACGAATACAGCACGCCGTATTACTACAACAACACCAGCATGACGCAGCGCCGCTTCAACTACTGGACGGCCAGGGTCCCGCTGGAAGTGACGACTGACGGCTTCAGCGTGGGTGCACAGATCCAGGTTTCGGCCAGGGTTCGATCCGGCGAAGCCCGGCGGCGAGCGCGTCGACAACGTACCTGCTCCCGTGGAATCGGCCCCTCTCCACGGACAAGCCCTTCTCGGCCAAGCTGACCTCGGAAGTGCCTATGGCACGCCGCTGGTTCAGTGGGCAGATGCCGCCAGCCACAACGACCAGCTGATGCTGCTGAAGGGTAACGAGGGTATTGCCAAGCTATGCTGGAACGGCAACACCCCACGTTCGCCGCCTGCATTGCACGGCGTGGTCAGTGCCCCAGAACTGGAAACGCGGTGACAAGCTGAACTTCGTGGACCAGTACGTGGTGGAAGACCGTGCGCCCTATGCCGGCGAGAGCGGGCTGATCCACTACTCCGCAAAGGCCTACGCGGGTACCGACGCGAAGTAAGGCTGTCTCAGCCGTTCTCCGACGAAGGGATGCCGCGCACCACCTCCAGCAGGATGTGGATGTGCGGCCCTGCGCTCGAGGGTGAAGCGCATCACGGGCTTCGACACGGAACACGTCGCGCAGAAGCGCTTCGGTCAGCACACGTCGGTCGGGGTGCCATGCGCGACGATTTTTGCCCTGCTGCATCACGATCAGCGCATCGCAGAACATGGCGGCATGGTTCAGATCATGCAGCGCAATGATGCTTGTAATGGGCAATGCCGCCACCAGACGCATCAGACTCACCTGATGCTGGATGTCAGATGGTTGGTGGGCTCGTCCAGGAAGAGTTCCTTCGGTTCCTGCGCCAGGGCGCGTGCGATATGGGCACGCTGACGTTCGCCACCGGACATGCTCTGCCAGCCGTCCAGACGCTTGTGGTCGATGCCAGTATGTGCCATGGCACGTTCGACAGCGTTTTTCATCCGCCTGTGTCAGCCCGACAGAAAGCTGCGGTGCGGAAATCGCCCCAGTTTCACCACATCGATGACACGCAGAGTTTGGCCGTGGTGCTGGCATGTTGCTCCACGAAAGCCACGCGCTGCGCCAGCCGTCGGCGTGGCGTGCGATGAAATATCCTGTCCATCCAGCAGAACACGGCCCGGCAAGGGGTTTCCTAAGCCCTGCCAGGAGGCGCAGCAGGACGTCTTGCCGGAACCGTTCGGCCCCAGCAGACCCAGCGTCTGCCCCTGCGGCACCTGGAAGGAAACATCATCGACCACCGTCTTGCGGCCCGATCTTCCAGACCGGGTTCTCGGCCGTGATGCTGGCGGCGTGAGCCTGTCCTCTTGCGGTGCCTACGCTTTCTTCAAGGCTTCAGTCATCGACAGATTCATGAGGATTCATGCAGCACGCTGCATTCGATAAAAGCACGACCGAAAAGAACGGCACGCCCACGAGCGCCGTGACGACCCCCACCGGCAGCACCTGCTGGTCCACCCAGAACGCGCGAGCCGATATCGGCCAGCACCATGAAGACGGCGCCGGCCAGCACACAGGCTGGCAGCAATCGCGCATGCAATGGCCCACCACGTAGCGCGCGCGGCGTGTGGCACCACCAGAGCCCACGAAGCCGGTGGACCCCACCATGCTGACGATCGTGGCCGTCATCGGTGCGAGTGAGCGCGAACGCGCACCAGCCGTGCAGCGGTGAGCATTGACGCGAGTGCTGACGCCGCTTCGTCACCGAATGCGAAGGCATCCAGCACACGCGCATACATCAGGCACCACCAGACCCGCCGAGATGACCAGCGCCAGCAAAACGAACTCGGGCCAGCGTACGCCGCCGAAGCTTCCCAGCAGCCAGAACATCACGTCGCGTGCCTGCTGGGCGTTGGCAGCCGTGGTAACGATGTAGGCAGTCACGGCGTTGAAAAAGCTGCGAGGCGGCCACACCGGCCAGAATGGTGCGATCCGGACCGCTGCGCATGGCGTTGGACAGGAGCGCCACGAAGAAGAATGCGGCGAATGCACCGGCGAAGGCGCCCATCGACAGGCCAACAACACCCACCCCTATGCGGGATGACGATGAGCACCGCGCCGGTGGAGCGTCTGCGGATATGCCCAGCACGTAGGGTTCTGCAAGCGGGTTGCGCAGCAGCGCCTGCATCACCGCCCGGAAGCGCCAGCCCGGCGCCACAGAAGGTGGCCGCCAGCGCACGGGAAAGTCGATAGTCCCAGATCACCGTCTCATGGATACGACTGATGTCGACCTGCGTCCAGCCCAGCCGATTGGTGATGGCATGTCCGGTCGTCGACAGTGGAATGGGCAGATCACCGATGCCGACGCTCACACCGACGGCCAGGGCGATGACGAGCAGCGCCGCAACCAGCAGCGTGCTCCAGAGGGCCAGCGTGCGCATCAACGGACTTCAGACTTGCCGGAAGAAGTGCCGGTTTCTTCTGGCCAGGCACCTTCGACGGAGCGCCGTTTGCCTGCGACTCCACCTGCCCTGCAGCGCCCTGGCTACCTGCTCCGGCCCCGTAGATGGTGCGCACCGACGGATTCATGGCTGAACCATCCATCACGATCATCCGCCCGCTCTTCACTGCCGGCATTTCCCGGGTGGCCGTATCGGACGTGAGGAACGCAATCTTGGCCTGAGGCTTGTCCCAGCTCCCAGCGGTACGCGATCCAGGCTGGCCACCACGATCACGTCCGGATGGGTGGCGATGATGCTTTTCAGCTCATCGTCGGCCACTCGGTCTCGTTAGTGACAACATTCGTACCCCCAGAAGATCGGCAATGAGCCCGATGCACCATTCTTGCGCCGGCCACGCAGGCATCAGCAGACGGTGACGGACCTGGAGAACCAGAAGAGAAGGACGGCTGGTCTTGCCCGCCACCAACCCTTTTTGCGGCCGGGGCGCGCTCTCGCTTCACGCGCCTTCAGGTCGGCGATCAGCGCCTGGCCGCGATCAGGCACGTCGAAGATGCGCGAAAGCTCGTCAATCTCCCGGTAGAGAAGCGCGGGATTCCAGAGCTGGTCACGGCTGCCGTAGGCATCCTTGGCCGTTCCGCTGGCCAGGCAGGTACCAGGTGCCAGGTAGGTGGGCACATCCATCTTCTGGAAGTCTTCACGCTTGGCCACCTTGCTGTTGGGGCCCCATCAGGCTGAGCAGTGCGAGCCGCCACGAAGTCGGGCTCCTCGGCCAGAATGGACTCGAATCAGGGGCATCTCCACTGTCAAGCTTCACGCTTGAGCATTGGCGTCGGCCACCTGCGGCAGGATGCTGCTGGGGCCAGAAGGGTACCTGCCATGCGATCCTGCAGCCCCAGCAGCAAAAGGATCTCGGCACTGTTCTGACCCAGCGCGACGGCGCGCTCCGGAGCCTTGCGATAGGTAACCTTCTGGCCGCAGTTCTCCAGCGTGAGCAGGTAGTGCGTGTGAGAGGTCTGGCCAGCGGCGGTCTTCATCGTACCGGCCGGCCGTACAGACGCAGAATCAGCCGCCCGCACATCGGCTACACCGGTGAGCTCAGCAGGGAGACCAGCAGCGGCAGGGCCAGGATCGGGCGGGAAGCGAACAGGGATTTGGACATGGCATGAAAGAGAAACGGGAATGACCTTGATTCTCGTTCATTCCATCGTGCCAGAGCGCAATGGCCCTTCAGTCGTTCAGCCCTCTGAACGAGGCCCACGAGCAGGTGCACCACGAGACAGATGCAGGACGATGCACGGTTTACCGCAGTGGAGCGATTGGCGACAGAGCATCTGTCGCATGCCCCGGTCGGGAAAACGGCCGCACGGACTTGCTCAGCGTGGCCAGGCCACATCACTGAGCGCCAGTCAATCCGGGCATGATCCCTTCAGGCGCGTGCCACAGGTGATCAGCGCACCGACGGCCATCAGGATCGAGGGCCAGGTGCAGCAGGCCCGGTGGTCCCGAAGAGGGTGACAGCAGGCGAGCGCGGTCATGAGCGCCATGCGGTGCTGGCAGCCATTGGGCCGCAGGCTCTGCACCAGCCCCAGCGAGCCGCCCAGCACCCGCACGTGGGCAGTGCGGGCGGCGGCCAGTGCGACCATCCAGCCCAGCCAGGGCACGCCCACGGCATACCCAGGAACACCAGCAGCACCGAATCAGCCCACGCGGTCGGGCACTTCGTTGTAGAGCGCGCCGGTGGGCGTCTTGCAGCCGCCTTCGACGGCGACCATGCCGTCGATGAGATTCGCAACAGGCGCAGCTGGATGCCCACGGCACGGGCAATGGCCCCAGCCGACGGGGCTGACCCGGCAGGCGGACAGCCCCCAGGGCCGCAAACACGACGCGCCACCGAGATGCTGTTGGGCGTGATGCCGGCTGGCCATTCAGCGCGCCAGCCGCTGGATGAAGGGGTTGCCGCGCGCCTTGATGATGGGGCGGCGGTTGGCTTCGGCGGTGTCCCATGCCACGGTTGCCGTCTCAGGCCGGGCGGCATGGACCACACATCCGGCATGGCTGACCTGGCGGGTGGCGGTGTCGCTCGGGAACGGTAGTTCGTTGGACATGGCGAGAGACCGGTCGATAAGAACGGATCGACTATGCCCGCGCGCTTGCCGAAGATGAACACGGCAAGAGACCGGCGGCCCATGAAGGCCAACCGGCGGCGCAATCAAACAGCAGGGGCCAGAAAACAGTAACTACTCACTTTTTGTCGCCCGAAGCTTCAGCCTACGGGCATCCACGCTGGGCAGACAAGCTGATGGGAACGCGCTGGGCGGCCACCATCAGGCCGGATTGGCGAAGCGCGCGCGGCTTCAGGCCTTCGAAATCGGCCATGACCTGGGGCGAATGGCCGCTGGCCCGCAGCATGCGGATGCTGCCCGCATCGGCCCGCCTGCCGGATATTGGCGCCGTAGCCCTGGTGAGACGATGTCGGCCCCGAGGCCAGCAGGTCGTCCTGCCCTGGCCAGTCAGCACCATCTTCACCGACTTGCGCAGCGGGCCAGCACGATGCGTTGCGGATCTGATGGATGACGTGGGCCATCTCGTGCCCCAGAACGCCCACCAGCACTGCAGCACGATCCGGCTGGCGGGCCGCGGGTAACGGCCTCGTCGGTGATGAGGGGCATGAGGTTGCCGGGCGGCGTCACGGCGTTGGGGCCCAACGTCGCCACCCGCACGAAAGCTGGATGCGGTAGGGCGGCGGCTCCTCGGGGCTCCCAGCTCTTCTGCACGGCCGCCTGCAACCCTTCACGCAGGCGCTTCTGGGTCTCGATGGACAGCCCGACGGCTGCACGCCTTCCCGCTGCAGGCGGGTCAATTAATGGCATCGCCCAAAGGCCAGTGTCGAGCGGGCGGCATGGCACGCACCAGCATGTCGCTGAGCACCGGCCTGCCATAGAGCGCCACCAGACCGCGAACACCAGCGGGGCTGCCGCGAGGCCCAGTGCCAGTACCCAGTGGGTGCGGGGCCTGGGAACGGCCAGGGGCGTTGCCGGCAGCGGGTTGACAGCCCCCTCGATGGGCTCGGTCAGCGACAGGACCCGCACGGACTCGCGCCGCAGGCAGGCCATGCGCACCACGCCGTCGAGGGTAATACAACCCAGGGGTCGGCAGCGTGAGCGTCACACAGAAAGCCGGTGGCCATCAGCCGGCCTGCCGCCAGAGTGCCCCTCGAAGGCACCAGCCCCCACCCGGAAGGTGCTCAGGTCTTGTTCCAGAGCCGGGTGGAGTAGCGCCAGCCATCATCAGCAAGAGGCCGCAGCCCGCCAGCATCAACAGCACCATGGTGGCGCGACGGGCGACACAGCCCGCCGTCGGTGAGCACGCTGCCGTCCAGCACCGAGACATCAGTCGCGAGGCTGCCGAACAGCGAATCGGCATCGGGCGCCAGGTTGGAAGGTTCTCCAGAGTGCCCGGCAGCTCGATGCTGAGCAGCGACGCAACACCGGCCAGTTGGCGTAGACCAGACCGATGGCCAGGAAGGGGCGCCGGCAGGATGAGCACCATCGCCACCAGAGCCGCCCGCAGCAGGGGCCAGAAATGCGGCGGCTGCGACCGACGCCGTCCGGATGGTGCACATGGCCCCAGCCCGAAATGAACCGCGGCGTGATACCAGTTGGCCATGGCCAGCGCCACGGACAGGGCCACCATCAGGGAATCAGTTCCTGCACCTCGGAGGTAAGGCCATAGCGGGATGTCCAGCTGCGGCCAGCATGCCCAGCCGGAAGTTGTCCAGAAGGGCGCGCTGATCAGCAAGCCGGCCGGCACCAGGGGCAGGCACATGCGGATCCAGACCAGGCAGGCTGTCAGCGGGTCACCCTGGAAGTCCGGCGGTGCGCCGCCAGCCACCAGGCCCAGGCGAGCCCGCCAGCCGGTGTACAGCCACAGCGGGCCGCTGATGCCGAAGACGCCACCAGCATGGGCCGCGAAGATGCCCATGGAGCGGGTGATGAACAGACCACGGGCCGATGATGAAGGCGCCCACGGCCAGCGGCTGCCAGCGCGGGGGCCGGGACGCCGGGCAACGGCGTCTGCTGCAGGTCGACCAGCCGATGCGCACCGACCCAGGTATTGGCATCCAGGAACAGCCAGCGACGCCGACGCAGCCAGGGCCAGTACAGGCCGCCGGTCGGCATCATGCACAGCAGGTCGGCAATCCAGATGCGGAAATAGTCGTTGCCCTGGCCGGAGCGCACACCGACCCGCCGACCGGGAACCGGCGGCGTCCGCGGAGCGTCCCTGCCGAGTCTCCATGGCGATATCAGCGGGTTCGGATGGGCATCACCCGCACGCCGCCCCACCTGAAGCGCCTGCCAGTGGATGCGACACAGCGCTACCAGCTGGCGGGCCCAGCGAGGACCACCAGCCAGGGGATAGGGCCCACCGTGGGCAGACCGTATGTGGGCCACAGGCGAGGCATTACGCCGCCAGGAGCCTGCAGGATCATCTGCTGCGCGCTGGCGATGCAGGCGGCCGGGCTGCCGGCCGGCTCGACGCCATATTCCCCGAACGGGTCATCGCGCAGGCCTGGGCCAGCTCGTCGGCCGGCGTACCGGCTGCCGGTGCGGACCCGCCAGCACGGCGTAGACTCCGGCCGGGCAGCACGCGATCTGCGGACGCCCCGAGCGCCACCATCGGATGAAAGAACGGGATGCCATCCAAGCTGCACGTCGCGGCGGCGAGGCGGCCGTGGCGGCAAGGGAGGACGCCACCAGCGCCACCGCGCCCGGCATCGGGCCGATGCGCATGAGACGCCACCGTGCGGCCCTGCCACATCCGCCTCATCCAGCGGATGCCAGACGGCCAGCTCAGGGCTTCGCATTCCGGACCACGCGCTGCCCGGCGCCTGGTCTCGTCGACCATGCCGGATCGCCTGCCTCGGCACCGTCCTCGGCGAAGAGCTCCCCATCTGTCAGGGGCATCGTGGCTGGCACCCTCGAACGGGATGCCATTGAAGGCAAAATCAAGTCCGGCCTGGCCACCGATACGCCCGGGGGGCAGCTGCCGCCGGCTTCCCGGCCAGAGGTGGCAGGCAGACGGGTCTGCGCGGCCACTGAGGCGCTCCCCGGGCACCAGCAGCAGCCCGTCGGCAGCCGGGCGCGCCCAGCATCCGAGACGGTGGCGCTGCCCAGCGGGTCCAGCCCGTCGTTGGCCAGGGAAGCCGCCTGCTGCAACGTGTCAGACGGGCGGCGTTTTCGGAAGATGGGTTCATGAATGAAAGAAGATCGGTCAGACGGATTCGGGAGTTCGCGCCGATCGCGCTTGGAAGGCGAGCCATGCAGGCCCTGGGCCGGCTCACGCTCGAAGCGCCGGCGTTCGGCAGCAACCTCGCGGGCGGCGACGGATTCCGGCGTTTCCTGGTAGAGCGTCTGCGCCACCGGCGCAGGCCCCGAACGCTGGAAGCGCCATCACCACCACTTGCGCTGCACGTCACCCGTGCGGATGCGCAGCAGCTCCTCGCTTGAGCGGGCGCGCCACCGCCCTGACGCGCTCGCCTGGACCAGCACCCACGGCCATTCTCGACGGCATCCTGGGCCCGCGCGCGTCTGAAGAAGCGGCGCGGCCCACAGCCATTGTCGATCCTGACCGGTGCCGGTCCGGCATCCGCCCTCATTGTTCGGTTTTCGGAAAAGCGCGCCAGCTCAAGGTTTAACACGCCGGCCTCGCGCAGCTGCGCCGCCCAGCTCGGGCAGTTCGATGATGCTGCACCTTCCACCACTTCGGCGCCCAGCTGGCGCAGCAGCTTCACGGCTGCCAGCATGGTGCCGCCCGTGGCGATCAGGTCATCGACCAGCAGCACCCGGTCGCCGGACTTGCAGGCGTCGATGTGCAACTCGACCGTGGCCGTGCCGTACTCGAGATCATGCAGGTGGCCGAGACAGTCCGAAGGGGCAGCTTGCCCTGCTGCGCACGGGCACAGGCCCACGCCCAGCTGGTGTGCGATCAGCGGCCCGATGATGAAGCCCCGTGCATCGATGCCGGCCACCAGCGAGATACCGGCCTCGGCGTGCGCTCGACGAAGATGCGCGTCATGGCCCGCAACAGGCGAGGATCCTCAGCAGCGGCGTGATGTCGCGGAACATCACCCCAGCCTTGGGCCAGTCGGGGAATGGTGACGGATATGACGCTTGATCTCGTCGAGTTCGGACATGACTATCTCGGTTGAAGGGGCGCATGGGACAACCCGGCACAGGCTGTCCCGCTTCTAATGATACCGTCGATACCGGCCAACGACTGCCGGCACGCGCCCTGCCCGGTGGATACGGCACCACATCCTGCCCGAGTGCCCCGGTGCCCCCGGACGGCAACCGAGCCCACCGCCCGAGACAGTAGCCGCCCCCAGGCCGACACCGCGCCCGGGGCGCCTCGTGGAACCGCGCTGGGGCCCGATGGCGCGTCGGTGCTCAGCCCAGCGGCCAGCCCGCCTGCTCAGGACGCATGATCTCCAGCGTGCGCGACAGCCGCAGCACCCCAGATCATCAAAGCGATGACCCACCACCTGCACCCCACGGGGACCCCGTCGGCACCATGGCGCCAGTTCAGCGACGCCGCCGGATGCTCGGCAAAGTTCCAGGGGACCGTGAAGGCCACATGCGGCAGACCGTCCTGCGGGTCGTTGGTGGGCGACAGCGAGCCGGCCGCCCACGGCAGCACTGGCGAGACCGGCATCAGCAGGTAGTCGTAGCCCATCATCGCCTCGTTGATGGCGGCGCGCATGTGCGCACGATGTCGGCCAGGGCCTGCATCACCTGCAGGGCCACTGAAGCCGGGGCACGGCGCCCGGCCCAGTCGACCACGAAGCCCGGCAGGCGAGCCCGCTCATGCTCGCTCATCGCCTCCAGATCCCGATGGGCACCGGCCTCCAGCAGCATCTGCATGCTCTCGAACATTTCCGGATCCAGGAAGCCGTCGATCATCTCGACACTGGCCCCAACCGTCTGCAGCGCTCGGGCCGCTTCCTGCACCGCCAGGCGGATGGCCGGATCCACCGCTGGCCCCACCCCCATGTCGGTCAGCACCGCGATGGTCAGCGACTTCGGACTCATCCCGTCCACCCGCATCCGGTACTCCGGGCTCTCAGGCGGCAGGCAGGCAAAGTCACGGTCATCAGGACGGGCCGGATGTTCATCATCGCTGCCGCATCATGCACGCTGCGGGTGATCGGGCCCGCCACGCATCCCATGGCCGGTGCAGCCAGCGGCGCACCTGCCCTGCGTGGGCTTGAAGCCGAAGACGCCGCAGAAGGCCGCCGGCATGCGCAGCGACCCGATCCGGTCGATGGCCACATGCGGCGGTGCATAGCCCGCCGCACAGGCCACCGCGGCCCGGCCGACGAACCACCGGTGGTCAGCGCCGGCTGCCATGGGTTTCGCACCAGACGCCCCTCGATGCAGCGACCGGCCACCACGGCATCGTGCGCGGCCATCACCGTCTTGCCCAGCACCACGCAGCCGGCTTCCAGCAGCCGCGCCACGCCACCGGCGAGACGCCCTCCACCTCGTTGGCATACGAAGGCGGTGAAAGTGTCCTCGCGCACCATCACCGGCACGCCATCCAGCGGCGACTGCGGCGCGTGTCTGCGCCAGCGCCGCTCGGACGCTGCCGCGCTCTCCAGTGCCGCCTCGCGGCTCCAGCACCCGAACCGCACCCAGCTCCTCATCCCTGCGCGGCCAGTGTGCTCGAACAGCGCCTCGGCCACCGCCACGGGCGGGCCTCCTGCGCCGCGTAGGCAGCGGTCAGCTTCTCGCTATCTGCTCCGATCCAGTCCGTCATTGATTCCTTCCCGTCAGCCGCCGGCGACAGGGCCGGCATGCTGGCACTGTAGGTGGGGAAGGCCCAGCGGCCGCCCGGGTGCTGACCGACAGGCAGCGGGGGCCGATCGGCGTTCACGGGCGTGGCGACGGGCCGTCAGCAGCGCTCAGCGCGGCAGATCCGATGTCCCCATCAGGAAGGCGTCCACCGCCCGGAGCCGCCTGACAGCCCTCGCGGATGGCCCAGACCACCAGTGACTGGCCGCGCCGCATGTCACCGGCCACGAAGACCCGTTCACGGCTACTCTGATAGGCGGAATCGCCTTCCGTCGTGGCGCGGGCGTTGCCGCGCTCGTCAGTGGCCACATCGAAGGCCTTCAGCATCTGCGCCACCGGGTGCACAAAGCCCATGGCCAGCAGCACCAGGTCGGCCTTCACCTCGAAGGTGGAACCGGGCACCTCTTCCATGGTCATCCGGCCGGTGACGCGGTCCTTCACCCAGGCCACGCGGGCGCAGGTGAGCGATTTGACGTTGCCGTGGCCATCATCATTGAAGGCCTTCGTGGTGACGGACCAGTCGCGCTGGCCACCCTCGTCGTGCGAGCTGGGTACGCAGCTTCACCGGCCAATGGGGCCAGGTGAGCGGACGGTTCTCGTGCTCGGGCGGCTGGGCATCAGCTCGAACTGGGTGACGGAAGCCGCGCCCTGCCGGTGCGAGGTCCCCACGCAGTCCGATCCGGTGTCGCCACCGCCGATCACCACCACATGCTTGCCGGTGGCGCGCAACTGGTTGGGCAACGAGGTCGCCAGCCACGACGCGATTCTGCAGCGGCAGGAATTCCATGGCGAAATGCACGCCCTTCAGTTCACGCCCCGGGATGGGCAGATCGCGCGGCACTTCCGAGCCACCGGCCAGCACGACGGCATCGAAGCTCTTCAGCAGCTTGCTGGCCGGCATCGTGCCCGTGGACAGGGTTGCAGACCATGCCCGGAAGTCGCTGGTGACGGCCACGCCGGTGCGGAACTCCGCCCTCGGCCTTCAGCTGGCCCACGCGCCGATCGATCAGTGTCTTGTCCAGCGCTTGAAGTCGGGATGCCGTAGCGCAACAGCCCACCGATGCGGTCATTCTTCTCGAACACGGTGACCGCATGGCCGGCACGTGCCAGCTGCTGGGCACAGGCCAGCCCTGACGGGCCCGACCCCACCACCGCCACCCGCCGGCCGGTCTTGCGTGCTGCCGGCTGCGGCTCACCAGCCTTCGGCCCGGGCCTTGTCGACGATGGCGTGCTCGATGGACTTGATGCCCACCGCGTCGGTGTTGATGTTGAGCGTACGAGGCCGCCTCGCACGGGGGCCGGACAGATGCGCCCGGTGAACTCGGGAAGTTGTTGGTGGCGTGCAGCACCTCGATGGCCTCGCGCCAGCGGTCGGTACACCAGATCGTTCCAGTCGGGGATGATGTTGTTGACCGGGCAGCCGTTGTGACAGAACGGGATGCCGCAATCCATGCGGCGAGCCCCTGCTGGCGTGCCTGGGCATCGTCCAGGTGCACCATGAACTCACGATAGTGCCGCACGCGCTCCGCAGCGGGTTCGGCCGCTTCCTGCAGCCGGGCGAATTCGAAAATCCGGTGATCTTTCATGGTCCTTCCTCAGATGTCGTCGCTGCGTCGTGCGGCGGCACCTTGCCGGCACTGCTGCCACCCCTGGCCTGCCGGGTCTTGCCTGCCTTCGGGGCGGCATGCGGCCATCGGCCACGGCGGCCACCGTGCCCACTGATTCGGCATCGGCACTGCGTTCTCGGCCTCGCCCGGCGGCAATTCGGCCTGGCGGCGTGCGGCGATGTCGGCCAGTGCACGCTGGTATTCGGGAGACACCACCTTCACGAAGCGGCCGCGCATGGTTTCCCAGTCGGCCAGGATGTCGCGGGCCGGAAGCTGCCGGTATGGCGAAATGCGCCTGCACACCAGCGTCTTCAGGATCTCCTCGTCGGTCTGCGCCGGCTGGCTGGGCCGGCGCGCGGTGCCAGATGGTCGGATCAATGCTGGCACGCTGCTCGGCCTCGGGCATCACGGCCGAGAGCGTCACCATGCTGGTGTTGCACCGGCTGGCGAAATCACCCGCCGGGTCGAACACGTAGGCCACACCGCCCGACATGCCAGCCGCAAAGTTGCGTCCCGTCTGGCCCCAGCACCACCACGGTGCCACCGGTCATGTATTCGCAGCCATGGTCGCCGGTGCCCTCCACTCACGGTGGCCGCGCCCGAGTTGCGCACCGCAAAGCGTTCGCCTGCCACGCCGTTGAAGAAGGCCTCGCCTTCGATGGCGCCGTAGAGCACCGTGTTGCCGGCAATGATCTGTTCGGGTCGAAGCCCGGAAATCGTTGGGCGAGCGCACGATGATGCGTCCTCCCGACAGACCCTTGCCCACGTAGTCGTTGGCCTCCCCCACCAGGTCCAGCGTGATGCCCCGCGCCGGGAAGGCACCGAACGACTGTCCCAGCCACGCCATTGAACTGGATATGGATGGTGTCGTCAGGCAGAGCCCTCGTGGGTGAAGCGGCGCACCACCTCGCTGGAGAGCATGGTGCCCACGGTCCGGTTCACGTTGCGGATGGGCTGGATGGAAGTGACCTTCTCGCCGCTTTCCAGCGCCGGCCGTGCCTTCTCGATCAGCACATGATCCAGCGCACGCTCCAGCCGATGATCCTGCGTCTCCACCTGACGCGCGCGCCACATCGGCCGGCATGGGCGGGTTGTGAACACCCGCGGAAATCCAGCCCTGCGCCTTCCGGTGCTCGATGCCCGCCGCATGTCCAGAAACTCCGTGCGACCGATCAGCTCATCGAAAGTACGCACGCCCGGTTGAGACCATCAGTTGGCGCACTTGCATCCACCACGAAGAAAGTAGTTCACGACGTGCTCGGGCTTGCCGGCGAAACGGCGGCGCAGCACCGGATCCTGCGTGGCCACGCCCACCGGGCAGGGTGTTGAGATGACACTTGCGCATCGCGGCGCAGCCCTCGGCCACCAGCGGTGCCGTGGCAAAGCCAGATTCATCGGCGCCCAGGGATGCCGCCGATCACCACGTCGCGTCCGGTCTTCATCTGACCATCAGCCTGAATTCGCACGCGGCCGCGCTAGACGGTTGAGCACCAGCGTCTGCTGCGCTTCGAAAGCCCCAGCTCCACGGCGTGCCCGCGTGCTTGAGCGACGACGGCGGGCTGGCGCCCGTACCACCATCGTGGCCGGCGATGGTGATGTGATCCGCCTTGGCTGGCGACACCCGCCGCCACCGTGCCCGCCCGCTTCCGACACCAGCTTCACCGAAATGGAAGCGCGGTCGTTGGCGTTCTTCAGGTCATGGATGAGCTGGGCAATGTCCTCGATGGAGTAGATGTCGTGGTGCGGCGGCGGCGAGATGAGTCCCGCCCGGCACCGAGCAGCTGCAGCCGTGCGATGTAGTCGCGTGACCTTGTGGCCGGGCATGCCCGCCCTCGCCCGGCCAGCGCCCTGCGCCATCTTGATCTGGATCTGGTCGGCCGAGGCCAGGTATTCGGCGGTGACGCCGAAGCGCCCAGATGCCACCTGCTTGATGCGCGAGGCGCAGCGATCGCCCGCCTGCAAGGGATAGTCGGCTTCCACCACGTCCTTGCCCAGCACGCTGCAGCCAGCGTGGCACCAGTTCGGATGGGGATGCCCTTCAGGTCCTGCCGGTAGCGCACCGGATCTTCACCGCCCTCGCCGGTGTTGGACTTGCCTCCGATGCGGTTCATGGCCACGGCCAGCGTGGCATGCGCCTCGGTGGAGATGGAACCAGAGACATCGCGCCCGTGGAGAAGCGCTTGACGATCTCGGAGGCCGGTTCCACCTCGTCCAGCGAGATGGCCCGTTCGGGGTCGAAGCGGAACTTGAAGAGTCCGCGCAGCGTCATCAGTCGTTTTGACTGATCGTTGATCAGCTGCGCATATTCCTTGTAGGTCTGGAAGCTGCCGGCCCGCACCGCATGCTGCAGCCGGGCAATGGAGTCCGGCGTCCACATGTGCTCCTCGCCGCGCACGCAGTAGGCGTATTCGCCGCCCGCCGCCAGCGCGATGGGCCAGCTCGGCCTGATTGCCGTAGGCGGTGCGGTGCATGCGCAGCGCCTCTTCGCCCACGTCGAAGACGTTCGTCGCCCTCGATGTTGCTGGCCGTGCCGGTGAAATAGCGATCGACCAGTTCGCGCGCCAGACCCACCGCCTCGAACACCTGCGCCCCGGTATACGACATGTGGGTGGAGATGCCCATCTTGGACATCACCTTGCGCAGCCCTTGCCGATGGCCTTGATGTAGTTGGCATGGCCTTTTCACGCCGACAGTTCCGCGCTCAGCTCGCGGTGCATGTCGACGATGGATCTCCATGGCCGGGTAGGGGTGGATGGCCTCAGCCCCGTAGCCGGCCAGCACGGCGAAGTGATGCACCTCGCGTGCAGGGCCCGTCTCGACCACCAGGCCGGTGTTGGTGCGCAACCCACGGGCAATCAGGTGCTGGTGCACGGCCGACAGGGCCAGCAGCGCCGGAATGGCCACGTGATCGCGGTCCATGGTCCGGTCGGTGATGATGAGGATGTTGTAGCCGTTGCGCACCGCGTCCACGGCATCGGCACCTAGGGCGGCGCAGCCGCGCCTCGATGCCGTCACGCCCCCAGGCCACCGGGTAGCAGCAAGGCAGCTCCAGGCTGCGGAACTTGCCGTCGGTGAAGCGCGCGATGTCGCGCAGCCGCGCCATCTGTGGCGGGCGCAGGATGGGCTGGTCGATTTCCAGCCGCAGCGGCGGGTTAACGTTGTTGATGTCCAGCAGGTTGGGCTTGGGGCCGATGAAGCTCACCAGCGACATCACCATTTCCTCGCGGATCGGGTCGATGGGCGGGTTCGTGACCTGCGCGAAACGCTGCTTGAAGTAGTAATAGAAAGGGGCTTGTTGTGGGCCGACAGCACCGTGATCGGCGTGTCGGTGCCCATCGAGCCGATGGCTTCCTCGCCGTTGAGCGCCATCGGTGCCATCAGGACACGATGTCCTCCTGCGTGTGTAGCCGAAGGCCTGCTGGCGGTCAGCAGCGATTCCGTCGGCTGTGGCACGCTGTCGTCATCAGGGCCAGCCACCTCGTCCCAGACGCATGCGCAGCGCGTCGATCCACTGCCGGTAGGGTTTGGAGGCAGCCAGCTGCGCCTTCGATCTCGCTGCTCGTCGATGATGCGCCCCTGCTCCAGGTCGATCAGGAACATCTTGCCGGGCTGCAGCCGCCATTTCTTGACGATGCGCGAATCCGCGATCTCGGGCAGCGCGCCGGATTCCGACGCCATCACCAGCAGATCGTCTTCCGTCACCAGGTAGCGCGCCGGCCGCAGGCGTTGCGATCCAGCGTGGCGCCGATCTGCCGACCATCCGTGAGGCCAGCGCAGCCGGGCCGTCCACGGCTCCATCATCGCGGCGTGATATTCATAGAAGGCCCGCCGCGCCGGGTCCATGGCAACATGCTGCTCCAGGCCTCGAGATCATCATCATCACCGCGTGGGCCATCGAATAGCCCGACATGGTGAGCAGCTCCAGCACGTTGTCGAAGCAGGCCGTGTCCGACTGGCCGGGGAAAGATCAGCGGATAGAGCTTCTGCGAGTCGGCCCCCAGCACCGGCGAGGCCATCGTGCCCTCGCGGGCCACGGATCCAGTTATGGTTGCCGTTGACGGTGTTGATCTCGCCGTTGTGCGCCACCATCCGGAACAGGTGCGCCAGCTCCCACGCCGGGAAGGTGTTGGTGGAAAAGCGCTGGTGCACCAGGGCCAGCGCCGAGTGCAGCGCGGATCGGCCAGATCCTGTAGTGAGACCCCCACCTGATCGGCCAGCAGCAGACCCTTGTGAACGATGGTGCGCGTCGACATCGACGGCACAGAAATAGGTGTGTGACCGAACTTCAGGTTCGAGGTTCTGGATGCGGTGCGCCGAACGCTTTGCGCAGCGAAGTACGAGCGCCGCTCCAGCGCATCCTGCACCATCACGTTCTGGCCCCGTCCGATGAAGAGCTGACGGATGACGGGTTCGAGTCGCGCACCAGCGGCGACATCGGCATATCGGCATCCACCGGCACGTCGCGCCAGCAGCCTGCCAGGCCTTCGTCGCGCACGGTGCGCTCCAGCTCCCTTCTCACGGGCGGCGCGCGAAGCCGGTTCACGCGGCAGGAAGATCATGCCCGCCATATTCGCCCGCCGGTGGCAGCGTCACGCCCTGGGCCGCCATCTCCCTCGCGCAGCAGTGCATCCGGAATCTGCAGCAGCATCCCGGCCCCGATCACCGAACAGCGTATCGGCCCCGGTGGCGCCGCGATGGTCGAGGTTGAGCAGGATGCGCAGCCCGTACTGCACGATCTCGTGGCTCTTGCGGCCCTTGATGTGTGCCACGAAGCCGACGCCGCAGGCATCGTGCTCGTTGACGAGGTTGTACATCCCCTGCGGGGCAGGCAGCGCCAGGGCTGGAATATCGGCATGGGTTCTCTCCTGGTTCCGCAAGCGCCTGCCAGAGCCCCTTGTCAGGACTTTCCCGGACACGCTACGGACGCAAGAATAAGAATGTCAAACCCTGCTGCACAATGAGAAAATTAGGGTCAGAGCAAGTTTAAATTATCGATCAAACTAGCTCTGTTTTTCCAATAATAGGGGACAGAACAAACTGTCTCCTGGGCGAGATGCGGCAGCAAGCACGGCTGCAGCCCTCTCGAACGAGTATTTTATACATATGAATCAGCGGGTTACGAGTTTTCGGGGCCTGTCGTGGCCCGGTGGCGATCCTCTTCACCGGCCCGGCCCACCGTACGAAACTGCAGCGTCGGTCATGGATCAGCTCCAGCCGATGCAGCCAGGCACGGGTGGCGATGGGATGCCCACTGGCCAAGGCCCGTGCCAGATCACGATGGGCCAGGTGCGGATGCACCTCGGCCAGCGCCTGGGCGACGGCTTCTTCTGCCAGTCAGGTCTGCCAGGCGCCCTCACGCTCGAGGCGTGTTGCCCACGCGCAGTAGGCAGGCTGGGGCTGCAGGCCAGACTCATGCTCAAGCCCCAGGTGGTGCCGTGCGCTGGACCACAGGTAATGGGCAGGGCATGGGGGCCTGCCCCATCGCCACCGGCAGCCGCTCAGGTACTGCTGGCAGACCAGGCCAAAGCGTGCGCCCTCGACGAGCGATGCACGAAACGCCCTTCCAGAGCGTGCCACTGCGCTGGTGACGGGTGTTGAAGCAGCGCACGTACTGACAGCGCCAACGTCTGCATGACGGCAGCGGGGCCCGCTCCTCGCGCGGGGTGACGAGCAGATGCACCCGGTTGGGCAGCAGCAGCCAGGCGTGCGCGTGGCGCCCTGCTGGCGGGCAGCCTCACCCAGGATCTGACGAAACGCCTGGCGGTCCTCGTCGTCGACGAACACCGGCTGGTCGTTGTTGCCGCGCAACGGGATGTGATAAAGCTGACCGGGCAGGATCGAGGCGCGGGCGGCGGGCCATCGCTTCATTTCCTGCTTCACTACGGCACCGGCGGATGAGACCCGCGAGGAGGAATGCCCCAGGCGCCTCGGCCTGATCATCGCGGATGATCCGCGATGACCGCCCGTACCCAGCGCCTCGTCGGCGCGGGTGGTGGCCGCATGCTAACCGCATTCAGATACCACGAGACGGGGATGCCGTGTTCAGCCTTCTTGTCGATGGCCATGTGCGCAGGTGGTCATCCACCGGCCAGGCGGGCGCCCGGGTGGGCAGGTTGGCCGACGTGATGATCCGGCGCGGTTCGTCGAGACTGCTCGGCAGGCATGCGGCCAGCCGCACGGACGGTCGGCCGCCATCACCATGCCGGCGTACGGCCTCGCCGTGCAGCCGCTGCCGTAGCCGGCGCCCACCTCGATGGCATGGCCGAAGGTGTGGCCGAAGGGAGGTGTGCCCGCACGCCGGCCTCGCGCTCGTCGGCAGCCACCACGGCCGCCCTTGATGCGCATGGAGGCCAGGATGGCGCGCGCCAGCGCCTCGGGCTGGCAGGCCAGCAGCGCCGGCATGTCGACGACCACCTGTTCCAGATAGGCGCGGTCGGCTTAATGGCGCCGTGCTTGATGACTTCAGCCAGGCCGAGCGGCCAGTCTCCGCGACGAGCAGGGTCTTCCAGCGTGCCGGTGTCGGCACGACCAGCCGGGGCTGGTGGAAGCCCCCACCATGTTCTTGCCACGCGCGTGGTTGATGCCGGTCTTGCCGCCCACGGAGGAATCGACCTGCGCCAGCGAGCCGCTGGGCACCTGCGAAGTCGATGCCGCGCTGGAAGCTGGCGGCCGCAAAACCGGCCAGATCCCCACCACGCCACCGCCCAGCGCCACGATCAGGCTCTTGCGGTCAGCCGGGCTTCCAGCATGCGGTCATGAGATGGCGTCGAGCTGCTGCCAGCGCTTGCTGGCCTCGCCGGCCAGCACCACGATGCGCACCACCTGATGTAGCCACCGGTGCAACAGCGCCTCGACCTTCGCGCCGTACGAGCGGATCGACGTTGCTGTCGGAGATGACGCCACTGAGCGGCCCACGCGCCAGTGCCCTGGAAGGCAGGATTCTCGTCCAGCGGGCCGTGGCCCACCTGGATGTCATAGCTGCGTTCGCCGGATCGACGGTCAGGATCTGGGGACTGGAGCATGGGAATCTCCTCAGGGTTGCGTGTGTCGGCGCATCCTCCTGCGCCTGAAGCACCTGCACGATGGTCTCGACGATCTGCTCGATGGGCTGGCGACTGGTGGTGACGATGTGATCGAGCCGCTTCCAGATCAAAGCGGCTCCCGCTCTGCCGTGAGCCGGTGGATGCGCATTCGCGCGGGTTGGCGGTGCGCAGAAGCGGCCGGTGGCGGTCGCGGCGCAGCCGCTGCCACAGGTCGGCCGCCGAGGCCTGCGGGTAGAACGACCACTGCCGCGCGTGCTGCAGCATGTCGCGGTTGACGGGCGAGGACGGCGCCACCGCCGGTGGCCAGCACCAGGCCGTCACGGGCGCTCAGTTCGTCCAGCAGCTGGGTCTCGCGGCGGCGAAGCCTTCTTCGCCCTCCAGCTCGAAGATGGTCGGTATGCTGACCCCCAGCCGCTCCTCAGCTCACGGTCCGCATCGATGAGGGCACGACCGAGCCGCCGGGCAAGCCGCACCCCGACGGTCGACTTGCCGGCGCCATCATGCCCACGAGGAAAATGGAAAGGCGGCTTTCATGCCGCCTTAAGTTCCGAAAGCCGGCCTGCCGTCGGCGAGGCGTTTTCGAGATGACCCGGATCAGCGCTGGGCCAGCGTATCGGTGACGATGCGCGGGGTGAGGAACACCAGCTCGGTCCGGTCGTTAATCCGCGATGGTGCTGCGGAACAGGTAGCCCAGGACCGGGATGTCACCCAGCAGAGGCACCTTGTCGGTCGGTTGCGCTCGAACGCTCGTGAGATCCGCCGATCACCACCGTGCCGCCGTCTTCCACCAGCACCTGGGTCTTCACGTGGCGGGTGTCGATGGCGTAGCCGGCGTTGGTCAGCTGACCCACCCGCGTCACGGCTGACGTCCACGTCGGGATGAGCGTTGCCTTCAGGCGTGATCTGCGGGTGACTTCCAGCCGCAGGTTGGCCTTGCGGAACGACACCGAGGTGGCGCCGCTGGGTAGCCGACTGGTACGAGCAGCTCGGTACCCTGCTCGATCACCGCCGGACGCTGGCTGGAGGTCAGCACGCGCGCGAGCTGGAGCACCTTGCCGCGCTGGTCGGCTTCAGGGCCGACAGCTCAGGTTGATGAAGCGCGACAGGCTGGAACCGAGAGGCTGATGGCCAGCGAAGCCGGGTTGGTACCGTTGATGCCGCCTGCCGGGAAGCTGAAGAAGTTGGTGTTGTCCAGCGCCGTGTGCCCTGCCCAGACCAGGACTTCACCCGTACCATTCTCGCCACCCAGCTGCGAGGACGGGTCAGCCGCACCGGACAGGTTGCCGAGATGGGTGCCGTAGCCGATGCGGTTTGCCAGCGAGGAACCCGGACCATGGACCGGCACGTTGACCGATTCCGTCTCACCGTGACCGGGTTGGTACAGGCCGCGGTACGGTAGATCGTGCTGCGGCGGTCGTGTCAGCCCAACTGGTGCCCAGGTTGCGCGAGAAGCGGTCGTCGGCCTCGACGATGCGCGCCTCGATCAGCACCTGGCGGACCGGGATGTCGATCTGCGCAATCATCTGGCGGACTTCGTCAGACGCGACGGCGTGTCCATCACGAACAGCTTGTTCGAGCGGATGTCGGCCAGCGCGCTGCCGCTTGCTTGGACAGCGCCGACTGCTTCTCGTCGGTGGGCATCTCACGCAGCTTCTCAGCGGTCTGGTAGTTCAGCGTGAAGGTCTCGGTGCGCAGCGGCTCGATCTCGGAGATCTGCTGCTTCGATTCCAGCGCCAGCTTTTCATGGTGGCCAGCTCTTACGCGGCGCGATCATCACGACGTTGCCGTTCTTGCGCATGTCAGGCCGCGCGACTGCATGATGATGTCCAGCGCCTGGTCCCAGGGCACGTCCTCTCAGGCGCAGCGTGAGCACCCTGCACGGTGTCGCTGGTGACGATGTTCAGGTTGGTGAAGTCGGCGATGACCTGCAGCGGTGCGCACGTCGACGTTCTGGAGAGTTCAGCGACAGGCGCTCGCCGCGGTAGCCGGGGCGGCTGCCCTGCGTGGGCGGTTCGGATCTTCCTTGACGGGCTTCACTTCCACACGAACTGCGAGTCGCTCTGGTAGGCGCTGTGCTCCACAGACCCTGCGGCTCGATGATCAGGCGGGCGTTGCCATTCTGCTGGACGCTGCGGATGGTCTTGACGGGCGTACCGAAGTCGGCGACATCCAGCTGGCGGCGCAGGTTGTCCGGCAGGCGCGTGCCCTGGAATTCGACGATCAGGCTCTTGCCCTGCTGACGCACATCAACGCCTGCACCATCATCCGACGGTTGACGACCACGCGACCCTCACCATCCTTGCCCCGGCGAGTCGATGTCATGCGTGAGCAGATGCGCATGGCCAACACACCACGGGCATCCGCCTTGCTGGCCTGCGCCACCACTGGGCGGCTGGCTGCCACGTGCGGCAGGCGTGGCCTCGACGCTTTCCTGGCGATCCAGCGGCGGGATCGGTCAGTGCCCTCGATCCTCGGACTTGAAAGCGCATCGGGCGCGTCATGTTCAACGCACGACACGGGCGCGCTCGCCACCCTGCACCACGTTGACGCTCTTGACGTCACACCGCAGTCAGCTCGACCAGGCTGCGGCCGATGCGGTTGTCGGTGTCGCCGAAATCAAGCGCCAGGCGGTGCGGATTGGCCAGACTGAAGCTGGCCGGCACTTCCGTGAGCAGCATGCCCATGCGGATGCGCACCTGCGTGGTGCTGCCCTGTTGGGCGCCGATGATCGATTCGATGGAGTGCTGACGGCCCACGCCGGGCTGAGCGGCGACGGTGCTCGAACCGACAAGGGCTGCGGCAATGGAGGTTTGGAGAAAGCGCATGGCCGTTATGTTTCCCCAGGTCGTTGGTTCATGGTTTGGGTTCGTCTTCAGGGGCAAGGTGGTGTCCTGTTCCACCCCAGTCGCCAGTTGCGTCCGCACCAGCTCCTTGATGCCCATCTCGGTTTCGGTAATCTTCACGATGACGAGCGTAGTTCTGGCCCACGTAATGTTTGCCCACGCGTGCCTGATAGACCGTTGTCGACCGACAGCAGCGCCCACGTTGCCGTTGGTCTTGTTCTGCAGAGTGCCCGACCAGGCGCACCGTGTCGAGCAGGGAAGTTCTCCAGCACTTCACGGCGGCGGTTTGCGATCGAGCGCCAGACCGGGCGGCTGCGATCGGTCAGGTTAGCCACAGCCACAGCCAGCTTGCTGTCGGAGAACGGGTCGTAATCCAGCCGGGCTTCATGGCGGAACGGCACGAAGATTCTTCAGCTCGTCCAGCTTGCCCACGCGGCGCGGCGTGTTGGCACGGGTCTGGTCCATCAGCCCTGCACTTCGTCAGATCGGCGCTGCAGGCCCCAGCATCGTGCTGGCCGGCAGGACGGATCACCGGATCAGTCTTTTTGGTCGTCTTCATTTCTGGCCTCCAGCGGACTGTCTAGCAAGCTCATCCTTGTCCAGGTAGCGGAATGTTTTGGCCGTGGCGCTCATCTCAGGTTTCCACCGTTGCGATGTTCGATGGTGATGTTGTTGAGCGTCACGATGCGCGCTAGGTTGGCCAGGTCACTGCTGAGCGAGGCCAGATCGTGGAACCCTCCACCACCTTCACGGCGATGGGCAGCTCGGCAGTGCTTCTTCAGCTCCCGCGAACCGGGGCGGAAGAGCTGCAGCTGTGCGCCGCGGCCACGCCGGCCTGGTTGATGTCGGGAAAGCAGCGCATCCATCTCGGCTGCAGCTGGGCAGCTGTTTCTCAGCACGCCCACGTACTGCTCGGCCAGCACCTTCTGCCGGCGCAGGTCGTCCAGGTTCACCGCCTTGGCCACTTTCTGCGTGTATTCGTCCTTCGGGACCTGTTCCTGCGCTGCGAGTGGACTCGGTTCCTCATTCAGGCCACTCCGGTAGGCAAACCAGCCGCCCACCACGATGGCGGCGCACGACGCGGTCAGCAGCGGTGCCTTGGGCGCGATCGAGCCTACAGGCCAGGATGGCGACCATTGAGACCCTCGAACTGCTTGGTCAGGCCAGCGAAATCAAGTTCGATGTTCTTCATCAGTTGGCTCCCGTGTTGTTCAGGGCAACCTGGGCGTTACTGGCGGCGTCAGACGGTGCCTGGCGCTTGACCACCACATTCAGGCGGAATTCATGTGCGCGCCCTGAGTCTCGCCGTCCTTGCCACGGGTGCGAATCTCGTTTTCGCGGATTTCCTCGAGCTGGGGTTTCTCCAGCCAGGCGCTGCGCTCGCTGAGGTTGCGCAGGAACTCGGCCACCCGTTCGTTGGACTGCGCCATGCCCGAGCGTGACCTGCATGTCGCGCTGTTCCAGCTTGTTCAGGTAGACACCTTCCGGCGTCATCTTCACCAGCTCGTCGAACAGGGTGCACCGGAATGGTGCGATCGCTCTGCAGGGTCCTCGACCGCGTTCTGGCGCGCCTTCAGCGAAGCGATGGCACCTTCAGGTCCTTGATCTCGGCAATCTGCGTGTCGAGCTCGGGTTCTCAGGAACGGATCAGCTCGTTGCGGGCGTTCTGGTTCTCGATCTCGTGATTGATGAACATGCCGCCCAAGAAGACAATGCCGCCCCGACGATGGCGGAGATCACCAGCTGGCCGTTGAAGTCGCGCTTGCGACGCTCACGTTTTCTGCTCGCGGTGCGGCAACAGGTTGATGCGGATCATTGGTCAAAACCTCCTCATGGCCAGGCCGCAGCTCACCAGGAGTGCCGGGGCATCAGATTCATCTGCTTCTCGGAAATCGAGATCACCGATCTCCATGCCCTGGAACGGGCTGAGGATCTCGGTCGTGACCGATGTCTTCTGCAGCGCGGCTTCAGCCAGACCCGGCGTGACGGCAGCACCGCCAGCCAGGAAGATGCGGTCAACGCGCTCGTACGGCGTGGACGAGGAAGAAGAACTGAAGCGAGCGTGCCAGTTCGGTGGCCCTTCTTCCACGAAGAGGGTGCAGCAGTTCGGTCGTGTAGTTTTTCGGGCAGGGTCGCCGCTGCGTTTCTTCAGCTCGGCTTCCTCGACCGTCAGCCCGTACAGACGGACGATTTCCTGCGTGAGCTTGCTGCCGCCAAAAGGGGCTGCTCACGCTCGAAGATGGTCTGGCCGTTGTAGACGACGGACAGGCGCGTGGCGAGTCTGGCCGATGTCGAACACCGCCGGGATCAGGCCTTCACCGCCAGCGGGCGGCTGGCTGATGATGCTGTCGATGGAAATGCGTGCCGCACAGGGCTCGAGCATCGATGATCACGGGTTTCAGTCCGGCCGGTTCGGCCACCATCGCGGTCATCGACCTTTTCCTTGCGCGAGGCTGCCAGCAGCTTTATCCACGCTGTCTTCGAGTTGGCTGAAGGACCCAGCACCTGGAAATCAGGTTCACCTCGTCGATGGCAAACGGGATGTACTGGCTGGCCTCGGATTCGACCTGCGCTTCGTAGTCATCCTCTTTCAGGTCCGCCGGCAGCGTGATCCGCTTGGTGATGACCGAGGATGACGGCAGTGCCGATGGCAACCTGCTTGGTCGACGAACCTGTCTTGCGCAGGGCGCGCAACAGGGGCATCGGCCACCGCTTCATGCCGTTCGACGTTGCCGTCAACGACGGCGCCCGCTCGATCGGCTCGATGGCTATAACGTTCCAGACGCATCGGCGCCTGTTTTCGGGCAGCTCGACGACTTTGACGCTGGACGCGCTGAAATCCACCCCGATCAACGGGGCTGGTCCGCCGCGCTAACAATGTTTGAAGGCCGAAATCCCACAAAAACCACCCGATCTGATCCCGTCGAAACCGGTCGATGGACCGACTTCCCCACAATTCCCCATGTACCGCCTGAAAGACGGGGGCTCACTTTAAAAGTTTTTCGTCGTTTTCATCCCCCTCGCTACACCACCGGTCAAGGCTCGTTACCCTTTGGTCGCTCATGCCGGAAGAGCGGTCGAATTCAGGGGTGAACGGTCATTCAGGGACACTGCGCGCGGTGTGATCGATGACACGGATGGAAAGTCCCTGCTGCCACGTCGCGGACACGCGCAGACGACAATTTCAGTCGTTGAAGGCATCTGCCCGACTCAGGAACAGGCATGCACACCCGTGGACGGCCCTCGTGCGAGGCCAGCCCTCACGCCGTCCGTGCCGGTTCCGGCGATGCCATCCAGGCGTGCAGGGATGGCCCTGACCAGACGTGGCGAGTTGCAACTTCCGACCGGTGGCGCGCCTGGCGGATGACCTCCGGCAGGCTTCCTTTATAGTGTCGGGTTGGGAATCTCCCGGCTGCTTGGCCGGCAATCTCTTCTTCGCCGCCGCCGGACAGGGGCCTGGACAGGGGCGCTCGTCGCACCGCATCTCCGATGAATGCCCGGCCTGCATGCCCCGCCAGCCTCTTTCCGGCACCGACACCCGCTCCCTCTCGATGAAAGCCATCCGCCACCACGACCCGATCTCCTTCCAGCAGAACCTCCGGCAGCGGCGCCGGAGCGCGCCAACCAGCCGTCGACGCCCGCGGGCCCCGCCGTCACCCGGTGCTGCGCTTTCTGGGCCTGGACCGTGGCGCTGAGTGGCACGCTGGTGGTGTCGGGAGCGCTGGTGGGCATCGTGGCCTACGAGGTGGCCTCCAGCCGGCTGCCGCCGCTCACCTCGCTCACCGACTACAAGCCCAAGCTGCCGATGCAGGTCTTCTCGGCCGACGGGCTGCTGATCGGCAGTACGGCTCGGAAAAAGCGCACGGTCGTGTCGTGCAGCAGTTTTTCCGGAAGATGCTAGCCAAGCCATCCTGGCGGCCGAGGACGATGACTTCTTCACCCACCACGGCATCGACCTGTTCGAGGGTGGCGCGTGCCGTCCTGGCAACGTGAAGACGGGTGGGCGCGGCCGAGGCCAGCACCATCACCATGCAGCTGGCCCGCACCACGTTCCTGAGCCGCGAACGCAGCTTCGTGCGCAAGTTCTACAGGTGCTGCTCACGCTGCGCATCGAGCGGCAACTCTCCAAAGTCGCAGATCTTCGAGATCTACGCCAACCAGATCTTCCTGGGCCAGCGCTCTTACGGCTTTGCCACGGCGGCCCAGACGTATTTCGGCAAGCCGCTGTCCGGGCTGACCTATCAGCCGGATGGCCATGCTGGCCGGGCCTGCCCAAAGGCACCGGCGCGCGACAACCCCATTGCCAGCCCCGAGCGGGCCAAGCAGCGCCAGCGCTATCGTCCTGTCGCGGATGCGCACGCGGGCTTCATCACCGAGCCGGAATGCCAGGCGGCGCTGAATGAAGAGCTGAAGCTGCACACCGACCGCCCCACCTTCCGCTGCACGCGCAGTGAGGCCTCAGAGATGGCGCGAGCGCTGGTGGCCGACCAGTTCAGGAGGACGCCTACACGGGCGGCCTGAAGGTCTACACCACGATCCGCGCCAGGGACCAGCGGGCCGCCAATGCGGCGGTTCAGCGCGCCGTGTTCGCCTATGACCGCAAGACGGGGCTATCGCGGGCCGGGTCGATGGTGGACCTGAAGACGGCCGATGAGCTGGAACGCGAGGAGCGCATCGAGAGGCCGTGGCCCAGGCCGGCGATGTGGGCGAAAGCTGCTGTCGGCGGTGGTGCTCAAGGTCACGCCGCAGGCAGTGACGGTCTCGCGCGGGCGGGGCGTCGGCTTCGACATCAGCGGTCAGGGTCTGGCCTTCGTGAATGCCTGGCTGAACCCGAAGGCCCCCGCCAACCGCCAGCTGCGCCCGGGTGCCGTGGTGCGCATCACCGAAGAGCAGCACGGCTGGGAGATCACCCAGGCCCCCGAGGTGGAGGCGGCGATGATCACCATCGACACGAACGACGGAGCCATCCGCGCGATGGTGGGCGGCTACGACTTCAGCCGCAGCAAGTTCAACCGTGCCACGCAGTCCATCCGCCAGCCGGGCTCGGTGCTCAAGCCGTTCATCTATTCGGCCGCACTGGAAAAGGGCTTCATGACCAGCACGGTGGTCAATGACGCGCCCATCATCCTGGACCCGGCCACGACGGGCAACCAGCTCTGGGAGCCGAAGAACTATGGCGGCGGCTATGACGGCCCGATGACGCTGCGCAATGCGCTGGCACGCTCGAAGAACATGGTCTCGATCCGGATCCTGCAGGGATATCGGTGTGGACTATGCGCAGGACTACCTGGGCCGCTTCGGCATCCGGCCCGAGCGCAGCCCGGCCTACCTGACCATGGCGCTGGGTGCGGGCAGCGTGACGCCCATGCAGATCGCCGCCGGCATGGCCACCTTCGCCAATGGCGGCTACCGGCTGGAGCCCTATCTCATCGACCGCATCACCGACACCACCGGGCGCGAGGTGGCCAAGGCCAACCCGGTGCAGTCCGGCGACGAGAACGCGCTGATCATCGACCCGCGCAATGCCTTCCTGATGGACAGCATGCTGAAGACGGTAGCGCAGTCGGGCACCGCGGCACGCGTGACGAAGGAACTGAAGCGCAAGGACCTGGCCGGCAAGACCGGTACCACCAACGACTCACGCGATGCGTGGTTTGCCGGCTATGCCACGGGCGTGGCGGGCGTGGCCTGGCTGGGCTACGACCGGCCGCGTTCGCTGGGCGAGCGCGAGACCGGGCGGGCGGCCTGGCACTGCCCATCTGGATCGACTATCTGAAGGATGTGCTGCCTGACGTGCCGCAGAAGGAGCGCCCCGTGCCGCACGGCGTGGTGCAGGTCAACGGCGAATACTATCTGGACGAGGCGCAGCCCAGCAGTCCGGGCGTGAAGCGCGCGCTGGGCATTGCGGAGGACGGTCTGTCCTCCGACGTGAAGGACCTGAAGGACGCTCAGCAGACCAAGGACCAGATCTTCTGAGCCGTTGATCGGTCAGTCCGTGAAGCGGATGGCCGACAGATCGATGGGCTGGCCGGCGTGAAAACCGATTTCGTCGGCCACCAGATCCAGCAGCTCGCGGCCGCTGCGGGTGTCGATCCAGCCCTGCTCGCCGGGCCGGAAGTGGAACCCGCCCGTTTGAAGCCACCCAGACCTCACCGGCCGCCTCGTGGCTGTTGATGACCATCTGCGACCGGTCCTCGAATTCGAGGGTGATGACATTGCCGGCCCGGGTCGCTTCCAGATCCATGTCGGCCGCTTCGGCCGCCGTCTCGATACCTTCGGTGAGGGCGTCCAGGACGACGTCCACCCGTTGCGAGCTGTTTCCGCTCATGCTAGAGTTCTGTTCCCTGTTGTGACCGGGCCCGCCATTGTCAGGCCGGCGTGGATGAATCATGCGTGCTTCCATTTTAATCACTCCGCCGGCCCTCCTGCTGGCCGGCGCCTGCCTGCTGGCCGGCTGCGGCCAGAAGGGGCCCCCTGTATCTGCCGCCCGAACCCGTCATCGAGCAGGCCACCCCGGCCGTGACGATGCCCTCCCGCCAGGGAAGACTCCGAGGCCACCCAGGGCACGGATGCCCCCACCTCCCGGAAAGGAAACCGCAGAATGAGCGCGATCGACGCGACCTTCAATACCCCGACGGCTGGCTGTCGCGCAATGCCAGGGCGAGCTGCTGGCGGGGCGCTCTCAGCCTGCTGGCACTGGCCGGCGAATATGGCACGCCCTCTACGTCTACAGCCGGCAGGGCCATCGAGGGCGACCTGGCGGCGCTTTGCCCAGGCCCTGGCCGGGCGTGACGCCCACATCTGCTTTGCCGTGAAGGCCAATTCCAACCTGGCCATCCTGGGGCTGTTTCGCCCAGCTGGGGGCAGGCTTCGACGTGGTGTCGGGCGGCGAGCTGGCGCGGGTCATCGCGGCGGGCGGCGACCCGCGCAGGTCGTGTTCTCGGGCGTGGGCAAGTCAGGCGACGAGATCCGCCAGGCCCTGGCAGCCGACATCGCCTGCTTCAACGTGGGTCACTGCCCGAGCTGGGGCGCATCAACCAGATTGCCGGCGAGATGGGCAAGCGTGCCCCCGTGTCGCTGCGCATCAGCCCGGACGTGGACGCCGCCGCACCCCTACATCTCCACCGGGCTGAAGGAGAACAAGTTCGGCATCCCGCACAGTCAGGCGCTGGCAGCCTATCGTCAGGCGGCTGCCCTGCCCCACCTGCAGATCCACGGCATCGACTGCCACATCGGCTCGCAGATCACCGAGGGCTCACCGTTCCTGGCGGCACTGGACCGGGTACTGGCCCTGGTGGACCAGCTGGAAGCCGAGGGCATCGCCATCGGGCATCTGGACCTGGGCGGTGGCTTGGGCATCCGCTATGACAACGAGACGCCCCCACGCCTGGAAGCGCTGATGCAGGCGCTGTTTGACCGCCTGACGCGGTGGCGCCCCGACGGGCTGCCGGGCGTGACCTTCGAGTTTGGTCGCGCGCTGGTGGGCAACGCCGGGCTGCTGCTGACCTGCCTGGAGTACCTGAAGGACAACGAAGGCCAGCATTTTGCGGTGGTGGATGCCGCCATGAACGACCTGATGCGGCCGGCGCTGTACCAGGCCTACCACCGCGTCGGTGGTGAACCCGAGTAACGTGCCGGAGGTAACGGTCGACGTGGTGGGGCCGGTGTGCGAGGTGGCGACTGGCTGGCCAGCGCCAGCTCGCCCACTGCCGCAGGAGGCGGTGCTGGCCATTCTGTCGGCCGGTGCCTATGGTTTCCACCATGGCCTCAGCACAACTCCCGCCCACGGCCAGCCGAGGGTGCTGATTGACGGCAAGCACTGTGCACCTCATCCGCGAGCGCGAGACGGTGGCGGACCTGCTGCGGCACGAGAAGAGCTGCCTTAGAACGTCCTTGAAGGGACATGGCAGGGTCGACGCAGGAAGATTCGACCCTGCCCATTTCCGAACTTACCGTGGCCGGTTTCAGTCCGTCACGCCGGCCGGCACCGGGCAGTCAAACAGCAGAGCAAGGAACGACAAGGAATGGGAGCCGGCGCGTTCGGCCGCCATCGTCGAGCCTGATACATTATCGAGTATCTGCACGGCTCTTGATCGAAGGCAAAGACGGCATTCCTCGCCTTCTTCAGATACGGGCCCTAACCGGCAGCGCGCGGGAGACCCTCATTCCGTCAGAGTGAGTGATTCCTGCCGGAACCCTTTCCATCTAACCAGCGGGTCGTATTTCCCTGGGCAGGATGGTGCGTGGCTGCGGCCAGAAGGTCCGTGTGCGCCCCTTTCCTTCCACGAACCCCCACCATGAAAACCGACGCATCACGGCGGCCATGCAGGCCGACCGCAGACCGCCTCTTCCCATTCGTCCCTCACGGCATCGCGGCTGCCCAGCCTGCTGTTGGCCCTTTCGTGCTCTCTGGGCGTGCTGATGGCACCGACTGCCCATGCGCAGTCGGTCGATACTAGCGACGCTGCCAGACAGCCTGCCGACACCCCTCTGCAGCCGGCACCGGGCGGAATGCGCAGCTGCCGACCGTGTCGGTGCAGGATCATCAGGAAAGCCCCAATGGCCGACTGGACATGGACATTCCCAACCAGGCCGGCAGCCGCCTGGGCCTGACGGAGCGTGAGACCCCGGCCTCGGTCACGGTCGTGGACCGGGCGACCATCGAGGCTCGCGGCGCCCGCGACACGCACGAGATCCTGCACAGCATGCCGGGCGTGAGCACCAGCGCCACGCCGGGCGACACGCAGGTCGGGCAGCGGGGGCTTCGGCAGCGCATCAGTCAACCAGACCTACAACGGCATCAACCTGCAGTACACCATCGCCACCCAGCCGGTGGACAGCTGGATCTACGAGCGGGTGGAGGATATCGCGGGACCCGTCGAGCTTCCTGTACGGGGCTGGCGGCGTGGGTGGCACCATCAACTACGTCACCAAGACGGCCCAGCGCCGTGACAGCGGCGGTGCGGGTGGGCCTGGGCAGCCGCAGCAAGCGCCGAGGCCGCCTTCGGCCTGAACCGGCGGATTGCCGGTGACGGCAACGGTCAGGGCGATCACTACTGGCGCATCGACGTGAACCACGAACGTGGCGGCGAGTGACCGACGACACCCGTGACGCAGCAGCCAGGTGCTGACGTCGCTGCTGTCGGACCTGGGCGGCGGTCGGCGCACACGCTGGCCTATGAACACCAGCGCACGCGGGCCCATCGCCCGTGTACGCCGCTGAACCAGCCCGCCACCGGCAAGCTGAACGTGCTGGGCGGCTGCGCTACAAGAACTACAACAGCTGACGGCATGTTTTGCCCAGCGGGTGCAGTGGCTGCGTTCGGTGACCGAGTGGAAGGCGAGCGACGCGCTGTCGCTGAAGAACACCTTCTATGCCTATGATGCGCTGCGCGACTATCGCAACGTGGAAATCTACGAGGCTGAACGCCGCGGGAACCGAGGTGACGCGCACCAGCCCGCTGCTGCAACGCCGCGACCAGCGGGTGTACGGCATACCGCATCGACGGCACGCTGCGCCAGGACCTGGGCAGCCACCGCAGCGACTGGAGCTTCGGTCTGGATGTGTCGTTCAACCGCCAGACCACCTACCCGTCGTACAACGACGACTTCAAGAGCGTGGTCGATCCGGACCGCTTCGTGACCGAGTACTTCTACGACATCGAGGGGCATTCCGTCCCGCTATGACCGAAGAACCGGCATCGCGTGGACACGGTGGCGGCGTACCTGGAGAACCGCACCGAGGCTGACGCCGACCATCAAGCTGATCACTGCGCTGCGCCACGAGCGCGTGAAGCTGACTACACCAGCTGGGATGATGCGGACGCGGTCGACGAGCGCGACATCAGCGCACCTACCACCCACCACACGGGCCGCATCAGCGCCACCTGGGACATCAGCCCGCAGGTGATGGTCTACGCCCAGTACGCCACGGCAGCCGACCCGGCCTCACGGGCAACTGGCCAGCGCCTGTTCTCACGCTCTCCGACAACGCAAGCTGACCACGGGCCGGCAGCTGGAGATCGGCAGCAAAGGTGAACTTCCTGGGCGGACGGGGCAGGCTACGAGTGGCGCTCTTCGACATCGAACGCAGAACATCGCCACCTCCAACCCGCTGAATCGGCGTCAGCGTCTGCTGATCGGCAAAGCAGCGTGCCCGCGGCGTCGAGCTGAAGACTGGACTGCAACTGACCCGGCAATGGAGCGTGCGGGGCAACGCCACCTATGCCGATGCCGGTACCGCAACTTCTATCAGGGCGATATCTCGCTGGCCGGCAAGCGCCCACCAACACGCCGAGCACCATCGCCGATCTATGGACCACCTATACGCTGACGCCGAACCTGAGCGTAGAATGCCACACTGCGCCATGATGAGCCGCCTCTACGCCAACGCCCAGGCACGGCCTACTGGCCGGCAGCCACGCTGGTGAGATCTGGGGCTGGAGTACCGGATCAACCGGCGAGATGACCCTGAACGCTCACCTCGACAACGTGGCGGACAAGGTCTATGCCGAGGACGTGGATGACCGGTTGGCCGTGCTGGGAGACCCCCGCACCGTCTTCGTGTCCCTGAAGATGCAGTTCTGATGCAAAAAGGGCCTGCTGGAGTCGAATCCAGCAGGCCCTCTGTTGAAAACCCGTGTTGGGTTCCACCGCGCACCAGCGAAAACCGGTGCAGCAGGGAAGCGACCGTCAGTGTGCCTCGGAGCGCAGGCCGGCGATGTAGTCCGACACGGCCTTGATTTCCGGGTCGGTCATGCGGATGGCAATGGCTGCCATCGGGTGGTTGTTCATACGGGTGCCGTCGCGGAAGGCCACGCTGTGGCTGAAACTGGGTGTACTCGGCAGCTGGCCATGCAGCGCCGGATACTGGGCCGGCATGCCGTCGCCCGCCGGGCCGCCATGGCAAGCGGCACAGGCCGGCACGCCGCTTGCCGGGATGCCGCCCCGATAGATGTTGCGGCCCAGCTCCATGGATTCGGCATTGCCGGGCTGCCGTGGGCTCGAGCTACTGCGAGGGCAAAGAGGCAGCCACGTTGACCACGTCCTGCAGGGTGAGCTGGGAGGCAAGGCGCCCATCACGGCATTGACGCGGGCAGCCGGCTTGTCACCCTCACCGGGCGCAAAGTCGCTTGAGCTGCTTGCGGATGTATTCCGCATGCTGACCCGCCAGCAGGGGTTCTGGGGAATCTGGCTGTTGCCGTCTGCGCCGTGACACGCGGCACGAGACTTCCTCGACTCGTTTCCTGGCCGGCCTTGAGGTCCGGCAGGCATGCTTCTTCCTGGCGGCCTCCTGGGCCATGAGCGGGCCAGCGGCGCACGGCATCAGCCCGGCAGCCAGGCCGGCCAGCGCACGCGGCACGCAGGTACTGGGTCAGCCGCAGGGCAATGCCCGACACTTCCGTCGTCGCTGCCGTCTCTCGGCAATCACAGGCATCCTGCATGCCCAGTCGCGCCGCCATCGTTCCTGTCGTCCGCATGTTCCTATTGACCTACCGTAGCTAGTTCAGGATCGCCCAAGCATAGCGACGATGGGCGGACAAATCGTTACGCCTGATCAGCTTTTTGCCCCCAGCCGCGTTGGTGGCAACCGTCCATCGACCGGGAACCACGGCGACCAGAACCACGACGGTCGGGCCGGGCGCGCGAGTTTACAGGATAATGGCGGCATGAGCATCCTGACGACCGCCCGCTTCGCCGACACGGTGGCAAGCTGCCCCCAGCTCGACCGGGCCAGCCCCCATGGACTGCCGGAGGTCGCCTTTGTTAGCCGATCGATGCCGGCAAATCTTCCTGCATCAACACCCGTGTGCAACCAGAAGCGACTGGCCTTCTCCAGTCGCACGCCGGGCCGCACGCAGGCCCTGAACCTGTTTGCCGTGGGCCCGTCAAAGCAGCCTGAGCCTCTGGGCTCCGTGGTGGACACGCCGGGCTGTAAGCTGCACGCAGCCCCGAAGCCAAGCGAGTCCTGGCAGGCGCCCTGGCCGGCGACTACATGACCCGCCGCCAGGCGTGGCCGGCATCGTGCTGATGGTGGACATCCGCCGCGGCCTGACATGCCTGGACCGGCAGCTGCTGGCGTGGATTCCCGTGTGCTGCCGCTGGTCCTGGTGCTGACGAAGGCCGACAAGCTCTCACGCCAGCAGGGCCTGGAGGTACGCCGCCAGCTGCTTCAGGAAGCCATCATCCAGCAGCGGGAAGGGCCGGTACTTCTGCAGCTCTTCTCGGCACTGAACCGCACCGGCGTCGAGCCGCTGCGCGATCATTGCCTGTCTGCTGGAAAGCGGCGCGCAGGACTGGCCAGCACTGGTGGCGCAGGGGAACGGCCCCTATGCACCGATGCTGCTGAAGGAACTGAGAATGATCAGCCTCCCCATGACGATGCGCGCCCTGGGCCTCAGGCTGTCCGACAGCGCAGGGCGCAGCGTCCGGCGGGCAGCCGGCCCGCATTGCTCGACGGTTTCAAGAACACATCTCCTGGCGGTACGAGCGCGACTGCCTCATCCGCCACCCATCATCTTCATCACCATGAATCAGGACATCTCACGCCCCGACACCAGTGCCCACCTGGGCTCATTCCCCACCGTCCGGATGCGTCGCAACCGACGGCGGGACTTTCCCGGCGTCTGGTGCAGGAACATCACCTGCGTCCGACGATCTGATCGCACCGTCTTTGTCACGAGGACAACGGCGGACCGCGCGCGACCTGTGCCTGTCAGCTCGATGCCGGGCGTGCATCGCTACACGATCGAGCAGCTTCTGAAGGTTGCCGAGCAGTGCGTGGAGCGCCGGTTCAGTCATGGCACTGTTTCCTGCCATTGCCAGCAATCTGAGACGCCTGACGGCCGACTGGCCCCGATCCGAAGGCCTGGTGCCCGCACCGTGCAGGGCGCTGAAGCGCGCTTCCCGGAGCTGGGCGTGATGACGGACGTGGCCCTGGACCCGTACACCAGCCATGGCCAGGACGGCCTGATCGACGAAAGCGGCTGTGCTGAATGACGAGACCCTGCCGCTGCTGCGCAGCGAGCGCTGGTGAGCAGGCCCAGGCGCGTGGACATCGTGGCACCATCGGACACGTGGATGGCCGCATCGGCGTCATCCGCCGTGCGCTGGAGAGTCGGGCTTCATCACACGCGAGATCATGGCGTACTCGGCCAAGTATGCGTCAGCCTGGTACGGCCCGTTCCGGGATGCCGTGGGCTCGGCCGCCAACCTGGGAAAAGAGCTCCAAGAAGACCTACCAGATGAACCCCGGCAGCAGCGACGAAGCGCTGCACGAGGTCGCCCTGGACCTGCACGAAGGCGCCGACATGGTGATGGTCAAGCCTGGCCTGCTACCTGGACATCGTGCGGCGGGTGAAGGACACCTTCAAAGGTGCCCACCTTTGTCTACCAGGTGAGCGGCAGAGTACGCCATGATCAAGAGCCGCCGCGCAGAATGGCTGGATCGACGAGCGCGGTGTGGCCATGGAGGCGCTGCTGGCCCGTGAAGCGCGCGGTGCCAGTGGCATCCTGACGTATTACGCGCTGCAGGGCGGCAGACTGGCTGAAGGAACTGGAGGGCTGACGAGGCCCATGAGCCGCCTGCGGGCGTCGCTGTCTGATCCTGGATGACGGCGCCTGGCGGGCTGGCAGCGTCAGGGATGAACGAACAGGGGGTGGCGGCCATCCGCAGTGGCCCCGAAATGAAAAATGCCGGGCAGCCCGGCATTTTCTTTTGAGCCAGTGCCCGAAGACACTGGCAGAGCTCGCTGCTTACGCAGCTTTCTCTTCCTCAGCGCCTTCCGGCGCTCGGGACGGTCCAGCAGCTCGACGTAAGCCATGGGGCATTGTCGCCATCCGGAAGCCGAACTTCAGGATGCGGACGTAGCCGCCCGGACGCGAAGCGTAGCGCAGGCCGAGTTCGTTGAAGACATGACCACCATTTCACGATCGCGCGGGCGATCGAAAAGCCAGACGGCGGTTGGCCGGCGACGGCTTCTTGCCCAGCGTGATGATGGGCTCGATCGACGCGACGCAGTTCCGCTTGGCCTTAGGGCAGGGTGGTCTTGATGACTTCATGACGCAACAGCGAGTTGGTCATGTTGCGCAGCATGGCGAGACGGTGCGCGCTGGTACGAGTTAAGTTTTTCTGAGGCCGAGACGATGACGCATGATTCAGATCCTCTGTTCTTTCGAAGCGGGTTCAGCTGGAACGCTCCAACCCGGCAGGCGGCCAGTCGTCCAGCCGCATCCCCAGCGTCGAACACGCGACGCCAGCACTTCCTGATTTCGTTGAGAGCTTCCGACCGAGGTTCGGCGTCTTCAGCAGCTCGTTTTTCCGTGCGCTGGGATCAGATCACCGATGTAATAGATGTTCTCGGCCTTCAGGCGGTTGCAGAACGGACAGTCAGCTCCAGGTCGTCGACCGGACGCAGCGAGGATCGGATCGATCGTGCCCGTGGACGCGCCGAAAGCCAGCAGCACCGCCGGCACCCAGACCTTCGACGCCCGACGGCACGCCTGGAAACGTGACCGCCAATCGTGGCGCCCATGCAGGAGTCTGGCTGCCACCGATGGGCACAACCGGATCGTTGCCTTCGATGGAGGCGAACACCTGCAGCTGGTCAGCCAGGATGGCTGCCGACTTGCGCACCGCTTCCTCGGGCGCGATGGCGCCGTTGGTCTCGATGTCGATCAGCAGACGGTCCAGGTCGGTACGCTGTTCCACACGGGCGCTTTCGACCGCGTAGCTGACGCGCCGGACGGGCGAAGGAGGCATCAGAACGATGCGGCCGATGGTCTTGCTGTCACCCAGGTTGCGCACTGTTGCCGGGCACGCTAGCCACGGCCCTGCTCGACCTGTGATCTGCATGTCAGCTTGCCGCCCTCGGTCAGCGTCGCGATGACGTGATCGGGGTTGATGATCTCGACATCGTGCGGCGGCTCGATATCGGAGGCCTTGACCGGACCGGGCGCTTCCTTGCGCAGCGTGAGGAACACTTCGCTGCGGCCGCGCGGTTTTGAAAAGCGACGCCTTTCAGGTTCAGCAGCAGATCGACCACGTCTTCCGCAGCCCGTCCACCGTCGAATACTCGTGCACCACGCGGCGATCTGCACCTCGGTCGGCGCGTAGCCAACCATGGAGGACAGCAGCACGCGCCGCAATGCGTTGCCGGGCGTATGGCCGTAGCCACGCTCGAGAGCTCCATCACCGCGCGAGCATGCGAAGGTCCACTGATCCTGGACTTCCACAAGGCGTGGCTGAGGCGTTGCAGTCTGCGGGGACTTACCTCCGCCGGCCCGATCAGCGCGCGGTACGGCTCGACGATCGAGGCTTTCATTGACGTCGGCAGCGATCTCGGACCGATCGGTAGGCCTTGAACACCTTCCATCTTGTTCTTGTCCACGGAGACCCAGGACGGGAAGTTGTGCTGTTCAGCCAGGTTCAGCGCGTCGACAGTCGGGCCTGCTTCTTGGCGGATTCCTTGACGGAGATGACGTCGTTGGAAGCTTGATGGCGGCGGAGGGGACGTTCAGGATGGCACCGTTGACCAGGATGGCACGGTGCGAGACCAACTGACGTGCCTCGGCGCGGGTGGAAGCCAGACCCATGCGGTGAGCAACGTTGTCGAGACGGGATTCCAGCAGCTGCGCAGCATGGCTCGCCGGTGTTGCCGCGCTTGCGGAAGCTTCGGCGAGTAGCGACGGAACTGGCGCTCCAGGACGCCGTACATGCGCTTCGACTTTCTGCTTCTCACGCAGCTGCAGGCCGCAGTCGCTGGTGCGCTGGCCGCTGGTGCGACGTGACTGTCGGGCTTGGTGTCGGCCTTGGCCTGGAGTCGAGGGCGACGAGCGCTCTTCAGGAAAGATCGGTGCCTTCGCGGCGAGAGGTTTCGCCTTCGGTCCGGTATAACGTGCCGCACGTTTCCTTTGTTGCTGCGCGGCTCTTGCCGCCAGTTGAGTCCACCGCGAGGCATCAGTGCCCGCCGGTCCGAGCTAAGGTGGTCTTGGAAGAATCAGATACGGCGTTTCTTGGGCGGACGGCAGCCGTTGTGCGGCACCGGGTCACGTCCGAGATCGACAGGATCTTGATGCCCAGCGCGTTCAGTGCGCGGACGGAGGGAATCACGGCCAGGGCCAGGGCCCTTGATCCGGACGTCAGGTTCTTGATGCCATACTCGATGGCGACCCGGCCGGCAGCTTCAGCCGCCACCTGGAGCCTACAAACGGCGTGGACTTGCGCAGGCCCGGAAACCGGCGCCCCGGAAGTCGCCCACGACAGCGTGTTGCCCTGGCGATCGGTGATCGTGATGATCGTGTTGTTGAAGGACGCGTGGACGTGCGCGATGCGCGTCGGAGACGTTCTTCTTGACTTTCTTGCGGGCGCGCTGGGGAAGCGGCAACCTGCTGCGCTGTAGGATTACGTGCCATCTTTGCTCAGGCTCCTTTGCTTCTTCAATGCCACGCCGGCCTTGCTCCGGACCTTTGCGGGTGCGTGCGTTGGTACGGGTACGCTGACCACGGACCGGCGAGGCCACGACGGTGGCGCAGGCCACAGTAGCAACCCAGGTCCATCAGGCGCTCGATCGACATCGAGACTTCGCGACGCAGGTCGCCCTCGACGACGAGCAGCCAACCTGATCACGGATGCGCTCCATCTCCGGCATCGCTCAGGTCGCGGACCTTCTTGGAAGGCTCGATACCGACCGCGGCGCAGATGGCCTGGGCACAGGCCAGCCGATGCCGTAAATGGCCGTCAGACCGATGACGGTGTGCTGACGATCGGAACGTTGACTCCAGCAATACGTGCCATGTTTTCAGATTCCTCTCTCAACCCTGACGCTGCTTGTGCGGGGATCGACACAAAATAACGCGGACAATTCCATTGCGCCTGATGATCTTTCAGATTCCGGCACATCTTCTTGACACTGGCCGCTGACTTTCGTGTTCTGTCCCTTGCTCGCAAGCGGGGCTCGCCCGCCGTATTAACCTCTAATGACTGCCGCAGTGGACGCCGCGGCAAACACCGTCTTACTTCGCGCGAAGACGATACGCGCCCTGGAAAGATCGTAAGGCGTCAGCTCGACCGTCACCTTGTCTCCAGGCAGGATCCGGATGTAGTGCATCCGCATTTTTCCGGAAATGTGGCCAAGGACCACATGACCATTCTCCAGCTTGACGCGGAACGTGGCGTTGAGGAAGGTTCTCCAACACCTCGCCCTGCATCCTGGATGACATCTTCCTTCGACATTGTTTTTCCTGTAAGGGCCGCTGAGATATCAGCGACCCATCGAACAACCCTGCAGAGTTGGCTTTTCTTCAGCAGGCTTTCGTACTGGTTGGACATCAGGGTGCGTCTGAACCTGTGCCGTAGAAGTCCATCGTCACCACCACGATGATCAGCGGCGAGTTCCGCCGAAGTAGGGCGGAACGTTCCACTCCAGGATGAGGAACTCGGGCAGCAGGCGAGACCAGCGTGATGTGGGAGCAGCGCCCCCACGGCCGTCAGTCGGGTCAATACCTTGTCGATGTAGCTTGGCCGTCTGCTCGCCAGGGCGGATGCCCGGGAGCATAGCACCACTTTTCTTCAGATTCTCAGCTGTGTCACGGCTGTTGTACTGCAGCGCCGTGTAGAAGAAGCAGAAGAAGATGATGGCGATGGCGTACAGCAACATGTACACCGGCTGACCAGGAGACAGCGTGGCCGCCACGTCACGCAGGGTGCGGAAGACAATATTCTCACTGTCACCGGAGGTGAACCACTGCGTAATGGTGGCCGGGGAACGGGATGATGGAGCTGGCAAAGATCGGCGGAATGACGCCGGCCATGTTCAGCTTCAACGGCAGATAGGAGGTCTGCCCCTGGTGAGATCTTGTTACCGACCTGACGCTTGGCGTAGTTGATGGTGATCCGACGCTGCCCGCGCTCGATAGAAGACCACGAAGGCCGTCACCAGAATGACCAGCGCCATGATGATCAGCGCCGCCACCGGGTTCATGTTGCCGTTGCTGACCAGCGAGCCCATGCCACCGATGGCGCCGGGCGAGACCGGACACGATGCCGGAGAAGATGATCAGCGAGATGCCGTTGCCCAGACCCCGTTCGGTGATCTGTTCGCCCAGCCACATCAGGAACATCGTGCCGGTAACCAGCGAGATGACCGCGACCACGGAACATGAAACCGGGGTCGGAGACCAGGTTGCCCTGGGACTCCAGTGCCACCGAAATGCCCAGTGCCTGGAACGTGGCCAGTGCCAGCGTAGCCCACCGCGTGTAGCCTTGGTGATGACGCGCCGACCGGCCTCGCCTTCCTTCTTGATCTGATCGAGCGACGGCACCACGACCGTCAGCAGCTGCATTGATGATCGATGCCGAGGATGTACGGCGCATGATCCCCAGCGCAAACACCGAGAACCGGCTGGGCGCGCCACCCGAAGAAGGTTGAACAGGCCGAGGACACCACCTTCCTGGTTACCGAAGGTTCCGCCATCGCGTCCGGATTGATTCCGGGCACAGGGATGTGGGTGCCGATGCGGAACACCACGAGCGCCAGCAACAGAAACACGAAGACGGCGCCTAGGTCGCCGTACTTGTTGGCCTCACGAGCCTGCACTGACCGATTGGTTTGCCATTTTACTCCAGGCCGCAGCTTGTTCAGCGACAGGATCCTGGACGCTGCCTGGCAGCCTCAATGGCGCTACGAGCACCCTTGGTGGCACCCACGCCAACCAGGGACACCCTTGCGCCCGATCTCGCCGGCCAGGATGACCTTGGCGGACAGCGCCAGCTGCGACACGATGCCGGCGGCTTTTCCAGCACGCCAGATCGATGTCGGTGGCTGCAGACGCTGCAGGTCCGACAGGCGCACTCGGCAACGCGGCCAGCCTGCAGCGACTTGAAGCCGCGCTTGGGCAGACGACGCTGCAGCGGCATCTGACCGCCTTCGAAACCAACCTAGTGGAAGCCGCCGGACGGGATTTTCTGGCCCTAGTGGCCACGACCGGCCGTCTTGCCCAGGCGGAACCGATGCCGCGACCGACGCGCTTGGCGGCGTGCCGGGCACCTTCTGCGGGTTTCCAAGTCATTCGAGTCGCATCAATCCACCACCTTGACCAGGTATGCCACCTTGGTGATCATGCCGCGCACCGAGCGTATCTTCCAGTTCGCGGACCTGATTCATCGCTGCAGGCCAAGGCCGAGAACCGTGTCACGATGCCCGCCAACCGTACGGCTGGGGGCTACGGACCAGCTTCACTTTGACCGTTTTCTTCTGTTCGTTGCTCATCAAGCTCTCCAGACTGAACGTCCGCGGTCTCCAGCGGACGTTCAACCAAGATTTCCTCGACCGTCTTGCCGCGCTGGCGGCGATCTCGGCCGGGGTCGACAGAGTACGGAAGGCGTCCAGCGTTGCCCGGACCATGTTGTAGAGGTTGCTGGAGCCATGGCTCTGGCCACGACGTTGCTCACGCAGCACCTCGAACACGGCACGCATCGGACCGCCGGCAATCACGCCGGTACCGTCAGCAGCCGGGCGATGTACACGCGCGAAGCGCAGTGACGGCCTTCAACGACGTGAGGAACCGTGCCGCTGCGCAGGGGCACCTTGAGCATCTTGCGGCGTGCTTCGTCCATGGCTTTCTCGCACCGCCACGGGCACCTCGCGGGCCTTGCCCTGCCCATGCCGACGCGACCATCACCGTCACCAACCACGACCAGGGCTGCAAAACCCAGAATCCGACCACCTTTAACAACCCTATGGTGACCCGGTTGATGCCGATCATCTTTTCACTTCGGACCGTCATCACGCTCATCGGCCCCGCGCTGCAGCTCACGTGCCCTGAACCTTTGCCATTCGTTTTCCGTCCTCAGAACTTCAGTCCGGCCTCGCGTGCGGCTTCAGGCGCGCGCGGACCCGTCCGTGATAGCGATAGCCGGGCGATCGAACGCAACCGATTCGATACCAGCACTCAGTGCCTTCTCTGCCACGCGCTTGCCGACGATCGACGCTGCACTGACGTTGCCGCCACGACCCGGCTTCTTGGCCAGCTCGGCACGCATCGGCTTCAACCGTGGAAGCCGACACAGGACCCAGTCACCCTCAGGCGACAGGATGTTGGCGTAGATATGCGCATTGCGTGCGGAGAAACGGACGGGCGGTTGACGCGCGCTCGCTGATCTTGTGCCGCGTCTGGCGCGAACGCCGCGGCGCGATGCCTTTGTCAAATGCCATCTCTGTTCCTTTGCACGGATGATCGGCCCGCTGCCGGCCGGCCTTCTGGCCGACCCGTGGGCGATCACCCTCTCGTGCCCGCATCTTCTTGGTTTCTTTCAGCGTGACCCGCTCATCCAGTAGCGAACACCCTTGCCCTTGCAGGGGCTCGGGCGGACGATGGACTAGCACGGATGTTGGCGGCCACCTGATAACCTTCTGCTTGTCGGCCCCTTTCAGCACGATCTCCGTCTGGCTGGGCGTTTCCGCCTTCACGCCTTCCGGCAGCTTGTGCACGATAAGTGCGAAACCGAGCGACAGGTTGAGGTTGCTGCCCTGAGCCTGTGCACGAAAGCCCACGCCGACCAGCGTGAGGGCGACGCTCGAAGCCCTTGGTGACGCCGTTGACCATGTTGGCCACCAGCGCACGCAGCGTACCCGACATGGCATTGGCTTCAGCCGAGTCGTTGGTAGGGGCTGATCAGCGGCCGTTCGCCTTCCTGCTTGATCTGCGCGTTGGGATTGATTGCCTGGGTCAGGGTGCCCAGCGGGCCCTTGACGGTACGTGCTGTCGGCGGCCAGCTTCGACCTCCGCACCCTTGGGCACGGCGATCGGCATCTTTCCGATACGGGACATGTTCTGGCCTCCTTAAGCGACGTAACCCAGCACTTCGCCGCCGATGCCGGTCTGACGCGCCTTGCGATCGGTCATCACGCCCTGCGACGTGGTGATGATGCTGGCAACGCCCAGGCGTTCATCACCTGGGGCGGGTCGTTGCGCGCCTTGTAGATCCGCAGACCAGGACGCGACACCCGCTCAAGGCGCTCGATGACCGGACGGCCGGCATAGTACTTCAGTGCCACTTTCAGCAGCGGCTTGCCGTCGTTCTCGAGGACTTCAAAGCCCTCGACGCAGCCTTCTTCACTGCAGAACGCGGGCGATGGCCACCTTCAGTTTGGACGACGGGATCACGACGGATTCCTTCTCGACGCGCTGCGCGTTGCGGATCCGCGTGAACATGTCGGCGATCGGATCGCTCATGCTCATTGGTAATCGCTCCGTAGCAGGCCAGTGCCGGCTTGACGCCCAACGGCGAATTCGATTCAAACTTGATCACTTCTTTCACTCCGACGCAGTTACCAGCTGGCTTTGGTCAGCCCGGGGATCTCGCCCCGCATGGCGAATTCACGCAGCTTGTTGCGGCCCAGGCCGAACTTGCGGAACACGCCGCGCGGACGACCCGTGAGGGCGCAGCGCTTGCGCATGCGCGTGGGACTGGCTGCGCGCGGTTGTTTCTGGATGGCGAGACGCGCCTGATAGCGCTCCTCGTCGGATTTGGATTGATCATCGATGATGGCCTGAAGTGCTGCGCGCTTGGCGGCGTACTTCTTGACCAGTGCTTCGCGCTTCTTCTCGCGCTCGATCATGGATGCCTTTGCCGATTCATTCACCCCTGGAGGTCAGCTTCGGTTTTCGGCTAATGCCAGCCAACCTCAGTTGCGGAACGGAAACCGGAAAGCGGACAGCAGCGCCTTGGCTTCCTCGTCGGTTTTTGCGGTCGTCGTGATGCTGATGTTCAGACCACGCAGTGCGTCAACCTTGTCATACTCGATCTCGAGGAACATGATCTGTTCCTTGACACCGAAGTTGTAGTTGCCGCGACCGTCGAAGGAACGGCCGGACACGCCCGGAAGTCACGCACACGCGGCAGGGCCACGGTGATCAGACGATCCAGGAACTCATACATGCGGACACCACGCAGGGTGACCATGCAGCCAATGGGATAGCCTTCCCGGATCTTGAAGCCGGCAATGGCCTTGCGGGCCTTGGTGACCACAGGCTTCTGGTCGGCGATCTTGGCCAGGTCGGCCACGGCGTTGTCCATGATCTTCTTGTCGGCGACCGCTTCACCCACGCCCATGTTCAGCGTGATCTTGGTGATCCGGGGCACTTCCATCACGGATTGTAGCCGAATCGCTTGGTCAGCTCGGGAACGAGCTTTTTCACGATAGGTTTTCCTAAGAGACGCGCCATCGATGTTTCCTTTTTGGGTCTTCCGATTCCTGCGGGAATCAGGACTTCAGCTCTTCGCCGTTGGACTTGAAGACGCGGACCTTGCGACCATCCTCAAGAACCTTGAGATCAACCCGGTCGCCCTTGCCGGACGTGGGGTTGAACAGCATCACGTTGGACTGGTCGATGGCATCGACTTGTCCACCACGCCGCCGCTGGTGCCCGCATGGAGTTCAGCTTGACGTGCTTCTTGACGATGTTGACACCGTCGACGAGCAGGTGACGGTCGATCCACGCGTGGGTGACGGTGCCGCGCTTGCCTTGTCCGCCCGGCGATGACGATGACCTCATCACCTCACGAGATCTTTTGCATCATGATTAAACGGCCCTCGGCTTGAATCGCGTGTTGATCAGCGGGCTCAAAAGCACTTCCGGTGCCAGCGAGACGATTTTTCATCGAACCGCTCGGTACGCAGCTCACGCGTGACAGAGCGAGATGCGGGTGCCGATCGGCTCAAAGCTTGCTGTTGAGCAGCACGGCGGCGTTGCCATCAAAACGCAGCAGCGAGCCGTCGGGGCGACGCACGCCCTTGGCGGTACGCACGACGACCGCGTTGTAGATCTCGCCTTTCTTCACGCGGCCACGAGGCTGCGCTTCCTTGACCGAGACAGCTGATGATGTCACCGATTCCGGCGTAGCGGCGCTTGCTGCCCGAGCACCTTGATACACATGACCTCGCGCCCCCGTGTTGTCGGCGACACTCAGCGTCGACTGCATCTGAATCATTGCAATATCCTGACGATTTCTTGCCCAACTTGGACCCGCGTTGGCAATACCGCCGCAGACCAGTCTTGGTTCCGTTGACCGATTGGCCCGCCGGGACAGCCGATCGGATTGAATTCATTGAAACGATCTGCCCTGGCTGCCCCGTGGGTGCCTGGGGCAAAGCCACCGAGGCTGAGCGGACAGAGCCGATCGCGTTGCCGGAAGACGCTGACGACCGCTGGGGCCGTTTGCCTGACCGGCGGTCCCATGCCTTGAATGACGAGGATGTCACGCTTGGCGCTGGGAAGACTTGGAGTATAGGAAAGTTCCCGACTTTTTACAAGCCTGACAAGGGTGCCAACCTGGAAAGCACAACGCCCGGCACAAGGCCGGGCGTTGTCGTCGTGCCATATCCGACTGGATCAGACCACCTTGGCGGCGGTCAGCAGACGGGAAACGTACCAGGACTTGGTCTTCGAGACCGGACGACCTTCCTGGATCTCGACGATGTCGCCCTCGTTGTACTGCGCGTCGATGTGTGCATGGTGCTTCTTGGACTGCACAACGTAGCTTGCCGTACACCGGATGCTTGACCTTGTGCTCGACCAGCACGGTCACGGTCTTCTGCATCTTGTTGCTGGTGACCCGGCCGGTGAGAGTGCGGGTGCGGGAGGTGTTGGTGGTTTGCACCGCTGCTTGATCACTCATTTGGCTGCCACCTGCTTCTCTTTGATGACGGTCTGCACGCGAGCAATGTCGCGGCGCAGCCGCTCGATTGAGGCGGTGTTGCTGTTCTGCTGGGTGGCAATCTGCATGCGCGGCGCGAAATGCCGCGCGGCCCAGATCACTCAGCTCTGCGGCGGACCTGCCCGCCCTTGGTTCTCAGTTCTGTCGCTTTCATCTTCGACTCCAGTTGGCGTCAGGCGCCAATCTGACGAGTGACGAAAACCGTGGACAACGGCAGCTTGGCCGCAGCCAGGGCAGAAAGGCTTCACGGGCCAGCGCTTCGTTCACGCCGTCCATCTCGTAAAGCACTTTGCCGGGCTGGATCTCGGCGACCCAGTATTCAGGTTGCCCTTACCGTTACCCATACCGGACTTCCGCAGGTTTCTGGAAATCGGCTTGTCCGGGAAGATGCGGATCAGATCCGACCACCCGTTTGATGTGACGCGTCATGGCGACGACAGCCGATTCGATCTGACGAGCCGTGAGGCGACGACGAGCAGTCGCCTTCAGGCCGAATTCACCGAAGGCAACGGAGGCGCCACGGGTGCTAGGGCCCGTGTTGCGGCCTTTCTGTTCCTTCCGGTATTTACGTCTGGAGGGTTGCAACATGATTCTTCTACCTTAGCTTGGTTCACTCATCGGACTGCACAGGCAGACCCATCAGTTGTCGCCCTTGTCTTCCGCCGTGGCAGGGGCTGCCTCGGCAGCGGCCTTGCGGGGCGCGCGACGACCAGGGGCGCGGGCATCGGCGCCTTGGCACCGGCCTCACGACGACGACCGCGACCGGGGCAGCACCAGGACGGCCCGGGCGGCGACCGCGACGGTCTTCACGCTCGTTGCCGGCGGCTTCCTTCTCGGTGGTCTCGGGCGCTTCGCCACGACCCAGGGTGTCGCCCTTGTAGACCCACACCTTGACACCGATGATGCCGTGGGTGGTCTGAGCTTCGGAGGTGCCGTGGTCCACGTCGGCGCGCAGGGTGTGCAGGGGCACGACCTTCGCGATACCACTCGGTACGGGCGATCTCGGCACCGTTCAGACGACCGGCGCTCGCGATCTTGATGCCCTGGGCACCCAGGCGCATGGCGTTCTGCATGGCGCGTTTCATGGCGCGGCGGAACATGATGCGCTTTTTCCAGCTGCTGGGTGATGGAATCAGCGATCGGCTGAGCATCCACCTCGGGCTTGCGGATTTCTCAATGTTGACATGCACGGGCACGCCCAGCATCTTGGTCAGCTCGACCTTCAGACGCTCAATGTCCTCGCCCTTCTTGCCGATCACGACACCCGGACGAGCCGAGTAGATGGTGATGCGTGCATTCTTGGCAGGACGCTCGATCGAGCACGCGGCCAGCGAGGCGTTCTTCAGGCGCTAGCGGGAACTCGCGCACTTGCGGGTCTTCTGCAAGCTTGCCGGCGAAGTCTTTGTTACCTGCATACCAACGCGAAGCCCAGTTGCGGCTGACGGCAAGCCGGAATCCGGTCGGGTGAATTTTCTGTCCCATTTTCTCGGTCCTTCCTCAGCTCAGGACTTCTTGCCAGTACCGACCGTCAGGTAGATACTAGCAGGTTTGTTTCTCGATGCGGACGCCGCGACCCTTGCGCGCGCCGAGAGACGACGCAGCGACTGGCCTTTCTCGACGTGAGACCAGCTGACCCGGGTTCGTCCACGTCTGCACCATCGTTGTGCTCGGCATTGGCAATAGCCGATTCGAGCACCTTCTTCGAAATCTTCGCCGCTTTCTTGGGCGGAAATTCAGGATATTGAGCGCAGCTTCCACCGACTTTCCGCGAGACCTGGTCTGCCACCAGGCGACCCTTCTGGGCGAAATCCGGACACCCGCGCAGGACTGCTGAGTTTCCATCTCGTCAACTTTCCCTTGATCTTGTCAGGCCAACGCTGGGGCGGGCCACCTTCGACACGGGTCTGCGGCGGCCCTCACCATCAGCGCTTGGCCTTCTTGTCGGCGGCGTGCCCGCTGCAGACGATGCGAGGTCAGCGCGAATTCACAACTTATGACCCACCATGTTCTCGTTGATGAACACCGGAACGTGCTGCTTGCCGTTGTCGGACAGCAATGGTCAGGCCAATGAACTCAGGCGAACCGTCGAACGACGCGACCAGGTTTGATTGGGCGCTTGTCCTTGCCCGATGCAACTGCATCGACTTTTGCCAACAAGTGATGGTCGACAAACGGACCCTTCTCGATTGAACGTGCCTGTCGTATTACCGGTTATTTCTTCTTGCGCCGCTGAACGATCATCGAATCGCTGCGCTTGTTGCGACGGGTGCGATAGCCCTTGGTCGGCTTGCCCCACGGGTTGACAGGGCACGCGGCCCTCACCCGTGCGACCCTCACCACCACCGTGCGGGTGGTCGATCGGGTTCATGGCCACGCCACGGACCGTCGGGCGGATACCACGCCAGCGGGTAGCGCAGCCTCGCCGATCTGGCGCAGGCTGTGCTCGCCGTTGCCGACTTCGCCCAGGTTGCACGGCGCTCGATGTGGATGCGACGGATCTCGCCGGAACGCAGACGAACCTGTGCGTAGATGCCTTCGCGGGCCAGCAGCTGTGCGGAACCACCGGCGGAACGAGCGATCTGACCGCCCTTGCCCGGCTGCATCTCGATGTTGTGGATCGTGGAACCCACAGGGATGTTGCGGATGGGCAGGGGTGTTGCCCGGCGCGGATCGGGGCCCTCGGAACCGGACATCAGTTCAGCGCCGGCCGAAACGCCACGCGGTGCCAGGGATGTAGCGACGCTCGCCGTCTGCGTACAGCAGCAGAGCCAGGTGGGCGCTACGGTTCGGATCATATTCCAGGCGCTCGACGCGGGCGGGAATACCGTCCTTGTTGCGGCGGAAGTCGACGATCCGGTAATGACGCTTGTGACCACCACCGCGATGACGGGTGGTGATGTGACCCAGGTTGTTGCGACCCGAACCGCGTTTCTTCGGCTCGATCAGCGACGCAACCGGGGCGCCCTTGTGCAAGGTCGGGGTAACGACCTTGACCATCGCCCAGCGGCCGGGCGACGTCGGTTTCAGTTTCACGACCGGCATTTTGCTTGGTCTCCGCGAAATTGATCTCTTGGCCCGCTGCCAGACTGACATACGCCTTGCGGATGTTCCGCCGACGCCCCATGCCGCGGCCGAAGCGCTTCTGCTTGCCCGCGATGTTGACCACGTTGACCGCATCGACGGTCACCTTGAACAACGACTCGATGGCAGCCTTGACTTCCAGCCTTGGTGGCGTCCTGCATCACCCGGAAGACGTACTGGTTCTGCTTTTCGCCCACCAGCGTGCTTTTCTCGGAGATGACCGGAGCGATCACCACTTGTGTCAGACGTTCGGATTCATCCCAGCATCTCCTGAATCTGCGCCAGCGCCTGCTTGGTGACCAGGACGTTGTCGTAATGGACCAGCGACAGCGGGTCGATGTGGCGGGTTTCGAGCACCAGCACGTGCGGCAGGTTACGAGCTGCCAGGTACAGGTTCTCGTCTTCGTTGTCCACCACGATGAGCGTGGACTTCAGACCCATGCCGTTGAGCTTGCCGACCAGCAGCTTGGTCTTGGGCGCTTCCAGCTTCAGCGACTCGACCGCGACAGACGGTCTTCGCGGACCAGCTGCGACAGGATGGAGCGCATGCCGGCGCAGTACATCTTCCGGTTGACCTTCTGCGAAGTTCTCATCCGGCTTGTTCGGGAAAGATGCGACCGCCTCCGCGCCACAGCGGGCTGGAGGTCATACCGGCACGAGCACGGCCCGTGCCTTTCTGACGCCACAGCTTCTTCGTGGGTGACGGACCTCGGTACGGTCCTTCTGGGCACGATTGCCGCTGCGGGCGTTGGCCTGGTGAGCCGACGATCTGGTGAATCAGCGGCTCATTGAAGTCGGTGCCGAAAAGCAGTGTCAACCACCGAGACGGCGCCAGCCTTCTGACCCTGATCGTTCAAGATATTCAGTTCCATGTTCGAACGATCCTCTCTCAAGCCTTGCCCTTGGCCTCGGCAGCCTCGGCCCGGACGGGCTTCAGGCGGCGCTTGACCGACAGGGGTGATGACCAGATGACCGCCAGCCGAGCCCGGCACGACGCCACGAGACCAGCAACAGACCACGCTCGGTGTCGATGCGCTCGACGACCAGATTCTGGACGGTGCGGGTGACGTTACCCATCTGACCGGACATGCGCTGACCCGGGAACACGCGACCCGGATCCTGCGCCATGCCGATGGACCCCGGAACGCGGTGCGAACGCGAGGTTACCGTGCGAGGCACGCTGGGAACCGAAGTTGTGACGTTTGATGGTGCCGGCAAAGCCTTTACCTTGCGAGGTACCCTGCAGTCGATGTACTGACCGACCACGAAGTGATCTGCACCAGCACCGTGCCGGCCGGAACTTCGGCAGCACGCTCGAGGCGAGACGTGGAATTCGGCTGCCACGGTACCGGCCTGGACGCCAGCCTTGGCATAGTGACCTGCTTCAGCGGCATTGACGCGGGATGCGCGACGCTCGCCGTAGACGAGCTGAACAGCAGAGTAGCCGTCGCTTTTCGACGGACTTGACCTGCGAGACCCGGTTACCGGAAACATCGATGACGGTGACAGGAATGCTCTCACCATCATCAGTAAAGATTCGCATCATTCCGACCTTTCGGCCCAGCAGACCAAAAGCGGAACTAGCCTGACTTCCGGCGCCGCCGGAAACATCAACCTGAGACCCCATGCGGAGACCCCTTCAAGCGATTATCGACACCTGCGGCTTCGATTGGCCGCAAGCCTTACCAAAGCGGGGGTATAAACCCGGCCACCCCTGGACGCAACCATGAGAGGGCGATGCGTCACGGCCGGCGCACCTGCGCCCAGGGCGGCGATGGCCAGCAGGGCCACCCGGAACAGCTGGACACCATCCGTAGCAGACGGTCGACAGCGCACAGGTTTCCGGTCTGTCATGTGCGCCTGCAGCATACAGGGCATCGCTCCCGGGGCCTTCCTGCCTCTGATGGCCTCGCACCCCTCTTCAGCCATGTTTCCGGCCTCATCGAATGGGTGCTCAATTGCCCACAAAGATTAGGCAAACAGGTCGCATTCCCTGCCATTTGCAGATTCCACGTCTGCCCGTAGGTTTTTGCTGCGCTGCGTTACCGCCGGGCGTAGTACATTTTTGCGATGTGACGTGTTGCAACGTTCGGGTTACGAACGTGAAAACGCCTGGGCCAGGCTGGCGGGAGGGCCCGGCACCATGAAAGGCGGCCGCGTGTCGACCAACCTCATTTCATGTATGCGCATCACGCAACCCCCTGCAGGACGGGCATGGCCATGCTGACACTGGAACAACAACAGACCCTGGCTTTCGAACATGTGCGAAATGCGCTGGTGCACCGTCTGGGCCGCAAGGCCTCCGGTGCTCAGTGGCGGCAGTTCGAGGATCGACTGAAAACCCATCTTCCGGCGCTGCTGGACAACCTGCAGCCCTCTACGGGCATCGCCCGGACTTCCTGGCGCAGCTGATGCACTGATCGAGACGGCCTGGACGGGCTGGTCCGAGCGCCCGAAGGAGATGAAGGCGCTGGACGAGGGCTCACGAGAAGAACCCCACCTGGTTCCAGTCGGAGAAGGTGGTGGGCGGCGTCCTCTATGTGGACCGCTTCGCCGGCAACCTGAAGAACCTGCGGGACCAGATTCCCTACTTCAAGGAGCTGGGGCTTTCCTACCTGCACCTGATGCCCCCGTTCAAGGTCCCCCCAGGCAACAGCGACGGCGGCTATGCGGTCAGCAGCTACCGTGACGTGAACCCCGAGATCGGCACGATCGAGGACCTGCAGGCGCTGGCCAAGGCCCCTGCGCAAGGAAGGCATCAGCCTGGTGCTGGACTTCATCTTCAACCACACGGCCAACGACCACCCCTGGGCACAGGCCGCCGTGAAGGGTGATCCCGCCTACAAGGACTTCTATTTCCTGTTCCCCGACCGCACCCAGCCCGACATCTACGAGCGCACGGTGCGCGAGATCTTCCGGACGAGCACCGGGGCGCCTTCTCGCAGCTGCCCGACGGCCGCTGGATCTGGACGACCTTCCACACGTTCCAGTGGGACCCTGAACTACAACAACCCGGCGGTGTTCAACGCCATGGCGGGCGAGATGCTGGCCATTGCCAGCCTGGGCGCCGAGATCCTGCGCCTGGACGCGGTGGCCTTCGTCTGGAAGCGCCCGGGCACGCCCTGCGAGGAAACCTGCCGGTGCACAGCCTGATCCGTGCCTTCAACGCGCTGGCCCGGATCGCCGCGCGCGTCGCTGCTCTTCAAGTCCGAAGCCATCGTGCACCCGGCCGAGGTGATGTCTACATCTCGCCGGAAGAGTGCCAACTGTCGTACAACCCGCTGCAGATGGCGCTGCAATGGAACTCGCTGGCCACCCGCGAGGTGAACCTGCTGCAGCAGGCGCTGGAGAAATGGCACCACCTGCCGCACGACACGGCCTGGGTGAACTATGTGCGCAGCCACGATGACATCAGCTGGACCTTTGCCGACGAGGATGCCGCCCAGTTCGGCATCAACGGCTACGATCATCGCAAGTTCCTGAACCGGTTCTACAATAACCGCTTCCCCGGCAGCTTCGCGCGCGGCGTCCCTTCAGGAGAACCCCGACACGGGCGATGCCCGCGTGAGCGCGCACCTTCCGCCTCGCTGGCCGGTCTGGAGCAGGGCGACCCGCTGGCGGTGCAACGGATGCTGCTGCTGTTCGGCACGATCCTGAGCACGGGCGGCCTGCCGCTGATCTATCTGGGCGACGAGGTGGGCACGCTGAATGACCCCAGCTACCTGAACTCGCCCGACAGGGCCGACGACAGCCGCTGGATCCACCGCCCGCGCCGCGGTGTGGCCCCGCTACGAGCAGCGCAACACCTAACACGGTGCCCGGCCAGATCTTCACCGGCCTGCGCAGCGCATGGTCATCATCCGCGCCAACACGCCGGCTTTCGCCGGGGGCGAGCTGATCGGCTACCGGGCTGCCAATCCGGCCGTGCTGGGCTACACGCGCAGCAGCGCCGAGCAGACAGTGCTGGTGCTGGCCAACTACAGCGAGTTCGAGCAGCACTGCCCGGCCGGTCTTCCAGGCCATGCCCGACCATCCGGTGCGCGACCTGCTGACCGACCGCACGTACAACCTGCGCCACGGTGTGACGCTGGCACCCTACAGGGTGCTCTGGCTGGAGATCCGCGCACCGAAGTCAGGTGCTCACGCCTGACCTCCCGACCGGATACCGGGTTCTCCGCGCTGCGGGATCCGGCATCCGGTTGCCGGCGGCTGCCAGACCAGCTCACCCTGTTCCGGCCAGCCGCCCTCTCTCTACCCCCAACCCTTTTGCCTGAAGTGAAAGGAGCTCTCTTGAAGAAGACGCAGATGATGGCCGCAGCCGGTACGGGCATCGTACTGGCCGTGTCGTGCCTGAGTACATCGGCCATGGCCGAGGAGACCAACACCCCCACCTTCTCGTTTGGTGCCTACATGCGCAGCGGCGCTGGCACCACGTCCGACGGTGGTTCGCAGGCCTGCTTCCGCCTGCCGGGTGCGGCAACGTTCTTCCGCCTGGGTAACGAATGCGATTCCTACGTGGATTTGAGCTGGGGTCGCACCTGGGTGAGGTCAAAGGGCACCAAGTTCGACGCCAGATCACGCTGTCGCACGGCACCCAGGGGCATGGCTAACTGGGAGCAGAGCACGCCAGCACTGCGCGAGCTGTTCGTGACGGCCACGGACATCGGCTCGTCGCTGGACGTGCGGGCCCTGGACGAGGCGATCCTGTGCGGTGAGCAAAGCGCTTCTACAAGAATCCCGATGTCCACATGATGGACTACACGTACTGGGGGCCGGGTCGGGGTCCGGGCTTCGGTCTGGACAACGTGACGCTGGGCCGGGCAAGTTCGCCTACGCGATGTTCCGGATGGGCGACTTCACCGGCTATGGGGTCAACAACGGACTCGGCGGCTACAACCCCGACCTGATCGGGGGCGGTTCGCCGTTCGGCCACGGTGCATGACTTCCGGCTGGAAGAGATCAGGGGTCAATCCGGGCGGCAAGCTGACGGTGGGCATGGACCTGGTGCGCGCCAGCAATCGCGACGGCACCAGCACCTACACGGTGGACACCACGCGGTCGGTGGACCTGGACAACAATCCGGCCACGCCGAATGTGGACGTGGTGGTGCGCGAGACCGGACCATCGACAACAAGTCAGGCAACAACGGCACGGCGTTCACCCTGTCTCACGAGCAGGCCAATGCCTTCGGCCTGGGCGGCACGAACTCGCTGGTGCTGCGGTTTGCCCACGATGCAGCCCTGCTGAAGGGGCTACGGCGTGGGTGGCAGCACCGACAAGCGTCGCCGAATGGATGGTGTTCGACCACTGGCTTTACGAGCCGGCTCACAGCAAGTGGTCGGCCACCTCGACCATCGGGCTATCGCCACGCCAAGGTCAACGACGTGAAGATGCGCGAGATGTGGGTGGGCACCGTCCGCTCACAACATCAACGAGTGCTGGGCCTGTTCTCCGAGCTGAGCCACCAGCGCGTCAAGCAGGATTCGCAATCGACCCGCACGCTGTCAAGGTGACGCTGGGCACGCAGTTCTCGATGGGGGCCGGGCATGATGGCGCGGCCCGCACTGCGGATTCTTTGCCACCCTACGCGAAGTGGAACGATGCGGCAGCCAATGCCGGCCCCGTGGCCTGCACCGGTCGTGATTGCAACACGGCCGTGACCTCGTTCGCCAACAAGCGCAGCGCCGTGACCCTATGGTGCCCAGGTGGAAGCCTGGTTCTGATAGTCGCGTGTTCCGGCGCCGGGGTCCGGCGCTCAGTCTTTCAGGAAATCACTCCCCTGAAGATAGATCATCGCGTGGTGATGACATTTCGGCGAGATATTGCTGATGAACTTCGGGTTCTTCGGCATTCAGTACAGCTTCGGGCTGCAGCAGACTGCCATCAGCGGTGTTCAGCATGCTGAATACAACCCCGACCAACTGCCAATGCTGAACCTGGCCGGCCCGGTGACCGGCCTGATCATCCAACCGCTCATTGGCGCCATCGGTGACCGGACCTGGATTCCCGGCATGGGCCGCCGGCGCCGTTCTTCCTGATCGGCGCGATCGGCTGCAACATCTGCCTGTTCCTGTATCGCACGTCACCGAGCTGTGGATGGCCGTGCTGCTGCTGTGGCTGCTGGACGCCGGCAACAACACCGCCATGGAGCCGTATCGCGCGTTCATCGCCGACAAGCTGCCCGATGAGCAGCATGCCACCGGCTTCCTGATGCAGAGCTTCTTTGCAGGGGCTGGGCATCACGCTGGCCAACGTGTCGCTGTGCTTCTTCCAGCGCTACTTCACGGCCGTGACCGATGAAGGCATGCCGGTCTGGGTGTATAGCTCCTTCTACGTCGGTGCGTTCTGCTCGATCGCACGGTGCTGATCTCGGTGCTGACCGCGGAAATCGAGCCCACCCCGAGGATTGCGGCGAAATTCGCGCAAAACCCACGGTCTGATTGCTGCCGTCAAGGGAGATCTACGAAGCCATCCTGGTGATGCCGAAGACCCTGTGGCAGCTGGGCTGCAATCTACATGTTCCAGTGGTACGCCATGTTCGTCTACTGGCAGTTCGTGTCGCACAGCATCGCCGACTCGGCCTTCAGCCGGCTGGAAAGCCGCCACGCCGAAGAGCTGCTCACCTGTATGAACAGGGCGGTGGCCTGGACCGGACTGGTCAGCGGCTTCTACAACGTCGTCACCTTCCTGTCGGCCTTCGTGCTGATGTACCTGGCCCGCAAGTATCAGAGCCAAGCTGGTGCATGCCTTTGCCCTGGCGCTGATGTCCCTGGGGCTGTGCCTGTTCCGCACATCACCAACAAGTTCATGCTGTTTCCTGCCGATGATCGGCTTCGGCATTAGCTGAGCCAGCATGCTGGGTGATGCCCTCATGATCGCCGTGGCCGAGATTCCGTCGGGCCGCTATAGGGCGTGTACATGGGCATCATCAACATGATGATCGTGATCCCCATGCTGCTTCAGACGGTGAGCTTCGGCTGGATCTACCGCACCGTGCTGGATCCTGGCCGGGTTACGCCATGACCTTCGCCGGAGTGCTGCTGCTGCTTGCCTGCATCACCACGCTGTTCGTGTCGACGCCCCACATGCCGCGTCAGCACAACTTCCCGATGCAGAATCGCACCAGAAGCGAAAGGCTGATCCACGTCCGGCATGGCTCGCCTCCCTGCGGGGCGCGGGCCATATCGGCAGACTCGGCGTCATGTTCGCCCGGCGCTGCCGGGCTCCGCAAACCGGTCCCCTTGTGGGGCCGGCTTTTTCATGGGGCCGCTTACCTGGCCGAGCTCCACAGGTCGAGCGAGGCGGCTCAGCAAAGTCGAAGACCTGCCCGATCTCGGGCGTGACCACGTCCACACTTGCGATCTGCCTCGGCCATGAAGCGGCGGATCGGCTCTTTCCAGGGGTGGAACGCCAGGTCGAACTTGCCCCAGTGGATCAGGACCACCTGCCGGGCCTGCACGTCACGGACCGCCTGTACCGACTGCTCGGGCTGCATGTGGATGTAGGCCCAGCGTTCGTTATAGGCCATCGTTCTCCATCAGGGCCATCAGAGAGGGCCCTAGCGCCGGCCGATCTCGGCAAAGTGCCGAGCCGTAGCCACTGTCGCCATTGAAGAAGAGCGAAGTCAGGCGTCTTCCAGCGCAGGAGCCCCAGAGGGGTGGAGTTTCGGTTGTCTGAAACGCCGGCCACTGAAGTGACGGGCCGGGGCCAGCGTGATGTCCACGTCGCCCTGTCGGGTGGATTCATGCCAGTCGAGTTCGGTGATCTTGTCGTTGGCCACACCCCAGCGGCAGCAGATGGGCGCGCACGCCCAGCGGTACCACGTAATGCCTCACCTTCGGATCCAGATCGCGGATGGCCCGCCAGTCCAGGTGGTCATAGTGATCCGTGAGACAGCACGACATCCAGCGCGGGAAATCGGCGGCGGTGACGGGATGCCGCATCGGGGAAAGAGCGCCTGCCAGCAGGATGGGCGAGGCCCGGTTAAGCAGCGGGTCCGTGACCATCACTGGCCAGCCAGACGGAACAGCACGGTGGAGTGCCCCAGCCAGACGAACTGGCCATCCTTCGGGGTTGCTCATGCAGGTTCAGCGGCCGATTGGGCAGCGGTTTCGGACGGCACCTTGCCCACCAGGGGGCGTCAGGACGTTGCGAAGCCGATCGATGCGCCAACCGGCCGGGTGTTTCAGGTGACATCAACGGTGTGGGCTCCGGCATTGCGGAAGACCTGACCATCGAACTGTGGCGAGCCTGGATGCGCGCAAGGCTCGAGCATCCGGCTCGCCGCCAAATCTGGGATGGAAACGGATGAAGGCCAGGTGGCGGGGGCCAGGACAGCAGCGATGGCCAACCCGCGAGGCTGCGGAAGGCAAGCATTCATCCCTATGTGGGGTGTGGCCGGAATCAACCTACCGTACGCTTGTGACAGGATCTGTGGAGCGGAATACGGTGTAGAGCTGGCTTGAAGCCTTCTTCTTATCGAAAGTGAGCACTCTCTTCACAGGATTGCGCGCACCTGGAAGTCGATCTGACGCATGTCGATTCTGGCATGGTCATCGACGCCGTTGAATTCCATGCGTTGGCCGCGTTCCTGGCACCTTTGGGCGGGTGCCTATCGTTCCTTGCGATGAAAACGGCTGGCCGCCAGGCATCAGCAGCGCCACGAATGGCGCGAGCCCGAAAAGCCAGATGCAGGCCATCAAGCGGCGGCCCTGGCTGCCTCGGTGAGCGCGCCGCCCGCAGTCGCTGCGGCGTGCGCTGCCGCGTCGATGGCAGCGCCCTGCCGCCTGCCTGCCCCGGTTCCAGGGGTCGGGTGCAGGGGAATCCGTCGAAAGGGTCGTTCCTGCGTCGCCACCCGCGGCGCTTGCGGAAAAGCCGTTCCCCCAGATGCGTGACGCCCACGAAGGCGGCTCCCATCGCACCCGCGATGGGGTTGAGCGTTGCCATGATGGCGCGCGCCGTGGGGGTTGAGATTGCGCGGCAGGCGTTGAGGAGCCATGGGTCTCGGACACCATGGCTGCAGCTCCCGCCGCCGAGAGGCCCGAACAGCGTGGCCAGCCACCAGGCCCGGGAAGTGGCATCAAAGCTGAGCCATGCCCAGCAGGCTGATGAGAATGAACACCGTGCCCGGCGAGACCACGAACCGGCCGCCTCCGATCAGCAGTGTCGAACACCGGCATCAGAAATGCCTGGACGATGCTGCCCGGCAGCAGGATGGGTCAGTGACGGTCGCCGACAGCAGGAGCACCTGCTGGGCGTACATGGGCATGAGCGGCTCCATGCCCAGGAACAGGGAAGATGTTGCTGGCCATCACGATGACGGCATAGCCGAACTGTGCGTGGCCGAAAGCCCGCTGAGGTTCAGCAGCGGCGTCTTCAGACGGAACTGACGGACCACGAACGCTCCGACCATCAGCGGGGATACCGGCAGCAATACGGCCAGCTGTGGGGCGGATGCCTCGGAGAAAACGTGCTGCCGCCGTAGACCAGCCCGCCAAAGCCCAGCACCGACAGCACGACCGACAGCAGATCGATGCGTGGCCGCGTGATCTCTACCAGCGTGACTTTCAGGTAACGGGCACCAGCAGGACAGCCACCAGCATCAGCGGCACGGTCAGCGGGAACAGCCAGCGCCAGCCGAAGTGGTCGATGATGAAGCCCGAGATCGTGGGCCCCAGTGCCGGGGCGGCACTGAACACCATGACCACCAGCCCGCGCGGCCTTACCACGTCGCTCGGGCGGATGGATGGCCAGCGTGGCGTTCATCAGCAGCGGCATGGTGAGCGCTGCGGAACACGGCCTGCACCAGCCGCCCGTCAGCAGCAGTCGAACGTAGGCGCCGTCGCGCAGATCAGCGATCCCGCCGGAAGGTAACCAGCGTGACCAGCGTGAGCCGCCGGGTATCAAGCCACTGCACCAGGCTGGCGGTCAGCGGCGCCAGCGCCCCATCACCAGCATGAACCCTGTGGCCATCCATTGCACGGTGGTCTTTTCCACCGAGAACTCCCTCATCAGCGTGGGCAAGGCCACGTTGAGCAGGGTCTCGTTCAGAAAACCGATGAAGGCCCCGACGAACAGCGTGCTGATGACCAGCGTACTCGGAAAGGACGGATCATCGTCAAAGTATTCGTACTGGCGGGAGGAAGACATGGATCACTCGAGATCGTCACTGAGGAAGACTGGCTTCTCGGTCTGGTCCAGCGGAAGCAGCAGGTTGAGCACTACGGCCGTGATGCCCCCGGCCGAGATGGAGTTCTGGAAGAGCACGGGAAGCTGCTGGAAAACTTCCGGTTCGAAGGCAACCCCCAGACCCAGGCCCACCGACGTGGCTGCAATGATGGTCTCGCGCCGACGGATGCCGTTGGTCATGAGGATGCGCACACCGGCAATGGTGATGAGGCCGAACATCAGCACCATCGCCCCACCCAGCACGGGGGCCGGGATGGTGGTGAAGATCCGGCCCACCACCGGGAACAGCCCCAGCAGCACCAGGATGACGGCAATGTACTTGCCCACATGGCGTGAGCCACCCCGTCATCTGGATGACGCCGTTGTTCTGTGCGAACGTGGTGAGCGGCAGCGAGCCCAGTGCGGTGGCGATGACGGAGACAAGGCCGTCCGCCAGGACACTCGCCACGCAGGCGTCGCGTGTACTCATCGCCCTCGATGGGCTGACCGGACACCATGGCCGTGGCGGTGAGATCTCCCACGGCCTCGAAGACGCTGAGCAGGTAGATGGCGCCCGCCACCACGAAGGCATGGCTATCGAGACGCAAAGCCGTACTTGAACGGGCACCGGGACCGTGACCAGCGGCAGACCATTCAGCGACGAAAGTCCACCTTGCCCCAGAAGAGCGCGATGAGGGTAGCCAATGACAAGACCCACCGCAATCCCGCTCATGCGCAGCAGCAACGGATTCTTCATGCAGTTGAAGAAGGCACGATGAGCAGCACCGTCCCCGCCAGGCCCAGGTTCTCGAAGGAACCGAAAGCTGCCGTCCGCCTTGGCGCCAAAGCCGCCGCCAAAATCCGTGATCCCGACATGCACCAGACTGAGGCCGATGGGCATGACGACCACCCGCTGACGGTGGGCGTGATGACTTTCTTGAGATACGGCAGCAGCCAGGCCGAAAGCACACCAGGAATGCCCCCACGAGGAGACGCCCAGAAGTGCCGAGATCATGGCGTGGGGATCCAGTCCGGAGGCTTTCATGGACGTCCCCAGCGCGATCATCACCGTGACGAACGAGAGTTGACCGACTGGATGGAGAGCATGCCCGAGCCCACCGGCCCGAAGCGGTTGACCTGCAGCCAGGTACCCACGCCGGAGGCCACCATAGCCATGGACACGCAGGTAGGCTGTCCTGTCCACCGGCGGTTCCAGTGCACGCCCACGATCAGCGCCGGGGTGATCATCGGCACGAAGATGGCCAGCAGGTGGGTGATGGCGCTCAGCAGCGCATTGCCGAACGGGGGCGATCTTCCAGTCCATAGACGAGATCGGCATGATCAATGGGCTTGGAGGGTGGCTCGCGATGAATTATGAATTCTGAAAGGACGGTCCAATGGGGGCAGCGCAACAGCCGGGATAGGGCACAAAAAAGCCCGCCGGGCTTCCTCGAAGGAAGACGGCGGGCTTTGGGCGAGACAGGCAGCACCAAGAGACCAGGCGCTGCACGCATCATCACTGCAGCTTGATTTCCACGTCGACGCCGGCGGGCAGGTCGAGTTTCATCAGCGCATCGACGGTCTTGTCGGTGGGATCCACGATGTCCATCAGACGCAGGTGCGTACGGATTTCCAGCTGGTCACGCGACGTCTTGTTGACGTGCGGCGAACGCAGCACATCGGAAAACGCTCTGATGCGGGTTGGCAACGGCACCGGGCCGTGAACGACTGCGCCGGTGCGCTTGGCCGTATCAACGATCTCAGCGGCGGACTGGTCGATCAACTTGTAGTCGAACGCTTTCAGACGGATACGGATTTTCTGGTTTGCCATGATGATTCCTTAAAGAGCGAGGAGCGCGCGGCAGACGCGCTCCTATGTCTGCGATGGGATGGGACGTGAAAATCAGGCGATGATCTTAGCGACCACACCGGCACCGACGGTACGACCACCTTCACGGATGGCGAACCGCAGCACCCTGTTCCATGGCGATCGGGGCGATCAGCTGACCTTCATCTGAACGTTGTCACCCGGCATCCCATCTCGGTGCCTTCCGGCAGCGTCACCGAACCCGTCACGTCCGTCGTACGGAAGTAGAACTGCGGACGGTAGTTCGAGAAGAACGGCGTGTGACGACCACCTTCGTCCTTGCTCAGAATGTACACCTCGGCTTCCGAACTCGGTGTGCGGCTTGATCGTGCCCGGCTTGGCCAGCACCTGACCACGCTCGACGTCCTCGCGCTTCGTGCCGCGCAGCAGGATACCCACGTTGTCGCCCGCCTGACCTGGTCCAGCAGCTTGCGGAACATCTCCACGCCCGTGCAGGTCGTCTTCTGCGTGCTCACGGATGCGACGATCCTCGATCTCGTCGCCAACCTTGATGATGCCACGCTCCACACGGCCCGCAACCACGGTACCACGACCCGGGATCGAACACGTCCTCGATCGGCATCGAGGAACGTACCGTCCACGGCACGCCCGGGCTCGGGGATGTAGCTGTCCAGCGCCTCGGCCAGCGCCATGATGGCCGGCCTCGCCGATCTCGCTCGTGGCCGCCTTCCAGCGCCTTCAGCGCCGAACCCTTGATGATCGGCAGATCGTCGCCCGGGGAACTCGTACTCGACAGCAGTTCACGAACTCCATCTCCACCAGCTCCAGCAGCTCGGCGTCGTCGACCATGTCGGCCTTTGTTCATGAACACGATGATGCCAGGGAACACCCACCTGGCGAGCCAGCAGGATGTGCTCGCGCGTCTGCGGCATCGGGCCGTCAGCCGACGACACCACCAGGATCGCGCCGTCCATCTGGGCAGCACCGGTAACGCGTTCTTCACGTAGTCGGCGTGTCCCGGGCAGTCCACGTGTGCATAGTGGCGCTTGGCGGTCTCGTACTCGACTGTGCGAGGTGTTGATCGTGATGCCCCGGGCCTTCTCTCCGGTGCATTGTCGATCTGGTCATAGCCCTTGGCCTCACCGCCGAACTTCTTCGACAGCACCGTGGCAATCGCCGCCGTCAGCGTCGTCTTGCCATGGTCCACGTGACCGATGGTGCCCACGTTCACGTGCGGCTCGTCCGTTCAAACTTGCCCTTTGCCATTTTTCAGTTCACTCCTGATTCTTTCAATCGAGATTGTCGTTTGTCGGAAGGCGAGGGCACCCCGGCTGGTGCACCTCCTTCCGGCCCGTAGCCCGTGATTACTTGGTACGGGCTCGCGATGACGGCCCTCGGCGACGTTCTTCGGCGCTTCGGCGTATTGCTTGAATTCCATAGTGTAAGTGGCACGACCCTGCGTCAGCGACCGCAGTGTGGTGGCATAGCCAAACATCTCGGCCAGAGGCACTCAGCCTTGATCTGCTTGCCGCCTCCGACCATGTCTTCCATGCCCTGGATCATGCCGCGCCGCGAGGACAGGTCGCCCATCACGGTACCGGCATACTCTTCCGGCGTTTCACTTCCACGGCCATCATCGGCTCCAGCAGGACCGGGCCGGCCTTGCGCATGCCTTCCTTGAACGCCATCGAACCCGCCTGCTTGAAGGCGTTTTCGTTGGAGTCCACGTCGTGGTACGGAACCGAAGTGCAGCGTGACCTTCACGTCCACCAGCGGATAGCCGGCCAGCACACCGGTCGGCGGGGTGTCTTCGATACCCTTCTGGACCGCGGGGATGAACTCGCGAGGCACCACACCGCCCTTGATGGCGTCGACGAACTCGAAGTTCGGGCCGCCCGGCTCCAGCGGTTCCAGCTTGAGCACGACGTGACCGTACTGACCACGACCACCGGACTGCTTGACGAACTTGGCTTTCGGCGTTCTCGACCGTCTTGCGGATGGTCTCGCGGTAGGCCACCTGCGGCTTGCCTGGGACGTTGGCTTCACGTTGAACTCACGCTTCATCCGGTCGACGATGATCTCGAGGTGCAGCTCGCCCATGCCGCCGATGATGGTCTGACCCGATTCCTCGTCGGTGTGGACGCGGAAGGACGGATCCTCGGCAGCCAGACGCGACAGCGCCAGACCCATCTTCTCCTGGTCGGCCTTCGACTTGGGCTCGACGGCCTGACGGATCACTGGCTCGGGGAAGACCATGCGTTTCCAGGATGATCGGGGCGGACTGGTCGGTCAGCGTCTCACCGGTGGTGACCTCCTTCAGGCCCACCACGGCGGCGATGTCGCCAGCGCGCACTTCCTTGATCTCTTCGCGGTTGTTGGCGTGCATCTGCAGCAGACGGCCGATGCGCTCCTTCTTGCCGCGGGTGGCGTTGAGCACCGTGTCACCGGAGTTCAGCACGCCCGAGTACACGCGCACGAAGGTCAGCTGGCCGACGAAGGGTCGGTCATCAGCTTGAATGCCAGCGCAGCGAACTTCTCGTTGTCGTCGGCCTTGCGGGTAACGCGGTTGTGCTCGTCGTCTTCGCCCTCGATCGGCGGAATCTCGACCGGCGACGGCAGGAAGTCGATCACGGCGTCCAGCATGCGCTGCACGCCCTTGTTCTTGAAGGCGGTGCCGCACAGCATCGGCTGGATCTCGTTGGCGATGGTGCGCTTGCGCAGACCGGCCTTGATCTTCTCTTCGGGCAGGTCGCCGTTCTCGAGGTACTCGTTCATCAGGGTCCTCGTCGGCTTCGGCCGCGGCTTCGAGCATCTTCTCGCGCCACTCGGCAGCCTTTTCCCTTCAGCTCGGCCGGGGATGTCGCGGTAGTCGAACTTCATGCCCTGCGAGGCCTCATCCCAGATGATGGCTTTCATCTTGATGAGGTCGACCACGCCCTCGAACTGTCCTCGGCGCCGATGGGGATGACCACGGGTACGGGGTTGGCACGCAGGCGGGTCTTCATCTGGTCATAGACCTTGAAGAAGTTCGCGCCGGTACGGTCCATCTTGTTCACGAAGGCCAGACGGGGCACGTGATACTTGTTGGCCTGACGCCAGACGGTCTCGGACTGCGGCTGCACGCCGCCCACTGCGCAGTACACCATGCAGGCGCCGTCGAGCACGCGCATCGAACGTTCCACTTCGATGGTGAAGTCGACGTGTCGGGGTGTCGATGATGTTGATGCGATGTTCCGGGGTAGGAAAGGTCCATGCCCTTTCCAGAAGGTGGTCACAGCGGCGGAGGTGATGGTGATGCCACGCTCCTGCTCCTGTTCCATCCAGTCCGTGGTGGCCGCGCCATCATGCACTTCACCCAGCTTGTGGTTCACGCCGGTGTAGAACAGGATGCGCTCGGTGGTCGTGGTTTTTCCTGCATCGATGTGGGCCGAAATACCAATATTCCGGTAGCGCTCGATGGGGGTCTTGCGAGCCATGATGGTGAGTCCTTGAGTAATACATTAAAGCACTGGACCGGCAGCAGCTGCCGAGGTTCGGCAGAGGCCAGCCAGTCCGGTGCAGGGACAGGACGGAAGTCCTGTTGCCGTAGAACGGCGCGTTGCTCAGAAGCGGAAGTGCGAGAAGGCGCGGTTGGCCTCGGCCATGCGGTGAACCTCGTCGCGACGCTTGACGGCGCCACCACGGTTCTCGGCCGCTTCCATCAGTTCGTTGGCCAGACGCTGGCCCATGGATTTTTCGGCGCGCTTCTTGGCGGCTTCACGCAGCCAGCGCATGGCCAGCGCGGTACGGCGAACCGGGCGAACCTCGACGGGCACCTGGTAGTTCGCACCACCGACACGACGGCTCTTGACCTCGACCATCGGGCGGGAGTTGGCCAGGGCGGAGTTGAACACCTCGATGGGGTCCTTGCCGCTCTTGCTGCGGATGATTCTCGAAGGCGCCGTACAGGATGCGCTCGGCCACGGCTTTGCCGGACAGCATCAGCACGTTGATGAACTTAGGCGACTTCTTCGTTGTGATAGAGCGGATCCGGCAGGATCACGCGCTTCGGTACTTGCGACGACGTGGGCATGTTTACCTCTGATTGACTTCAGCTGGTGCGCAACCGGCATTTTTCAAGGCCCCCTGCCCCGTTGCGGACCTGCTGCGAGGCAGGCGGAAGAAACGGAAAAGGAGATACCTGCAGCCCCTTCGGGCGATCCGTTACGGTCTCTGTCCGGCCTGACCTGAAGGGCCGGGCCCGCCCAGACGGCGACAACGGTACAGGAAGGAAGAACGCCGGTGCGTTCCTTGGCCCCGCAGCTGCGCCCTTCTGAAACCCGCTCGAGCGCAGCTTCCTGTTGCCGGAAGCGGGCCGGTGTGCGACACGGCCATTGCGATGGGCGTATTTCCGGGTTGCGGCGAGCCGGGGCCGCTTACTGGATGGCGGGCTACCTGCGATGCAGGCCATCTGCCCTTTCCAGCCCGTCTTGCGCCGGCACCACGAAACCGCGGTACCGGGCACAAACCGATGATTACTTGGCAGCCTTGGGCCGCTTTGGCACCGTACTTGAACAGGCCTGTTTGCGGTCCTTCACGCCCTGCAGGTCGAGCGAACCACGAACGATGTGGTAACGCACACCCGGCAAGTCCTTCACACGACCGCCGCGGATGAGCACGACCGAGTGTTCCTGCAGGGTTGTGGCCTTCACCACCGATGTAGCTGATGACCTCGAGCTGTTGGTGAGACGAACCTTGGCCACTTTACGCAGCGCGGAGTTCGGCTTCTTGGGGTGGTGGTGTAGCGCGGGTGCGAGACACCGCGGCGCTGCGGGCAATCTTCCAGCGCAGGGCTCTTGCTCTTGACGACCGCAGATTTACGCGGCTTCGCGTACGAGCTGATTGATGGTTGGCATGGCTGTTGACGCTTGACTTTGGGAGCAGCCACGGTGGGCTGCGTCGATCGGAGATCAATCCAGCGGCAACGCGCGGCGGCGTCTGCCTGAATTCGATTTGCCGGGCCGGAAGAACCCGGCTGTGTGAGGGGCTGTTCGCTGCCCGATGCCCTTCGACCGACGCCTTGACCGAACTGCCTTGGCAGACGGCCCCGGTGCTGCACCCAAAGAGCGCATCTGGCGCGGCATACGGCCGCCCCAGGAACACGGGAGTATAAAGGAAGGTGTCGGCCAGTCAATGAAGACCAGCCGGGATGCCCACGCCGAGGGCCATTCGCAGCACGCTTCCAGGATGCGGGCGACAGGCTGGGGATTGACCCAGAAATAGCCGGGCTGGGGCGAAGGCGCTACGGCCCCGGTAGGCGGCAAGAGGCGCAAGGCGTCACGCACGGCCATCTCGGCCTCTGCGAGACTGTTCCCGGTGGCCGTGCAACCGGGAACGTCCGGACGTAGGCCCGAAGCAGCTGCCTCGCTGTTCGATCACGATTGCACAGGCTGCCATGATGGTGTTCTCTCCTGACGGGGCGCCTGGAGCGCCTCAGCTGACGATTGTCCCGCCAAATCGACCGTCCCGCCGTGAATTCCAGCCGGTTCATCGCTGAACGACCCTCCGACAGCCAGGGATGCAACATGGCCGACAGGGACGGACGCAGGATGCTGCCGGATCCTTTACAGGGGAGATAAGGGAAAGCCCATTCGGCGTGTTCGGACTATTTGACCCCAGCCTGTCGACTCGGTGATTGCCAGCTGTCGATGAATAGTAATTATTTGTAATTACGTCGAAATACACGACACACGAAAGTCGAGCCCGCCAGGAGGAGCGATCACGACAGGACGTGCCAAGTCCGCGTTCGCTTGCGTCCCGGCTTTCCGTTTTCCATGGGGCCCGCGCGTAGCCCTCCTCACTGCGGGCCATGCGTTCTGCCCGTTCCGGGGATGTGTGACGCCGACGCCTTGCGCCGGAGATCTGACACAAGTTGTTGCAGATCATGCTGCTGCCGATTCTGAGCAGCAAGGCCAGGAACGACATTCCGTTCCTGGCCCTTTGCTCTTTATGCTTCCTGCCCGGACCATCAGGCCCGGGTCGGTCACGGCAGGATCAGCCCTCTTCGCCGGAAGGCTGTGCCGAGCTCTCGTCCGACGAGGTGGACGGCCCGCCGAACAGTGCGCTCAGATCCAGCGCAGCTGCGGTGGCGGCAGCCGACGACGCACTTTCTTCGGCCGTCACCAGCTCGGCTCCGGACGACGCAGAGCATGGCGAAGGCTGCTTCGGCTGCGCCAGTGCAGCGGCTTCCTGGGCCTCGACGATTCCTCTCGTGACGTGCCTGTGGTAGAGCTAGACCCGTACCTGCGGGGATCAGGCGACCGATAATGATGACGTTCTCCTTCAGGCCACGCAGGTCGTCGCGCTTGCCCATGATGGCCGCCTCGGTCAGCGACCCGGGTGGTTTCCTGGAAGGAAGCCGCCGAGATGAACGAGTCGGTGGACAGCGAGGCCTTGGTGATGCCCAGCAGGATGTTTTCATACGGCGGCGGCGGCGGTTGCCTGTCGGCGTTCATCTTGTCGGTGGCATCCAGAGCTCGCTGCGCTCGACCTGTTCGCCCACGATGAAGTTGGTGCCGCCCGGTGCGGTGACGACCACACGACGCAGCATCGGCGAACGATCACCTCGATGCGCTTGTCGTTGATCTTCACGCCCTGCAGTCGGTAGACGTCCTGCACCTCATCCACGATGCTAGCGCGACAGGGCCTCGATGCCCAGCAGGCGCAGGATGTCGTGCGGATCGGCCGGGCCGTCGACGATCATCTCGCCCCTTGTTGACCACCTGACCGTCGTGCACCAGCACGTGCTTCTCTTCGGGATCAGGAACCCGTGCGCGTTGCCGTCCAGGTCGGTGATGACCAGACGCTGCTTGCCCTTGGTGTCCTTGCCCGAACGAGACCGTACCGGTGACTTCCCGCCAGCATGCCGGCGTCCTTTGGGCGAACGGGCTTGAACAGCTCGGCCACCCGCGCAGACCCGGTAATGTCGGTTCTTCTGGGATTCCTGCGGGATACGCGCCAGCACCTCGCCGACGGCCACCTGCTGGCCGTCGCGCACCGTATCAGCGCGCCCACGGGAAGCCGATCTGCACCGAGTGATCGGGCCGGCGATCTTCCCCTACTCGCCCGCCTCGTTGATCAGCTTCTCTCGTGGGACGGACGTTCTTGGCGCCCGCACCCGCCGCTTGGCGTCGATGACCACCTGCGTGGACAGACCGGTGACCTCGTCGACCTGCTTGCCACGGTCACGCCTTCCTCGACGTTCTCGAAGCGCACCGTACCGCCGTACTCGCTGATGATCGGGCGGTCAGCGGATCCCAGCTGGCCAGCTGCGAGCCGGCAGTGAGCGCCTGACCGTCATGGACGTGCAGCGTACGGCGCCATGGGGATCTTGACGCTCGCGCTCGCGGTCCCGTTGTTCAGTGATCATCACTCGCCCGAACGCGAGATGACGATCAGCTCGCCCTTGGCGTTGGTGATGTAGCACGCGTAGCGGTGAAACGCGCCGTACCGTTGGACTTGGTTTCCACCGGCTGGCGACCGCGGCACGCAGACCCGCACCACCGATGTGGAAGGTCCGCATGGTCAGCTGGGTACCCGCTCACCGATGGACTGGGCAGCGATGATGCCGGCCGATTCGCCGGTGTTGACCAGCACGCCGCGACCCAGGTCGCGACCGTAGCACTGGCGCACAGGCCATAGCGCACGTCGCGAGGTCAGCGGGGTGCGCGCGCACCTCGTCGATGCCCAGCTGCTCGATCTTCCCGACCAGGTCCTCGTTCAGCAATTCGCCGGCCGGAATGGCGGTTTCTGCGTCTCCGGGATTGATCACGTCCACGGCGGTGACGACCCAGCACGCGGTCGCGCAGGCTCGATGACCTCCACCGCCCTCGACCAGCGCAGCATGGCCCGCACCGTTGCTGGTGCCGCGGGTCGTGCTCGGTCACCACCAGATCCTGCGCCACGTCCACCGGACGACGGGTCAGATAACCCGAGTTGGCGGTCTTCAGCGCGGTATCGGCCAGACCTTTACGAGCGCCGTGGGTGGAGATGAAGTACTGCAGAACGTTCAGGCCTTCGCGGAAGTTCGCCGTGATCGGCGTCTCGATGATCGACCCGTCCGGCAGCCCATCAGGCGCATGCCCGCCAGCTGACGGATCTGCGTGGCGAAACCACGAGCGTCGAGTCGGCCATCATGTAGATGGCGTTGAACGACTCCTGCTTCTGCACCAGACCTTCGCGGTTGACGACGTCCTCGGTTGCTAGCTGGTCCATCATGAGCCCTTGGCCACCTGGTCACCGGCCTTGGACCAGATGTCCACCACCTCTGTTGTAGCGCTCGCCCTGAGTCACCAGACCCGGTGTACTGCTGCTCGATCTCCTTGACCTCCTTCTCGGCGGCCAGGATCTGCGGCTTGGACGGCGGCACCAGCATGTCGTCGATGGCGATGGAGATGCCACCGCGTGGCCAGCCGGAAGCCGTTCTGCATCAGCTGGTCGGCCAGGATGACCGTGGCCCGCAGGCCGCAGCGACGGAACGAGGCGTTGATCGGGCGCGAGATTTCCTTCTTCTTCAGCGCGGTTCATCAGGTCAGACGGCAGGCCCTTGGGCGGGATCTCGGACAGCAGCGACGATGACGGTGGTCTCAGGCGCTTAGACATCAGGCGGAACTCGTTGTCGCCGATGCGCTGACACTCATGGAGACGCACGGTGATCTTCGTGCCCAGCTCGACCTCGCCGTTGTCGTAGGCGCGCTGCACCTTCCTTGATGTCGGCCAGGTACATGCCTCGCCCCTTGCCGTTGACCTGGCACGGGTGGCGTAGTACAGACCCAGCACGATGTCCTGCGACGGCGATCGACAGCTCGCCGTTGGACGGGAACAGCACGTTGTTGGAGGCCAGCATCAGGGCGCGCGCTTCATCTGCGCTTCCAGCGACGGGACGGTGACGCAGCCATCTGGTCGCCGTCGAAGTCGGCGTTGAAGGCGGCGCAGACCAGCGGGTGCAGCTGGATGGCCTTTGCCCTCGATCAGCACCGGCTCGAAGGCCTGGATGCCCAGACGGTGCAGCGTCGGCGCACGGTTCAGCATGACCGGGTGCTCGCGGATCGACCTCTTCCAGGATGTCCCAGACGATGGGTTCTCGCGTCCACCATCTTCTTGGCCTGCTTGATGGTGGTGGCAGCCGACATCGCCTCCAGCTTGTTGAAGATGAAGGGCTTGAACAGCTCCAAGGCCATCAGCTTGGGCAGACTCGCACTGATGCAGCTTGAGTTGTCGGGCCCACCACGATGACCGAACGGCCGAGTAGTCGACACGCTTGCCCAGCAGGTTCTGACGGAAGCGACCGCCCTTGCCCTTGACTCATGTCGGCCAGCGACTCAGCGCACGCTTGTTGGCGCCCGTCACGGCCTTGCCTACGGCGGCCGTTGTCCAGCAGCGAGTCGACCGATTCCTGCAGCATCCGCTTCTCGTTGCGGACGATGATCTCGGGGGCCTTCAGCTCCAGCAGGCGCTTGAGGCGGTTGTTCCGGTTGATGACGCGACGATACAGATCGTTCAGGGTCGGACGTGGCGAAGCGGCCACCATCCAGCGGCACCAGCGGACGCAGCTCGGGCGGCAGCACCGGCAGCACTTCCATGACCATCCACTCGGGACGGATGCCCGAGCGCTGAAGCCTTCCAGCACCTTCAGGCGCTCGGGCGATCTTCTTGACCTGGCTTCGGAGCTGGTGACCTGGATTTCCTCGCGCAGGGCGATCGACCTCGCGGTCCACGTCGATGGACTTGAGCAGCTCGCGCACGCCCTCGGCACACCCATCGCGGCCACGAACTCGTCACCGTACTCCTCGGTCTTGGCCAGGAAGTCGTCCTCGGTGAGCAGCTGGTTGCGCTTGAGCGGGGTCATGCCGGGCTCGACCACGACATAGGCCTCGAAGTACAGCACGCGCTCGATGTCGCGCAGCGTCATGTCCAGCACCATGCCCAGACGCGACGGCAGCGACTTGAGGAACCAGATGTGCGCCACCGGGCTGGCCAGCTCGATGTGGGCCCATGCGCCTGCGGCGCACCTTGGCCAGCGTCACTTCCACGCCGCACTTCTCGCAGATCACGCCGCGATGCTTGAGGCGCTTGTACTTGCCGCACAGGCACTCGTAGTCCTTGATGGGACCGAAGATCTTGGCGCAGAACAGGCCGTCACGCTCGGGCTTGAAGGTCCGGTAGTTGATGGTCTCGGGTTTCTTGACTTCGCCGTAGGACCAGGAGCGAATCTTGTCGGGAGAGGCCAGGCCGATGCGGATGGCATCGAAGTGGTCGCCTCCTCGACCTGTTTGAAGAGATCCAGCAATGCTTTCATGGGTTCTCCGTTGTGTTCCTCAGCTCAGTCTCAGGCGCGTTCGAGATCGATGTCGATGCCGAGCGAGCGAATTTCCTTGACCAGCACGTTGAAGGATTCCGGCATGCCGCGCGTCGATGGCGTGCTCGCCCTTGACCATGTTTTCGTAGACCTTCGCGCGACCGGTCACGTCGTCGGACTTGACCGTCAGCATCTCCTGCAGCGTGTGGAGGCGCCATAGGCTTCCAGCGCCCAGACCTCCATCTCGCCGAAACGCTGGCCGCTGAACTGGGCCTTGCCGCCCAGCGGCTGCTGGGTCACCAGGCTGTACGGACCGGTGGAGCGGGCGTGCATCTTGTCGTCGACCAGGTGGTGCAGCTTCAGGAAGTGCATGTAGCCCACCGTGACCGGCCGGTCGAACGGATCGCCGGTGCGGCCGTCACGCAGGATGAGCTGCGTCTTGCTGGGCGTGAAGCCCAGTTTCTCGGTCCGCGGGTCATCCGACGGAAAGGCCAGATCCAGTGCAGCGTGGATCTCTTCCTCGGTCGCACCGTCAAACACCGGGGTGGCAAACGGCACGCCGTCCGCAGGTTGTTGGCGCATGGCCAGCAGCTCGTCGTCGGACAGCTCGGACAGGGTTGGCCTTCTCGCCGCGGTCGTTGTAGACCTTGTCGAGATAGCGGCAGCAGCTCGAGACCTTCACATGACGGTCCAGCATCTCGCCGATGCGCAGGCCCACGCCCTTGGCAGCCCAGCCCAGGTGGGTTTCAGAATCTGGCCCACGTTCATCCGCGACGGAACGCCCAGCGGGTTCAGCACGATGTCGCACGTGGTGCCATCGGCCATGTAGGGCATGTCCTCGATCGGCACGATGCGCGAGACCACACCCTTGTTACCGTGGCGGCTGGCCATCTTGTCACCAGGCTGCAGGCGGCGCTCGACGGCCAGGTAGACCCTTGACCATCTTCAGCACGCCCGGGGGCAGTTCGTCACCCTGAGTGAGCTTCTTGCGCTTCTCTTCGAAGGCCAGGTCGAACTGGTGACGCTTCTGCTCGATGGCGTCCTTCATGCCTTCCAGCCAGCGTGCATCTTCCTCGTTGGCCAGACGCACCTCGAACCAGTGGTAGCGGTCCAGATCCTTCAGGTACTCGCGGGTGACGACCGTGCCCTTGGCCAGCTTCTTGGGTCCGCCATTGACTTCCTTGCCGTCCAGGAAACGCTCGATCCGGCTGAAGGCATCGTTCTCGATGATCCGCAGCTGATCGTTCAGGTCCAGACGGAAGCGCTTGAGTTCGTCGTCGATGATCGACTGCGCCCGCTTGTCACGGGTGATGCCCTCGCGGGTGAACACCTGCACGTCGATGACGGTGCCGTTCATGCCCGAAGGCACGCGCAGGCTGGTGTCCTTCACGTCGGAGGCCTTCTCGCCGAAGATCGCGCGCAGCAGCTTCTCTTCCGGGGTGAGCTGGGTCTCGCCCTTGGGCGTGACCTTGCCCACCAGCGTGTCGCCGGCCGAGACTTCGGCGCCGATGTGACGATGCCGGACTCGTCCAGACGGGCCAGCTGGCTCTCGGACAGATTGGAGATGTCGCGGGTGATTTCCTCGGGGCCCAACTTGGTGTCACGCGCCAGCACCGACAGCTCTCGATGTGGATCGAGTGTAGCGGTCGTCGGACACCACCTTCTCCGAGATCATCACCGAGTCCTCGAAGTTGTAGCCGTTCCAGGGCATGAACGCGATCAGCATGTTCTGCCCCAGGGCCAGCTCGCCGAGGTCGGTCGAAGCACCGTCGGCGATCACGTCGCCGGCAGCCAGCCGGTCGCCCCGGAGACGATCGGACGCTGGTTGATGTTGGTGTTCTGGTTGCTGCGGGTGTACCCGACGAGGTTGTAGATGTCCACACCCACTTCGCCCGCCGTGGCTTCCTCGTCGTTGACGCGGATCACCACCCGGTTGGCATCGACGTAGTCGACGATGCCGCCGCGCAGCGCGGTGACGACCGTGCCCGAGTCCACCGCACAGGTGCGCTCGATGCCGGTACCGACCAGCGGTTTCTGCGGACGCAGGCAGGGCACGGCCTGACGCTGCATGTTGGCACCCATCAGCGCCCGGTTCGCGTCGTCGTGCTCAGGGAACGGAATCAGCGAGGCGGCCACGGACACGATCTGCGACGGCGCCACGTCGATGTACTCCACGCGGTCGGCCGAGACTCAGCTGGGTCTCGCCGTTGATGCGCACCGACACCAGCTCGCCGGTCAGGCGGCCTTCCTCGTCCAGCTCGGCGTTGGCCTGAGCGATGACGTGAGCGGCCCTCTTCGATGGCCGACAGGAAGTCGATCTGGTCGGTGAGCTTCTGGTTCTCGACCTTGCGGTACGGGGTCTCCAGGAAGCCGAACTCGTTCAGGCGGGCATAGAGGGCCAGCGAGTTGATCAGACCGATGTTCGACCTTCAGGCGTCTCTGATCGGGCAGACGCGGCCGTAGTGGGTCGGGTGCACGTCGCGCACCTCGAAGCCGGCACGCTCACGCGTCAGACCGCCCGGGCCCAGTGCCGAGACACGGCGCTTGTGGGTGATCTCCGACAGCGGGTTGGTCTGATCCGCGAACTGCGAGCAGCTGGCTGGAACCGAAGAACTCCGCGGATGGCGGCGCTGATCGGCTTGCTCGTTGATCAGGTCATGCGGCAGCAGGTTCTCGGTCTCGGCCTGGCCCAGACGCTCGCGCACGGCGCGCTCGACTACGCACCAGGACCGGCGCGGAACTGGTTCTCGGCCAGCTCGCCCACGCAGCGCACGCGACGGTCGCCCAGGTGGTCGATGTCGCCCGATCCGCCCTTGCCATTGCGCAGGTCCACCAGCAGCTTGATGACGGCCACGATGTCGTCGTCTTCCAGCGTCATGGGGCCGTGGGCTCTTCGCGACCGACGCGGCTGTTGAACTTCATCCGGCCCACGCGCGACAGGTCGTAGGTGTCCTCGTTGTAGAAGAGGCGGTTGAACAGTGCCTCGACCGCGTCCTCGGTCGGCGGCTCACCCGGCGCATCATCCGGTAGATGGCGATGCGAGCCGAGATCTGGTCGGCGGAATCATCCAGGCGCAGGGTCTGCGAGGATGAACGGCCCGCGTCCAGGCTCATTGGTGTAGAGCGTGCGGAACTCGTGGATGTTGGCCGCGCGCAGGCGACCCAGGCTGTCCTCGGTCAGCTCGTCATTGGCGCGCGCTGACGATCTCGCCGGTCTCAGGATGCGACGATGTCGGTCGCCACGGCACGACTCAGCAGGAACTCGTCCGGCACGCTGATCAACTTCAGGCCGGCCTTTTCCATATCGCGGATGTGCTTGGCATTGATCCGCTCGTCCTTAGCAACGATGACGTGCCTTCACGGTCGGTGATGTCGAAACGGGCCGTCTCACCCTTCAGGCGCTCGGGCACCAGCTCCATCTTGGCGCCTCGACTCCAGCGTGAAGGTGTCGAAGACGCAAAGAAGTGGGCCAGGATCTGCCGGGCGTCATCCCGATGGCCTTCAGCAGGATCGTCACCGGCATCTTGCGGCGACGGTCGATACGGAAGTAGAGGAATGTCCTTGGCGTCAAACTCGAAGTCCAGCCACGAGCCACGGTGGGGATGATCCGTGCGAGAAGAGCAGCTTGCCGGAGCTGTGGGTCTTGCCGCGATCGTGCTCTCGAAGAACACGCCGGGCGAACAGTGCAGCTGCGAGACGACTGACACGCTCTGGTGCCGTTGATGACGAAGGAGCCGGTCGGCGTCGTGAGCGGGATCTCGCCCATGTAGACTTCCTGCTCCTTCACTTCGACCGTGGGCTTGCTGGCCTCGCGGTCCATGATGACTCAGGCGCACGCGGCGCGCAGCGGTGCGCAGAAGTTCAGCGCGCTGCTGGCACTCCTTCATGTCGAGGCGGGCTGGCCCAGCGTGTAGCCGACGAACCCAGACGCGCCATGTCGTTGTGGCGAAAGAGATCGGGAAAGATCGACTTCAGTGCCGCCATCGTAGCCCCATCCTTGCGTTGGTCGGCGGCACGCCTTCCTGCAGGAACTCGGCATAGGATTCAAGCTGCGTGGCCAGCAGGTAAGGCACTTCCTGCACGCACGGGCACGCCGGTAGGCCAAAGCTCTTGCGGATGCGCTTCTTTCAGTGAACGAGTAGGTCATGGACTCTCCGTGAGACGTCGGGGTCACGATAGGCGAACGGAAGCCGCGCAGCGAAGCGGCACCGCAGCTTGATTCTGGATCCGGGGCGGGAAGGCAACATGCGGCTGGCCGGGCAGCCCGCAACAAGGCTCCTGACAGGGCGATGCGCCGTTTTCGCGGTGTACTGCATGTGTATCCGGTGGAAGAAACCCGCTGCAGGGACTCCGACTGGTGGCCTCAGATGCCCCAAAGGGCAAGCTGGCCAAACTGAACAGGGTCTTGAAGCGAGTCTGGAAAAAGGGCTGGAAGCTCCCGGTCTGATACGGTCACAACAAGCACCGTGCCGCATCGGCGAAAACCGCGCCCATCAACAGGCTCCAAACGCGACAATCCGGAATCAGGAAAACAGGCTGAACGCGAAGAACGGGTGAAAGCGCTTCGAGACGGCTGCGGGAAACGCCGCACCGCTGCCCTTCGGCAGAATGATGAGGGGTTTTCCCGGTAGGCAAACTCCGCGGATACGATGGCAAACGACCGAGGTCCCCTGACAGCAGACCCCGGTCCCTTGGCCGATACCCGGCGGCAAGTCGATCACTTGACTTCGACCTTGGCGCCAGCGTCTCCAGCTGTCTCTTCCAGCGCGTCGGCGTCGGCCTTCGGATGCCTTCCTTCACGAGGCTTCGAGCACCGTCGACCAGGTCCTTGGCTCTTTCGAGGCCCAGGCCGGTAGCGCTCGCACGACCTCCTGATCTACCAACTTTCTCTTCTCGCCAGCAGCGCCATGCAAACCACGGTGAACTCGGTCTGCTCTTCGCAGCAGCACCACCAGCGGCGCCACCAGCGGCCGGAGCGGGCCACGGCGACGCAGCAGCGGCAGCCGACACGCCAATTTCTCTCCATCATCTTGATCAGTTCGGACGGTTCCAGAACCGTCATGCCTGCAGACTGCGTCGAGGGATCTCTTCTTTGCTCAGTGCCATCTGGAATTACTCCAGTTCGATTGCGGTTTGTTAGCGTCGGATGACAGCCCGACAGTCAATGTGAGTGCGGGGATGCTCAGGCAGCCTCTGCTCTGCGCGCACGGCCGCCAGACCGCGAACGAACTTCGTCGGAACCTCGTTGAGGTACGAACGAAGGTAGCAACCGGTGCCTGCATCGTGCCCAGCAGCTTAGCAGCAGCTCTTCGCGGTCGGCATGGTGGCCAGGGCCTGAACGCGAGCGACGTCCATGACCACATTGGGCATGGCACCACCCTCACCACGAGCTGGTCGTTGGCTTTTGCAAAGCTGGCGATCAGCTTGGCGGGCGCGACCGGATCAGCGGAAATGCCGTACATCAGCGGACCGACCATCTGGTCAGCCAGCTTCTCGTGCAAGGCGTATCCTGACGGCGCGACGCACCAGCGTGTTCTCTCAACACGCGCATGATATCAACGGATTCCCGTGCCTGCTTGCGCAGCTCGGGTATCTTCTCCTGATCAGACCACGGTACTCCGCCGGGACGATCGAGTCAGCCCGTCCACCTGGGCACTGCATCCCTCGATGACGGCCCAGCTTTCTCTCTCTACGATTGAGAGCCACGATCTTTCCTTTACAAATGAGATGGTTGCGCTGAAGCACATCCACCGCTGACAACACGGCGATCGAGGTGAAGCCTTTCAGCCGCAGGCGCTGCATCCTCGAGGGTAAAACCCGCTGGAACGTACGCCGTCTGCAATCGAACACTTATTCTTTCAGGACCGCCATCTGCGTAGCGCCGGAGACCGGATGGCGAACCACCCTGCTCCTGCATTCAAGACCGCCTGCCAGCGGTAGCACTGGCTTAGGCTTGGTCCCATGCGGTGCAACCGTACGGTGACGGGCCTGCAAAAGCTTTGGTGGGGGCGGACAGATGCCGCCGGCAAAACCGACGGAAAACCTGCTGACCTTCGCCCTGAATCACTTCAAAGATCGCATCAGGCCTTGAAGGCTGCTGCAGTTGGCAGCCGGCTCGTTGCCGGGCAGACATCCTGCAGCCGGCCCCTCACGGCCAGGAGATCAGGCCCTGTGCCGGTGACGGAAGCGGTGTCAACGCCACACCCACGCCCTATCGTGCTGAGACCGCAACCTCGCAGGTACAGGCCCTTGGAGGTGGCGGCCTGGTACGGACCAGGCCTCGACCAGAGCAGCCGGGTTCTCCTGCAGCGCGGCCACGTCGAAGGAGGCACGGCTGATGGTGGAGTGGATGATACCGGCCTTGTCGGTACTGGTACTGAACCTGACCCGACTTGGCGTCTTGACGGCCTCAGCAACGTCGGCGTGACGGGTGCCGACTTTCGGTTCGCGGCACGCCACGGGACCCAGGATCTGGCCCAGCGAGCCGACCACGCGCATGGCGTCCGGCGAGGCGATGACCACGTCGAAGTCCAGCTGACCGGCCTTTCACTTTCTCGGCCCAGATCTTCGCCATGCCCACGATGTCTGGCTTGCCGGCCGCCTTTGGCCTTCTTCAACCTGGCACCTGCGTGAACACCGCAGCGCGAATCCGGCTTGCCGGTACCGCGTGGGCAGCACCACGAACCTCACGCAGCAAATTCAGCTGGTTTTCGGTTTGCGAGGTCGGATGCCAGCTGCATGCCGCCACGCCGACGGACCTCGTCGAACTTGGCGGTCCGCATTCCTCGACCAAGAGGCCAGGGGCGCGGCGGCAGGACACAGCTTGTTGGCGCTCGACGCGGCGCTCCAGCGCCTTGGCATCGTTTGCGCACCTGCGGCCACATTTACACGCCCTCCACGTTGACGCCCATGCTGCGGGTGCAGACCGGCGATGGCAGTACGCACACGGCGGCATCGGTCGGCAGCGCTCGGCCAGGCTGCTCGGTCTTGGCAGATCTCGCTCCGCGCCGTTCGCGGGTCAGCGTGCCCACCTTCTCGGTGTGTGTGTCTCGAGCCTTGTCGATCTTGACGGCGCTCTTGATCAGGATGGGACGCCGGCGGCGCCCCATGAAGGAAGCTGGAAGCCTGTCGGTCGACGCGGTGATGACCACGGGGATCGGCAGACCGGGCCCACATGCCCTGCACCAGTGCGTTGAACGCCTTGCAGAACTCCATGATGTTCAGACCGCGCTGGCCCGGGCCGGGCCGATCGAAGCGATTGGCTGCCTGCAAGAACCTGCAAAGCTTGTGAAGCCGGACGATTTTCTTGGCCGCGAATGAAGCTACTCCTGTGGAGGCCGACCGCCCGTGATCAGAATGGGCGAACGCTGCAACTGACCAGTCCTCAAAACGCCGCCACGCTTTGCGAAAAGAAAGACAGCAGCCTCGAAACTGTCTCGCATGCGGAAGGAAAAGGCCTTCCAGGATCAGAGCTTCCTCGACCTTGCCCGAAACTCCCAGTTCGACCAGCGATGGCGCGCAACCAGAAGTGCGTGACGGACGCGTCAGGCGCTCTTCCTCGTACTGACTTTCCTCGACGTTGCCGTTGAAATCGGCAAACGGACCTTCCTTGACCCGAACATCTCGCGCGATCTCGAAGAGGGTCTTCGGACGCGGGCTTTTCCACGCCCTCGGCCATCTGGTTCATGATCTTGTCGACTTCGCCCGCGAAATGGCTGCGGGCCGGTTGCCGCTACACCCACGAGAACCCGGTGTGTGACCTTTGTTGGTGTTTCTCCACCAGGTGCCAGGTGTCGTCGTTCATTTCCATCTCGACCAGCACGTAGCCGGAAGAAACGACAGCTCGGTGATGGAGCGCTGGCCATTCTTCATCTCCACCACTTCTTCGGTGGGACGAGAATCTGGCCGAAAGAGATCCTGCGGATGCATCGCGCTCGACGCGCTCACGAATGGCACGGCCGAGCGCCTTCTCCATGCCCGCTGAGTAGGCGTGCACCACATACCAACGTTTGCTCATCAGCGACTCCAGCCTAGTCGACGAAGATCGCGCTTAAAACGAACTCAGCCCGGAATCTGGTCGCGCCACAGGAGACACGCCATGACGATACGAATCAAGCATATGACGGCCAACGACCGTGACCGTGGGTCCTCCTTCTTGCGGCCAGACGACTCGCCGGGTTTTCCTGCCAGGATTCACGCAGGAAGGCGAGCAGACGACGACCCTGCGTCGACGTCCACAGCAATCAGACCGCTCCATGCACCAGACCGCCGACGGACGGATAACGCGGAAAGATCAGCGCTGATCACGCAACAGGTAGAAGCCGACGACGCCAGCCACCACGACCAGAATGGCGAGGATCAACCGGCTTCCGCTCGCCGCCGGACGTGAACATCTTCGACTTTATGCTGCGCTGCCATGTATCCAGCACGAAATATGCAGTCTGCGGACCGCCATGATTGACGCTCTTGTTCTCGACGAAAGCGCGCGCTAGCCGGCCCGGCTTTCTTCTGCTACATCAGGAAAAGTCGCAGGCAGAGGGGAATCGAACCCAACCTTTGGCTCTTGGAGACCAACGCTCTGCCCAGTTGAGCTATGCCCTCACGTTTCCCTTTCAATCCTTTGGGTATCAGGCGATGATCTTCGCGACCACACCGGCAACGACGGTACGACCACCTTCACGGATGATGGCGAACCGCAGACCCTGTTCCATGCCCAGCGATCAGGGCGATCACAGCTTGACCTTCATCTTCGAACGTTGTCACGCGGCATCACGCATCTCGGTCCCTGTCCCGCGAAAGCGTCACCGAGTCCCGTCACGTCCGTCGTACGTCAGTAGAACTGCGGACGGTAGTTCGAGAAGAACGCGGCGTGTGACGGCCACCTTCGTCTTGCTGCTTCAGGATGTACACCTCGGCTCTCTGAACCTCGGTGTGCGGCGGTCGTGGACGGCTAGCGGCACCACCTGAACACACGCTCGACGTCCTCGCGCTTCGCTGTGCCGCGGCGGCAGGATACCCACGTTGTCGCCTGCCTTGTGCGGGTCCAGCAGCTTGCGGAACATCTCCACGCGTGCAGGTCGTCGTCTTCTGCGTCGGACACCGACGTGATCACGATCTCGTCGCCGCCAACCTGATGATGCCACGCCCATCCGGCTCCGTAACCATCCGTACCGACGACCCGAGATCGAGGCCCACGTCCTCGATCGGCACAGTAGCCGTACCGTCCACGGCACGCTCGGGCTCAGGGATGAAGCTGTCCAGCGCGGCCAGCGCCACAGAATGGCCAGCTCGCCGATCCTCGCTCAGAAGCCGCCTTCCAGCGCCAGCCAGCGCCGAACCCATGATGATCGGCGCGGATCGTCGCCCGGGAACTCGTACTTCGACAGCGGTTCACGAACTTCCATCTCCACCAGCTCCAGCAGCTCGGCGTCGTCGACCATGTCGGCCTTGTTCATGAACACGATGATGCGAGCAGCACCCGCCGGCGGGCCAGCAGGATGTGCCTCGCGCGTCTGCGGCACAGCTCGTCCGTCGACGACACCACCAGGATCGCGCCGTCCATCTGCGCGGCACCCGTGATCATGTTCTTCTCACGTAGTCGGGCGTGCCCCGGGCGGTCCGCGTGCATAGTGGCGCTTGGCGGTCTCCGTACTCGACGACGCGAGGTGTTGATCGTGATGCGGGCCTTCTCTTCCGGTCATTGTCGATCTGGTCACTGGCCCCCGGCTTCGACCGCCGAACTGGCTGACAGCACCGTCGCACGCCGCCGTCAGCGTCGTCTAGCCATGGTCCACGTGACCGATGGTGCCCACACGTTCACGTGCGGGCTTCTCTGGTCCCGTCTCAGAGCTTGCCCTCCTCGCCGCCAACTGGGAGCTCCTGATGTCTGGGTGGGAGATGGCCGACCGACGGGATCCGGTCAGGGACCCTCCTTGACATGACGACGCTGCCAGTGGTCGGCGACGCCGCTTGAACATGTGAGCTGCGCGGCGCGGATCGAACGCGCGACCTCTCCCTTACCAAAGTGCTCTACCACTGAGCCACATGGGCGACGACTTTCAACAACCTTGCGGCTACAGCAGACAAGGGCAGACACGCTTGAACTTTCAGCCTTGCTTGCGTGACGACGAGCCGCCCTCACCCAACCAGAGCCGCTGTGAGCCTGTCCGGTCAATGGGACATTATGAAGACTCTCTCTGCGATGCAAGTGTGGCGAAGTTCCATCATCGGCCCCCGATCTGCGTCTCGCGCGATAGGTCCACTGAGAGCGTGATGATAGGGCGAGCTCGGCTTTTACGTGAACGGGTCACGCGCATCCCGCCCAAACGCGTCGCGCCTGCTGCGCTCGGCGGCATCCGCTCGCGGCGCACTATGCCGTACACGGACCATGTCGGACGCCGAGGTTGCGACATCAGTCAGCTGGTGCCGCGCCGATAACCCGCCACGCTGTTCGCACCGCTCATTCTGGCAAGGATGGCATCAGTGCCCCATTCGACGAGACATCTCTTGGAATCGCTTTAGACATGAGACACTCTAAGATCCTGGTTGCCGCGCTCTGAGTCGCAGTCGCTGCCGTGGCGGGCTGCGGCACTTCACGCCCGCACCGCCGAGCACGACGCCTGCCTACACGCGGGCGCGAAATGGTCGGAGGCGCTGACGATCCAGATTCCGGTACAACGCGGCAGGCAAGCCATCTTCGCCGTGTCTTCCACCCTGGTGCAGGGCAGGAAGGACGCCATCCTCGATCGACGCCCAGTTCTCGGCCGAGGATGCCCGCAAGCTGGCTGAGCAGATCAAGGCCAGCGGCGCAGCGTTTGCTCGTGGCCATCTATGTCAGCCATCCGACCCGGACTACTACTTCGGGCTGGATACGCTGAAGCGCGAGAGTTCCCCGCTGGAGGCGCGGATCGCAGGGCCGCGCGCGGATCGTCGCCGCCATCGAGCAGAACAAGGACATCAAGCTGAAGGTCTCGGGACCGCAGCTCGGGCGAGAACGCGCCCAAGGACACTCACCATCCCGAGCCGCTGGACGGCGACCGCGCCCTCGAAGCTGGAGCGGGTGCGCTGCAGGTGGTGGGCCTGGACGGCGCGCGCCGGACCGCGCACCTTCTGTCTCGATCCCGTCGATCCGCGTGGTGGCTCTGGCGGCAGCGTGGTGGCCAGCGAGAGCACGTCTGGATGGCGGACGCGCAGACGCCGCAAATCGCACGCGGACTGGCTGGCCACGCCGGCCGCAATCGGGCGCTGGACCCGTCCGTGGTGGACTCCCGGGCACTATGCGCCGGGCAGTGCCGCTGGACCTGAGCCGTCCAGTTCACCGCGACGATCACATCCGCGCTCTTCGACGAGGAGGCGCCAAGCGCCGCCAACTCGGCCGAGCTGATCTCTCGGGCCGAAGGCTCCGCTACCGCACCTGGCCGGCGGCTACCGCTTGCCTGAGCGCGCGAGGGTGGCCATGGGCGAGATGCGTAGTGGCTGACGGGCATTCAGGCTGCGTGGCGCTCAGCTTCGTCGGAGCAGCGCAGCAGCGCCTGGACTTTCTTTGCTGAATTTGTTTGTAGCCGTAGTCGTCCTCGACCCCGTCCACGGCGTTCAGCCAGGTCTGGCTGGCAGGGCTCAGACTCACGTAGACGCGGCGCTGATCACGTTGCTTGCGGCGCTGGACGAGGCCATCCTGCCCATGCGCTGGAGCACGCCCGTCATGCTGGGCTTCAGGATGCAGACCAGCCCGGCCAGCTGGCGGCTTTCCAGCTCGCCGGCGGCGCGCAGCACGCGAATGATCCGCACACCGCTGCTCGGTGAGCCCATGTCGGCTGAGCGGACGGCCGGAAGAAGAGCACATGGCCGCCTCCTGGGCCTGCAACAAGCGCCATATCGTGAGGGATGGACGCACGGTGGTGGCGGCGGCGCCGCAGTATCCGGTGCGGATGGAGGATCAGGCGCGCGTGTCGGCGTCATGCGACCCGTCCGGGCTTCAGGGCGTGCTGCTCAGTCGAGCGTTCTTCATCGAGTGCCGGAAAGGGATGGGCGCTGGCATCAGTACCGGCGTCCGGCAGCAACGGTCGGACAGGAATGCATCCATACTCATGCGTGGATTGTCAAACATGTCATCTGAATACTGCTTCGCAGGATAATTTGCAGATCAGCGCGATCGAGTGGACATAGCCAGTCGTCTTCCTGCCCAAGGAGCCGAAGATGCTGTCAGTTTTTCAGAAAAGGAATATCCCGTTCGGGAATTCTTCGTTACTGAATCCGTCCCCAGACCACCAGGATGGGCCATGTGATTTGTCTCGCAGCCAGACGATGAATGGCTTGCATGTCGGCGATCAGCGCCTTCTCTTCGTCCGAGAAGGAAGCAAACACTTTCCCTGCTGACGGCGGCTATGTCCCAGACGTCAAAGTTTCATTGGCGCCCAAAAGCGCACGAAATAGTTCTCCCGCCGGACTAGGTCCGCTTCATACGCAATAACAGGGCGCGTGCACTGGCTCACCTCGCGCGCCGGTATGACGGCCTGATGCACTATTGCGGCCAGATCGGCCAACCGATCGGCATCCAGCACCAGCAGCACACGACTCGCCCGCGCTCCACCCACCAAGCCGGCGTTCGGGCTGATAGTAGGCTTCCTGGTGGGCACGCCGCTGACCCATCAGATAGAAATATGTCCACCAGGCGACCGTGAAACTCGGCGGGGCGTTCACCCTCGTCCCGCTCCTCCAGCCCGGGTGGGCAGCACCACTGAAAGTAGGCGCCCTGGTGGTAGAGCAGCGATCGCGCCCGCTGTCCCTGCCGTAGGCCACCACCCGCCGCCGACTGGCGATCCAGCGGTCGCCCCCGTCGACGATCCGGTGCTTCGCACCGGTAGCCGGGCGGCGGCGTCTTCCAGCAGAGCCGGCTTCCCCGATGCCAGGCCGGTGCGTCCGCATAGCGGCTACCGGTCCCCGCGGGCAAATTGGTTGACAGCGCGATCTGGCCCACAGCCAGCACGTTGATTTATGGCGAAGCCTGCGCAAAGACCGTAGCGCCTCGAGCGCTTGTCGATGCTCCAGAGATGAGCGGCGATCCAGCGACACCGAATTGAAGCTGTTGGCGGTGACCCCGACTCCGGCCATCGGTGGCACCGGCCGTCATGATCGTGACGCCGGTAGCGTGAAGCTGCTCCAGCGCCCGGCGGAACTTCCGGGGTCGGTCACGGCCTCGCGACCGAGGCCGCCATTGGCCGTTCCTTGAACGCTGCCAGCAGTCGTCCACTGCCCTGCCATCTTCCCTGGCCATTTCTGCGTGGCAGCAACGGCCTGTGCTGCGGGTTTGTCGCCGTCCGTCTATTCCAGAAGAACCATTACGGGTACGGTGGATCTCTTCACGGCAACGGGGAACGCGGCGCGGCGGACATGCGCCGCGGACCCTGATGGTGCTGTCAACAAGCAGGCCCAGCCTGCGCCGACGATCACCTGGCAGGCCTGCAAAGGCGATTCTGCCAGGACGTTCTCGGCGGTAGCCACACCGGGAAATTTCGGTCGTGCGAGGTCGTCGGCTTTGGCCAACCTGTCGGGCTGATGCAAATCGATCGGGAATTATCCCCTGATACGCACCCATCCAAAAGTTCTGGTCAACCCGTACGCGCGCGATGCTACTCATGCGACGTGCCCCGTTGCGGAATCCCGCGGCTGGCTGCACCGGGTACGCCACAGTGTCGCCAGGTTGTCCTGCAAGGGCACGGGGGATTTTCACCGTCTTACCCAACCAAGACACATGAACGCCATCGCCCACCGCGTGGCAGGATCGGCTGGTGGGGTCGAGTCGGGCACGCCCGCGCCTGGCTCAGCTGGCCGCCGACCTCCTGCAGCCCTTCCTCCCCAGGCCTGCTACCCTGAATCAAAATCTCGCCCGGCATGCTGCAAGTAGTGGACGGGGAACCGCTGTTCATCATCTCCTGCAATTTGGCGACGGGGATCCGCCTCAACGGAGGCCTTCCTGGCGCTGGTCCAGAAGGCCGAATCGCTGGTCGGCTGCCACGCCATCTCGGCCAGCGACACCGCCACCCGCACTTCTGGCGGTCGACCCGGCAGCTGGACGAGCCGTTGCAGGCCCGTGGCGCCACCGCCCTGATCAACCGTGCGTCGATGCCGACAGCAACTTCTCAGCAGTTCTTTGCCCAGTGGATGCCTGTGTGCGTCCTGAACGGAGACGCCGAAGTCGGAAAGGCGCTGCACCTGCAGGTCAGTCAGCCTGTGGAGCAGGCCCGCCCACGAGGCGCTGGAACGCTGGGCGCCTGTGCCAACCAGCAGCCCGGCGGGCCCATCACCATGGCTGGACACCGCCAGCGGCATGGTCTGGCGGGCGGTTGACACCGTGTAATGATGGCTGAGAACGATCCCCAGCCAGTCCGCCGCGCGACCACGGATCGCGTTCGATGCCAACGCGCTGTTTCTCGAAGGCGAGCTTCTGCAGATCAGCAAGGGCGTACTGCGCGATCTTTGGGTGCTCACCGGTAACGAGAGAAATCAAGGACCCGCTGAAGTTCAAGCAAACCGCGCAACCCCTGAAGAGTACCTGGGGCGCTGATATCCTGACATCCTGTCCAGATGTCAAGTCCACCAACCTGAACCCGCCAGGCACGGTCACGCCAGCACCGGGGACCACGCTTCTGCTCACGCACGAGGGGCCGTTCCGCATCTTACCGCCGAGATCCAACCTTCGGGCTTTCACCCGGCGGGTAGCGCCGACACGCCGCTGATCCTCATCGGCACCGGCACTGCAAACGCCCCGCTGATACTCATGCGCGAGATGCAGGCCAGTGGCGGAACGCGAGAACTGCCTGATCTTTGGTAGCGTTGCCGTGAGGACTCTCTACTGCAAGCGCAGAACTGAGACCTTTAAACAGGAAGTGGCGGGCTATGAGTTGATCACCGCGCTGGCGGTAAATACTATGTGCAGCACGCGTTAACGCCGACCGCCTGCGGCCGATGCTGGAGAAAACATACGTTCAGGCAACAAGGCTCAACGGAGGAGCGTGGCTCACCGACAATTTGATGGCTGATATGACCGGCTACGCTTATTTAATCGCTGGTAGTTGATGCAGCGGAAAGGCCGGGCGCACCTGGAGCTGTACTACCCGGCCGCCGACGAGGCATCCCCACCCATCGGCTAGACTGCTCTGAGCCCACCCGGAAGAAAGTTTTAACAATGGCACCCCGTCCACTTACCTGCGCCACCGCACCATGCCCGCCGACATCTGCACCGAAGAAGACATCAAGGCACCGATGCTCCAAGCACATCGCCCTGCCCGATCTGACGCTGGATCTTCAAACGCTGGCTGTCGCCTTGCCGACAGCCCGACCGATGCCAATCAACCAGGTCATGCGGCCGCCCAGCCAACGAAAATGCCAACCGGATCGCACACAGCGCCTGTGGCTAGCCACCAGATGGCAACTTCCCCGACAAAGAGCCCACGCTGCTGTCAGCCTGAGCAACAATACCCAGTACACAATACCACATGACACCGCCCATTCCCGCGCGCAGTTTTCTATGCAACCAGAATCTTGCTGTTTCATGATTTGCAGCCGGACTTCCCGCTGGTAAGGCACGGTGCTGTGGCATGAAAAGACCCTGACCCACTCTCTCTTCTTCGACCCGCTCTGCGGTTGCGCGGCGGCGCCGGCCCAGCACCGGCAAGCGTCGAAAGCACCGGGGTTGACTGGAATCATAACACTGGTTCACAGTTTGCCGGCTACGGCGCACGCCCCATGGATACGGGCAGCGGCCAGCCACGCCTGACCAACGATCATGCATCGATAGGAGCTTCACCGGCCAGATCTTCAGCCTCGACCTACCGAGACCAGGTGTTGTGCAATTTCCACCAGCCCATGATTAAAGCACCGCGGCCACGCTGGCACCTTCATACGGCGGTGGCCTGTGACCCAGCCCCAGCGGGAGTTCGAGGGCACGCGCGCATCCAGCGTGCGCGATACGTCGACGGCTGCAACATCACCGAGTTGCACACACCCTGGCAGGAATTGCCGTGCGGATTCTGACTGTGCGATGCCGTCAACGGCTGCGGTGCGCAGCCGTCGCCTGAACTGCATGCGGCCACCAACCAGCGTGCGGTAATCACCAGGCCTCGCACCATGAACGCACTGTCGGCCCGTGGCGTGCCCGGCTTCATATCATCCAGGACGAGGGCGACAGCGCCTGCTGCCCTCCAGCATGCTGTTCTCGCACCCATGCACTTGCTCGCCAGGTGGCATCAGCCAGGCCGATGGACAACAACCTGCCTGACCTGAAAGGGCGCCGGCCGGCTCCTGTCACGGGTCCAGCCGAGTAACAGGTCATCAGAAGAACATCTGCGCGGTTGCGCAGCCCCAGCGCCAGCGAGAAGGCGCCGAGCAGGCCCGGCATGAAGCTGTGGTTGAAGATGGGCGCCTGATGCGCGGGTTCCCGTGGTGTCGAAGTCGATCGATGCGATGATCGGCCCGTAGCTGGGAAATGAAGAGCAGCCGCTGACCGCCACCAGCGTGCTGATCAGGATCGGCAGGCAACCCCCAGTGCAATGCCCACCGGAAAGAGCGTGGCCACCGGTAATTCTGGCTGTTTAATTAAGCACCGATAGCAGCCAGGCGAGCTGAGAACTTGAAGAACCCAGGCGCCGTCTGCACCAGCGACGAGACCGCCTCCTTCAGCTCCGGCAGGTGAGCTCGCATCAGCGTGCGTCACCCATCCAGGCCATACCCTGAACATCATGATCACCGCCTGCGATGCCGGCATGGAAGAGGCTGCCCTGGTGATCTCGTGTTGCCACTGGCCGTGATCAGGGATGATCAGCGCCGCGGCCGACAGTATCACGATCTCGATGGTAGCGCCATCCCCGGCGGCGTCACCACTGAACACCGGCCGAAGCGCCTGGACCGTCCCCATCAGCACTACCAGCAGGGCGCGCCAGAAGGCACCGACGTTCCTGGCTGTCGGCTTGAGCGGGCGCGTCCTCGGTCACGGCATCCAGTTCGCGCCCAGTCATTGGCACATACTCCGGGATCCTTCAGCAGCTGTTGTAGCCCGTCACGCCAGCTCCTTGCCCATGATTGACGAACACGCAGGCCAGGCCGATGCCCAGGATGCGTGAGGCACCGTCACCTTCAGCACGTCGATCAGCGAGATGTGCTGCGGTGCCCGCCAGGTGTACGACCGAGACCATCCGCAGCCGCGTATTGACTGGCTACGATGGCGAACTGCGGGAGGTAATCACCGCTATCGACAGTTATCGCTCGCCGGATGCCGCGGCGACTGATCTGCAATGACCGGCACCGAGTAGGCCACGTGATCGCACCACACCACCGTGAAGGCATAGGCTGCGCAGGCCGGTGCAATGAACGGATGTAGCGTACCGGCGATGCACACCCGCGTTGCGACCCGCACCAGATAGTTTCAGGCCGCCAGCTGCCTGCGCATGGCCGCCGCGGCGCCGACCACCGCCAGATCATCAGCATCACGTCGATGCGGCGGACTGTGGGCTGACCAGCCGGAAGGCCATCACGGCCAGGCCGATACTCCCCGAACACCCCAGTCCGATGTCTCCCCACCGCGCACCACGAGGATGCACAGCAGTGGACAACGGCAAACCAATGGCAAAAAAGCATGATGGTTCCTGGAGAGAGGCGTCACCATGTTCCCAAGCCTGGCCTCCTGCCACGAGGAGACTGTCGCCACCAGGCCACGCCGTCATGCCCAGGAACCTTCCCTGCCTGTAATGATTGACTTATTGAAAAAGTGAGAAAAGTATAATGGACCTGAAACCGGCTGGTTACGCCACACGTATCCTTGAACAAGAATCCGGGCCGCCCCAAAACCGGAAATGATGCGATGAGGAAACGAACCCTCGCCGTCCTGACAAGGTTGTAAGACCAGGTGATGCACCCGCATCTACCCGGCTAATTTGACCTTCTTCAGAGACGGGGGTCATTGCCGTCCTGCCCGCTCGACATGAACACGCGCGCCGCAAATCTCGCCCATCAGATCATCTATCTGCTGATCGCCAGCGCGTCATCCTGATGGGCCGCCAGCCGTCGATGACCTCTCTGCTGGCTGCTACCTGGGGCGATCCTGCTCGGAGATCTGTGTACCACCCTGTACAACCGGGTAGCCCTCGCTGCTGGCGCAACGCGCTGCCCAGGACGCCCAGTCCCCATTGATCACACCCTGCTGCATGACGGTGGGGCACTGCCCCTACTGCCGCCCTTCCGCAGAGGAAGTGCCGGCTATGCCCCATGTGCCCAGCCCTGGTGTGCTGGCCACGATCACCTTCGGGGTCCGGTACGCAGCCCCAGCTGTTCTACCCCGCCACCGGTCGCCCGACCTGGCTCCCAGCTCAGTCGCGCTCCGCTGCAACCTCCTGAACTCTGCGTCCCCTGCAGGACGCCTGTTCAGCTTCACCCGTCTTCAGAAGCCCGGAGCAACGAAGCCTCTGGCCCCACAGGCTTCGCCGTCGGAAGTGGATATCCGGAAACCCCGCATATCCAGGACGGAACACCCTGACGATGTGAAATTGCCAATTAACGGCGAGGCCCCTCAGGGCTACATCCCCCGAGCATGGCCCATCGGCCCCAGCCCGGCATCAGGTCTCTCCGGCACAACATCGCCCACGCAGCCTGCGTCGCCCCGTCCGTACACAAAGCATCTGAGATTGCCATGAACATCTTCGCTAGCCCTCGCGGGCCTCCCGGCCAGGCCAGACATATAACGAGAACTGAGCGAGACCACCACAATCACGCGACGCTTTCGATACCATGGAGGCCCCTGTTCACCGTCCGTGGCGAACACCTTTCCTGGCCGGCGACCGGAACGCGCCCGGTAGCTGAACGTACTGGTGCCGGAGAGCACTGGCCCTCGGGCACCAGCGTTATCCGCTCACGCGCCGGTGACTTGCTGGGTGCCGGAGTGTTCTGCACCCAGCCCTACGCTTCAACGCTGCTCGTCACCGTGAAGTTCCGCGTGGACATACCAGCAACATATGCAAAGCGGATGCTCATCGCATGACCGCCTTCCAGGAACAAAGCTGCGCGGCCGGATTATGCGCATGCGCCAGGGCTCGGTGGCCGCCCGCCTGATCATCACCTGCTGTAGGTCTGAATGCCGGGCGACGAGTCTGAGCCGATTTCGGTGCGCCGTGCCGTTGCCCTCGCCAACTGCGCTGACCTGGCTCGCGATCGACCTTACGCCTGAAAGCGCCTTGCCGCCACCCGGAGCTCAGCACCTGGTCTGCAGCGTCAGCGTCGCTACCGGCGCACGGCAGCCGTGGAAAGCCGCCTCTAATTTCCATCCGGGCCTGATGGCCGCCGCGGCTGATTCCCGCGCCGCAGCCCCGGACCGAAACCGGGCCCGGCCTGTCCCGCGTCCGGCGGGAGACACCCACGCCCCTTCCTCTGGGTCACAGTTTTCAGCCGCGAATCCGCGATCGGTGATGCCGGTCAGGCCGACACTGCTGGACGGCGACGGTAAAAACAGGGTTTCCGACAATAGGGTATTCACCACGACCACCTCTAACGGCACCAGCTGGGGTGGGGGTGGTAAGCGGTTTTGTCTCGGAAAGTTCAGATGACAATCGAATAATGCAGCAAACACCCGTTCCGTGTCTGTTGCAGAGGGAGTAGTCAAAGTGGAAATTGAGTTTAGTGGACATCCGAAAACCGTCGCGTTTCTGAAGCGCTTCGCCCCACCATTGAGCCAAGCACCCGCTTCGGTGTATATGTTCGATCGAAGCTGCGCCGCGTTCGAACATGCCGAGGAGCTGGATGCCCTGCTGGTTCGCACATGGATGCGCCGTGGAAAAGCTTCCAGGAACCCGTGTGAGGTGACAACTGAACCGAACGGCTAGGAGACGAACCCACCTGACCATGCGGTTGCGTGAGAGTGCCGATTCTGCAAAAGCCACAGATTTATAGCTCAGCCCCTCAGCTACTCGGGCACCCTCCGGGGAAGAGAGATCAGGGAATGCCAGCCAGAATTATACAAACGCCATGCAATAACTGCAATCGTATGTCGGAACTGAACAGGAAATAAGGGCCCTGAGTATCCGGTGCCCCATGGGTAATGCTGCGCCCCGTCAGACAGCGAAGAATCACACAGAGTGCCTTCCGACAGTCGCTCTCCGTATCACATCCGCCGCACAATGCGTAAATACGCCATTCTTCCCCATCGCGACAGATCTTCCCTGCTTCAGGCGCGACAGTATATCTTCGAGGTGGGTGAAATTTTCGTGGCGCTGGCGCGGATGAATAACCCGCGGTCGCCCTTGTTGCCAGCACTGTAGGCACAGCGCATGGCCGACACTGTAAGGTAATTGCCGGGGCGAAAGTGGTGACCTCGCCATTAAGCTGCAAACGTTGAGCACCACTTCACCGAAAAGGCTTCCAGCGCGAAGCCCTCCAAGTCCCCTGGAAAGAATCCACCATGAAGTAAGCCTTCGAGCCGGCCCTGATCGAATGAATGCAGCATACGAGGCCCTTGCAGCCGCCATGTGCCAACCGCCTCTCCATACCCATCGCGACCCCAAGACCGCCGCTCAAGGCTGACTGGCATGCCGCGTTGGCCTGCCTGCCTGCATGTGCGGATCGAGAACTGATCGGAGTACCAGCTACCGCGCAAAATACGGCAGAAGGTCAAGCGCGCACAATTGATGGAATTTGCTACGCGCGCTATCAACAGCCTCTGATGGCCATCGACCTTGTGGCTATTGAAGCCGTCACAGTCTCGGCCGAAGGCGGAATGATCGTGCCTCCCAGAGTTCCGCGAGGTTGTCCATCTGGTCTGGGGCAATTATGGCTTCCCAAGTTTCATTTCTGCTTCCGGATTCGATGGTTACCACTGGCCCCACCGGCCGCCATGGCATCTGTTGACGGCGGCAGCGTCGCCCAGCCATCCGGGCCGATGCCCGTGCCCGGTCAGCCCATCGCTCGTGGGAATTTCGTCCGCAGGTCACCCACCACTGCCTGGTGGCTGGGCCGAGACGACTTCGAGCGTGGCGCCTCAGCCAGCCATAAATGTCACGCGTTTCGCCAGCGCTGACGCCCGCCATCAGCACTACCACGGCACGGCGTCGTGCGCCCGCTTTAGAGCCTGGATCTGACCCCTCGTTCGGCGGGCATAACCAGATGCAGGCCGCGGCCAGCAAAATCAGTTTCGGCGCTCACGCGCGCGCTGCACCGGATGATTCCAGCTTACCAGGGCCGCGAGCTGCGCTTCTTACGCGTCAGGAATACTTCGTCAGTGCCTCGCTGTGCAGGACATCACCGCCGCCACCTGCACACAACCACGAGAACTTCTCCTGAGCTGTCTTATCGTCGCCATCCACCTGAACGATACCCACCCGCCATCGTGCCCTGAGCCACGCGCGCATCCTGTGATTTGCTGCCGCATACCGGAACAGCGCCTGGGCCCAGTGCTGCAGTGCCTCCCACACCAACCACACGCTGACGCCTGAAGGCTGGAGACCTGGCTTTCGGTGGGCCATGATGCGGCAGCGTGCTGCCGCGCCAGCAACTTACATCACCGATCGCCTTCGACCGCGCACCACCACGGCGAGGACCACGACTCGTTGCGTCGCAGTGTCGCTGATCGATGAGACTTATGAGCGTCGCGGAGCGTTTCATATGCGTGCTGTCGTTGCCAAGGCCAACGGCGTGTCCGCCGTACAGCCAGCTGCTGATACAGATCTCTCGATCCCCAAAGCCGCCCTGCGTCATTTCACCAACATCACCAACGGTATCACGCCGCTGACACACGCCACAATGGGGTCGCTATCGGCCTCATCGACAAGTCGATCGGAAATTGGTCAAGGTGCAATAACTTCATGAGCTGTCCAAGCTAAGAAATTGCTTGACAAGCCTGCATTCTGAAACGCAGGCCAAGTTTCATCACGGGCGAAAGCGCGGCTGATTGTCAGATGCACAGTCGACATCGACCCGAACGCCATGCTGGACGTGGTGTCGCGCGCCCACGAGTACAAGCGCCAGTTGCTGAACGTGCGTACATCGTGCATCGCTACAACCAGATGGTGGCCAACCCCGGCTGCTGACTGACGCCGCGCACCTCTTCCGGCAAGGCCGCCCGGTCTACCGCCGGATGGCCAAGCTGATCATCAAGCCACCGAACGACGTGGCCCGCAAGGTCAATGCCGAGCCGTGAGCGCGCGACCAGCCGCCTGCTCGTGCCCAACTACAGCGTTCGGCTGCTGAGATGATCATGCCGGTAATGCCAACCCGCAGAGCAGATTTACCGCCGCACCGAGGTATCGGGCACCGCCGCGCGAAGCTGGCCATCAACGGCGCGTTTCTACCATCGGCACGATGGACGGTGCCAACGCGTCGAGATCCATCAGTCGAACAGGTGGGCGACGACAACATCTTCATCTTCGGTCACCGCACCGAGGCGTGGCGAAGATCACGCTGGCTACGATCTGGCCCGCTACTATGAAGAAGAGAACTTAATCTTCGTCCAGGATCGACCAGATCGGCGGCGGTCGGTCGCCTTGACGACGCCGCCCGCCCGATCGCCGATTCGCTGCTGCAACAGACACCCACCGCTGCTGGCCGGATTCTCGCCGACTACGCGGCCACGCAGGAAAGGTCAGATGCTGTACCGTGACCAGGACGCCTGAACCGGAAGGCCGTCACTCAACGTCCCCAGAAGGTGTTCTCCAGCGACTGCACGATCCTGGAGTACGCTGACAAGATCAAATGGAAACCCCCCTGAAAGTCTGAGAGGGCGCCGGGTCGCCCGGCACACGACGATGCGTTGGCACCATGCCAACGCCCGCCGGGCGTTCACGGATTCCGCCCGGCCTGCGGCATCCGCCGGCTTGGCGCCGGGCCAGTCCGGGCAGACCCATGGCCCCCGGCTAGCCCTTCCGCGCAGGTTTCGATACGCGCGCCGACAGCACTGGGCATCAACCGCCGAACAAGCCCTGCGTCCTGCCGGGCGAATATTCGGCTGACGTGTAGGCCAGACACGCCGGTCGCATGAGCTGGCGTCGGCCCGCCCCTCGATCTGCAAATTCGACATTGTCCATGCCTGACAGCCTCAGCTGAATAGCAGTTCCCCATCGTCACCCTGAGCGGGTGGCAGACGAGACGCGCAGAGCAACTGAGACAGCTCCGCAGAATCACCAGTCGCTGTATTTGTCAAAGGCGGTGAAGGCAGGCTATTGCGTGTGAGAACTTTTAAATGCATCCATGAGATAGCATTGCCCAAGGGCTGGCACCAGGCCACCGCCGCTGACGGTAGGGCGCCGACCTTTGCCCTTTTCAGGCAGTGGTGTATGCAGCGTCACGCTAAAAACTGAAGCCACCGACGGCCACGAGACTGCAGCGCTGCGCATGGAACGGCCCGGTGAACAACGTCTGGCACGGCTTCCCGCCCGATGCCGGCGCAGGACTGATCAGCGGCTGGTCGCGGACGGCCCTACGACCACCGCAAGCGGACCGCGCCACAACCCGCCCGCCCGGGTTGCTGGACCCTCACGCCTGATGCCCGCACGCAGTCTCCAACGGCAGCGAGTCCTGGCCTGATCGTCCCTGACAACGCAGAGCGACATGCAACGCCGCCCACATGCCCGCGCGGCCGCACACCGCGGCGAATGAAGCCTGACTTTGGGAGGGCATTCACCAACCGAACATCCCTGATGCGAAAGCGTCATCTACGAGGCGCACGTCAAGGTCACCTAGTCCACCCTGACGGGCCGAGCTGCGCGGGTACCCGCGAGGTGATGGCCATCCGGCCGCCATCGCCCGCCTGAAGCGCCTCGGCGTACGCTCGAACTGCTGCCCGTAGGAATCCATCAGCGAAGCGTACGCTGATCGGCGGGGCTGCAACCACTGGGGCGCGCAACACAGTTTTCGCGCCTCGACCGGCGCTTGCACGCCAGGACAGCTCTCAACGAGTCCCGGCAGATATGAAGGAGTTGCACCGCAACGGCATCGAAAGGATCCGGATGCGGTGTACAACCGCGACGCGCCGAAGGCGATTCAGCGCGGGCCTCATTGCTGCCGGGCGCGGCCGCGGAAGCTGCCAGGCCGCCACCACAGCCGCCAGGATCCGCCTACTACGCCAACCATACCGCGCCCGGCAACAGCGTCAACGCTGCAACTACGTGGCGCAAAGACAGATCATGGATTCGCTGCGCTATTGGGTCCAGGGAGATGCATCGCTCGACGGTTCTCGACCTTGCCTCGTTGGCGCGGCGCCGCTCAATTCCGGACGATCCGCCGCTTCGACCGCGCCCTTCTTCCAGGTGTACATCCGGCAGATCCGCCCTGGCTGGATCAAGCTGATCGCTTGTGGACGCGCGGCGGCGCTACCAGCTGGGCGCTTGCCGGGCTGGTTAGGAACGACCGCTTCCGTGACACGGTGCGCTGCCGGCTGCAGCCCGCGACCGCGGCGCCTTCGCCAGCCAGAGATTTTTCGGCGCCAGCGAGCAGTTCCACCACGACGGTCGCTGCCTGTAGTCCAGCATCATCTCTGTCACCCTCATCGACGGCTTTACGCTGAACGATCTGTTTCCGGGCAACAGAAGTACAACGAGCTCAACGGCGAGGACAACCGCGACGGCCACAACGACAACCACATACAGTTGAATGCTGGGAGGAAAAGCCCTGCCAGAGGCCCCGGACATCAACCGCACCTGCGTTATATCGCCTGAAACGCGGGCCTTTATTGGTTTCAAGGTTGTCGTAGGCACGCTGATGTTGACTGCTTGGCGATGAGATGGCCGTACCAGCAGGGCAAACAACGCCTGGCCACAACCAGACACAACGCCATCATTACGGATGAAGAGTGCCGACGAAGACCTGATCGGCTTTCCGCCACGCCGGCACACCTGAATCATCTGCGCAAGAAGCACCTGCAGCCGTACCCGCCCGTCTGGCTGCCAAGGCCTGCTCGGCCTCCGGCATGCTGACGCGCGCCACCAACAGCCAAGGGCAACCTTGTTGCAGGCCGGAAGAGTGGAACCAGGATGGCGACGTTCGCCCAGATTCTGGGCGCCCACAACAATGGCGGAACAGGATCTGCTGATCGTCTTCAACCCCGACGGCGACAACCGGTTCTTCGTGATGCCCAAGGCGACTGGACCATGGCAGGTGCTGACACCAACCAGCCGGATAATAGCCCTGGCGGCCAATTCCCCGAAGCATAGTATAATGCCACGCAAATCATGCGCATGGGCCTGGCCACATCAACAAACAGCAAGCTTCCGCGCAATTGTGGTCAAAATGCAAGACACAGACGCACAAGCAGCGACGTTCCCGCCGCCAGTTGAAAGGTTCTGCCGCGCGCACGCTGCGTCCCTCATTCCGTCTACATGTTCGTTGCCTGTCGCAGCAGATGAAGCGACTATGAGCTCAAAACAGCATCCCGTGCCAGCGGGCATCCCGTTGCACATCACTTCCTGCCGGATAGCCGGAGCCTGTCGGCCCGAGCAGCCGCTCTCATCCAGCACCCCTGTCCGGCGATTTCGGTCCCGTGCGCCTATCACTCATCGATCGGCTGGAACACGCCGGAGCAGTACCTGTGGCAGATCCTGCCGCTGGTGCCTCCTGGCAGCGCGCCATTCGCCGCACATGAAAGCCCGCGCGGGCCGGAATGGCTTCAACCCCAGGTGTTAGTGGACCTGCGGGCCCGGCCCTGCAAGGCTGGCTGCCGGCTGATCAGAAGACTACTCGGTCGACGGCGAGTTAAGCCTGCCCCTGCGCGAAGGCCGCATCGACTTCCCGCGTGTCGAGCGCGCGTTTGCCGCGTGCGCCACTTTTCCAGGCAGCCCGCACCTTCCTGGCAACCCCATGAGCGCTGCGCGCCGAATTCGACGACTTCCGCGCGAGCGCGAGGGTGCTCACAATGACTACGCCCCTGTTCATGGTGGTGTTGGATCACTTCTACCAGGGCAAGCTCCTGCAGGACGGCTGGCCGACCACCAGCGCAAGCCGGCCGCCCTGGAGCACATCCGCCAGGATCAATGCGACGACTACCCGTTCTGCGTGCTTCGTGCAGGCTGGAGAAGCAATGGCAGGCCACCCCGCACCTACGCCAACGCCCACAACGTCCGCATCGTGAGATGCGTGCCCATCTCGTGGCGCCGCACAGTGCCGACACCTGCGCACAACGCACGCTTCCTTCGACTCGCAGCAAGGATCTCTGGCCCACGCAGACGTGGGCTTTCTGGCGTTCCGCCCGACTACTTCGCCGTGGATGGCCAGCGCTGGGGCAACCCGCTGCTGTACCGCTGCTGGCCCGAGCACGCGACAGGGCTACGCCGCCTGGTGGATCGCGCGCGTCAAGCGCCGCCTGGCCCCGACCGACATCGTGCGCATCGGACTACTCCGCGGCCTCGACGCCTTACTGGGCCATCCCGTCCACCCGCTCCACGGCACGCGAGGGCGAACACCTCCGGACGCCCGGCTCCGGGCATGGCGCTCAACGCCCCTGGAAAAGGCGCTGGGCAAGCGCTGCCGCTGGTAGTCGAGTGGACCCGGGCCTCTCAGACCGACAGCTCAAACTGCGCGCTGGCCGCCGGACACCGTGCTCGCTCGCATGGCCGTGCGCTGCAGCTGGGCCTTCCTGGACGATTCCGAGAACGTCTTCCTGCCGCACAATCCTCTGCGTCGCAACGCGGGATCGCGTCTCACACCGGCAACTCCATATCGACAACGACACGACGCTGGGCGGTTCGCCCAGGCGTCCGATCGCATGTGTGCAAGGCACAGGGTCTACCTGAAGACCGACGGTCGGGAGATGCACTGGGAGCTGGTCCACGCCGCCTCGCAGTCCGCTGGCTGGGGCCATCTACTCATCACCGAGTGGCAGGACACTCTGGGCCTGGGCGCCGAAGGCCGATGAACCACTTCGGAGAAGCCTCCTGGCTGGCGCTGGCGCTGCCCGGCACCAGCCGCGTGCACGAGTGGGCAGACGCGCCGCCGCCTGCGCGCCATCACCCAGGTGTATGGCCGCAGCAAACCCGCGAATCGGTGTGCTCGGACGAAGAGGCAGCGAGCACGCGATCCGCTGATCGCGGCCTGGCCGCAACCGGCCTCCCGACCTGCCTTCATTTGCTGAGGCCGGTTCCATCCTTCTTGCAGGTGGGGCCGGCTCCTTGCCGTTTCCGGCCCAGGCCGGACTCGACAAGTCCCGCGCTTGCGCTCCACGCTGCGCAATGCGCCGGCACAGCGCGGGCATGGGGCTCGCCGCCAGCGGTGAGCGGCACGCCGCGCTGCTCCTGCAGACGCGGCGCATGCGTGATCGTCGTCAATCATCTTGCAGCGGCAGCTGAAGATGGTGGAGGGCAGCTGCGCCGCTGCCGGTGCCACACCATGTCGATGCGCATGACGGCGATAACGTCACCGGGCACGGCTGCCACGCCAGATCGGTCAGCAATGCCGTGGTGCGCCGGAACGAAGTCCAGGGGCAGCACCGTGAGCAGATCGGACTTCAGCCACCACATGGGCTGCCGCCGTGGAAGAACTGGTTGAGCGTGAGCACGATGCGCCGGGCACGCTTGGCGCGTGGCCAGCGCCCCGCATCGGTTTGCGCAAACCGGGCGGCGCGGAGTAGCTGACCAGCAGGTGCCGGGCAATGGCAGAAGCGTCCAGGCCGATGATGGGACTGCACCCAGCGGGTGCCCTCACGCACGCCACGCAGACATACCGGCCTCGCCAGATCTCCTGGTGCCCGAAGGTGTCGGGGCCGATCTTCCCGCATCCGCGCAGTGATCACGCAGTCGCGGTACACCGGCGCCGGGAAGCGCCCGACCGCCAGGTGCAGCCTCGCCGTTTTCCAGACGCGAGCGGATCACGCGTGGTGAGCGCGGACGCAGCCGCAGCGTGGCACTGGGCGCTACCGCGCCGCTGCAGCCGGTCCAGCAGCGGCGGCACCGGTAGCAGCGTCGCCGTGGCATCGGGCCTGCGGCGATGACGAAGCGCCTCGCGGGTGCGCTGGCGGATCAAAGCGACTTTGGGCGAGATGACGCCCCTCGCTGAGCGCGCTGAGTCGCGCAACGCGTCCGGGCCAGATGGCCAGCGCGAAGGGGTGCTCGAGATCGCCGCGGCCAGCAAAGTGCAATCAGCAGTCGTCCCCCAGGGCCCTGCGCAGCCTGCGCAGGGCACTGCGAGCCGGCGGCCGGCTGGGTCATCGTCAGGTTGCGGCGCACGCGAGATGTCGTACCGGCTGCATGACCTCCCTCATCAAAACCCGCAGCAGGTTCAGATCGAAGTTCTGGAATCCACCTCTTCTCCCAGCATGCGACACCCTGCGGGCATATCGACACATGACACATTCGCCGGGCCGCCTTCTCGCGGCCCCCGGATGGCGTGGTCCGCGAGCCGCCCGGCGTCTGCCAGTACGCCATGGCGCCTGATTTTACGATCAGCAGCACCCAGTCGCGCAAGCCCGGGAAAAACATCGCGAAGTTTCGCCAGGCTGCCCGTGGAAGGAAACACAGCAATGCAACTCTGGCGCGACACGTCGTGCGGCAGCTCACTGCCACTGCACCAGCAGGCGCCGGTAGAGCGACAGGCACCGGCGCGACGGCCCCCAGCCATGCCGGGCCTGCAGTGGCCGTGCGCATCCGCCACCCCAGCCGCTGCGTCGTCGCCACCACGCGCAGGCGTGCGCTCCAGCGTGCATCGATCAGCGCCAGACCCGGCCGCCCCGAAGACAAACGGTTGCCGTGGCTGGCCATCCAGGATTCGCTCGCGGTCGCGGCCAGGCCACCCACCCATGCAGTGACCAAAGCAGCGTGCCATAGCGCAGGCTTCCCAAGTACCAGTCTGGAAGTCAGGCCATGTACCGAGCGTTACGTGGCACCAGTGATTGAGGTCGCGTAGCGCCGATCAGCCGGTGGGGCGGCAGCTCGTCATAACCGGATGGTCATCACCGCCACCTGATCGGGAGCTCGGCCGCGCTTCCGGAAGGCTATCCCGCAGGTGAGCGTCCCTGCTGCCGCCAGCAGCGCCAGCTGGGATGCCCAGCTCACGCATCTTCGGCAGCGCCTGCAGGACGAGGTCGGCTTCTGGCTGGTCAGCGTTGACCGCCGCGACCGCCAGCATGCGGTTCTGGATCGACCGTGAGGCCCAGCTCCCGCTGGCATGCGGGTCTTGTTCTCGACCTCGCGGCCCAGGGTCATGGAGTGCTGCCGGAAGCTGGCACTGATCAGCGGGTCGGTCTGCGTGATCCCAGACCGTCTCGTCACGCTGCTGAGGATGCCCGCCGAGAGGCGCTCGTACGCCGCTCCAGCAGCGCACCCCTGCATGCCGGCGCGCCCTCCGGCGTGGTGTGATCTCGGTATAGCGCGGACGCCTGACTGCGCTCAGCCAGCCGGCAAAACGCCAGCCCGCCCTCCGGGCGAAGCCGCGTCCGCCTGCAGTATTCCAGGCTGCGGACACCGGCCGCAGGATGGCGCGGCGGTGCAGGTCCAGCCCCGGGCGCCTCCTCCAGCGGGAAGAGTCGGTAGATCAGGTTGTGGATGCTGAACGACGGACCTTCACCCGGCGCACCGCGCAGCGATGATGGCACCGGCGCCAGCCCCGCGTGCCAGCAGTCATGCGCATGCAGGATGTCGCTCGCCACCAGGCGTCGATACGTCCCCCAGGCCAGATGCGCCCACCCGTCCTGGCAGCAGCGCAAAGCGCCGGATGTTGCTATCAGAGACCAGCCGCGATGGTGGTCCGGGCCCCAGATAGCCGCCGCCTTCGTGCCGGAAGCGCTACCAGGGCGCATCCACGACATAGGCCGTCAGGCGCTTTCTTTACCAGCCGCCTGCAGCACCCGCATCGCGGCAGGCATCGAAACCCGTGGTCGGCCACCAGTCAGACCTCTTCCAGATTACTGTCGACGACGCCGGATAGCCCGGCACCAGCAGCCGCCGGGCATCCACCCCTGGGCTGCAGCAAGTGCTGCCGCAGGCGGCCGTCATGTCGCCCAGCCCGCCCGTCTCTGACCTGCAGGGTACACCTCGGCCGTGACGCATGCAGGACCCGCATCGCTGCTCCGCCGGTGCGCGACTGGTCGTTGCCAGATCACGGCCGGCACGGTCGCTGCGCGCGCCACCTGGCTGGTGATGCGCGTCATCGGAACGCCCAGCATCGGGGCGGGCAAAGCGCACGGCCCGCAAACATCGATCCTCCGGGCGTTCAGCCCCGCAGTTTTTCCAGGCATCTGGGGTGATCAGCGCCACGCCGCCCGCACGCGATGAGAAGCGCCGTGGCATCATCGTCCGGATCCTCGCTGCCGACCACCAGGCCATCGGGAAGCAAGGTTCTTGCGACCACCACCCTTTGGTGAGCCGGACAGTGCGCCTCACCTGCACCTCGGGCAGCAGCACCGCGCCTGGATCTGGCGTATAGGAATGCACGCGGCAGCAGGAGAACAGCAGCGCGAGTTGCGCACCGCGCCGGACAGGATGCAGCCCGCCGAGACGCTGGATTCGATGGCTCGCCGCGACGGTTTGGGCCTCGCTGTGACACGAACTGACGTGCGGCAGCTGTCAGGTAGGTCCAGAGGGCCAGGTCACGGTCATGGAGGGTTCAGCTCGGGCACCGTGGCCGTCAGGTCGATGTTGGCCTCGTCAGGCATCATCGATGGCTCCCGACGTCACGCCAGAAGTAGGCCGGCGCCTTCGCTCGTTGTAGACGCAGCTGTCCCGGACGCTGGCAGCGGCCACCACCCGGCTCTTCCCCACGGCCTTCGAATCATGTCCTTGCCGAAAGTCGTGCGAGGAGCCTCCAGGGCGATGCTGTCCTCGTCTGCGGGCATCCGCAGCAGGTAGTCGCCGAAGACAGATCCTCATGGACGCGCACGGTCCGCTAGTTTTGCTCGCATGGCGGGCGGATCGGCTTGTTTTTCCACGGAAGGAGGTGACCTTCTGTTCTCATATGTCGATGGCACATCACGCCGAAGGCCTGCGCCTCGGCGATCGACCTCGATGCAGCCCACCGTCACGCCGGCGCCCGAGAGCGCGTGGTGAGTCGGCCAGCAGGCGGGCATAAGCGTCCATCTTTCGTAGATGTGGGTCGCCCGCCAGGATCACCACCACGTATTCCCTTGCTGGCTGGCCTTGATGATGTCGACTTCGATAGATCGCATCGGCCGTGCCACGCGTGACCAGCCTTCGTCGGACGCGCTGCTGCGCAGGGATGAGATCGACGAATTCGTGCATCTCGGACTTGAGGTGAAGTTCCAGCCGCGCTGCAGGTGGACGCAGCAGGCTGTGCGCGACTTTGTACTGCGTGAGCACGCCGATGCGGCGCGGCGTCCGAGTTCATGCAGTTCGACAGGACGAAAGTCGAAACATGATGCGAAAGTGTCCGCCGAAATAGACGGCCGGCTTGCAGCGGTGCCGCGGTGAGCTAGCGTCACGCGCGCGCTTCCCCGCCCTCCCGCCAGCACGAGCGCCATGGCGCGCTCGGGCAGCCGGCGTTCCAGATCGATGCGCGTCGTTGTCCATGAGTCCCTCCCATGTGTTGTTGGCACGAAGCACTCGACGTCGAACTTGCGCTGCAGCCACCCGGACGTCGGATCGAGCCACACCGACACGGACGATCGCGTGGCAGGCAGGATGGCGCCCGGAGGGCACCCTGACTGGCCAGGGGCGGTCTGCTGGCAGCCACGCCTTCACTGCAGCCCTGCCCGCCAGCGACGTGAACTCCGCCAGGGAAAACCTCATCGAAGCCGTGGGGACCCGTCCTTCGGAGATGCATCGCGCCCGCGCCCGAAGGCCCGAACCAGGAGCTGCCGCCACAGCGCAAGGCCCGGCAGCGCAGAAAATGGGAGATGACACCCACATAGCCCGAGGGCTGGCGTGGCGGCGACGTCGATGTTCCGTGCGCTGCCCTGTGGTCTGATCCCCCTGCTGGCAGCAGAAACGTCGCGCAATCCCGGTAGCGCGTGCACGCGGCATTCTGCCCCGCAGTGCGGTCCGAGAGCATCAGTCGCCGGCGGGCAACGGCATCAAGGTATGCTCACGCAGCACCTGATCGCATGGTGCGCCGCAGTGCAGCACGTGCGCGCGCGATGTTAGCAGCACCATCCGGACGCGCACGTCCGCCCTCCCGCGCTGTTCCGGCGCAGCACTCGCCACCCGCGGACGCGCTTCCGGTATCAGCGCGGCTTCCCGCCGCCACGGTGCGAACTGATGTCCAACACCAGCGTCCCATCCGGGTCACGGGTGAGGAAGCGCCGCTGACCGCAGAACCGTCACGCGGCGGCTGCACGATGGGCAGGCTACACGCACCACGGCGCGGCGTGATGTCGCCCACGTCGTCGACCACGAAGGGTGAGGTACGCGCTCACCGCGCGGCAGCGCGCCAGTCGGCTGGCAGCAGTGCCGATGGTCGCGCTGGATGATGCCCAGCTCCAGGCCCGATTGCGTGCGAGCGAGCCGGACGTACCAGTCGGATTCGAAAGGCCACCTGCATGCCCAGCAGGTCGGCGGCGAAACCCTTGCTTTCCTGCAGCCCGCTGTCGCCGCGATGTTGCTGGAGCAGTCGTCCGCACGCCCGCGAGGTGTCCTCCTCCAGTCAATTCATCATATCTCAACGGCAGCTGTCGCCTTCGCTTTCGACAGCGCCGCCGCCCGGCGGTAACGCCGCCGGCCGGCGGCCCGCCTTTCGGCTAGGACTGTGGCGCGCCGGCACGCCTCGCCCGGCACGCCCACGTTCCCTCGCGGGCAGCAGCGGGACCGGATCCCGACGCCGCCAGCGCCCTCCTTTTGCTCCCTGCCCGTCCGGCGCCTCTGCCGCATCGCATGTCCCATTCATCACCCCTTCCGGCTGCCCCTTCCATGCCGCCCGCCCAGGAACCGCGCGCGATCGCAACGCGACAGCCCCCGGCCTGCCGACGGCTACGCCGGGCAGCGGGCGTCGTTCCTGACGCCGGCGACCGCGTCCCGCTCGCCACCCGCCTCTGGTGGAGAAGGCCGTCGTCGGCTTCTGAACCCGTGCCCCTCGCCAACGCCGTGCTGAAGAGAAGCGCGCATCCAGGGGTCGGGCGAGGCCACCTGAAACCATGCGAGCACTGCTGGAAGATCTGCGCACTGGAGCTGAAAGCGGCCTGCTGGACGCTGGAAACCGAGATCGAGACGGCCTGCTGGTAGCCTCCCGCATGCTGGCGTCCGACTTCCTGATTTCAACGATTTCGACACGGCCGAAGCGCCGACCGAGCGCTGCCCTCTGCACGGCACGGTGCAGATCGCCAGCTTCCATCCCTCACTACCAGTTTGCGGGCACGGCTGTCGACGACATCGAGAACGCCACCAAATCAGTCGCCCTGGCCCACGCTGCACTGCTGCAAGCGAGACCAGCATCGACCGCGCCGCCGTGGCCGCCCGGGCGAGGACACCGACCGCATCTTCGAGAACAACATCGCCCGCCCGCGGCGCTGGCTCCGAAGGCTGGCGCCGCCTGAGCCGCCAGTGCAGGCCCCGCCGAAAGCTTCCTGATGAAAGCCACCTCCGTCGGCTGCTAACATTCAGCATTGTGCTGCCTCCGGCAGGATTATGTCTGGCCGGTACCCGCACCGCAACAGTTTTCCGTCACAGCAACGCGACTCTTACATAGTTTTGATCCGTCGCGCTCTGAAGGCCAGGCGTCGCCGCCGGCGTCGCTGCCGGCAGCGCCAATTTCTGGCCGCCCCTCGCCATCCCTGCAAGGCCGCAAGTTGTCGGCGGATGGTCACCCGCCGGCCCAAGAACTTCCCCTTCGCATCGACCAGCGCCGAGAGCCCGGCCCGACGCATCACCGAGATGTCCGGCGGCAGCTTCCACCGTCAAGGTCTATGCTGCCGGCGAGATGAGCCGGCCCTGCAGGCGCTGGATGCCGTCAATCGAAGGCACGGCCGAGATGAGCCCACGGCGCCGCCTGATTACCGGATGAACGACAAGAGCATCGGCCCTGGCCTTCTTCACCGGCGCGCGCACGCACGGCATGACAGCAGCCTCCGAGATGTCGGCCTGGGTCACCGCCAACAAGCGCGCGCACAGGCCCTGTGGGACGAGGTCCATGACCGCCTCGGCGTGCAGGGCTTCCCGGTCGACAAACACCAGCGTGTCAGTGCCGGGCGGCTGGTCTCGTGCAAGGAACTCAAGTCCGTGGCCGACGTGAAGGCCTGCGTACGCGCGCGCCCGGCCCGTGGGTGGCCAGGTCTCGCAGAAGATGGAAGGTCAGTCGGTGATGAACCCGGTCGCCGGCGACACCTTCCAGGCTCGGCGGCAGACCGGCACGCTGATGCCGCCGGAGTTCGTCGGTCCTCGGCAGGCACCGACCCGCGCTGCGCCTCTATCAGATCACCAAGAACTACTACATACCCGAAGCCATTCCGGGAGTCGGCCCAGAGCTGAGCCGAGCCGGTCGGGTGCAGCAGAGAAGTCTCGCAGGCGTCCAAGGACCCAGCAGATCGTCCGCGCCGCCTCGCCAGGCCGAGTACGACAGCCGTGTACGCCAGCCACCTACGCCGCCGCCAACGACCCGCGTCTGCTCGATCGACGCTCGTGGCAGCACGGCGTCAAGGTCCAGCGCTTCGACGAGATCTTTCGAGAAGCGCAAGTGCCAGTATGCCCGCGAGCTGATCCTGAGATGTGCAGCAAGGACCCGCTCACCAAGAAGACGGTCGAACATTTCACTTTCACCAACCTGCTGCGCCAGAAGACCGGAAGGGACCGATCAGCCACACCATCGAGTTCGCACCGGCACTTCAGCGCCTGAAGTGACACGGGCCAGCCTCGAGGCGCCGGCCGGTAACCCTCCGCCCGGCGCTCGTGCGTTCCGCTGCCATCACGCAGCTCCCCGCCGGCAGCGACACCGCACTGTCATTCCACCGGCCCGGTTGATGGCCGACTGGCGCAGCGTCATCGCGTCGCCCTGCCCGACCTGTGGCGGCTGCCGCCCTCTTCCTCCCATTCACGCCGTCTTTCCTCCAGGACAGCTCCCCATGTGGGCTCGCAAGCTATACGATCTTCATCATGCCATCAACCGGCTGGTGGGCCAGGTGTTCTCCTGGCTCTCCCCAAGCATCGTGCTGGTCTGCTTCACCGTCGGTGGAGCGCCACTCTTTCCATCGTCGCATCTGGATGCAGGATCTGTAATGTCTGGCTGAGCGGCGCCATGTTCATGGCCCTCAGCGCTCATGCCCTGATGCGCAAGATTTATAACGTGCGCGTCGACATCTTTATCGCCGCGTTTCCAACCGCCAGAAGGCCTGGCACGACCCGTTTGGCGTACTGACCTGCTCGCTGCCCTTCGCTCCTCGCTGGTCTGGACCCACGTCCTGTGCAGCGCATGGCGGCTGCACGAGGGCTCGCTCACCGGCGGGTATGCCCGGCTTCACATTCTGAAGACCTTCATCCTGGTCTTTGTGGTGCGACCGCGCTGCAGGGGCTCGCCATGTTGTGCCGCAGCATCCGACGCTGGTCGTGGCTGTGACACCCTGCTGCCCGCCCACCTGCGCTACCAGACCCACGATCACGCCCACCAGGAGGCTGCATGATGAAATGGATCCGATCCTGCTGGGCGAGATCCTCACGGCAACTTCGTTCTTCGGCATCACCGTGCTGGCGCTGGGCTTCCCGGCGTTGCCTGTTACCGCGCCCGGCCGGCACTCGCTGGATGATCGTCGCCATCGAGTTGGTACTTCGAAGTCTCGACTTCTCCAACTTCGGCGCCCTCGCCTCCGCGGCTATGTGGGCTTCATGTCCAGCGAGGTGCTGGTGGCTACCGTGCCACCTTCATCTTCATGGGCGTGTTGTCGAACGATCGGGTACTGTCGAGGCGCTCACCACCATGGGCGGCTCTTCGGCAACGTCCGCAGGCCCGCTTCCGGTCATCATCGGGCGTGCTGCCGGCCGCCTCCCACCGGCGTGGTGGTGGGCGCCACTGTCGTCACCATACCTTACCGCCTCGCCATGCTGCAAAGCCATGACCCCGTTGGGCAGGCGTGATTGGTGGCTCCGGCACGCTGGGCCAGATCATCCCGCCGTCCACCATCCTCATCTTCGCGGCGACATGTTTCGGGCATCAACGCCCAGGTAGATGTCCATAAGCACTCGCCCCACCCCGTCCCGGTGTGGTGACCTGTTCGTCGGCGCCATCCCGCCCAGCGCGGTACTGGTAGCTGTGGCTGTTTCACATGGCCGGCAAGGCCGTCTTCGACCCCAAGTCCTGTCCCACGCCCTTCCAGCGCGAAGAAGGCGGGCCACGGTCTGGCCGCGAGATCGTCACCGCCCCTGTTGCCGCCCCTCGGCGCTGATCCTGGCCGTTCCTGTTCCATCCGGGCGGCATCGCCAATTCCACCGAGGCCGCCTCGGTAGGTTCGGTCGGCGCTAATGCTCAATCGCCATCAAGGGTCAAGCTTCAGCCCAGCATGCTGCAGCAGGCTCGTCCACGGCCACCACCTCCATGGTGTTCACCCTGCTGCTGGGCGCCGCGGTCTTTTTCCATCGTCTTCCGCATCCCGTCCCGGCGAGGATCTGGCATGCCCTGCTCTCTCAACCTGCCGGGCGGCACGATGGGCGCCCGCGTCATGCTGGTGATGTTCCCGTTGGCCAGCTTGAGCACCTTCGAGGTGATCTTCATCATTATCCCGGATCGCGCCGGTGCTGCTGGGCATGGATGTCGACCCGGTCTGGCTGGGCGCGGTGGGCATCAACCTGCAGACCAGTCAAGGACGCCCCTTCGTTCGGCTTTCTCGGCGACCCGCCCGCGTGGCGTGCACCGCCAGCGCCTTCACCACGGGGATGATCTATATCGCGCAGTCCTTCGTGGCACTGCAGCTCATCGGCCTGGGCATCGTCATGGCCTTCCCGAGCTGGAGCACCTGGCTTCCTGCGCGCGTTCCGTAACGCAGGCTGACCCGGTATCCGCACCTGTGCCCTTCTATACCCTTTGGGCTGGGCACGACTAATTTGTACCGTATGACTGATTCATTGCGAACCCGCCTGTCCGCCATCGAACCCGCCACGCTGCGCGGGATCGCCCGCGGCCTGAAAGAAAGCCTGCGTGCCACGGCCGATGGCAGCGCCCGTCTACGCGTCCGCACCCGCGGGCGCGGCACCGCCACGCACCCGCGCATCACCACCGACTTCAGCGAATCCCAGGTGGAGTTGATCACCCGGCAAAATGAGGACATCGAGGCCTGCCTGCCGAGCTGACTGAGATCCACACCTTCAGATCACGCTGGCCGACATCGACGGCGAGTCGCCGTGGTGCACCAGCATGCGCCCTCGCCCGCCGCCCGCCGACGACCAGATTCCCATCGGGCAGTACGGCGGCTCTTCCGTCGGCCGCACCAAGACCATCTACCGCGCGTCGGCTCGAAGCACTACGGCAGCCGGATGCAGACCATCTCCGGGCTGCGTGTATCTATTAATCTTTCCATCCCCAGATCCTGCGTCGCCGCCAGAATATCTTTGGTCTGAGGGCCTGACGAACCCCAGCGGGCCCGCAGCCAGGCTTCGGCTCATTGCAACTTCCGGCACCGTGCCGCTGCTCGGGCTCGCCCTGGTGCATGCAGCCGCCGTGGCATGCCGCACATCCTCGCTGCCGCTTCTTACCGGATGCCCTGGCCTGCCGTGCATGCCACCTGCTGCGCATGGGCCCGTTGGCTACCAGAGTGACGCCCAGTCGCGCATCGGGCGCCAGCCAACCGCCTCAAGAGCTACGCCGAATCGCCCATGACGCGTTTTCACCCAGCCGTGTATCCCGCCTCACGAGAAGATGGGCATCCTCTTACTGAAGGCGGTACCGTGCAGCTCTGATCAACAGAGAGATCGAGAACGAGTTCACGGCACCATCCGTCCCGCGCCAACCGTTCGGAAGGAACGTGGCTGCTGGCCGCGCTGGCTGCCCGGGGCGGAGTAGGCAACGAAGTGCGCCGATGGATCGATCCTCAGCTCCCCATCGGCATCACTAAGCCGAGACCATCCGCTTCCCCGCGACATCTTCCCGTTGTACCGCCTGCCGTCCGACAGCCCGCCCGACAGCCCCAAGATCACGGCCGCCCAGGCCGCCAACCGGCACGCCGTGGCCCAGCGCGGTCGCGAACCCGGGCTGGCGCTGCAGCAGTGGGCGATGGCAGCTCGCGTCCGCTGCAGACTGGGGCCAGGAGCTGCTGAAGGATCTTCAGCCTCGTCGCGCAGCGCCTGGACGAAGCCTTCCCCGAGCACCGCGGGCCTGGCGCAGCGGCCCCGCA